>Ga0070683_100004131_pt1 | contig 11898 bp, 6 predicted proteins | sample KBSC713LmetaG_FD_64662 | JGI IMG/M metagenome (GOLD analysis project Ga0070683, IMG submission 64662) | Corn rhizosphere microbial communities from Kellogg Biological Station, Michigan, USA - KBS C7.1-3L metaG | ecosystem: Host-associated > Plants > Roots > Rhizosphere ...
ACGTCAGCATCGCGGCGAAGCGATCGCCGTCGCGCACCAGCGGCGGCAGCCCGGCGAGCACCTGCAGGTCCTGCGTGACGCGGATGCTCGCGTTGCCGGTGCCGAACTTCTGAACGTCGGCGTCGGCGACGGCGACGAGGCGGAAGCTCGTCAGCGAATCGTTGAGCGGCACCTCGATGGTCGCTTCGCCGTTGGCATCGAGCGTGACGCTCGGCTTCCACACCAGCAGCGTGTCGAAGAGCTCGCGCGTTGCGCCGCGGCCGCCGCCGCCGCCGGCCGCGACCGCCTTCCTGCCGTAGTGGCGGCGGCCGATGATCTCGCTTTGCGCCGTGCTCGTCTCGACGCTCCATGAGCGCTCGCGCATCATCGCGTCGAGCAGCTGCCACGATGCGTTGCCGCGCAGCGCGAGCAGGCCTTCGTCGACGGCGGCGAACGCGACCTCGGCGCCGGCGAGCGGCTTGCCGCCCTGCGTCACCCGGATCTTCGCGATCGCCTTCTGGCGGATCGTGTACTGCGGCTTGTCGGCGCTGACGCTCACCTGCAGCTCGTGCGCGGCAAGGCCGACGCGCAGCGCCGCGACGCCGAGCTTGAACGCGGGCTTGGCGAGGTCGACCATCGCCGTCGGCGGCTGGACCTCCTTGCTGTCGTGCCAGAAGCTCTGCCACCACGACAGCGGCTCGCGCCAGCCCCAGGTGAAGAACGAGTACCACGGCGTCTCGCGGATGCGGCCGCGCAGCGCGAGCACGCTGACGTAGACGTTCGGCCCCCACGTCGGCTCGATCTTCAGCTCGACGGTCGGATCGTCGCCGCGCAGCGTCACGACCTGCGTCGCGATGACGCCTTCGCGCTCGACCGCGACCAGCGCGGTCGCTTCGCGAAACGGCATCCGCACCTGCAGCCGCGCCGTCTCGCCGGGCTCGTAGCGCTTCTTCTCGGGCAGGACGTCGATGCGGTCGTCGTTGTCCTGCGCGAACCAGAGCTCGCCCTGCCTGGTGATCCAGACGCTCGCCGCCGCCTCGGCGGCGTGGCCCTGGGCGTCGCTCGCACGCGCGATCAGCTCCACTTGTCCGGCGGTCTCGAGGTTGGCGTCGCACAGGACGAGGCCGCGGTCGTCGCTCGTCCCCGAGCAGAGCGGGCCGAGGTCCTTCACTTCGGTGCGGTTGTCGTAGGCGTAGAAGCCGCCGACGAGGCGCTTGCGCGTCGTGATCACCTGCGCCACGCGGCCGCGCACCGCGACCGCCTGCCCCTTGACGGGCTTGCCGGAGGTGTCGAGCGCGACGACGCTGAACTGGACGCGGCCGCGGCTGCTCGCCCAGCGGCTCGCCTTGACGCCGACGACGACCGCGCTCGGCCAGAGGTCGACGCGCGTCGCGGCGGTCTGCACCTCGCCGTTCGGATCGTTGAAGGTGATCTCGGCGTCGAGCGACGCCGGCCGCGACGCTGCCGGCAGCTCCTTGACGACGAACGTCGCGACGCCGTTCTTGTCGGTGACGAGCGGGACCTTGTCGGCGACGAGCCGGCCGTCGTCGCGCTCGCCGACGTCGCTGTCGCCGGCTTCCTGCTCGTTCGGATCGCGCGGCGGGTCGAAGCTGAATTCGTCGTAGCCGGCAAAGCCGGGCGAACGCGTCTTCAGGAGCGCCGATGCGCGCAGCGGCGCCTGGGCCATCGCGCCGCCCGAGAAGTAGCTCATCTGGACGTCGACCGCGACCGCCGACGCGGCGATCGACGGCGCCTTCGGGCCGCTGATGCGCGCGTCGACGAGCGGCAGGCGGAACTCCTCGACCCGGAAGTTGCCGCTCGACCAGCTGCGCTCGCGCAGGTCGTCGCGGCGCGAGACCGCAGCGCCGGGAATGTCGGGGTCGCGCTCGAGCACGACGTCGTAGACGCCCAGCTTGGCCGCCGGCGGGATGTTCCACGTCGTCAGCGCGCTGCGGCCGTTGCCTGCCCAGCGCAGCGGAAAGACGACCTCCTGGCCGCTGCCCTGGTGGACGATCTTGACGCGCGTCGGCAAGCGGTCGGCCGGGACCGCGGCAAGGCCGCTCGACGTCTCGATGCGGACGAAGTGCTTCATCGACACCGTCTCGCCGGCGCGAAAGAGCGTGCGATCGAACACCGTCGACGCGCGCAGCTCGGGCTCGCTGCCGCGCCCGGTCGGGACATGGAAGCGCCACGGCTCGATTCCCTTCTGCCAGCTGCTGAAGACGAACGCGACGTCGCCCGTCGCGGTGCTGCGCGCGGTGACGAAGTAGCCGCTGTCGGCGACGCAGTGCACGGGATCTTCGTCGAGCACGCGGGCGACGACGGCGAGCCCCTTGGCGTCGCTGCGGCCGCTCCAGAGCGTGCGCCCGTTGCAGTCGTGGACGACGACGTCGGCAGCCTCGACCGGCTTGCCGCGATCGAGCGTCGTCACCCAGACGACGCTGTTCTCGCGGCCGTGCTTGAAGTGGACGCCGAGGTTGGTGACGAGCGCACCGGTGCGCACGTACATCGGCGCGCGCTTGTCGAGCAGCGCCTCGCCGAGCCGCAGCGATTCGATCTCGACGACGTGGTAGCCCGGCTCCGCGAGCGGAACACCGACGACCTCGAACGGCCGCGGGTCGCCTCCGGCGAGCATCGGCAGCTCGAGCCGGCGCGCATCCGCCTCCGTGGCGAGGAGCGAGACCTCGCGCGTTGCGACCATGCGGTCGACGCGGCGGCGAATGGTGCGGCCCTTCGCGTCCTGGTCCTCCTCGACGACCGTCCACTGCGGCTGCGGAAAGCCGAGCTCGCGCGCCGTCAGCTGCGTCTCGTGGTATTTCTGCAGCCGCGCGTACCAGGCGAGGATGTCGTCGTCGCTCGTCAGCCGCTTGACGCGCACCTGTCCGCTCGGCTGGCTCGTCGCACCGGCCGGCGGCCGCAGGTCGGCCTGCACGTGGCGCAGCGTCACCGGCAGCATCGCGTCGGCGTTGCGCTCGACGATGCCGAACGGCGCCGCGGCGAACTTCGCGATCGGCGGCGCGCTGCCGGTCTGCACCTTGAGCGGGAACGCCGACGCGTTGGCGAGCGCACGGCCGGCGAGGTCGCGCAGGTTCGCCGGCATCTCGACGCTGAACGTCGCGTTCTCCGCCAGCGGCTTCGGAAACGAGACCTCGCTGACGTCGCTCGATTGGTCGTCCTTGTCGAACACCGGCGCGAGCGGCTGGCCTGCGGCGGGCCTCAGTCGCACCTGTGCCGCGAGCTCGCGAGCGACCGGAGCGGCGAAGCGCACCGTCATCGGTCGGATCGGCAGGCAAGGCGCGGCGGCGCGCTCGCGTTCGCACGTGAAGTCGGCGGTGAACGCGGCGCGCACGCTGTAGCGGAAGCGCTGCTCGACGCTCGTCACGATGTTCGGATCGTTCGCCGCCGCGATCCCCTTGCCCCAGACGAGCCGCATCGCGGCGCGGTTGGGCAGCGGGCGCTCGCAGCGGGCGACCAGGGTGCGGTCGGCAGCGGCCGGCGGCACGCCGCGCGCCTTCAGCACCTGCGCGCGTACGTCGCCGCCGACGACGACGAGGGCGAGCCGCTCGCCGATGCCCTCGACCTCGCACCACGCGTTGGCCGCGACACTCGATTCGACCGCGGCACCGTTCAGACGAAGCAGGAAGTGCTGGTCCTCCTCGATCTCGCCGCCGCCGCCCGGCTGCACGGCGACGATCGCAGGGCCGCCGGTCGAGAACGCGAAGCGCGTCGTTCCGCTCACTGCAGCAGCGCTCGCCGCGCCGGTCGGCGCCGGCGCGGTGCCGGACTTCGGCGTCGGCTTCCAGTCGCCGCGCAACGTCGCGCTGCACGACGTTCCGGGGCCGAGCGGCTCGCGGAAGTCGTACAGCCAGACGCGATCGTTCGCCCAGCGACCGCTGCCGGCAGGAACGTTGGCGCCGCGGCAAGCGATCGTGAATGGATCGGGCAGCCGCAGATCGCCGAACGGAACGACCGCTTCGCCGAACTTGACGGTCACCTGGCGGACCTGCGCGACCTCACCCTGCGGCGTCGCCGCGACGATCGCGACGGCGAGCGCGCCTGTGCTCGCCGACGCGAGCGCCGCACTCGCCAGTGCCCGGATGCCAGCCTTCATCGCGCGCCTCCACTCGATTCGGCGCCGAGTCTAAGAGCCGCGCATGCGCGCGAATCGAAGCACGCGTCAAGCGCGTGCGAAGAAACCGCGAAAGCGCAGCTGCGACTAAGAATGCTCTGAACAGAGCATCGCTAACGGCCGGCGCGCTGGTCGGCGACGATCTGCCGGCGCTGCGCCTCGATCACGCGCAGCCGCGAGTCGAGCACCGAAGCGTCGATGAAGTCGCCCGCACCGCCGCCGTGCGCGAGACGCTGGCCGGCGCGCAAGCGTTCGACCGCGCCCTGCAGATCGCCGAGCGCGTAGCGCGCCTCGGCATCGGCGCGGATCGAGCGCAGCGGCTGGCCGAGCTTCGACCATGTCTGCCCGAGCGCGGTCCAGGCGAGCGGATCGAGCGGATGGACTGCGACCCAAGTCTGCAGCGTCGACGCGTTGGCCTTCAGCGCAGCGTTGTCGGGCGCCGTCGCCGGCGTCGTGCGCAGCGTGATCTCGCTCTCGAGCAGCAGCGTCGGCCGCGAGCCGTCGCCGGCGTACGCCTTCATCGTCTCCGCGGCCTGCGCCGCGGCACCGCGGTCAACGAGCGACTGCGCCTGCATCAGCGCGACTGCCCGCTCGGCGCGAGCGCTCCCCGGCGCGGCGCGGACGACGGCGCGCGCGGTCGCGAACGCGGCGTCGGCGCGCGCCCAGTCGCGCAGCATGCTCGACGCGATCGCGCTCTCGCACGCGGCACGCACCTTGTCGGCGGCGCTGCCGTCGCGGTCGGCGTCGCGCGCCTGCCAGCGCCTGAGCGCGTCGGTGCGCGGATCCATGAGGACACTGGCGCGCGCCTGAGCGACGGTATGCTCGAAGAGGTCGGGCAGCGACGCCGGCCGCGTGGTACCGCCGTGGCCTTCGAGCGCGCTCGCGCGCGCCCGCGCCTCGCCGATCCGCTCGACGGTGAGTGGGTGCGAGCGCAGGTACGGATAGCCGCCGAAGTCGTTGAGTTGCGACGCGCGGTCCATGCGCTCGAACATCGCCGCCATGCTGCCGGGCGCGTACCCGGCCGCAGTCAAGACCTTGAAGCCGACTCGGTCGGCCTCGCGCTCGACGTCGCGCGAGAAGTTGAGCTGGCCCTGCACCGTCGCCGCCTGCGAGCCCGCGATGACGGCATTCGCCGCGTCGGGGCTGTGGCTGCGCGATGCCGCGAGCACGCCGAGCAGCAGCGCCGCGAGCCCGACCAGGGAGCGCTTCGAGTCGCCGGAAATGCTGCGTGCGATGTGGCGCTGCGTGACGTGCGACATCTCGTGCGCGAGCACCGATGCGAGCTCGTCGCTTGTCGTCGTGACGGCGATCAGGCCGAGTTGAACGAGGACGTAGCCACCGGGCCACGCGGACGCGTTCACGGTCGGATCGCGGACGAGGAACGGCTCCCAGGCGAAGCGCTGGTCGATGTCCGGCGTGACGTTCCCGAGCGACCGACTTGCGGCCAGGAGCGGCTGCCAGACCGATTGCAGGTACTCGAGCAGCAGCGGATCGTCGACGTAGTCGGGGTCGGTGCGAACCTGCCGCATGATGTCGTCGCCGAGCTTGCGCTCGTTGCCGACGGTGAAGTCGGCCGAGTCGGTGTCGCCGAGCGCCGGCAGCGCGTTCTGCGCCGCGACCGGCACCCAGCCGGCCGGAAGCGCGAGCGCGAGCGCGCACGCCGACGCGACGACACGCTGCCGCCAGCGCCTGGCGGCGGCGGAGGTCTTGCGCGCGGGGAGGTGGAACGACATCGGTCGAGGCGCGGCCGGGGCCGGCGGCCCGCGCCTCGTATGATGCAACGGAAACATTTCTCCTTTGTATCGTCCATGGTTGACCCCGCCGGCCCCGGCCGACCGCTCACGCACTTCGACGCCGCGGGCAAGGCGCACATGGTCGACGTCGCCGCCAAGGGCGAGACGCACCGCAGCGCGCGCGCGACCGGAACGATCCGCATGCTGCCGGCGACGCTCGCCCTCATCGCCGGCGGCAGCGCCGCAAAGGGCGACGTTCTCGGCGTCGCCCGGATCGCTGCCATCCAGGGCGCGAAGAAGACGTCGGAGCTCGTTCCGCTCTGCCATCCGATCGCGCTGACGCGCGTCGGCGTCGAGTTCGAGCTCGTCGACGCCGAGAGCGCGGTTCGCTGCACCGCCGAGGTCGAGACCGTCGGCCGTACCGGCGTCGAGATGGAAGCGCTCGCCGCGGTCCAGGTCGCGCTGCTGACGATCTACGACATGTGCAAGGCGGCCGACCGCGGCATGGTGATCGAAGGCGTTCGCCTGCTCGAGAAGCGCGGCGGCAAGTCGGGCGACTGGGTCGCGGCGGCCGCGTCGGCGCCGCCGCCGCGCTAGCGGAAGTCCTCGAAGCGAAACGTCCGCTTCGCGTGCCGGCACTGGAACGGTTGCGGCGCCGATGCCGCCGCGGTCGGCGCGCTCGCCGCCTGCAGCTTGCGGCACGGCGCGAAGAACTCTTCGGAATCTTCGTTGCGGAACTCGCGCAGTCGATCGCTGATCCAGCGTGCCTTCTCGACCTCGCCGCGCTCGGCGAACGCACGCGCCCACGCGGCCATCAATCGGGTGTCGAGCAGGTAGTGCGGTGCGCGCTCGAAGACGATCATCACCTTGCTCGGGTGCTCGGCGATCGTCGCTGCCGCGTAGTCGGCGTGGTGGCCGAAGAGGACGCTGTGCCTCCCTTCGGCGATCCTGCGCTCGAGCGGCTCGAGGTCGGCCGGCCTGAAGATGACGACGACGCGCATGTAGTCGTAGACCGCGAGCGTGCCGGCGAGCATCAGCACCATCGCGGCGAGCACGTACGGCCGGGTGACGTCGGCCTCGACGCCGTCGGCGCGCGCGACGTCGGCGGCGACCGGCTGCTCGAGGCAGAGGCCGAACGCGAACGCGGTCGGCAGCAGGAAGTACGAGTACCAGAGGGGGTACTCGAGCATGCTGTGGACGGCGACGAGAAAGACGATGACGAACGCGGCGCGCTGGATCGGGAACGGCGCGTCGGTCTGCGTCGCGCTGCCGCTGCGGCCGTCGGCGATCGCGTTGCGAAGCGCACGCCAGAGCGCGAAGACGAGCAGCGCGAGGACGACGACCGCGAGCGGGATGCCCATCTCGACCGCGAGGTTGAGGACGAGGTCGTGGGTGTGATCGAAGAACTCGGTCGGCCGGCCCGGGAACGCCGTCAGCGTCCAGGCGAAGTTGAAGTCGCCGAAGCCGACCCCGAGCCACGGATGCGACGCGATGAGCGCGAGCGCGTTCGACCAGATCGCGAAGCGGTTGGTCGAGATGTCGCCGCTGCCGCTGAGCCGCGCCTGGCCGGCGAAGACGCGATGGCTGTGCTCGAACCAGACCCCGGTCGCCCACCACGTCGCGAGGTAGAAGAGCGGCGTGACGATGAGGACGATGCGGGCGCGCCGCGACAGCCGCTTGTCGAGCAGGCCCCAGCCGGCGAGTGTCAGCGTGCCGAGCGCGCCGGTGCGCGACGCGCTGAGCACGATGACATAGACGAAGAGCAGCGTGAGGGCGGCGGCGACACGACCGTCGAGCGTCTTCGTCTCACCGAGCCAGACGACCGCGACTGCCGACCACAGCAACAGGCTGCTCAGGTGGTTCGGCTGGCGAAGGTTTCCGGTCGCGCGGCCGACGATCGCCGAAAGCGCGATCCAGTCGCCGTCGGGAAGCTTCGGCGCGAACACCTGGACCAGGCCAATCACAGCGCTGGCGACGCCGGCGACCGCGAGCGCGATTGCGAAGGCACGAAACGCGGGCCGCCCGCGCCCGGCGCGCCGCGCCGACGCAGCGACCGCGGCGACGAGCGCCGCCGGCACGATCGTCCCCGCGTTGGAGAGCGCGAGTGTCGACGGCACCGAATACGCCGTGGCGGCGAGCGCGTCGACGGCGCACACGGCGAGCGCGGCGAGCAGGGCGAGCGTCCCGTGCGAGCGCGGCCAGACGCTGCGCGGCAGGCTGGCACCGAGGACGAGCAGAAACGCGCCCCAGCCGACAAACGCGGCAGCCTGGTTGAAGAAGGTCGCAGACGGCGAGACGTTCCACGCGATCATCGTCGGCAGCGCGACCGCGGCGATCGCGCACGCGACCATCGCGGCGCCCGCCGGGCGCTCCTGATCGACGGCGCGCGCGGTCGGCGCCGGCGCGGCGCGCGCCATCAGTGGACTCTCACCGTGACCGGTGACGCAGTCGGGCTCGGTTCGATGGCGGTCATCTCGGGCACGGTGCCAAAGCGCGGGATGATAAGAGCGCCGGACCGAGCCGAATGAGCGTCAGGGGGCGGCGCTGAAGGCGCCGTAGCCGAGCGTCAGTTCGCGCGGCGAACGCAGTCGCTGCGAACATCCTCCGCCGCGGGGCTCTTGCCGCCGACGAACGTCATCGACTGGATCAGCGTCGCTTCGGCTCCCGGATAGAGCCGGCAGAGCGCGTTGGCGAAGTACGACGCGCGGTCCGGATGCCCCGCGACCTGCTGGATCGTCGCGCAGCGGGCGAGCAGCGGCGTCGACGGGCCGAACGCGAGCGCGCGTTCGCAGCGAATCGCAAGCTCGCCGGCGTTCGCGGGCGTCGGCACGACCGCGATCAGTTCGACCAGCTCGGCGTAGTCGCCGAACAGCGACCAGCGCGGCACGGCGTCGAGGCGCGTGCCGAGCTCGAGCGTCGGCTGCGGCGCCGCACCGGCGCGGACCTGCGCCGCGAGGAGCTGCGTTGCGCGCTCGACCTGCGTGAACTGCACGTAGCCGATCGCAGCGGCGATGAGCACCGCGAAGGAGGCAAAGCGAATCGCATCGGCCGGCGCTCTCGCCGTCGGCAGCGTCGGCGCAGCGATCGGATCCGTGCGGACGTGGCCGACGAGCAAGCCGAGCAGGCCGAGGAAGTAGAGGTAGCCGAGCGGATGCTCGAGGTTCGCGTGCACGAGGATCGGCAGCGCCAGCGCGACGACTGCGACGGTCTCGGGCCGATGACCCGAAGCGCGCCAGGCCCGCCCGAGCCAGACGGCGAGGGCGACGAGCGCTGCGAGCGCGAGCGGGATGCCGCACTCGGCGGCGAGCTGCAGGAAGACGTTGTGCGCCTGCGCGTCGGCGGCGTTCGGCACCACGCTCTCACTTCGCATCGCAAGCGCGAGCCCTTCGCCGGCGAAGCGGCCGACGCCGACGCCGAACAGCGGATGGTCGCGCGCCGCTTCGGCAGCGACGCGCCAGTACCAGAGGCGGTGCGCATCCGACTGCGTCGCCTCGCCCGTGCTCGTGCGGTCTTCGGCCGACGTCAGGCCGAGCCCCGCAAGCGCTCCGGAGCCGGCGATCGCAGTAGCGACGACGGCGTAGGCGATCGCGACCGCGACGAGGGCGCCACCGAATCGCCGGCCGAACGGCCCGCCGACTCGCCACCAGGCGAGCGCGCCCAGCGCACCGAGTCCCACGCCATAGAGCCACGCCATCCGCGACCCGCTCGTCGTCGAGAAGGCGAGCATCGCGACGATGAGCGCCAGTGCGGTCTTCGCGCCGAGCGACCGGCGTGCGTAGAGGAATGCGGCGGCGACCGAACCGAGCCAGAGCAGGTCGCAGAAGTGGTTCGCCTGTCCGACGTTCGCCGTCAGGCGCGGCCCGCTGCGCGGCAGCACGCCGGGCAAGCCCGGCAGCGCGAGCTGCAGCGCGGCGAGCAGGCACGAGCCGAGCGCCGCGGCGAGGAGGCACTTGGCGATCCAGGCCAGACTCTCGTCGCTGCGCTCACGCAACGCGCGGCCGAGCACGATCGCGAAGACGAAGAAGGCGGCGTAGAAGATGGTCAGTGCCGCGCGCCGCCAGACACCGTCGAAGACGATGGCCTGCAGCAGCAAGAGCGCGATCGCCGCGATCGCAGCGAGGACGAAGGGATCGGCCCGCTCGCTCGGCGCGTGGGCGGACGCGGCCGGCTTGGCGATCAGGCCGGCGAAGCCGAGCGCGAGGGCGAACAGCCACTCCTTGTAGAACGTCGGCACCGTTGCCGGGAGGAGCGGCAGCCACGACGGCACGACGAGCGCGACTGCCAATGCGATCCACTCGCCTGGCACGCTCGCGGCGCGCCTCGTCAGCGCCTCCGGCGGCGCGGCTCCTGCCCCGGCAGCTTCGACTGCCGGGACGATCGCTTCAGAAGAATCCATCGACGCTCAGCACGTCCACGACGCGAGCGCCGGGCGGGGCCAGGATCACGCTGCCGCCGCTTTGCCTGCCGACGAGGGGGAGAAATCGAAGCTCGTCGAGCGGCACGTGGGTACGTGCGGCGACGCTCGCCAGCTCGCCGCGCACCGCCGGATAGCGCGCCTCGAGCTCGGGCGCCGGCTTGGCGCGGTTCCATGCCGACGTCGCCTGCGACTCGTAGGGGCGCCAGTTCTTCGGCAGGTCGCCGATGTCGAGGCCACCGATCGCGAGGTCGATCGCTTTCAGCTTCTCTTCGCGCGTCGTCGGCTGCGCCGCCGCGATGACGCGGGGACCCGTCCACGACAGCTTCCGGAGCTCCTCGGGGGCTTTTCCGAGCTCGGCGGGGTCGATCTCGGCGGCACTCAATACGCGCATGCGGTCGACCTCGAAGACCAGCACGACCGGCCGCGCCAGCGACAGCACGTAGACGCCGTACGCGAGCGCGACGAGCTGAACGATCGCGATGACGAGGACATCACGCCGGAACGATCGCGCCGGCTTGGCGGGATCGGCGACCACCGCGGTCATCAACGGGCCACTGATGACGTCGACGGTCGTCAGGATCATGAACAACGTGGCGCCGCCGGCAACGGTCGCCAGCGCACCGGGGAACCACAGCAGGAAAACGATCACGGACACCGTGATCGCGACCCCCAGCGACGCCAACGCATGCAGCAGCGGCGCCTTCACGCGACGTCCGGCGCCGCGCCACCACGCGACAAGTGCCGGCGTAGAGTTGCTCGCGATCACGGCGGAAATGCTAGGGCTGTTCATGGCGCGGTCGTCTTCGAACATCGGGCAATCTGCCACAGGAAAAAGCCGCGTTCCGAAGGCGCGGCTTGAAAATCGCATGCACTGCGATCGCTAGGGGTACAGCCCCCGACACGAGGACGGCAGGTACCTGTTGATGATCGTCGTGCCATCGCCCGCGAGCCCGCACCGCCAGCCTTCGATCGGCTTGCCTCCGTCCGTCGTCGCGACGACCGGCGTCGCTGAGATCATCGGCACCAACGTCAGCACGTTAAAGCCGGCGATCTGCGGAAGATTCGCCGCGTTGCCGTTGACCGTGATCTTGCCGTTGACGTCGGAGGCGCCCGAGGTCACGAACTTGGTCGCCGACATGTTGCAGACGGTAGTGAGCTCGTTTTGGAGATCGGGGACGCTCGCGTTCTGGACGACCTCCGCGACGCTCGTCCGGCATGAGGAAGCGGCGAGAACGATCTCCGAGACCTTGGCACGCACCGAGTACTCCTGATAGGCGGGGAGGGCCACCGCTGCAAGGATGCCGATGATCGCGACGACGATCATCAGCTCGATCAGCGTGAAGCCTTTCTGGATCGCCTTCATGGATGCTCCTTCAAGTTGGGCTCCTCAGTTGTGGGAAGGCCGCGTCGAGCGCGGCCTTCCGTTCTTCTTATGCGAGCGCCGTTTCGGGCGCTCGATCAGCCTGAGGAAGCCTCAGCTTACGGGTACACGCCGCGGCACGAAGAGGGCAGGAACTTCGTGACGATCGTGGTGCCGTCGGCCGCGAGGCCACAGCGCCAGCCTTCGATCGTCTTGCCGCCGTCCGTCGTGCCGACGAGCACGGCACCCGAGACCATCGGAACCAGCGTGAGAACGTTCG
>Ga0070683_100004135_pt1 | contig 11891 bp, 10 predicted proteins | sample KBSC713LmetaG_FD_64662 | JGI IMG/M metagenome (GOLD analysis project Ga0070683, IMG submission 64662) | Corn rhizosphere microbial communities from Kellogg Biological Station, Michigan, USA - KBS C7.1-3L metaG | ecosystem: Host-associated > Plants > Roots > Rhizosphere ...
GTCCAGATCGACTTCATCACCTGCAGGTACTCGTCGGTGACCGGCGCGCGCGTCTTCGTCGAGACGTTGAAGAGGTCGAACTCGTCCGACTCGCGCGTCGCCTTCGAGCCGAGCCCGACGCCGACGAGCAGGCGCCCGTTCGTCAGGTGGTCGAGTGTCGAGAGCTGCTTCGCGGCGTAGATCGGGTTGCGGCACGGCGTGACCATGCAGGCGACGCCCATCTCCACCGTCTTCGTGTGCGCGGCGATGTACGCGAGCGTCGTCAGCGACTCGAAGAAGTCCGGATCCTGGCCGTCGACGAGCGCTTCGGCCGCGCCGGAGGAGATGTGGTGCCGGTGCATCTCGGTGCTCCACGCGACGTGGTCGTGGACCCACAGCGCGTCGAAGCCCATCTCCTCGGTCGCCTGCGAGGCGCGGATGATGTTCTCGACACTGGCGAGCGGGCCCGAGTTGGGCACGCGGACGCCGAAGGAAATCTGTCTCATTGGTCTGCGCCCTTCGTCGTGGGGAAACTCGTCGTACTGGTATTACCACATTTCGACACAGTGGTCAGACCAGATTGCGCTCAGCGGGGCCCGAACAGCTCGATCTTGTTGCCGTCGGGATCACGGAGGTAGACCGACCAGCCGTATTCCCACTCCTTCGGCCCGTCGATGATCTCGACGCCCGCGGCGCGCGCCCGCTCGGCCATGCCCTTGACGTCGCGGGTCCGGAAGGCGAGATGCTCGACGTGCTGCAGGCCGCCGCCGCCATTCGTCAGGCCGAGGCCCTGGTGGGTGACGACGAGCGGCCGGCCGTCGACCCGCGTGTCCTGCTTGCGGATCGTGAATCCCAGCGTTTCCACGTAGAACTGGACGGCGCGGTCGAGGTCGGACGTCTCGAGGAGCAGGTGGTCGAGCTTCCAGACCGTCGGCTCCTTGTCGCCGTGCTCCTCCATGTCGACGGCGAGGACGCCGCCCCGCGCCCAGTCCTCGCGGCCGTACTCCTGGATCGCGACGTGCAGCGCCTCCGGGCTCGCGTCGGCGTGCTCGACCATCGCGTCGGTGATCGCGCGGGCGAGCGCCCGCTTCTGTTCGGTGCTGCGTCCTTCCCAGAGCTGCACAACGACGACCGGCAATTTCTCCTCCTTGCTGGACTGACAACTGACATGTTACGGTGCGGCCGTCATGGGTGCCAGTGCGAAGCCGCCACTGTCGGATGTCGAGGCGGTGAAGCGCGTCCACCGCTCGCACGCCGTGCGCGACGGGCTGCTGGCAGCGATCCGCAAGGGCGAGCTGAAGCCGGGCGACCCGATCCCGTCGGAGCGCCGGCTCGGCGAGACGTTCGGCGTCAGCCGCGTCAGCGTCCGCGAAGCGCTCCGTTCGCTCGAGGCGATGAACCTCGTCGAGGTGCATCACGGCCGCGGCGCGTTCGTCGCAGAGGGGCCGGACTCGCGCTTCGCCGAGCCGTTCACGGAGTACCTCGAGCTGCACCGCGACGCGGTGATCGACCTGCTGAACGTGCGCGGGGCGCTCGACGAGCTTGCCGCCCAGGAGGCGGCCACATGGTACGACGACGACGACCTGATGCGGCTGCGCGCGGCGCAGTCGGCGTTCGCCGAGGCGGCCGGTCGCGAGGGCGCGTCGGCGGAGGAGCTGATGGAGCTCGACGTCGCGTTCCATCTCGCGATCGCCCGCGCCGCGCACTCCAACCTGCTGTTGCAGCTCGAGAGCGACCTGCACGGCCAGCTGACCGAGTCGCGTGCGGCGATGTTTGCGCCGCGGACGCGGCCGACTGACTCCGCCGCGGAACACGCGACGATCGTCGACGCGATCGCGCGCCGCGATCCGGCGCTGGCCCGCGAAGCCGTGGTCGCACACATCGCAACCGTCCGCAGGCTGATCGAGGAGGGGGAATGAGCGTGACCGCATCCGATGTCGGCACGCAGGTGCTGGAGCGCGTGCGCGGAGCACTGGGCGACGCGTCGCTCGACGCCGTCGTCGCATCGTCGCGCGAGGCGCTGATCTACACCGCGGGCGCGGTGCCGCCGTCGCTGCGCACGGTGCGCCAGCGCCTGGCTGCGTCGATCGTCCCGGTGAGCGGCGAAACCGAGGCGATCGTCGTCTCCGTCGACGCGCCGCTGATGCGCGAGCGCATGTGGGTCGACCGCGTCACCGACTACGTCGAGTTCGAGAAGCATCCGATGGAGGTGACCGCCGACGCGCTGCGCCGGCAGGGCCTGGACGGCGGCCGTGTCGGCGTCGAGCTGACGGCGCTCTCGGTCGAGGCGTACGGCGTGCTGCAGCGCGCGCTGCCGAAGGCGGAGCTCGTGCCCGTCGACGAGCTGCTCGCCGACCTGCGGGTCGTCAAGACGCCGGCCGAGATCGACGCGATCCGCCGCATCGGCAAGGCGGCGCAGGAGATCGCGGCGAGCGCCTGCCGCTCCGTCGATGCCGGCGACACCGAACGCGACCTCGGCAACGCGATCTCGGAGGCCTTCGCGGCCGCGGGCGGCGACGAGCTGACGATGCTCGTCGTCGGCGCCGGCGAGCGCTCGTCGCATCCGAACGCACCGCCGACGAACCGGAAGCTCGAGCGCGGCGACGTCGTCCGCCTCGACGTGATCGGCACGAGCGCCGGCTACCACTGCGACGTCGCGCGCACCGCCGTCGTCGGCGAGCCGAGCGACGAGGTGACGAAGGTCTACGAGCTGCTCGAGTCCGTGCACGAGCGTGCGCTCGCCGCCGTCAAGCCGGGCGTGCAGAGCGAGGACGTCTACCGCATCTACCGCGAGGCGATGGAGGAGGCGAAGCTGCCGCCGTACCACTTCGTCGGCCACGGCCTCGGGATCACGCTGCACGAGGAGCCGTTCGTGCATGCCAAGACGTCCGTCCCGCTCGAGCCCGGCATGGTGCTGTGCATCGAGCCGCTGACGATGATCGAGGGTCGGTTCGGCGTGCAGATCGAGGACGAGCTGATCGTCACCGACGACGGCTGCGAGCTGATCACCCGCGCGAGCGGCCTCCTCCCGATCGGGCGCTGAGCATGCAGATCACGGGAGCAGAGATCTTCGTCGTCGCCGCGCCCACGCGGCGCCGGCATGCCTGGGCGTCGAACACGAAGGTTCCGATCGGCCGCCACACGCTCGTGCGGCTCGACACCGACGAGGGCGTCAGCGGCTGGGGCGAGGCGCCCGCGCTCGCGACCTGGGGCGGCGCGCACATGCGCTACTACGGCGAGACGGCGGAGACGGTCGTGCACATGATCCGCGACGTGCTGCTGCCCGCGATCGAGGGCTGCGACCCGCGCGAGCCCGGCACGATCCACGCGCGGATGGACGCCGTCGTCAAGGGACACCCGTATGCGAAGTCGGCGGTCGACATCGCCTGCTACGACGCGGCCGGCAAGGCGCTCGGCCTGCCGGTGTGGGCGCTGCTCGGCGGCAAGCACCGCGACGGCATCGAGGTCTGCCACTCGCTCGGCCTGATGGACGTCGGCCCGGCGGTCGACGAGGCGGTGCTCGCCGTCGAGGAGGGCGCCAAGGTGATCAAGTGCAAGACCGGCATCGAGCCGGAGCGCGACGTCGACCTCGTGAAGCGGCTGCGCGAGGCGGTGGGAGACGACGTCCGCATCCGCGTCGACGCGAACGAGGGCTACGACACGGTCGCGCTCGCGGTCGACGTGACGCGGCGCCAGGAGGAGTACGGGATCTTCCTCTGCGAGCAGCCGGTCGCCGGCGCGAAGCAGCTCGCGCGCGTCGCCGCGCAGATCGACTCGCCGGTGATGGCGGACGAGTCGGCGTGGACGGTGCACGACATCCTCGAGCTCGACGCGCTCGACGCCGCACAGTGCTTCTCCTGTTATGTGACGAAGCCGGGCGGCCTCTGGCGCGCGCGCCAGCAGGCCGAGGTTGCGTACGCGCTCGGGATGACGAGCGACATCGGCGGCTCGATCGAGCTCGGTGTGGGCAACGCCGCCAATCTCCACCTCGGCGCCGCCCTCGAGCGCGCGACGCTGCCGAGCGTCTGCCCGGTGACGACGATCTCCGGCGGCGACGGCCCGAAGATGGCCGGCGTCTACTACACCGACGACATCGTCGCCGAGCCGTTCCCGTTCGTGGACGGCAAGGTGCTCGTGCCCGATGCGCCGGGGCTCGGCGTCGAGGTCGATCTGGAGAAGGTCAAGGCGTACGCGGCGTGAGCGTCGTGGTCGTCCTCGGCGCCGGCGCCGGTGGCGCGGCCGCCGCGGCCGACCTGACGCTGCGCGGGCACGACGTCCGGCTCTGGCATCCGCGCGCCGAGCGGCTCGAGCAGTTCGCCGGGGGTGTCGCGTATCGTGGCGCCCTCGGCGAGGGCGTTGCCGCGGTCGGCGTCGTCGCGGATCTCGCGACGGCGCTCGACGGCGCCGACGCCGCCGTCGCCTGCCTGCCGGCGGTCGTGCGGCCGCGGCTGGTCTCCGCCCTCGCGGAGGCTCGTGCGTCGACGCCGCTGATCCTCGATCCGGGCGGGGTGGGGGGCGCGTTGCACGTCGCGCAGACGTTCGACGGCCCGCTCGCGACGCTCTCGACGCTCACCTACGTCGCGCGCCTCGCCGAGCCCGGCGTCGTCAACGTCACCGGCGTCGCGCAGCGCGTGCACGGCGCCGCTTTGCCGGGCGGCGAGCGCGCGCTCGAGCTCGCCCAGGCGCTCTTCCCCTGTGTCGCGCCCGCGCGCGACGTGCTCGCGGCCGACCTCGCGAACGTCAACCTCGTGCTGCACCCGCCGGGCGCCGTGCTCGGCGCGGCCTGGGTCGAGTCGACCGGCGGCGACTTCCGCTTCTACGTCGAGGGGATGACGCCGGGCGTCGTCCGCGTGCTCGAGGCGCTCGACGCCGAGCGGCTCGCGGTCGCGCGCGCGTATGGGCACGAGCTGGAGGCGCTCGCCGACGAGATGCGCGCGATCGGCACGGCGGGTGCGGGGGAGGTGGGCGACGCGATCCGCGCCGGCGGCGCGAACGCGACGATCAAGGCGCCCGACTCGCTCGAGCACCGCTACTACCGCGAGGACATCGCGTACGGCCTCGCGCCGTTCTGCGCGCTCGCGGGCGCCGCCGACGTCGACGTGCCGGTCGCGTCGTCGCTGCTCGCGCTCGGGCTCGCGGCGACGGCGGACACCGACGTCGTCGGCGCGCGCGCTCTCGGTATCGAAGGGCTCGACGTACGCGGCGTGCTCGCCCGCGTGCGGTAGGCACTCTTGCCTGATGCAGGTCGACGCACTCGTCCCGCTGAAGCGGCTCGACTACGCGAAGACGCGGCTCGCGACGGTCCTCGACCCGCCGACGCGCGTGCGCGTGATGCGCGCGCTGCTCGCGCACACGCTCGAGGTCGTGAAGGCGGCGCCGTCGGTCGCGCGGGTGACGCTCGTCTCATCTGCCGTCGAGGCGGCGGCGATCGCCGCCGAGCACGGCGTCGCGCACTTCGACGACCGCGCGCTGCCGTGGAACGACGCGCTCGCCGCCGCGATCGCCGAGGCGGTCGAGGGCGACGCGGTCGCGATCGTCTCGGCCGACGTGCCGCTGCTGACCACCGCGGACGTCGAGGCGTACGTCGGCGCGCTGACGCCGAACGGCGCCGTGATCGCGCGGGCCACCGACGCCGGCACGAACGGGGTCGCGATGCATCCGGCCGGCGCGATGCGCACGACGTTCGGCAGCAAGGGCAGCGCCGCGCTGCACGCCGAGCTCGCGCGCGAAGCCGGCCTCGAGCCGGTGATCGTCGACCTGGAGGGGATGGCACACGACCTCGACACCGCGGCCGACCTCGACGAGGTGCTGCGGCACGCCATGTCGCCGGAGATCAGAACGGTGCTGACCGACTCCCGACTGCCGTAAGGCAGTCGGGAGTCGGTTCGGCGCTACTTGCCTGCGCGCTCGCGCAGCAGCGGCAGCACGTCTGCCGAGAACTGCTCGAGGAAGCGGGCCTGGTCGTCGCCCGGCCCGTGGAAGACGAGGTGCTCGAAGCCCTGGTCGACGTACCACCAGATCTTCTCGGCCGCCTCCTGCGGGTCGTTCGTGACGATGAAGCGCGTGTGCGCGCGGTCGGCATGCTCGTCCGCGAGCCGCTCCATCTCGACCGGATCCTCGATGCCGCTCTTCTCGTCCGGCGTCAGCGCGAGCGCCGCCCACCATTCGCACGCCTTCAGCGCGTAGTCGGCATCGCGGTCGTACGAGACCTTGATCTCGATCGTCCGCTCGATCGCACCGGCGTCGCGGTCGGCCTGCTGCGCGCCCTCCGCGACGTTCGCGAGCAGCTCCTCGTACAGCTCGGGCTTCTTCCCCGAGGTGCAGATGAAGCCGTCGCCGACGCGGCCGGCCAGCTTCGCCGCCAGCGGGCCGGAAGCAGCAACATAGATCGGCACAGGCTGCGTGGGCTTGTCGTAGATCGTCGCACGGTCGGTCTTGTAGTACTCGCCTTCGAACGTCACGCGCTCCTCGGCCCACAGCTGCTTGATCAGCTTGATCGCCTCGGCCATGCGCAGCCGCCGCTCCTTCGCGCCGGGCCACTCCATCGCCGTCGCCGGCGTCTCGTTCATCGCCTCGCCGGTGCCGACGCCGAGGATGACGCGGCCGGGGGCGAGGCAGCCGAGCGTCCCGAACGCCTGGGCGACGATCGACGGGTGGTACCGCATCGTCGGCGTCAGCACGCTCGTGAAGAGCTCGACGCGCTCTGTCGCGACGGCGGCCGCCCCCAGCCACGCGAGCGAGTTCGGCGCGTGGCCCGTCTTGTGCCGCCACGGCTGGAAGTGATCCGACACGGCAACGGAGTCCAGGCCGACCTGCTCGGCCTGGACGGAGTAATCGAGAAGGCGCTTCGGGTCGAACTGCTCCGCCGACGCCTTGTAACCGAATTTCACTGGGCGAACGTCTCCTTCAACAGCTTCGGATCGACCGGCAGGTCGTAGATGCGAACGCCGGTCGCGTTGTATACGGCATTGAGGATCGCGGGCGTGGAGGGGACGGTGGCGATCTCGGAGATCCCCTTCGCGCCGTACGGCCCCTCGTGGAACGGATCCTCGACGATCTCGACCCGCACCGGCGTCGCGTTCGTGCTCAGCGGCACGCCCAGCCGGCGGTAGTCGAGGCGCTTCCACGGCGGCGTGCCGTTGACCGACGGGTAGCCCTCGCTGAGCGCGAGGCCCTGGCCCATCGACACGCTGCCGATGATCTGCCCGCGGATCTGCTGCGGGTTGATCGCAACGCCGACGTCGTGTGCGGCGATGACGCGGAGCAGGTCGACCCGACCCGTCTCCTCGTCGACGCCGACGATGGCGACCTGCGTCGCGTACGCGTACGTCGGGTAGTTGCGGTACTTCTCCTTCGGCACGGTCTTCCGCGCCTCCTGGTCGGACAGCGGCCACGTCTGCGGCGCGATGTACTCGGCCTCGGTCTCGAGCTTGATGCCCTCGGCTTTCGCGCGCGCGTACACGTCCGCGAGCGAGATCAGCGTCTCCTCGACGACGTACTGCGTCCACTGCGTGCGGATCTCGTTGCCGACGAACGCCAGCTCCTCCGGCTTCTTGTCGAACCAGCCGCCGACGAGCTCGAGCAGCTTCTGCTTGAACTCTTTGCCGGCGATGACGACCGAGTTGCCCGAGACGAGCGTCTGCCGCTGACCCGACGCCGAGCGGTGCGGATGCACGAGCGCGGTGTCGGACGTCGTGATGTCGAACAGCTCGAACGGCAGACCGGTCGACTCGGAGGCGAGCTGCACCATCGTCGTGCGGATCGCCTGGCCCATGTCGATCACCGACGACGTCAGCGCGATGCGGCCGCTCTTCTTGAGCTTGAAGCTCGCGCCCGAGTCGTCGATCTTGCCCTTGCCGGCGCCGACGTTCTTGTAGCCGGCGGCGATGCCCCAGCCGACGCGGTAACCCGGCTTCTCGAGCTGCTTGTACTGCGGCCACTCCTCGTCGAACGCCTTCTTGCACGCGTCGAGAGTGGGGATGGCGCCGACGCTCGACGGCAGGTACTGGCCGGTGATCGTCTGGTCGCCCTCGACGAGCATGTTGATGCGGCGCATCTCGAACGGGTCGCGACCCGTCTTGACCGCGAGCTCGTCCATCAGCTGCTCCATCGCCACCGCGGCCTGGTTGATGCCGTAGCCGCGGAACGCGCCGCCGAGCGGGTTGTTCGTCAGCACGGCCTTGCCGTCGATGCGGACGTTCGGCACGCGGTACGGGCCGCACGAGAAGATCGCGGCCTGGTCGATGACACGCGGGCTGTTGCCCGTGTACGGGCCGCCGTCGCAGATCATCTGCGCGTCGACGGCGAGCAGCTTGCCGTCGTCGTCCATGCCGACGCGGTAGTCGACGATGAACGGATGGCGCTTGACGCCCGTGCGCAGCGTCTCGTCGCGCCCGAGCGTCATCTTGATCGGCCGGCGCGTGACGTACGTCGCGACGGCGATCATGCCCTCGACCGCGACCTCGAGCTTGCCGCCGAAGCCGCCGCCGATCGGCGTCGAGATGATGCGGATCTTCTCGCGCGGGAGATCGAGCACCTTCGTCAGCTGCTCGCGCGTCTCGAACGGCGCCTGCTGCGGCGTGCGGATGATCACCGTGCCGTCCTCGTCGACGTTCGCGAGCGCCGCGAACGGCTCGAGGTACGCGTGATCCTGGCGCTGCGTCGTGAAGTGCCCTTCGACGACGTGCGGCGCCTTCGCGAGCGCGTCCTCGACGTCGCCGACGACGTGCAAGAGCGCCTTGCAGACGTTGCCGGGCGACGACTCGACGAGCTGCGGCGCGTCCTCCTTGAGCGAGTCGCGCGGATCGTAGAGACCGGGGAGGACCTCGTACTCGACCTTGACGAGCTCCGCGGCCTCCTCGGCCTGCTCGCGCGTGTCGGCGAGCACGAGCGCGATCGGGTCGCCGGTGAAGCGCACGTAGTCGTGGCAGAAGACCGGCTGGTCGGGGACGGTGCGGCCGTGCGCGTTCAGGCCCGGCACGTCCGCGTGCGTGATGACGCTGTGCACGCCCTCGGCCTTCTCGGCCTCGCTGAAGTCGAGCGAGAGGATCTTCGCGTACGGGTGCTCGGCCCAGACGACCTTGCCGTGGAGCATCCCCTCCATCGTCAGGTCGTCCGCGTAGCCGAGCTTGCCCTGCACGCTCTGATGGCCGTCGATCAGCACCGACGACGTGCCCATCGGCCCGTACTTCGGCGCCCAGTTCTCATAGGAATCCTCGTCCTGCAGCCACTCGGCCGCCTTCTTGACGGCGTCGAAGATCGGCATGAAGCCGGTGCAGCGGCAGATGTTGTCCTTCAGGCCCTCGCGGATCTCGTCCTCGTTCGGATTCGGGTTGTTCGCGAGCAGCGCCTTCGTCGCCATGATCATCCCGGGGATGCAGAAGCCGCACTGCACGGCGCCGCGGTCGAGGAACGCCGCCTGGATCGGGTGGAGAGAGCCGTCGGGCTCCGCGAGCCCGTCGATCGTCTCGATCTCGACGTCCTTCGCGCGTCGCATCAGGTAGACGCACGAGTCGACGGGCTTGCCGTCGACGAGCACGACGCACGAGCCGCAGTCGCCGCTCGAGCATCCGTCCTTCGTGCCCATCAAGCCGCAGTCGTCGCGCAGGTAGCGCAACAGCGACTTCTTTCCGTCGACCTTGTCGGCGATCTTGTCGCCGTTCAGCGTGAACTCGACCTCGACGGTCTGATCCTGCGCCACCCCTGCTTCCAACGGTTTCCTCCTCCGTGAAATGAGATGAGGCCCGCCCGCAGCCGGCGGACGGGCCTCGTCACGTCAACGCGATGTGGCTTGCGTTACTTCTTCTTTTTCTTGGTGATGGCCTTCGTGCCGACCTTCGAGCCGCAGACCGCCTTGCGGGCCGCGTTCGTGTAGGCGACGTTCGACCAGTCACCGACGTTCAGGTGACCCTTGACGGAGCCGAGCTGCTCGAACAGCGCCGCCTGGTACTTCAGCGTCGGCACGTTCATCGAGTAGCACGGCGGATACGCGTTGTTCGAGCGGAGGATGTCGTAGAGCTTCGCGACGTTCCCCGCGTCGTTCGCGGGCCAGTTCTTCATGGCCTCGGCGACGACCGCGTCCGCGTTCTTCGGGTTCGTGAACCACGCGTACGACACGAGCAGCGCCTCGTTGAAGGCGATCGCGAGCGCCTTGTGCGTCGCGAGCCACGACTTCATCGCGAAGGCGTTGTCGTCGTAGAGGTTGCCCGTCTGCTTCGTGTAGTCCCAGAGCAGGTGGTAGCCCTGCGACTGCAGCTGCAGCCACGCGTTGTGGCTCAGCATCGTCGCGTCGACGCGACCTGCGACGAGCGCCGACAGGCGTGCGCTCTGACCGCCGACGGTGACGAAGCTGGCGTCGCCGGCGCCCATGCCGCCCTTCTTGAGGACGAGCAGCGCCTGCGGGTAGTTGATGCTCGACGTGTCGAGGACGCCGATCTTCTTGCCCTTCAGCCCGGCGATCGACGTGATGTCGGGCCGCGAGATGAACACGTAGTCCATGCGCGGCTCGAGCAGCGCGAAGTCGACGACCGGGATGCCCGCGATCGCCGCGCCGTAGCCGCCCGCGATCGCGTTCGCGAACACATCGGCGTCGCCGCCCTGCACCTGCGCGATCGCGACGTTCGACGACGTCGGGTTGTAGGAGACCGACGCGTCTGCGCCCCACCTCTTGAGCAGGTCGACCGCATGCGTCTCGACGATCTTGCTCGGGTCGCCCGAGCCCTGGATGATCATCTTGAACCGCTGACCCTTGATCGACGGGTCGACCTTGAACGCCGCCTGCTTGCCGGCTGCGCCGGCCGCCGCGACGGACACGAGCGCTGCCGCCGCAAGCACGACGAGCGCAAACACCTGCTTCCTGAACCTCGCCACGCTAGTGACCCTCCTTGGTTTGGACCCTGGTGCTGCTGTGACGCACGACGTATGGATGTTGTTAGGAACTGACATTTGTCCGTTAGATCGCGGCCTGCCAGCCGCCGCTGCCCTCGTCCTCCGTCCACGGGAAGACCCGCTTCCGGATCACCTCGAGCAGCGAGGCCGCGATGACGCCGACGAGCGACGCGGTGACGACGCCGGCCAGCAGGTAGGCGGTCTTGAAGGCGTCGCCGTAGTTGACGACGATGCCGCCGAGCCCGGTGACGCTGATCTCCATCTGCGCGATCATCACGCCGATCAGCGCCTTGCCCAGTGCGATCCGCAGGCCGGCGAAGATGTGCGGCACGGCGTTCGGCAGCTGCACGTGCCCGACGACCTGCAACGGGTTGAACTTGTAGATGCGGCCGACGTCGAGCAGCGACGGCGGCGTCTCCTTCACGCCCGTCGCCGTGTTGATGATGATCGACCAGACGGCGAGGATGAAGACGACGGCCACGCGCGCCTGCAGGGCGACGCCGAACCAGATGACGACGAGCGGCACGAGCGCGATCAGCGGCGTCGCCTGGAAGAAGTTGACGAACGGGTTGAGCATCTTCTCGACGACCGGGCTGCGGCCCATCGCCATGCCGACGACGATCCCGATGACCGCCGCGAGGCCGTAGCCGATCGCGAGGTCGCGGAGCGCGCCGTAGAACGCAGGCCAGAGGATGCCGCCCTTGAGCAGGTCCCAGAACGCCTGCGCGACCTTGATCGGCGTCGTGAAGAGGATCGGGTTCGAGTGCGCGCCGATGTACTGCCAGATCAGGCCGAAGATCAGCACCGACAGGAGGGGCAGGCCGATCTTGCCCCAGCGCGTGTACGCGATCGAGCCGCGCCGGCGGCGTCCGTGGTAGCGCGCCGTCATGCGCTGCGAAAGACTCGGTGTCGGGACCTGCGCCGCCACCGACGAAGACTGATCAGTTGCCACCGCAACCCTCCCTCGAGCTCGAAACCGGTGCCAAGCCACCGGAGGGCGCGAACGTATCCCGTATACGGTTGCA
>Ga0070683_100004137_pt1 | contig 11889 bp, 6 predicted proteins | sample KBSC713LmetaG_FD_64662 | JGI IMG/M metagenome (GOLD analysis project Ga0070683, IMG submission 64662) | Corn rhizosphere microbial communities from Kellogg Biological Station, Michigan, USA - KBS C7.1-3L metaG | ecosystem: Host-associated > Plants > Roots > Rhizosphere ...
GCCCATCCCGACGACGAGGCGTCCCAGACGTCCGGGGCGATGGCCCGGGCCGCCGCAGAGGGCCACCGGGTGGTCGTGGTCTTCGCGACCAACGGCGACCACGGCGAGGTCGCGGCAGACGCCGTCGAGGGCGAGACCGTGGCCGACTACCGACGACGCGAGGCCGAGGCGTCGGCCCGGGTGCTCGGACTGGCCCGCATCGCCTGGCTCGGGTACGCCGACTCCGGGATGACCGGCTGGGAGCAGAACGACGCCGAGACGTCCTTCTACCGCGCCGACCTCGACGTGGCCGCCCGCCGTCTGGCGGACGTGCTCGACGAGGAGGACGCCGACGTCCTCGTCGGCTACGACTGGCACGGCGGGTACGGCCACCCCGATCACGTGCAGGTGCACCACCTGGTCCACCGCGCGGCCCCGCTGGCACGCCGTACGCCGCGGCTGCTGGAGTCGACGATGAACCGCACCGCCATGTCCCGGCAGTTCGAGGAGGCCCGCTCCGCCGGCGTGGAGATGGAGTGGAGCCCCGACGACCCGATGGACGACGGGAACCCGCTCGGCACGCCCGAGGACGAGATCACCTGGGAGGTGGACGTCTCGGCGTACCTGGATCAGAAGCGGCGCAGCCTGGAGGCGCACAGGTCGCAGGCCAGCGACATCGACCAGTTCCTGTCCATGCCGCCCGAGGTGTTCGCCCGGTTCTTCGGCTCGGAGTACTACATCGAGCCCGGCGTGGCGGGTCCGATGCGGCGCGGCTGGCCGTACGGCGACGCCGACTAGCGCCGACGTCTAGCGGGTCGCGTCGGTGGTGTCGCCGAGGGCCGAGCGGCCGGCCTCGAGCCGCGCCACCGGCACCCGGAACGGAGAGCAGGAGACGTAGTCCAGCCCGACCGCGTCGAAGAAGTGGATGGACGCCGGGTCGCCGCCGTGCTCCCCACAGACCCCCAGGTGGAGGTCGGGGTTGCTCTGTCGCCCGAGGCGGGCGGCGTGCCGCACCAGCCGGCCGACCCCGTCGACGTCCAGCGACTCGAACGGGCTCACCTGGAAGATGCCGTGCTCGAGGTACCGGCTGAAGAACGACGACTCCACGTCGTCCCGGGAGAAGCCCCACGTCATCTGGGTCAGGTCGTTGGTGCCGAACGAGAAGAACTCCGCCGACCGGGCGATCTCGTTCGCGGTGACGGCCGCCCTCGGCAGCTCGATCATCGTGCCGACCTTGTGGGGTACGGCGTGCCCGCGCTCCCGCTCGACGTCGGCGGCCACCTCGGCCACCTGACCCCTGACCAGGTCCAGCTCGGTGACCGCGGCGACCAGCGGGATCATGATCTCCGGCTGCGGGTCGCCACCGGCCGAGATCCGGTCGGCCGCGGCCTCGAGGATCGCGCGGACCTGCATCTTGAACAGCCCGGGGATCACGATCCCGAGGCGCACGCCCCGCAGGCCGAGCATCGGGTTCTGCTCGTGCAGCCGCTTCACGGCATCGAGCAGCTTCTGGTCGTGTCCGTCGAGGTCGTCCTGCTCCTCCTCCAGGGCGACCTTGACCGAGAGCTCGGTGTAGTCGGGGAGGAACTCGTGCAGCGGCGGGTCGATCAGCCGGATCGTCACCGGCAGCCCGTCCATCGCCTCCAGGATCCCGCGGAAGTCGTCGCGCTGCATCGGCAGCAGCGCCGCCAGGGCCGCCTCCTGACCGGCTTCGTCCTCCGCGACGATCAGGTTCTCCACCAGCTGGCGACGCTCGCCGAGGAACATGTGCTCGGTGCGGCACAGGCCGATGCCCTCGGCACCGAACCGTCGCGCGCGCGCCGCGTCCTCGGGGGTGTCGGCGTTGGCGCGCACCCGGAGGCGTCGTACGTCGTCGGACCTCCGCATCACTCGGTCGACGGCCTGTACCAGGTCGTCGTCGATGTGGTCGCCCTCGAGGTAGCGCATCACGACGGAGTCGGTGACGGGGACGGCACCGAGGAAGACCTCGCCGGTCGTGCCGTCGATCGAGAGCACGTCGCCCTCGCGGATGGTGTCGCCGCCACGGACCTTGGCGCGCTTCTTCTTCGAGTTCACGTCGAGCGCCTCGGCACCGCAGACGCAGGTGCGGCCCATGCCGCGGGCCACGACCGCCGCGTGCGAGGTCTTGCCGCCCCGGCTGGTCAGGATGCCCTTGGCGGCGACCATGCCGCGCAGGTCGTCCGGGTTGGTCTCCTTGCGGACCAGGATCACGTCCTCGCCGCGCTCCGCCCACTCGACCGCGGTGTCGGAGTCGAAGACCGCCTTGCCGACCGCGGCGCCGGGCGAGGCGTTCATGCCCTTCGCGACGAGGGTCCGCTCGGCCCTCTCGTCGAACCGCGGGAACATCAGCTGCGCGAGCTGCGCGCCCGTGACGCGGCGCAGCGCCTCGTCGGTGTCGATGAGTCCCTCGTCGGTCATGTGCCGGCCGATCCGGAACGCCGCCCCGGGCGTCCGCTTGCCGACCCGGGTCTGCAGCATCCAGAGCTTGCCGCGCTCGACCGTGAACTCGATGTCGCACATGTCGCGGTAGTGCTTCTCGAGCGTGTTCATGATCGTGAGCAGCCCGTCGTACGACGCCTGGTCGATCTGCTCCATGTCGGCCAGCGACACCGTGTTCCGGATGCCGGCGACGACGTCCTCACCCTGGGCGTTCTGCAGGTAGTCGCCGTACACGCCCTGGTTGCCGGACGCGGGGTCGCGGGTGAACGCCACCCCGGAGCCCGAGTCGTCGCCGCGGTTGCCGAAGACCATCGCCTGCACGTTGACGGCCGTACCCATGCCTTCGTCGATGCGCTCCTGGCGGCGGTAGAGCGCGGCCCGCTCGGTGTTCCACGAGTCGAACACCGCGCGCATCGCCAGCTCGAGCTGCTCGCGAGGGTCCTGCGGGAAGCCGCGGCCCGCGTGGTCCTCGATCGCCTGCTTGAAGGTCTCGACCAGGCCGCGGAGGTCATCGACGCCGAGGTCGGTGTCGGACGTCGTGCCGCGCTCCTTCTTCAGCCGGTCGAGCGCCTTCGCAAAGACCTCGGACTCGATGCCGAGCACCGTGGCACCGAACATCTGGAGCAGCCGGCGGTAGGAGTCCATCGCGAACCGCTCGTCGCGGCTCTGCTCGGCCAGCCCGCGCACCGACTCGTCATTGAGCCCGACGTTGAGGACCGTCTCCATCATTCCGGGCATCGAGACCGCGGCACCGGACCGGACGCTCACCAGCAGCGGGTCACCTGGCTCGCCGAGTCGGCGGCCCATCTGCTTCTCGAGCGACTCCAGGTGGGCGTCGATCTCGCCGGCGAGGCCCTCGGGCAGGTCACCCGCCTCCAGGTAGGCGCGACACGCCTGTGTCGAGATCGTGAACCCCGGCGGCACCGGCAGACCGAGATTGGTCATCTCGGCGAGGTTGGCGCCCTTGCCGCCGAGCAGCTCCTTCTGGTCCTTGTCGCCCTCGGTGAAGTCGTAGACGTAGGTCATGCGCCGATCCTTCCCTGTCGACCGGCTCGCGTCACCACCGGTTCAGGGGGAGCCGCCGCTCTCGACGTACGCCGGGCCGCCGCCCGCCGCGAGGTTGGCCAGGGCCGACTCGATGCGCCGCGCACTGAAGTCGGCGCATCGCTCGCGCACCTGCGCTGCGGTCGCGAACTCGGCGGACCGGATCTCGCGCGCCTGCATCACGATGCCGCGGGCGAGGTCCGCGTCGTGCTCACCGCCGTCGAAGACCAGGCACAGCGCGTCGTCCCAGCCGCTCCAGGGTGGGAGCCAGTCGGTGAGCAGCAGCGGGCCGGCCTCGATGTCCAGCGCCAGCTCCTCGTGCACCTCGCGGCCGGCGGCGAGCCGGGGCGACTCACCGACCTCGACCACGCCGCCCGGCAGGTCCCAGTCCTGCTTGTAGGTCAGCTGGCAGATCAGGACCCGGCCCTCGCGGTCGCGCACCAGCAGCTGGCTGATCGCGCGTTTGCGTGGGAGGAAGGAGTTGAGCAGGGCTCGGAAGCCCTCGGGCTCGGTGATCGGTGGGTCGCTGACCAGCCGGGCGTAGACGGCCATGCCGGTGGCGTCGTCCCGGTCCGCCATCCCAGGCTCGACCCGTCGCAGCCCCTCGCGCCGCAGACCGGCGCGCGTGGCCACGCGCTGTGACGCGAGGTTGCGCGGGTCCACCTCGGCCTCGACCCGGCGCACGCCGAGCGTCTCGAAGGCGTAGCCGATGAGCAACCGGATGGCCCGGGTCGCGTATCCATGGCCGCGGTGGCCGGCGTAGAGCATCCACGACAGCGCCGCGACGTCCTGGTCGGGTCTCGCCTCTGCGGTGCCGACGGTGATGCCGTCGTGCTGGATGGCGAAGGTCAGGCGGGTGCCCGCCTCGCGCTCGCGCTGCCAGCGGTCGACCACCTCGAGCATCCCGGCGTACGTCGACGGGCCCGGCTGGCCGAACCAGAGCCGGGCCTCGTCGTCCTCGCCCGCCACATGGGCGTCGATGTCGTCGCGCGCGAAGGGCCGGAGGGTGACCACGCCGTCGGTGAGCGTGGGTTGGTCGGTCACCCTCCGACCCTAGCCAGGCGCCGCCTCGTGGTTTCGTGACGGTCGGAGCGACCTCCTCAACCGGCGAGCGCGGGGGTCTCGATCTGCTGGTCCGCCCGGTCGCCCGTGCGGCGGGGCTGGAGCAGGGCGCCGAGGAGCGCCACCGCCGCGGTGGTTCCGACCAGGACGACCAGGCTCCACTCCAGAGCGTGGTCGTAGCCGCCGTGCACCGCGCCGAAGAAGACCATCCCGACGACGGCGACCCCCAGGGCGTTCCCGACCTGCTGGGCCGTGGACAGCACCCCCGAGACCGCTCCGGCGTACTCCGGCTCCACACCGCCCATGGCGGCGTCGATCAAGGCCGTCAGCGCGACCCCCATGCCGAACCCGGCGAGCGCGAGGCCGGGGACGAGGTCGACCAGCGGGCCGCCTGCGCCGTTCTCGGCGACCGCGACCAGCAGGGCCAGGTGACCGAGGGTGAACAGACCGGCCCCGACCGGGACCGTCCAGCGGCCCAGGCGGGCTGCGAGACGACGCTGGACACCCGTGCCGACCATGTACGGAACGGCGACCAGGGTGAACACGGCACCGGAGGACAGGGCCCCGAGACCGCGGCCGTTCTGCAGGTAGAGCGCCAGCACCAGGAAGTACGACGCCATCCCCACGAACAGCAGGGCCTGGCAGGCCAGGGCGATCCGGACCGTCGACGACCGGAAGGCCTCCGGCTCGACCAGCGGACGGACGCCACGGCGGAGCAGCACCCGGCTACGGACCACGGTCAGCACGGCCGCGACGACGGCACCGGCCAGGCTGAGCCAGGTCCACAACGGCCAGTCCAGCCGGCGGCCCTCCAGCAGCGGGAGCAGCAGCGCGGTCAGGGTGGTCGTGGCCAGGAACAGCTCGAGCAGGTCGATGCCCTGCGCCGACGAGGAGAGCGCGTCGTCCTCGTGGCGGCCGGGCAGCAGGCGCGGTGCGAGGACCACGGCGGCCAGTCCGATCGGGACGTTCACCCAGAAGATCGCTCGCCAGCCGGTGCCGGCCACGTCGAGGTGGATCAGGATGCCGCCGATCAGCTGCCCGGTGGCCGCGGCGAGCCCCATCACGGCGGAGTAGATGCCGATGGCCCTGGGCATCCGCGGCCCGGCGTACACGTCACCGAGCAGCGCGAGCACCATCGGCGAGACCATGGCGCCGGCCACTCCCTGCGCCAGGCGCGCGCCCACGAGGAGCTCGGTGCTGGGCGCGGCACCGCAGGCCGCCGAGGCGGCGACGAACAGCGCGGTGCCGAGGGAGAACATCCGACGTCGGCCCCAGCGGTCGCCCAGGCGGGTGACGGCGATCAGGAGGGCACTGAAGGTGAGGCCGTACCCGGCGACGACCCACTCGAGGCCGCTGTCGGAGGCGTGGAGCTCGCGCTGCATCGACGGCAACGCGACGTTGACGATGAAGAAGTCGAGGACGACCAGGAACGTCCCGCACATGAGGACGACGAGAGGAGCCCAGCCGGGGTCGCTCCGGGTGGTGTTCATGCCTGTGTTCATGGCCCGGACGCTCCGGTCTCCCGTCGGGGGAGAGTCAAGAGATTGACCCTCCCCCTGGGGGAGAGTGTGGGATGTGGTCATGACCTCGGATGTCCCGTTGCTGACCATCGGGGAGTTCTCCCGGATGACGTTCCTGTCCGTGAAGACGCTGCGGCACTACCACGAGACCGGGCTGCTCGCGCCGACGCGGATCGACGCGTCGACCGGCTATCGCTACTACGACGTCTCGCAGGTCACCACCGCCCAGGTGATCCGTCGCTTCCGAGACCTCGACCTCCCGATCGAGCGGCTGCGCGCGTTCCTGGACGCCGCCGACGAGGAAGCGAGGAACGCCGTGATCGTGGACCATCTCGACCGGATGAGTGCCCAGCTCCAGGAGACCCAGGCCACCGTCGAGTCGCTGCGGCGGATGCTCGCCGACGAAGGTGCGGCGTTCCCGGTCGCGTACCGCGACGAGCCGCTCCTCACCGCGCTGGCGATCTGCGAGCGGGTCTCGGCCCCGGGCGTCGTGGGGTGGTGGATGGATGCGTTCCGCGAGCTGCACCGGGCACTGCGCGTCTCTGGTGCCGCCCGGGCCGGGACGGACGGTGCGCTGTTCCCGACGGAGTTCTTCGCCGACGAGGAGGGAGATCTGGTCGCGTTCGTCCCGGTCGCGTCGGTGCCGGCCCGCCTTCCCGCGCGGGTCACGACGTACGAGGTGCCGGCGGCCCGCCTCGCCGTCACCACCTTCGACGGTCCGCCGCTCGACCTCGACCGTGCGTACGGCGCGGTCGGCCGCTGGGTGGTCGACCAGGCGACGTCCTCTGCGGGGCCGGTGCGCGAGCGGTACACGCCCACCGGCGACGAGGACGACCTCCTCGCCCACACCACGGAGGTGTGCTGGCCGGTGGCCGGTTGAGCACCGGACCAGGTCCGCCGTCACGCTCGGGTGGGGGCTCGCTGGGCGATCTGGAACTCGCGCCGCGCCGCCCCGCGAGGCTCCAGTCCGCTCGTTCGGAACGAACACGCCGCCACCGGACCAGCTGCTCGTCGAGGTGACTGTCATCCTCCGGCATCGTGCGCATCGAGGTTCCTCACGAATTCCCGGGGATCGTCGCTGCGGCGTGTCAACCGGCCGCGTCGGCGTCGCGTGGTGACCTCTCTGGCCGCGAGCCGCACCAGGTCGACCGGAACCGGCTCGAGGGCGGCCCGGCGGAGGACTCGAGGCGGGCGGGATGGTCAACGCGCGTGGCCTGTCCCCGTCCTACCCCCCATTCACTCCAGCGCCGCGGCCCTCGTCCACCGCCCGCGCCTGGGTCCGATGTGGAGCAGGGTGACCTCGTTCGCGGCTCCTGAACTCTCGGGATGTGGATCGGGGTGGCCCAGATCCGTTGCGCAGGGCACGCGCGAACGGGGTCGGGGTGCTCCAGATCCGTGTCGTACGACGCCCGGGAACCGGGTCGGGGTACTCCCAGAACGCTCAGTCCCGACGGAACCAGACCGTGGCCAGCGGCGGCAGCACCAGGGTCGCGTGGGCCGGCTGGCCGCTCTCGCCACCCTCGACCGCGGTGACCACGCCGAGGTTCCCGACGCCGGAACCGGTGTAGGTCGCGGCGTCGGTGTTCAGCGCCTCCCGCCACTCACCGGCGGCCGGCAGGCCGAGTCGGAAGTCGCTGTGCGGGATCGCCGCGAAGTTCGAGACGCACACCAGCTCCACGGTCCGGCCGTCCACGACCCCGCGTCGGATGAACGAGAACACGTTGCGTCCGGCGTCGTTGGCGTCGATCCACTGGAACGAGTCGGCCTCGTGGTCGCGCGACCAGATGGCGGGGGAGTCGACGTACACGCGATTGAGGTCCTTCATCAGCTGGTGGACGCCGAGGTGTTCCGGATGGTCCAGGAGCCACCAGTCGAGCTCACGCGACTCAGCCCACTCCGACTCCTGGCCGATCTCGCCACCCATGAACAGCAGCTGCTTCCCGGGATGCGCCCACATGAATGCGAGGTACGCGCGGAGGTTGGCCAGCTGCTGCCAGCGGTCTCCAGGCATCTTCCGCAGCAGGGATCCCTTCCCGTGGACGACCTCGTCGTGGGAGAGCGGGAGCACGAAGTTCTCGCTGAAGGCGTAGGTCAGACCGAACGTCATCTGGTTGTGGTGCCAGGACCGGTGGACGGGCTCGCGCTTGAGGTAGTCCAGCGAGTCGTGCATCCATCCCATGTTCCACTTGAACCCGAAGCCGAGACCGTCGCTGTCGGTGGTGCGGGTGACGCCCGGCCAGGACGTCGACTCCTCGGCGATCGTGGTCGCACCGGGGACGCGCTTGTAGACGGTGGCGTTCATCTCCTGCACGAACTGCACGGCCTCGAGGTTCTCGTTGCCGCCGTACTTGTTCGGGGTCCACTCACCCTCGGGTCGTGCGTAGTCGAGGTAGAGCATGGACGCGACGCCGTCGACGCGCAGCCCGTCGGCGTGGAACTCCTCGAGCCAGTAGAGCGCGTTGGCGTACAGGAAGTTCCGGACCTCGCGCCGGCCGAAGTTGAAGATGTGCGAGCCCCACTCCTTGTGCCAGCCCCGCTGTGGGTTGGGGTCCTCGTACAGCGGCGTGCCGTCGAAGCGCGCCAGCGCCCACGCGTCCGTCGCGAAGTGTCCGGGCACCCAGTCGAGGAGGACGCCGATGCCGTTCTGGTGGAAGGCGTCGACCAGGCGCCGGAAGCCGTCGGGGTCACCGAACCGCGAGTCCGGGGCGAAGTACGACGTCACGTGATAGCCCCATGACCCGCCGAACGGATGCTGCATCACCGGCATCAGCTCGACGTGGCTGAAGCCGAGGTCGGCGACGTACGGGACGAGCTCGTCGATCAGCTGGTCCCAGGTGAGCACATCCCCGTGCCGCTTCCGCCACGAGGCGAGGTGCACCTCGTAGATCGACATCGGCCGCGACACCGGCTGCCGCTCGGCCCGCGCTCGCATCCACGCGTCGTCGCCCCACTCGTGGGACGACTCGAAGACGCGGCTCGACGTCGCCGGGGGCAGCTCCGCCCACGACGCCATCGGGTCGGCCTTCTCGCGCCACTCGCCGTCAGCGCCGAGGACGACGTACTTGTAGCCCGCGCCGGGCCCGATGCCCGGCACGAAGAGCTCCCACACACCGGACTCGCCGAGCTGGCGCATCGGGTGCTCGCGCCCGTCCCAGGAGTTGAAGTCCCCCTCGATCCGGACGCCGCGCGCGCCGGGCGCCCAGACCGCGAACGACGTGCCGGACACATCGCCGGTCGACGCCCGGTAGTGGTGCACCCGCGCCCCGAGGACGGTCCACAGCAGCTCGTGCCGTCCCTCGTTCACCAGGTGCAGGTCCATCTCCCCGAGGGTCGGCAGGAACCGGTACGGGTCGTCCACGGTGATCGCACCCTGGCCGTAGTCGACCTCGACCCGGTAGTCCGGCACGTCGCTCGGCTCCGGCGCTCGAGGAGGGCGCTCCGCGCCCGTCTCCACGCCACGCCCCAACACCCCCGCCCAGACCCCGTCGTGCTCGTGCTCCAGCGTCACCCGGTCGCCGTCGGAGGTCACCACCGTCACCGTGCGCGCCAACGGCTTGTAGACCCGGAAGGTCACCCCGTCGTCCTCCGGATGTGGGCCGAGGACCGAGTGCGGGTCGCCGTACTCGCCTCGGGTGAGCTGCTCGATCTGGCTCGCGGGTAGCCGCTTCATCGTCGCGCTCCGTCCGTCTCGCTGCTGGTCTCGACCTGGCCGGCGGTGAGCGCCGCCATCGGGATCGACAGCCAGGTCGGCCGGTTCCGCGCCTCGTAGACGCACTCGTAGACGGCCTTGTCAGCGACGTACGCCGCGAGCAAGGTCTGCTCGTCGCCGGTCAGCTCGCGACCGGCGTACGCATCGAGGAACGCCGCCTGGTTGCGTGCCGACCACTCCGCGGCCCGGAACGCACGCTGCTCCGCACCGTCGTCGCCCGTCGCCGCCGCGGTGATCGCCGCCACCCGTGGGGCGTAGTCGAAGGAGCGGAGCATCCCCGCGACGTCGCGCCACGGGGAGTCCGGCTGCACCCGCTCGGCCAGCGGCTTGGTCGGCTCGCCCTCGAAGTCCACGATCTTCCAGCCCTTGGCTGTCCGGAGCGTCTGGCCCAGGTGCAGGTCGCCGTGCACGCGCTGGACGGCGCCGGACTCGATCGAGCCGACCGCCGCGAAGAGGTCGCGCAGGGCCGGCGCTCGTTCGGCCAGGTCGGGGACGACGGCGATGGCGGCCTCGAGCCGCTCGGTCATGGCCTTGGTGAGCTCGGCGTGGTCGGACGACGTGCGCTCGCCCGTCGGGAAGTGCTCGGCGAGCAGCCGGTGGATGTGTCCCACCGCCTCACCCAGCCGCTGTGCCTCGGCCGCGAAGTCACCGCCTACCTCGTCGGCGAACAGGTCCGCCTCGGCGAACAGGTTGCGCACCGATGTGAGCGCCAGCTCCCACCCGTCGCTGGCGGTCCGCAGGAACTGCTGCAGCATCGCCAGCTGAAGCTTCTCCGGGGTCCCGGCGTCTCGAGACGGCGCTCGCTCCGTGCCTGCCCCGGAGCCAGTGTCGGCCTCGGCCTCGATCCACCCCAGCAGGGCGGCGACGTTGTCCGACCCGGCCAGCGTCAGCCGCTCGTGGATCTCGATGTCCGGGTTGAGGCCCGGCGTGATCCGCCGGAAGATCTTCAGCAGGGCCTGCTCACCGAAGGCCACCGAGGAGTTCGACTGCTCCCCGGTGAACGGCGTCGAGGGTGCGGTCGGGTCCAGCTCCTCGCCGGGGATCCGGTGGAACGTCAGCGACCCGTCGGGCGGGAAGGCGAAGGCGCGCAGGTACGCCGCCATCGCCTCGCGGTCGTGGACCGCGTCGTAGGCGTGGACCCAGCCCGCGTCGAGGTCCTGCCACCAGCCGACGAACGCGTGGTCGAGCCGGTGCTCCGGGTCGGTGTAGAGCGCCAGCGGCACCTGGTACAGGTCCCGGCCCCCGTCCTCGTACGCGACCTCGACCAGGTCCACCACGACCCGGGGGTCCTCGTCGGCGATCACGCCGATCCGGCGGACGCCCCTCACGCGCATCCCGCGCCCCTTGCCGCCGAACCACCGTGCTCCTTCGAGGTAGTCGGAGAGCTGGCGGAGGCCGTCGTTCGGGGTCACCGAGATCTCGCCCGACTCGGTGGTCTGGTCGGCGCTGGTCTCGTCTGTCACGGTGCGGTGGCCTCCTCTGCCGGGGCGGTCAGCCGGAACCAGTAGAACCCGTACCCACCGAGCGTGAGGAGATACGGGAGCTCACCGATGGCGGGAAAGGGAACTCCGCCGAGGAGCTCCACGGGCACGTAGCCCTCCCAGCGGCGCAGGTCCAGCTCGACCGGCTGGGCGAATCGCGAGAGGTTGTTGACGCAGACGATCACGTCGGAGCCGCCGGCGCCCTGCTCCTCGGCGCTGGTGTGCTCGCGGGCGTACGACAGCACGGACGGGTTGGTGCCCCCGAGGTCGAGGAACCCGCCGAGCCCGAACGCCGGGTGGCCGCGCCGGGCGTGGATCATCCGGCGCGTCCACTGGAGCAGGGACGAGGAGTCCTCCAGCTGGGCCTCGACGTTGACGCTCTGGTAGCCGTAGACGGGATCCTGGATCGCGGGCAGGTGCAGCTTGCCGGGCGTGGCGGACGAGAAGCCGGCGTTCCGGTCGGGCGTCCACTGCATCGGGGTGCGTACGCCGTCGCGGTCACCGAGCCAGATGTTGTCGCCCATCCCGATCTCGTCGCCGTAGTAGAGGACCGGGCTGCCCGGCAGCGACAGCAGCAGTGCCGTGAACAGCTCCATCCGGTTCACGTCGTTGTCGAGCAGCGGCGCCAGGCGCC
>Ga0070683_100004138_pt1 | contig 11889 bp, 10 predicted proteins | sample KBSC713LmetaG_FD_64662 | JGI IMG/M metagenome (GOLD analysis project Ga0070683, IMG submission 64662) | Corn rhizosphere microbial communities from Kellogg Biological Station, Michigan, USA - KBS C7.1-3L metaG | ecosystem: Host-associated > Plants > Roots > Rhizosphere ...
AGCGCAGCGCGTAGCGCCTCGTACACCGTGTCTAGACTCGTGTTCGGCCGGTCGAGCTTGTCCTTCACGATGGCGTAGCGCGGTAACTCCGACACGATCTGCGACAGCGATTTGTCGTCCTCATGCAGCAACTGCAGCAGCAATGCAGCACCTACCGGCGCGTCGCGCCCGAGATGAACCTCCGACAAGATGACGCCGCCGTTTCCTTCACCGCCGATCGGCGAGTGCTCTTCCCGCATGCGGACCGCGACGTTCACCTCGCCAACCGGTGCCCGAATCACGGGCACTTCAGCCGCGTTCGCCACATCCTCGACGATCCGGCTCGTGGAAAGGTTCGTCACCACGGGTCCGCGCTTGTGTCTCAAGACCACACGTGCCGCCAGCGCGAGGGTGAAATCCTCACCGATCGCCTTCCCCGCATCGGAGACGAGGGCGAGCCGGTCGACGTCCGGATCGACGGCGAATCCGATCGTCGCGCCCGCTCGAAGGACAAGTCGTTCCAGCTCTTCCAGGTTCTCGGCGATTGGTTCTGGCGGGCGTGGGAAACGGCCATCCGTCTCCAGATTGATCGCCGTCACACGGCAACCTAAACGCTCGAGCAGCAACGGCATGATGACGGCGCCGGCACCGCGCACGCAGTCGAGCGCGACGTGGAATTTCCGTTGCCGAATTCCTTCGACATCGAGGTACGGTATCGCCAAGACACGATCGATGTGTCGTCGAATCGCATCATCGTCCGGTTCGATCTGTCCGAGCTGATCCCAGCGCGCGCGCGGAATTCCCGACTCGACCAGCCCGCGCATCTCGATGCCTTCAGAATTCTCGAGAAACAGCCCCGTCGGTCCGATGAACTTGAGCGCGTTCCACTCGATTGGGTTGTGGCTCGCCGAAATCATCAAGCCGCCGGCGGCGTGATGGTGCTCGACGGCCAACTGGCACGTTGGCGTCGTGGTGAGACCGATGTCGATCACATGGCAACCGACCGATTGGAGCGCGGCCAACACGACGTGATGAAACATTGGGCCGGATACCCGGCTGTCGCGCCCAACGACCACGCTCCGTGTGGTGCCTCGAGCGGAAGCCCAAGCGCCAAAACCCGCGGCGTAGCGCGCGACCACCTCGGGAGTGAGAGCCTCTCCGACGCGGCCCCGAATCCCTGATACGCTGACCATCAACCCATCGTGCGACATCCCACCTCCATCGAGAGCTTCGAGTGGTGGGAAAGGTAATCGCCGCGGAACAACCGACACGGGACGATGTCGTCTTGTTGTCGGTTAGACGCTGACGCCGAGCGGAACAGCATCCGTGCGCGCGAACACCCGCAATTCTCCGCGCTCGACGCAGGCGACGACCGCCCGCACGACCTCGGGGTCAAACTGCGTCGCGCTGTTTCGGACGAGCTCCTCGACAACGGCTTCGAGCGACATCTCACACGGACGATAGGGCCGATCGCTCGTCATTGCGTCGAGCGCGTCGGCTGCCGCGACGATTCGTGCCTCGACCGGGATCGCGTCGCCCTTCAGTCCGTCCGGAACGCCGCGTCCATCGTAACGCTCATGATGCGAGCGGACGATGTTCAGCGCGTGCGGCGTCTCGCCGAGCAACGGGGCCAAGATGCGCCAACCGAGCACGGGATGCGTCATGATGTGCTCATACTCGTCCGGAGTGAGACGCCCCTCTTTGTTGAGCACTGACTCGCGGACGCCGATCTTGCCGATGTCATGTACCTGACCGCCGAGCTCTATCTGACGAAGCATCTCTCCATCGAGGCCCATCGCGCGAGCGATGATTGTCGAGTAGTAGCTGACACGGATGGAGTGTCCGCGAGTATAGGGATCCTTGAGCTCGAGCGCTTCGGCGAGCGATTGCACGCTCGCCAGAAACAGCTCCTCGAGGCGACGGGCCTGAACGGAAACACGTTCCTCGAGGCTCTCGCGATACGCACGGTTCTCGAGAATGAGGCGCCGCTTCTCGAGCGCTGACGCAACGCGCGCGCGCACATCCTCGAGCTGGTACGGCTTGACGACATAGTCGGAGGCGCCGATCGCGAGACAGCTCACCGCGATTTCGGCGTCGGCGACTGCCGTGATCATGACAACCGCGATATCAGGGTAGCGCGTCCGAAGCTCTCGCAGCAGCTCGAACCCGTCCATCTTCGGCATGCGAAGGTCGCTGAGCACGAGCGCGACCGAATGTTTCGTCAGCTGCTCGAGCGCCTCTAATCCATTTCCGGCCTCGACGCATTGAAAACCGTCGCTGCGCATCAGATGAACCATCACCTGACGCAGGCGAGGCTCATCGTCGACGATGAGGCAGTAAGGATTAGCGGCGGCGGGGGCGGTCATTGGTATTCGGTTCGGTTACGGCCCATGGGGCGGGCGGTTATCTTCCGCCCACACCTCCAGCATCTGAGTATCGGTATGACTCGCGTCTTTGATGAGGATCTCGCCGCCGGCTTTGGGACCAAGGCGATCCATGCGGGCCAACGCCCGGAACCCCTCGCCGGAGCCATAATGACTCCGGTGTACCTGACGTCGACCTACGTGCAGGAAGGGCTCGGCCAGAACAAAGGGTACGAGTATGCCCGGGGAAAAAATCCCACCCGAGAGGCGTTCGAGCGAAACGTCGCCGCGCTGGAAAACGGACGTCATGGTTTTGCGTTCGCCAGCGGAATGGGATGCCTCGATTCGATCATGAAGCTGTTTCGGGCCGGTGATCACATCATCTGCGCCGAAAACGTCTATGGTGGAACGTTCCGGCTGTTCGATAAGATCCTGCAGCACTTCGGCTTGTCGTTCACCTACGTCGATACACGAGACCCGCAGCGCGTCGCCGACGCGATGACGGCGGCGACGCGCGCTGTCCTCGTCGAGACGCCGAGCAACCCGCTCATGCGCTTGACGGACATTGCGGCGGTCGCTGAGATCGTTCATCGCGGGAGCGGCCTTCTGATCGTCGACAACACGTTCGCGTCGCCGTACTTCCAGCGACCGCTCGAGCTTGGTGCCGACATCGTTTACCACTCGACGACCAAGTACCTGAACGGGCACAGCGATATGATCGGCGGCTGCGCTGTCGTCCGCGATGACGGTTTGGCCGAGCGGCTTCAGTTCATTCACAACGCCGCGGGGGCCGTTGCCGGCCCGTTTGACGCGTGGCTTGCTTTGCGTGGCACCAAGACGCTGCATTTGCGCATGCGTCAACATGACGCGAATGGGCGTGAGATCGCGAAGTGGCTCGCCGAGCAAGTCGGCCATGAGAACGTGTACTACATCGGTTTGCCGACCCACCCGCAGCACGAGCTCGCGACGCGGCAGATGTCGGGCTTTGGTGGAATGATCAGCGTCGAGCTGGGGACCAGGGAGCGCGCGGCGCACGTGCTGGGCAGGGTGCGCGTGTTTGCCTTGGCGGAATCGCTGGGCGGCGTCGAATCGTTGATCAGCCAGCCTGCGGGGATGACGCATGCGTCTGTTCCTCCCGAGCGCCGGGCCGCGATGGGATTGTCGGACGGGCTGATCCGCCTGTCGTGTGGCGTCGAGGACGTTGGCGATTTGTTGGGCGATTTGGAGCAGGCATTCGAGGGGATGCCAGGTCAGGTGGCGCGCGGCGCAGGGCGCACGTCGGCGCGAGCCCGCGACACTATCGGCAGCGTTTCGTCGTAGAGAATTGGTCGCGCGGTCGCACGTCGAGGTGCGCCACGCTCCCGGAAGGTCGCGACTGAAAACCAACAACCCGGCACTCCAATGGCCAATCGCGTTCCGCTCATCCAAATCTCATCGCGCGCATGGGAGCATCCCGCCGATCGCGCCGCGCTCAATACGTTGCGCGCCATTCCCGGCTTCGACGAAATCGTCCGCAAGGTTGCCGGCTTCTTCGGAGAGCGCGGAATTCGTCAGTTGTTCCTGGGCGATTCGGTCAAGGTCACGGCCGGCCAACGACCGAAGATGAACGCGATGTGGACGGAAGTGTTGGAGACGCTCGACTGGCCCGAGCGCCCGGAGCTCTACGTGACGCAGACACCGATCGCCAACGCGATGGCGGTCGGCTTCGACAAGCCGTTCGTCGTCGTGAATTCCGGACTGCTCGAGGTTCTCGAGGAAGAGGAGCTTCGCTCAGTGCTCGGCCACGAGCTCGGGCACATCATGAGCGGCCATCCGACGTACACGACGATCGCTGTCATCCTCATGTATTTCGGCGTCAGCAATCTGCCTTTCCTCGCCGCCGCGGCGTTGCTCCCATTTCAGCTCGCGTTGCTCGAGTGGAGTCGAAAGAGCGAATTCTCATCCGATCGCGCCGGGCTGCTCACGGTCCAAGACCTCAACACCGTGATGAGCACCGAGATGAAGCTCGCCGGTGGCAAGCACTACGGCGACGACCTTCGCGTCGAGGAATTCATTCGCCAGGCGGAACAGTACGAGACGGGCGGCGACGCCTGGGACACCGTGCTCAAGATCATGAACACCGTAATGCGAACGCACCCCATGCACACGGTGCGCGCGTCGGAGCTGCTGCGCTGGCAGCGCGGCGGCGGCTACGACAAAATTCTGGCCGGTGATTATCTCCGCCGCGGACAAAGCGACCCTGAGCATCCACTCGGCGAGGACTACGTCGATGCGGCCGGCTACTACGGTCAGAAGACGCGCGAGACGGTCGACCAGTTCAAGGAAGGGCTGAGTCGGGCGAAAGACGCTGTCAGCACGGCCTGGCGTAATCGATGAAGGTCTTGCTCGTAGGCGGTGGGGGGCGCGAACACGCGCTCGCTTGGCGTCTGCGACAAGAAAATCCCAAGCTCGAATTGATTGCGGCGCCGGGAAATCCGGGTATCGCTGAGTTGGGAAAGTGTGTCGACGTCGCCGCGACCAATGTCGACGCGCTCGTCGAGCTGGCGCGCGCCGAGTCGGTAGACTGGACGCTGGTCGGACCCGAAGCCGCCCTGGCCGCGGGCATTGTCGACGCATTTCGCGCCGCCCGATTGCCGATCTTTGGTCCGACGCGTGCGGCGGCGATGCTGGAAACGTCCAAGTCCTATTCGAAAACGCTAATGCTTGGCGCCGGAATTCCGACGGCGAAGGCCGTGGTCTGCCGCGACGTTTCGGCCGCGCGTAGAGCGGTCGATGGACTGGGAACGCCAGTGGTGATCAAGGCTTCCGGGCTCGCGGCGGGAAAGGGCGTCATCATTTGCCAGACTATCGCTGAGGCGTACGATGCCATCACCGCCATGCTGCAACAGAACGCATTCGGCGACGCCGGCACGACGATTCTGGTCGAAGAATTCATGGAGGGTGAGGAGCTATCCGTTTTCGTATTGACCGACGGCGAACGCGTCGTCGCGCTGCCGGCTGCGCAGGATCACAAACGACTTCTTGACGGCGATCGCGGACCGAACACCGGCGGGATGGGCGCCTATTGCCCGGTATCGATCGCCGAATCGTCTGCGCTGATGGCGACGATCGTCGACCGGGTCATTCGTCCGACGCTCGGCGCAATGCGCGCGCGTGGCACGCCGTTCACAGGGCTGCTATACGCCGGCTTGATGCTGACAGACGCCGGTCCGAAAGTCGTCGAGTTCAACTGTCGATTCGGCGATCCGGAAACACAGGCGGTGATGCCGGTCATCGCGCCGAATGAGTCTGTCGGCGAAACGATGTTCGCGATCGCGCGCAACGAAGCGATTCGCGATACCGTCGAATTCCACGCGACGCGATCCGCGGTCACCACCGTGGTGGCGACGGGGGGTTATCCGGATCGTCCGCGCACCGGCGACTTGATCACGATTCCTTCTCCGCCGGCGGGTGTGCTCGTGTTCCACGCAGGGACGCGACGTCTTCCGAACAACCAGCTCGTGACATCGGGCGGCCGTGTGCTCGCGATCACGGGGCTTGGGAAGTCGCTCGATGACGCACAGCGCAAAAGCCGTGATTTCGCGAGCAAGGTGTCCTTCGACAACAAGCAGTTCCGCGCCGACATCGGTTGGCGCGAAGTCGCTCGTCGTGCCGGAGCTTCCGGAGACTGAGACGATTGCTCGCGACCTGGATCGCGAGCTGGCTGGGCGGCGCATCGTCGGCGTCCGCGTGACTCGTTCCGACGTGTTGCGCGAAGTTCATCCGGCAGAATTCGTCCGACGTCTCACTGGCGCAATCATCGGACGCAGCTGGCGACGCGCCAAGCTCGTGGTGATCGATTTGTCGACGGGAGATCGCCTGGTCGTGCAGCCGCGGTTCACGGGGGCGCTATTGATCGACGCCGGCAGCATGCCAGACGAGGAGCGTCGCTACTCGACGCTTTCGCTCGAGCTCGACGATGGCCGGTCGGTGCATTATCGCGACATTCGGCGACTCGGAACGGTCGCACTCATGAGCGCCGAGCGATTCGAGAAAGCAACGACCGCGCTCGGCGTCGAGCCACTTGACCCGGCGTTTACCGGAGAGCATCTATCGGTACTTCTTCGGGGCCGTCGTCAGGCAATCAAAAAGGTGTTGATGGATCAGCGCATCGTGGCCGGCATCGGCAACATCTACGCGAACGAGGCGCTCTGGCGCGCGGGGATCGATCCGTCGCGCGAGGCCGGGAGCGTGACCGCGGGCGAAGGACCGGCGCTCCGCGACGCGATCGTCGCTGTCCTCACCGAATCCATCGCGCTTCGCGGAACGAGTTTTCGCGATTATCGAGATGCCAGCGGCGCGCGCGGCGGCTTCGTCGAACGCCTCGCGGTCTATGGCCATGCCGGAGATCCGTGCCCCAACTGCGGCTCCCGTTTGATCGGGACTCATGCCATCGATGGACGAATGACCGTTTTATGCGCGCGATGTCAAAGGTAGCGCTGATGCGCCCGCCGACCAGCGATGAGCAGATCGCCGCAATGCGGGCGTACGTTCGTGAGAACGCCGCGGACAGACCGGGCGTTTATCGCATGATCGCGAGCGACGGTGAAGTCGTCTACGTGGGCAAGTCGAAGCGCGTGCGCACTCGTTTGCTCAGCTATTTCCGGTGCGCGTTTCCCGAAGACAAAGGTGCGCGCATCGTGCGGGATGCAGAGCGGATCGAGTGGGAGTACATGCCGAGTGAGTTTGCGGCGTTGCTCCAGGAGTTGCGGCTCATCAAGCGGTTTCGTCCGCGATTCAACGTCGCGATGAAGCGCGATGCTCGGAACTATTGCTTCATCAAGATCACGAAGGGTGCGGCGCCGAAGCTCGTGGTGGTACGTGGTCCGGGGCAGGACGATTCGTCGGTGTACTACGGTCCGTTCATGGGCGCGATGGGCGTCAGCGAGGCCGTGCGCGAGCTCAACGATGTGCTCGGGCTTCGCGATTGCTCCGCGGACCAGCGGATGAACTTTGCGGATCAACCCGAGTTGTTCGAATTCTTCCCGCGCACGCCGGGCTGCATTCGGTTCGAGGTCAGAAAGTGTCTGGGCCCCTGCGTCGGCGGCTGCACGGTGCAGCAGTACGACGAGCGCCTGACACTCGCACGCGCGTTTCTCGACGGCACCGACGATGGCCCCATTGAGCAGCTTCGGAGCGAGATGGAAGCAGCGAGCGAGCGTTTGGAGTACGAGCGCGCGGCGACGCTCCGAGACAAGTTCAAGCGCCTCGAAGCATTGCGCGGCCAATTCGCGCGGCTTCGCTTCGCCGTCGAGACGCTGTCGTTCGTGTACACGGTGCCTGGCGATGAGGGCGCTGACCGGATCTACCTCATTCGTCGCGGACGCGTCCGCGGAGAATTGCCGGTGCCGCAAACGCCCAGCGACGCGACGGCGTTGTTTCATCTCATCGAGGATGTCTTTTCGCCGAATGAGCCATTGAGCGGACAGATCCCGACGCATGAGATCGACGAATTGTTGCTCTTATCGTCTTGGTTCCGTCGCTTTCCATCGGAGCTCGAGCGAACGAGCGCGGCCGGCACAGTGGTTCCGCTCGCCGCGGCGTCCTAGAGTTCCGCCGCGAAGCCGCGGGACGTTGGCGGCGCCAAGCCTATTTGGCGCGCCTTCTGCGATACTGAGATGGGGCGCGCATTCCCGTGCGCACACGCCACCTGCGGAGCGCTCATGGCAACGACCTGGCAACCGACGACCCTCGTTCAGTGCGTGAGCACGAAGCCTTGGCTCGTCTACCCTGGTTGTGACGAGCCCGGCGGCTGCCACGATCTGACGCTCGGTAAGATTTACGAGATGCTCGGCGTCGAGGGACAGGGTTCGTTCTATCGGATCGTCGACGATTCGGGCGAGGACTTCCTGTATCCGATGTCGCATTTCAAGATCGTATAGCGCCTGCCGGCTGTCGCGGCGGACGGCAAATTCATGGCACCAGGCTGACGATCTCGATCTCCACATCGCGGCCGCGAATCGTCATCCGGGCAACGCTTGGCATGAGATCGAAGCGTCGCGGGCCTGCCGCGCCCGGATTGACCACCCACCGGCCGCCGGCACTCGTGAGCAATTGCTTATGAGTGTGGCCATACACGATCACGTCCGCATTGTAGCGCCCGAGTAGCTTAGCCGGAGTCGGGCTGCCGACTTCATGCCCGTGACTCACGTGCACGCGTACACCGCCGATGGCTATTTCGATCGACTCGGTGAGGCGCGGATCGCCCGGAGGATCCGTGTTGCCGTAGACAGCGTGCACCGGCGCGATGAGCTGGAGTTCGTCGAGAATGTCGTCTCCGCCGACGTCGCCGGCATGAAGAATCAACTCGACGCCGGCCAACGCGGTGTGCACGTCGGGGCGAACGAGTCCGTGGGTGTCAGAGATCAATCCAATGAGTCTTGCCACATCGCCGTTCATTCCGCTTCGTCGCTTCCCCATCGCTCGACGAGACGCTGCGGCACTCCAAGATGGTCGAGCATACGGGCGACGATGAAGTTCACGAGATCGTCGACGCTGGCGGGCCGATGATAGAACCCGGGCGACGCCGGCATCACGATAGCGCCGGCTCGGGTCACACGCAGCATGTTCTCGAGATGAATCGCGCTGAGCGGCGTCTCGCGCTGTACCAACAGCAACGGGCGCCGTTCCTTGAGCGCGACGTCGGCCGCCCGCTCGACGAGCGAACGTGATGCGCCAACCGCAATCGCCGACAACGTACCCATGGAGCATGGACAGATCACCATGCCCGCATTCAGCGCCGATCCCGATGCAGGCGCGGCCCCGCGATCGTTGTCATCGAAGACAGTAATGTGACGATCCCACGCCTCGGCACCGACACGCGTGCGCAGCGCCGCAACCGAGTCGATCGCCATCTCTGTTTGTAGAAGGCGTAGACCGTGACTCGAGACGATCAACTGCACTCCACGCTCGGCTGCGACGAGTTGCTCGAGCAGACGCACCGCGTATGGGGCACCCGACGCACCGGTGATCGCAACGACAATCGGCCGGTCGGCCATCAGCGAGGCTGCAGCAGCGCGTACATCGCCGCCATCGGATGCAGCAGTCGCTCGAGCAACACGCAGACGAAGAACGCGATGCTGATGACGCCGTTCATGGTGAAGAAGGCCGCGTCGAGCTTGGAGTAGTCGTCGGGACGCACGAGTGAATGCTCGTACGAAAGCAATCCGGCGGCAACGACGACGCCAAGCGCGTAGAGTGACCCGCCGCGCGTGCCGGTGAAGGTTGCCGCGCCGACCGCTGCGAGACAAACGATCGTGAGCAGATGCAGCGCGCGTGCGATCGCCAACGCTCGGCGTCCGCCAACGACGGCCGGCAGCGAATACAACTTCTGTCCGCGGTCGAACTCGATGTCTTGCAACGCATACAACACGTCGAACCCACCGCCCCATGTGGCAACGGCAAGCGCCAGCGCGACGAGCATCCACCAGGTGTGACTCCAATGACCGGTCACGGCGAGATATCCGCCGACTGGCGCGATCGACATACCGACGCCGAGCACGAGGTGGCACCAGCGAGTGAACCGCTTGGTGAAACTGTAGAACATGACCCAGGCGAGCGCGAGCGGCGAAAGCATGCCACACAGCGGATTGAGCTGCCACGCTGCGTACACAAACACAATCGACGCAACCGTGACCGCGGCGACAGCCTCCGTCACGCGAAGCATGCCGCTCGGAATCTCACGCTGCCGCGTTCGCGGATTGCGTGCGTCGATGTCGCGATCGACGATGCGGTTGAAACCCATTGCAGCGAAGCGCGCACCAGTGAAGGCGAGCACGATCCAGCCGATCATCGGCCACGTCACCGGCGATCGATATGACGCGAGCACCACACCGACGAGTGCGAATGGCAACGCGAACAACGTGTGCGGCAGCTTCACGAAGTTCGCATAAACGATCCATCGCGAGCCGCGATGGGCGAATGTCTGGCCTTCCCGAATCGGTTGGTGCGCGGTCTGCGGCGAATGCGGCGTCATATCGTCTGCACCTGTCAAACTTTCCTCAATCCGAGCGAGGGCCACAATGCGTCGACTTTGCGCTTCGTCGCATCGTCCATCGTAATTACGCCCGGCCACTCGCGCGTGAAGCCCTCTTCCGGAAGCTTGCGCGTCGCGTCGAGGCCCATCTTCGAGCCATAGGTGAACGCGCGACTCGAGTGATCCAGCACGTCCATCGGTCCCATCGTGAATCGCGCGTCGCGCTGCGGATCAATGTTGTTGAGCGCGACCCACCACGCTTCCTGCGGACTCTGAACATCGACCCAGTCGTCGACGACGACGAGCACTTTCGCCAGCGACATCAATCCCTGGCCCCATAGCGCATTCATCACCTTGTACGCCTGGCCCGGATATTCCTTCTTGATCGACACGAACACGAGGTTGTGAAAGATCCCCTCGGCGGGCATGTGGTAGTCGACGATCTCTGGGATCGTCAGCTTGAGCAGCGGGAGAAAGATGCGCTCCGTCGCGTGGCCGAGATAGAAGTCCTCCATCGGCGGACGACCGACGATCGTCGTCGGGAAGATCGGATGCTTGCGCATCGTGATCGCCGTCACGTGCACCTGCGGATAGAGATCGGCGAGCGAATAGAAGCCCGTGTGATCGCCGAACGGGCCTTCCGTGACGAGCGGCTCGGCCGGGTCGATGTAGCCCTCGATGACGAAGTCGGCTTCCGCGGGCACCTCGAGATCGCACGTGACCGCCTTCGTCAGCGAGACGGGATCGCGTCGCAAGAACCCCGCGAAGATGAACTCGTCGATCGTCGGCGGCAGTGGTGCGCTCGCCGAATACATCGACGGCGGATCGGCGCCCAGCGCAATGCAGACGGGCATGCGCTCGCCGCGCTCGGCCATCTCGCGCCAGTGCGCCGCGCCGACTTTGTGTCGCTGCCAATGCATCGCGAGCGTCGTCTTGCCCGTCTGCATGATGCGATACATCCCGACGTTCCGGATGCCGCGCTTGGGATCGCGCGTGATAACCATTGGGAACGTGATGTACGCGCCGCCGTCTTCGGGCCAGCACTTGATGAGCGGCAAGCGATCGAGATTCACTTCGTCGCCCTGCCAAACGACTTCCTGACACGCGGGTTTTCCGCGACGCATGCGTGGCGGAAACTTGCCGACCTCGAGCAAACGAGGGAGCATCGAGATCTTGGCGATGAGCCCTTCCGGAACCTTCATCGTCAACAGCTCGTTGATGCGTGCGCCGATTTCGTCCAGCGAGTCGACGCCCATCGACATGCTCATGCGTCGCATCGAGCCGAACAGGTTGATGGCGACAGGAAATTCCGATCGCTCGCCGTTGAGCAGCACCGGTTCCTCGAACAGCAGCGCTTTCCCGCCACCAGGCTGCTTCATCACGCGATCGGCGATCTCGCATAGCTCGAGATTCAGGGAGACCGGTTGCTTGATGCGCACCAGCTCGCCCGCATGCTCGAGCTGCTCGATGAAATCCGCGAGGGTATCGACGCTCACGTGGAACGCGGGAAGGACATGCTCAAAGCTTCGTTCC
>Ga0070683_100004142_pt1 | contig 11884 bp, 6 predicted proteins | sample KBSC713LmetaG_FD_64662 | JGI IMG/M metagenome (GOLD analysis project Ga0070683, IMG submission 64662) | Corn rhizosphere microbial communities from Kellogg Biological Station, Michigan, USA - KBS C7.1-3L metaG | ecosystem: Host-associated > Plants > Roots > Rhizosphere ...
ATCGCCCTGTGGCACGACCCAACCCAGTTGCGCATCGAGATTCCCCTCGGTGTAGCCTTCGCTCAATTCAAAATCGGTCGAGTACGGCAGGCTCGCGAGAATCGTCAGCGTTATCGTAGTCGTAACCGTTCCGTTCGCATTGGTCACCGTGACAACAACCGTGCTCACGCCCGGACGCGTCGGTGTGCCCGAAATGAGTCCCGTCACCGGATCAATCGTGAGGCCAGGCGGCAAACCCGTGGCGCTGAACCCGGTGGGATTATTGGTTGCGGCGACCTGGAAACTGAAAGCCGAGCCTGTCTGTCCGCTCGCCGTCGCCGGACTCGTGATGACCGATGTCGGACCGCCGACCGTCAGCGTTAATATCGCAGTGCCCGTTCCGGCGGAATTCGCCGCGCCCAACGTCACGCTACTCGCCGCCGCGGCGGTGGGTGTACCTGAAATCAAGCCGGTCGCCGTGTCGATGCTCAGTCCTGCGGGAAGTCCAGTCGCCCTGTAGCTCGTCGGACTATTGCTCGCCGTAATCTGATAACTGAAGGCAACGTCGACCTGTCCGCCGGCGGTGGTGGGACTCGTGATTACCGGGACCGCGGGCGATACCGTTACCGTCAAGGTCGCGTTTCCCGTGCCATTGCTGTTACTCGCTCCCAAGGTCACGGAGCTCGTCCCCGCCGTCGTCGGTGTTCCAGAAATCAACCCCGTCGTCGCATTAACGCTCAACCCCGCCGGAAGTCCCGTTGCGCTGAAACTCGTGGGATTATTTGTCGCCGCGATTTGATAGCTGAAAGTGATACCGACCTGACCGCTCGCCGTCGTCGGACTTGTGATCACGGGAGCGCCGGATGAAATCGTCAGGGTCAACGTCGCCGTTCCCGTCCCGCCGGAATTTGTCGCACCCAATGTGACACTGCTGGTCCCGGTTGTGGTGGGTGTCCCGGAAAGCAGGCCCGTTATGGAATCGATGTTCAATCCCGGCGGAAGTCCGGACGCGCTAAAACCGGTCGGGTTGTTGCTCGCAGTAATTTGGTAGGTAAACGCGACACCGACCACGCCGTTCGCCGCGGGCGCACTCGTGATCACCGGCGTCGCGGATGTGATCGTCAGGGACAACGTCGCAGTACCGGTTCCTCCGGAATTGGTCGCGCTGATCGTGACACTGCCGGTCCCGGTCACAGTGGGCGTACCGGAAATAACCCCGGTCGCGGAGTCGACGCTCAGGCCCGCAGGTAGTCCGGTGGCGTCGTAGCTCGCAGGAGCGTTGGTCGCCGTGATTTGATAACTGAACGGAGCGCCGATCTGCCCCCCGGCTGTAGTCGCGCTTGTGATGACGGGGTTGGGCGGATTAACGACCACGGTCAGCGTTGCTGATCCCATAACGCCGGACTTGGTCGCACTAATCGTGACCGTGCTCGTCCCCACTGAAATCGGCGTTCCGGAAATAATGCCGGTTGACGCGTCGACGCTCAAGCCATCAGGCAGACCCGTCGCACCAAAGCTTGTCGGACTATTGCTCGCCGTAATTTGGTAACTGAAGGCCGAACCCACCTGCCCGCTGGCATTGCTCGCACTGGTAATGTCCGGCGGGTTGATGACGGAAACATTCACGGCGCTCGAGGTCGCGGTGGCACCGCTGTTGTCCGTCGCCCTTGCCGTGAGTGAGTAATTTCCGACAGCTACGTTCGTCCACGAATATTGATACGGTGCCGCGGTGGACTGGCCGAGGAGCGTCGTACCATTGAAAAATTCTACCTTGCTCACGGCCCCGTCACTGTCCGCAGCTGTCGCCTGCAGCGCTATGGATGCAGGAGCCCCGTAGATTGAATTGTTCGTCGGCGCCGTCAGCGAGATTGTTGGCGGAATGTTAGGCAGCACGGCTACTGACGACAGTCGCAGTAGTCCACCAGCTTCGACCGACAGCTGGTCACATACCAGGCTGCCGATCAGCTGACTGCCGGTTTTGAGCGTGACCAGACTACCGCTCTTCGGAGCGTTGAGCGTGCCGTAAATACTCCAGCTGCTGTTCAGGGTGACATTACCCGAATACACGTTCAGGGTAAGCCACGAAAGATTCCCGGAAGCGCCCACGTTGCCGTTGATGGCGATACCACTTGCCAGCGTGATCACGACCGGACCGAGGACCTGTAGCTTGCTTCCGCTGTTAAGAGCCAGCGCTTGAAAATTGTAGACGCTCGGAGTGGAGGCGCCTGCCACGCCAAGCGTGAAGCCGCTTCCCGTATTCGCGGTAAAACTACCGTACGTTCCGGCGGGTATGGCGAATTGCCCAACGCCGCTGTTCAAGGTGAGGTTGAGCAGCGTCGAAAAGGTTCCCGGGCTGCCGGTGGACGACGTGATCGTGACCGAACGCGTGCCGGTCGGCGCCGGGGGCGCCGCCACTGTGGGCAGCGTAACGGGATCGGTCCGAGTCACGATGTGTCCAAGCGTGCTATTCTTGTTCACCGTGATCGCGTAACCCAACGGCGAACTGCTGCCTGTTCCGACTACGGTGCCCCCGTAGGTTAGCGGCGTTTTCAGCGTGATCGTCGGCGTTCCCGGTACGCGCAGATCGCCGGAAAGATTTGCTCCCGTGTTAAAGGTGAGCGTTGTCCCCGACATTACCTGCAGCGAGCCGTCCACAGTGCCATTAATCGCGAAAACGCTGCGGGCCAACGCCGGGCCAGCCGTCTGCGCCTGAAGCGCTATCGGAAGCGAAATGGCCAAAATCGCCAGTTTCCTGGCGAAGCCAGAACGTGAAATCATGCGAAGCGGGATTGGGCCTAAATCAGAGGGCGATCTGATCTAAGCGGAGGGAGTGGAAGCATGGACGAAGGTCAGAGAACCTTCGCGTGAGAAGAAGAAGTGAGCGAAGTTATGGGCGGAAAAGTGCGCGTCCGCGATATGGTCTGAATTATTTCGCGAATTCGCCCTCGACTATAGCGAGGTTACATCCGCTAGAGCAGAGACATAAACGCGCAGCGTTTATGAACTGATTCGGGCGAAATCGATCGATTACGGGTTAGTTAACCTCGAATTGAAAACGTGGGTGGCGCGCGTTCCTCGGCGGATTAAGGACTTTGTCGTAGCTGCTATTTAGTGAAATATCCTACTACGGCTCAGGTAAAACCCTGAAAACTTTGAAAAGCAACGGCCAAGCGTACATAACTTGTATAAACTTACATAACAATGAGTTACTTGAATAAAAGTAGCATGCAGTGCAAATCTTGAGCTTTAACTATTGCAGTCACACTGCATCGGATTGCGGATCGATGTGCGCGTGCGACCACGAAGAAATTGGGCGATAAAATCACCGCCTTGTGCTCACTTTCTCGACGCGGAATTCCGATCGATCGACCGACGCATCATGCTACCCTTTCGTATCGCATTTGGCGATACAATGGCCTTATGGCCTACAGTCGAAGTCCGTCGGAAAAAGACTCTAACGTCCGTAACTATAGCTTGAATACACGCTAACTATACTAACTGCAATGAATGTCCGTTGTTCTGCCAACGTAACGATGCAATGGATACGTAAAGAAGCAAAGGTCCGGCCCTCTTTTTTGAGCCTAAAACCTTATATGTGTCTCCCTTCCCTCTCAAATTCCGAAATGCGGTCTCCGTCATCCTTGAACGTCCCACGTGTCAATCGTCACTTGCATTGTCACCATTTAACCGACAACCGTCCGCTTTAAATGCTTATGGATATTTTTTTATAAAGCTGGCGTCCCCACGGGGATTCGAACCCCGGTTCTCACCGTGAAAGGGTGGTGTCCTGGACCGGGCTAGACGATGGGGACCAACCGCGGAGCCGGGCACGCTACGTTCCCACCCCACCCGCGCAAGGCAATTTTTCCCCGCTTCCGGCCCAAAATTTGGCTTCGCGCCGCTTCCATTTTCCGTCCAAATCCGCACCGCATGACCTTCTCCGAAATCGTCGCCGCTCTCCCGCAACAGGCGGTCACATCCATCGATGACGTTCCCTTCCCGCGCATCGCGTCCGGCAAGGTCCGCGAGATTTTCGATCTCGGCGACGCGCTGCTTCTCGTCGCAACCGACCGACTCTCCGCTTTCGACGTCATCCTTCCCGACGGAATTCCCGGAAAGGGCGCGATCCTCACCCAAATGAGCAACTGGTGGTTCGCGCAAACCCGCGGGCTGATCCAAAATCATTTGCTGGCCAACCAAACTGAATTGCTCGCGAGTAAATATCGCCTCTCCTGCGATCTGCAGCTCCGCAGCATGGTCGTCCGCAAACTCAAACCGCTCACCATCGAGTGCGTGGCCCGCGGCTATCTGATCGGCAGTGGCTGGAGCTCGTATCAGAAAACGGGACAGGTCTGCGGCATCCGGCTTCCGGCAGGGCTTCGTCAAGCGGATCGTTTGTCGGAACCGATTTTCACGCCCACGACGAAAGCACCGAAGGGCCAGCACGACGAACCGATCGACGATGCCCAAGGCGCCGCCACCCTCGGCGCCGCTCTGTACGGGAAAGTGAAAGCAACCAGTCTGGCGCTCTACAAATTTGGCCATGATCGCGCCAAACAAGCGGGTATGATCTTGGCCGATACCAAATTCGAATTCGGCACGGATGCGTCGGGCAGCTTGTTTCTGATCGACGAAGTCCTCACGCCTGACTCCTCGCGATATTGGCCGGCCGAGAGCTACGCGCCCGGGCAGTCTCCCCCGAGCTACGACAAGCAGTTTGTCCGCGATCACTTGGTTGCCATCAAATGGGATCAGAAACCGCCCGCGCCGCGATTGCCCGCGGAAGTGATTGGGCGAACCCAGGAGAAATATCTGGCCGCGTTGAAGAATTTGCTCGGCGGTTGATCGGATGCGTAATGGAAACGGCTTCGCGCCGTGCGCCTGCCGCGATTCGGAAAACGATCGCGCGCAAGCCGCTCCTTCGTTCCGTCCGATGATTCGCGCCGCGCCGTCACTCCCGAAGTTCGCGCCCGTTCGCTCCGTTCGAGCGATCGATTGCGAAAAGGCGTCGTCCGTTCATCGTCTGACCATGGCTGACGAGCCGGATGTGCTCACTTTTCGTTTCGGCGATGGCGGCGGCATTCCCAACCATCCGAGTTTGCCAACGTTGATTTATAAACGCGCGGGGCCCGCGGCACAGCGCCACGATCCCGAGGCGCTGGCGAAGTGGTTTGAGCAAACCTTGGCTCAACATGGCTGGCGCGCGGCGTGGCGTTGGGGAGTTTATGATTTCCCGCACTATCACAGCACCGCTCACGAATTGCTCGCCGTGTACCGCGGCCATGCGTCCTTGCGTCTCGGCGGTGCGGTCGGCGCCACGTTTGCGGTGGAGCCCGGCGATTTGATCGTGCTGCCCGCCGGAACTGGCCACCAGAACCTCGGCTCAAGCGCGGATTTTCATGTCGTCGGCGCGTATCCAAATGGCCAAGACGCAGACTTGCTGCGGGGTGATCGCGGCGAGCGACCCGCCGCCGACGATCGCATCTGCCGCGTCCCGCTCCCAAAAGCGGATCCGCTGACGGGTGCGCATGGGCCGCTGGCGAAAGAATGGAAACTATAGGCCGGGCTTGGCCGGAATCATTCCGGCAGCGCTGTCGCTTGGAGATTTCGACGAGCGCGAGTGAACTCGCCGCCAGCGATGAACCGCGAATTAGCTGCCTGTCCCCTACCATGTCCGCCGCTCGCAAACAATCGCGGCGCAAAGCCTGCCGTTCACTGCATCACGCCGCTGCGTCGCACAGGTGACACCGATCCATTCGCGACGCGGAGCAGTTCGCGACGGAGCCAGTCGAGCGCGGCATTCACCGCGCGCGTCTTCACCGTCGAACGCGGTCCGGGATAACTCAATTTCTTCGACCAAATCCCATGCGGCGCGTGGAGCGCGACGAAAATGGTCCCGATCGGATTCCCGCTCGCGCCCGTCGTTTCGCCACCAAAGCCCGTAACCGCCAGCGCGTAGTCGGCGCCGAGCACTTCCGCCGCACCTGTCGCCATCGCAACCGCGCACTCGGCGCTGACCGCACCGTGCTGCAACAAAAGACATTCAGGAACATCGAGGAGCTGCATGCGCGCATCATTCGAGCAACAGACCACTCCACCCGCGAAAAATTTGCACGCGCCGCAAATTTCGGTGAACGCGTGGGCCAGCATTCCGCCTGTCCCGGTTTCGGCGACGGCGATCCTTTTTTCCTGCGCGCGCAAGAGATCGCTCACAATCTTGGCGAGCGAATCGTGACCGTAACACGTGAGATCTTCCCCGAGCAATCGGCCGCACTCGCGGGCGGCAACATCCAGCTGCGCCGCCGATAGACTGCCGTTCGCCGAACTCACGCGACAATCAACCATGCCCTGATGCGCACAAAACGCGACGTTCAGCGCGTCGGCGTAACGGTCGAAAATCGGCTGAAGTTTCATCTCGAGCGCCGACTCACCCACTCCGGCCGTGCGAATTTGCACGTACGCTTCCCGATCCAGAAGCAAGCCGCGTTTCGCCAAACGCGGGAGAACTTCATTGACGAACATCGGCTGCATCTCATTCGGCGGCCCGGGCAGCATGCAAAGGATGCGGCCATCCTGTTCGACCCAAAGGCCGGGTGCGGTGCCGTGAGCGTTGGGAATGATTTCGCCGCGCTCAAATTTGTAGGCCTGCTTGAGATTGTTCGCGGTCATCTTTCGACCAAACGCCGCGAAGCGATCCGCAATGGCTTTTTCGATCACCGAATCAAATACGAGTTTTTGTCCAAGGACCGCGGCCAGCACTTCACGCGTGCGGTCGTCGCACGTCGGCCCAAGTCCTCCCGTCGTGATCAAGACATCCGAACGCGGCCAGCTCTCGCGGAACTGCCGTGCAATCGCGTCGGCATCATCGGTGATGGTGATGTTGCGCTGCAGCGTCACGCCGCGCCGCCCAAGTTGCTGGCCGATGAAGGTGAGATGACTGTTCGCCGTGAGCCCAAGCAGGAGCTCATCGCCGAGCGTGAGCAGTTCGTAATGAACCTGATTGACGGATTTTGGCGGGGCGCCGGCGTGAACGGAAGAAACCATACTTGCGAGGTCCGAGATTAGGCGGATTCTAACAAAATGCCAGCCAGCGAAGGGGTAAATCTAAAGGAGAAAATCCGTCATTTACCGGATAAACCCGGCGTGTATTTGATGAAGGATCGGCTCGGACGAATCATTTATGTCGGCAAAGCCAACAGCTTAAAGCGCCGGGTCTCGTCATACTTTCAAGCGGGCCGCAGACGGGTTCTGCTGCAGCCGAAAATCCGCGCTTTGATTCCCTTGATCGCGGATTTCGACACGATCGAAGTCAAGTCGGAGCCGGAGGCGCTGCTGCTCGAAGGCAAGCTGATCAAACAATGGCGACCGCGCTACAACACGGATTTCACCGACGACAAACGTTTCCTGCTGGTCAGGGTTGACCCGCATGAGGAGCTGCCGCGGTTTCGTTTGACGCGCATAAAAAAAGACGATCGCTCGCGCTATTTCGGCCCGTTCGCGCACAGTGGACTGCTGCGCAAAACCCTCGCGCAGATGCGGCGGCAGTTTGGGATTCTCCTCGGCGACGGCACGCCGCAAAAATTGCCGGACGGCACCTGGCGGCTGTACGACGATGTGCGCCAGGAAATTTACGGCGGCCTCGTCACCGTCACGACCGAATCCTATCGCCACCGGGTCGACGATGCGTGTGCTTTTCTCGAGGGGAAATCACGCGAATGGCTCGCCGCGTTGCGCGCGGAAATGATCGACGCAGCCGGCCGGCAAGCTTTCGAAAAAGCAGCGGAGTTGCGCGATGTTGTTTTCGCGTTGGAACAAACGCTCGCGAAAACGCGCCGCTTTGAGCGGCTCGATCCGACGCGGCCCGCCGCAGACGAGGAAGCGTTGCGCATGCTCGGCGAAGCGCTGCGCTTGTCCGGTCCGCCGCGCACGATCGAGTGCTTCGATATCTCGCATATTTCGGGGACGTTCGTCGTCGCATCGATGGTACACTTCGCGAACGGCCGGCCCGACAAGGACAACTATCGTCGCTTTCAAATCAAAAGTTTCATCGGCAACGACGATTTTCGCGCGATGGAGGAAGTTGTCGGCCGCCGATACCGGCGGCTGGGGGAAGAAGGAAAAGTTTTCCCGGATCTCGTCGTGATCGACGGCGGCCGCGGACAGATCGGCGCGGCGTTGAAGGCATTTGTCGGCCTCGATGTCGCACCGCCAGCGATCATCGGCCTCGCGAAGAAACGCGAAACCGTTTTTTTTCCGGACGAACGTCCTCCGCTCAATCTGCCACTCAATCATCCCGGACTCAATCTGCTGCAGCGCGTGCGCGACGAGGCGCATCGTTTCGCCAACACGTACAACGCCGTGCTTCGCTCAAAAAAAATCCGCGAAAGCGTGCTGGAAGATTTTTCCGGGCTCGGGCCGGTCCGGCGTGCCGCGCTGCTCGAGCATTTCGGCGGCATTGACCGGTTGCGCGCCGCCACGGTTGAAGAGATTCGCGAAGTTGCGGGCTTCGGCCCGAAACTCGCCGGGGAATTGCACGCGTTTCTCGCTCGGAAAGACGAGCCGGTTTCGGCAAACGTAACTTCCCACGATGAGATTCCGCCCGCTCCCGCTGCTTAGTCTGCCGCTGCTGCTCATGCCGTTCACTGCGCGTTCCGCGATCACACTTGCTCCGCTTTTCGGCGACCATGCGGTACTCCAGTGCGACAAACCCCTGCCGGTTTGGGGCCGCGCCGGTGCAGACGAAAAAATTGCGGTGTCATTTCGCGGCCAGACAGTTTACGCGACCGCGAGCTCGGACGGACGCTGGATCGTTTACCTCGATCCCATCACGGCGAGCAGCGAGCCGGCCGACCTCGTCGTCGCCGGCACGACCACGATCTCGGTGCACGACGTGGTTGTCGGCGAGGTGTGGCTCGCGTCCGGCCAGTCGAACATGGAGTGGCCGGTTTCCTTTTTGCGCGAAGACGAAAAAAAAATCGCCGCCGTGGATCTGCCGTTGGTGCGACAGTTGAAGATCGAGCGCGCGTCCGCGTCGCATCCGCAAGATTCGGCGAAGACGAGCGGCTGGGAGACCGCATCCCCCGCGACGGTGGGAAATTTTTCAGCGGTGGGATATTTTTTTGCCCGCGAGTTGCAGCGCAAGCTCGGCGTGCCGGTTGGGATCGTGAACAGCTCGTGGGGCGGCACGGAAATCGAGGCGTGGATGAGCGCTGCGTCACGCGAGTCCGCCTCACTCGGCGCGGCGATTGAAGCGCGTTGGCAAAAGGCGATGAGCGAATGGCCGCCTGAACGGATCGCACGTTATCCGGCGGAGATGGCGGCGTGGCAGAAAGCCGATGCACGCGAGAAGGCGACGCACGTGAAGAACACGCTGCCGTGGCCGCGACCGCCGGCGACGATCGATTCCGCGGCGATGCCGGGAGGATTGTTCAACGCGATGATTGCGCCGCTGCAGCCGGGAGCGATCCGCGGGATCATTTGGTATCAGGGCGAATCGAACGTCGAACGCCCGAATGAATACGCCCAATTGTTTCCGGCGATGATCCGTTCGTGGCGCGCGAACTGGGGCGACGATCATCTGCCATTTTATTTTGTGCAACTGCCCAACTATGCCGACGGCAAGCCGAACGCGCGGACATGGGCGCGACTCCGCGAGGCACAGGCGAAAGCGCTCGAATTGCCCGCGACGGCGATGGCGGTGGCGATTGATGTGGGCGATGCGGAGAACCTGCATCCGACGGCGAAAATGGAAATCGCGCGCCGCCTCGCGCTCATTGCAAAAGCAAAAATCTACGGAGTTTCCGTGGACTTTTCAGGACCGGTATTTCAAGGGGCAACGCGCGAGGGCCCGGCGTTGCGCGTGCGCTTCACGCACACTGGCGCGGCACTTGTGGCCCAGGACCGGCCGGTGCAGTCGCTCGAAATTGCGGGCGCGGACAAGGTTTTTTTCGCGGCGAACGCGAAAATCGATCGCGACACGTTGTTGGTTTCTTCGCCGAAGGTGAAAGAACCTGTCGCCGTGCGTTACGCGTGGAGCAACGCGCCACTGGCGAATCTGTACAACGGCGCGGGACTTCCGGCAGCGCCGTTTCGGTCGGACGATTGGTAGAACAAAATTCTGAAATCGCCGTCCGGGACTTGCTGCGCGTTTTTGCCGCGAGCTTCAACGAGCGCCGCTGAATCAGCGCTCGCGGTCGAGCGGCGCAACGGAAACCGGGTCGGGAAACTCAATTTCTCACTGACCGGACAAACGAAAGGGCTGTTTCGTGCACGCGAGCATCACGCTCGGGCCATTCGGGGTGATTTCCATGTTCATCACGTGAAAATCCAAAAAGCCACCGTCCTTCAGCATCTGTACCAGACTGCCGAGGGTGGGGAAAAACGATTCCGGACGAAGCGCGCTCAACGCGTGATCGCGCGGTCCTTCGCGATAAATTTTGCCGCGATATTTCGAGACGATGGTTTCCGCGTCCGCGTCGTCGCAAATCGTCGTCCAGATCCAGAGCGAATCACATTGGGCGCCGATACGCTGGATAAATTTCCACGGCTCGATCAAGTGATACAGCAATCCGAGGCACACGCCGAGATCGAAGCGGCCGTATTTCGCGAGGTCGGCCTCTTCGAGATCCTCGATGCCGAACGTCACTCTTTTGCAGCCGTAAAGTGACGTTAACAATTTTGCCTTTTCGATATTTTTTGGACGACCGTCGAGCGCCACGATGTCGGTGTAGGGATAGGCGCGGGACAAAATAACCGTGTGCGCGCCTTCCAAACAGGCGACCTCGAGAATCCGGCGGCACTGCGGGAAAAACTGCACGACGCGACTCACCCGGTCGTCGTTCAGCGCATCGTAAGTCCCGCCATAGTTGACGCCCAAGAGCGAGAATTGCGTGATCCATGGACCCAACGCGTCAACCTTCCGGGCAAGATCGTCCATGGCGAATCAGCGAATTTTGGCGAACTCACACTTTTTCACGGCGGCTCGATGGAGGTCGCAGCGCGCGGGACAACGCTGAACGCGGAGCGAGTCCACGCGTCCATCCGCGCCGGTCCGTGTATCCGTGGTTTCGATGCGGGCGATGTGCTGATCAACGTTCAACTGGAGCAACCCGCGATCAGGGCACTTCGTACACCTCGACCATCGCCGCGCCAGTCGCTCCACCGGTGCCCGTTACCTCAGCGGTATAAAGTCCCGGGGCAAGCGTGATGAGGATGGCCGAATCGAGACTGCCGCTGACGTAGGCAAACGCACCCGTCGTCGTCGCCGCGGCCGAGATCTGCGCAGGCGATGCCGCGGGATAGCCGGCGTTGGAGGTCACTGGCGTTCCCCAATTATCATTCAGCGCGATCGCGCCAGTTCCGATTTTGTAGAGAGTAACCGTCGGGTCCGACAACACACTCGTAACTCCCTGAGCGGCGAGGCCGGGGCCGACACCGCGGACCAGCATCTGCTTGGGCGTGCTGCCGGTGATGACGAATCCACCCGTGACGTGGTGACCGGCATCGACGATACCGCGCGCAGAGATGTTCACCAAGTGCGGGTTGACCGGCGCCGGTGTCGCCGATGCATCGTAGATTTCCGCGAGCGCAGTTCCGTCGGTGGTCCCATTGACGTGCAAGGTATACGGGCCGGGCGAAAGCGTCAGGAGCACGGCGGCATCCGCACTGGTCGACGCGAGCGCGAAAGCTCCGAGCCGCGCGAATTCCGCGGAGAGCGTGCTGCTGCCGCCCCAACTGTTCGTGTCGCTGATCACCTGGCCGGCGGAATTGTACACTTGGAGTTCCGGCGCGGCGAGCACGCTGGTCACGCCCATGGAACTGAGGCCGGGACCGACGGCGCGCAGCAGAATGTTTTGCGGCGAACTGCCCGAGATCACAAAACCCGCGATGATCGGGTTGGCCGTTG
>Ga0070683_100004143_pt1 | contig 11881 bp, 10 predicted proteins | sample KBSC713LmetaG_FD_64662 | JGI IMG/M metagenome (GOLD analysis project Ga0070683, IMG submission 64662) | Corn rhizosphere microbial communities from Kellogg Biological Station, Michigan, USA - KBS C7.1-3L metaG | ecosystem: Host-associated > Plants > Roots > Rhizosphere ...
CGCCATCACGGACGTCGCCGGTGTTCGGGTCGGCCACACGACGGTCATCGAAGGCGACTCGGTGCGAACAGGCGTCACGGCGATCCTGCCGCACTCGGGCAACCTCTTCAACGAACGCGTTCCTGCGGCGCTGCACGTCGGCAACGGGTTCGGCAAGATCACCGGCGTCACGCAGCTGCAGGAGCTTGGAGAGCTCGAGACGCCGATCCTCCTTACGTGCACGCTCTGTGTATGGAGAGCGGCCGACGCGATGGTCGGCTATCTCCTCGAGCAGCCTGGAATGGCCAATGTGCGATCGATGAATCCGGTCGTCGCGGAAACGAACGATGGAACTCTAAACGACATCCGGTCGCGTCCGATCAAGCCGGAACACGTTCGTGCCGCGCTGACCTCCGCGTCGACCGGTCCGGTCGCGGAAGGTGCTGTTGGCGCGGGGACAGGCACGATCGCGTTCGGTTGGAAGGGCGGAATCGGAACGTCGTCGCGTGTGCTGCCGGCGTCGCTCGGCGGATGGACGGTCGGAGTGCTCGTGCAAACGAATTTTGGCGGCATCCTTCAAGTCCTCGGCGCGCCGGTTGGCAAGGAACTCGGCCAGTATGCGTTCCAGCGCGACGCGCAGTCGCCTGGAGATCGAGGCGATGGTTCGTGTGTGATGGTTGTCGCGACCGACGCGCCGTTGTCTGATCGGAACCTGCGGCGCCTTGCTGCTCGGGCGATCATGGGGCTATCGCGAACAGGCTCGTCGGCGGCGAACGGTTCAGGCGATTACGTCATCGCATTCTCGACGAATGAGAAAGTGCGTCGCGCGGTGACGGCAACGCGTCTCACGACCGAGGAGCTTGCGAACGAGCAAATGACGGGCTTGTTCGAGGGCACAGTCGAGGCGACCGAAGAAGCGATCTACAACTCGCTCTTCGAGGCGACCACGACGAAATCGAACGGTCGAACGGTCGAAGCTATTCCGCTCGACAAGGTTCGCGCGGTTTTGGCGAAGTACGGCGTGGCGGGGAGATAAGCGGGCGCTGGTCCTCGGGCGACGCGCCGTCCGCTTGCCATCGCCCATCGCCCATCGCCAGTGTCAGTCGCCTTCCCGAGGCACGCTTCGTGACCATCGTCGCTGACATAGTGACTCAGCGAGGTAATCATGGGTGGCAAACGACCTGACCAGCACAATATCGACCCGGCAGAAGGCAGCTCCACCGACCACAAGTGGCGCCATGAGGGCCGGAGCCAGGAAGAGAAGTTGTTAGAGGATGACAAGCGGCATCTGAAGGAGAATCCGCACGACCAGCCGATGATTCCGAGAGAGGCCGTGAACCCGGCGCTTCGCGAGCTTCGCGAACGAAAGGACGGGTCGCGGAAGGGAGGCGATCGGGAGTTGTCGGATGACGAAAAGGTCGACGAAGCGTCGCGCGAAAGCTTCCCGGCGAGCGATCCGCCGCCACATCCGTAGCAGTCAGCCTCTATCTTTGTGTCACAAAGTACTTGCTAGAATTGGGCTCGTCGATTAGCCTATCGATCATGACACCAGTTCTACCGCTCCGGCCACGGCGGTCGGAGCCCCCCGAAATGCAGGCGCGCGCCATGGACAACCTCCGGTTTATCCGGGGGGTCATGGAAAGTGCGGTCACGTTCACGGCGGTCTCCGGGTGGGGACAGATCGTCCTCGGCCTGACGGCGATCGTCGCCGCCCTCGTCGCGTCGCGGATGTCGCTTCCGTGGGTCCGCGTCGCGACGTGGGTCGCGGAGGCGGGCATCGCGGCCGGCATCTCCGTCGCGTCGATGGCGATCAAGTCGCACTCCGCGAACATGCCCCTCCTGTCGGGGCCTATTAGAAAACTGGTATTGAGCTTCTCGCCGCCGATGATCGTCGGCGCCGTGCTGACCGCGGTCCTCGTGTTGCACGGGTTGTATGACTATCTGCCGGGCGTCTGGATGCTGCTCTACGGCGCCGCCGTCGTCAGCGCCGGCACGTACTCGGTGCGCAGCGTTCCCGTCATGGGTGCCGCGTTCATGGTCGTCGGAACCGTTACGCTGTTTGCTCCGGCGTCGTGGTCGACCGCGCTCATGATCGTCTCGTTCGGTCTGCTGCACGTCATCTTCGGAGCATGGATCGCCTGGAGGCACGGTGGGTAAGCCGCAGCGAGGTCGTAGCGCCCATCCAGCGGAAAAGGCGCCGGTCGAGGCCCTCCGCACGGTGGCGGGGCACGCCCCGGCCGAAGGTCCCTTGGCCTTGGATCGAATCATTCATGAGCGGTTGCGCCTCGGAATTCTGAGCGCGCTCGCTGTGAACGACTCGATGAGCTTTGGCGATCTGAAAAAGCTGATGCAGACGACCGATGGGAACCTCAGCGTCCACGCTCGGAAGCTCGAGGAGGCCAGTTACGTCACATGCACAAAATCGTTCGAAGGACGGGTCCCGAAGACGGAGTACTCGATCACGCCTGCGGGACGTCGCGCGCTGGAACGCTATCTCGATCACATGGAAGCGCTCATTCGCGCAACGCGCGAGCGTTGACCGTCGCGTTTCAACATCCTTTCACCAACTCATGAAGCGATCGACCGTCGGACCGTCCACTTCGCCGCATAAGGGCCTTCACGTCGGAATCATCATGGACGGCAACGGACGCTGGGCCTCGGCGCGCGGACTGCCGCGAACCGCCGGACATCGCGTCGGTGTTCGTACGGCGCGAAAGATTGTCGAAGCAGCGACTCGCGCGAACGTCGGAACGCTGACGCTCTACGCGTTCTCGGCGGACAACTGGAGCCGACCGACGCCGGAAGTTGGAGCCTTGATGCGTCTCCTTCGGCGCTCGCTCCAGGTCGAGTCGAAGCGATGTCTCGAGAATGGAGTTCGGTTGACGATCGTCGGTCGCCGTGACCGGCTCCCCGCTTCGCTCATCGTCGCGATTCAGGAAGCAGAGGCGCTGACCTCACACGGCCGAAATCTGCATCTGCGAGTTGCGATCGACTATTCGGCAAGAGAGTCGATCATGCGCGCCGCGGCTCACGCGGGCGCTGACCCGATGAATCGCGATCGATTCGCGCAGTTGCTCGCCCAAGCGAACCACGATCCATTCCCGATTCCTGATGTTGATTTGCTCATCCGCAGCGGCGGCGAGCAGCGATTGAGCGATTTCTTATTGTGGGAATGCGCGTACGCGGAGTTCTACTTCGCGCGCTGCATGTGGCCGGAGTTTACGGAAACCGAGTTCCTCTCGGCGCTCGACGACTTCGCGACGCGCGACCGGCGGTTTGGCGGGATTCAGACACAAGTGGCGTCTTAAGCCATCCCAGCCCGCGTCGTCCCGAGTTTTTTTCGTCATCCCTCGTCGCTTCGCTTCTGGGAATGATGTCGGGACGAACGGTCCTCTAACTCCGTTTTGCTAAGACGGGCTCTAGCTGATGATGCGCGCACGAGGAAGATTTAAAGATGCCTCGAGCTAGCGCCCGTGTTCAGCGATCCTCGCCAGCGTTGACCCTCGTCGGGCGGAGCGCAGAGCTATCGACTCTCAGCGCCGCCCTGGACGCCGCCGATTCCGGTCGCGGGAACGCCGTTTTCATCGTCGGCGAGAGTGGGATCGGAAAGACTCGCCTGGTATCGGCGTTTGCTGAGCACGCCGTTCAGCGTGGATTCACCGTCGCGATGGGGCGCGCGTACCCGGTGGAGACCGGCGTTCCGTACGCCGTGTTCTCCGATGCGTTGCTCCCTGTGCTTCGGTCGCTCGAGCCGTCCGTGCTGACGCTGTTGACGCGCGGCGGCACCGCGGAGCTGGTCCAGCTATTTCCCGCGCTTGACGTCGAACATCGGCCCGCATCATCCGCGCGCGGCGATCCGGCGGAGTTGAAGGCCCGGCTGCTCTGGAACTTCTCACAGTTCCTGTCGCGATTCGCCGCGAAGCGCCCGTTGCTGATCGTTCTCGAGAACCTGCAGTGGGCGGATAGCGCATCGCTCGAGATGCTGCACTTCGTGGTGCGCCAGATGCGGGGCGATCGCATTCTGCTCGTCGGTACCCACAACGATCCCGATCATCGGATCAACGCGTCGCTGCGCGCGACCGAGCACTCGCTTCGGGGTTTAGGAAACACTCAACGCATTCGTCTCGCGCCGTTTCCGGTGGAAGCCGTGACCGAGCTTCTGCAACGTCTTTTCGACGCGTCGCCCGAGAGCACGAAATCCTTCGCTGATCGTCTCCACCGCTGGACGGGTGGAAATCCGTTCTTCGTGGACGAAACGATCAAGTCGCTCGTCGAGCATGGACATCTCCGGCAAGCCGGCGGAACATGGACCGGGTGGGACGTCGAAGAGCTGAGTGTCCCGGCGAACATCCGCGACGCGGTCCTCGCGCGACTCGGCGGACTGTCGAGCGACGCACGCCGACTCGCGGACATTACCGCAGTTCTCGGTACGCGAGCGACGCACGATGAGCTCGTGGCCGTCAGTGGCCTCCAGCACGACGCAATGATCGCCGCCATCGACGAGCTGCGCGGGCACGATATCCTCACCGAGCGCGAAGACTCGAATGACATCGTCTACGACTTCTCACACCCGATTCTCCAAGAAACACTCTACGCGGAGCTCGGCCTCGCGAGAGCGCGAACGCTTCACGGCGCCGTCGCCGAGGCGCTCGAGGAGCTGTATGCAGATCAGGCGATCGCGCACGCCGGCGAACTCGCGTTCCACTATTCGCGTGGTGATGCGCGTCGGCTTGCGTCGAAAGCCGCGACGTATCTGCGCGCCGCAGGGCGCGATGCGTCGTCCAAGTATGCGAATCGCGAAGCATCTGACTATTTGACGGCGGCGCTCTCGATTGCCGAAGGAAGCGACGATGCATCGCGGCTCGACATCGTCACGGACCTCGCGCGAGTTCGACAGCGACTCGGCGACTATCCCGGCGCGCTCGCATTGTGGGAGCGCGCGGTCGAGGCGGCGCGAACGCAGAACGATGATCCACGAACGGCGTCCATCGAGCGAACGATCGGGCTCGCGCGATATTGGAGCGGCGCGTTCGGCGACGCACTCGCGCACTACGACGAGGGAATGGCGGCGGCGCAGCGCGCCGGCGATAAGCAACTCGAGGCGCGCATTCGCATCGCGCGCGCCAGTTGTCTGCAGGCGATTGGCCGCACGGAAGAATCGCGGACGGAAATCGAATGCGCCCTCGACATCGCGTCGTCGCTCGGCGACCAGACACTCTTGTCCAGAGCGCACCGCGCAATGCTTCTCCTCTATTGCTGGACCGGTCCGGCCGAGAAAGCACGCGAAGAGGGCGCACGCGCGATTGCATTCGCCGAGGAGTCGGGGCAGAAGAATCTCGCGTGGTCGGCGCACTGGGCGCTCGCAGTGCTCAGCGGACTCACAGGCAGAGCCGGCGACGTTCGTCGTCACCTCATCGACGCGCATCGACTGGCTGACGAGCTTCGTTCGCCGCTGTATCGAGTCTGGACGGCCGAGATCGAAGTCGAGTATCTGGCGGGAACCGGCGATTGGGAGCACGCCGTGCCTCTCGCCGAACGCACGATCGAGATGGCGCGGATCCTCGGGCAGCGAACCCTATTGCCACGCTTACTGGTGTGGCTCGGCCTCGTGCACCTCGGCCGGGGCGACATCGACAAGGGAAAAGCCTGCGTCGACGAAGCGTGGGAATTATCGGGGGCGAGTCATTCGAATGGCGTGGTGCGCGATGTGTTCTCCGTCGTCCCGGCCCACATCGGACGCGCGGCATATCATCTCACCATGCGCGAATTCCCCGAGGCGATTCGCGTCGGGCTGCATGGCTTGCGCATCGCGGATGGATCGGGGCACGTCGTGTGGGCAATTCATCGACTAATGCCCGTGATTGCGGAATCGCTTCTGTGGGCGGCGGATCTCCAGGCTGCAAGCGAGCTGGCCGAGCGCATGCGACGACAGTCCATCGCGTTGGGTCAGCAGCTCGGACTCGCTTGGGCCGACGCCTGCGACGCGCTCGTTCAGCAGCTGCGCGGCAATACGAGCGGCGCCGTGTCGCTCCTGCGCGGAGCCGCCGAGGCGCTTGAAGCGATTCCTTTCGTCGCGGACGCCGCTCGAGTTCGAGTGCAGCTCGCGCGGGCGCTTGCGGAGACCGGCGATCGCGAACAGGCGACCAGAGAGCTTCGTCGCGCCCACGAAGTCTTTGCGCATCTCGGCGCCGAGCCGGCGCTGGACGCTACTAGAGATCTCTTACGAGAGCTCGGGACGCGGCCGCCGACGCGTTCCGCGGCGCAGGGGGTTGCGGGCCTGACCGGGCGCGAGATCGAGATTGTTCGTCTCGTCGCTGCGCGTCGATCGAACAAGGAGATTGGAACGGCGCTCGGAATCTCTGCGCGAACGGCGAGCACTCACCTGTCGAACATCTTCGGCAAGCTTGGCGTCGAGTCTCGCGGCGAGCTCGCGGACAAAGCGCGCGAGGCAGGACTGCTCGAGTCGTAGCCTCAGTGGATGTTCTCGATCGCCCAGGTCCAGTAGACGGCGTCTTCGGCTGTCATGTTGCCGCGCGGTTGAAGACGCGCATCCTCGTAGCCGTATCGTCCGATGTCGAGGAGATACTGTGCACGCGATACGAGCGTTCCGCGGCACACACGTTCGGCAACCGGCTCGCTGCTCGTTTCTTCTTTGAGGCGATTCGTCAGCTCGGTCGTGACGTGGATGGGAATACGATGTCGCTCTGACGGATACACGAATCCAAAGAGGACGAGATACGAGAGCAACAAATGCCAGTGTGGATCGAAGCGTCGAAGCACACGATCCCAATCGAGCGTCTCCGCGCAGCTGCGTAGAATGTGCGCGACATCGGCGCCGTCGTAGCGTTCCCGTTCCATCACGAACGCCTTCTGCCACATGAGCTCTTCGACTGGAGCGATCTTCACCGGCATTCCGAGGACGTCGGCTTCCGTCGCGAATTGAAACCATGCGTCATCGACGCGACAGACTCCATTGCCCGAGCTGAACACGAGATCGACGACGTCGTTCCCTTGCTTCGCTTTCGCGAGCCAATGCGGGAATGTGATCTCGGTGTGATAGCCCGCTTCGCGAAGTGCTTCGAGACCAGTGTCGAGATCTTCGCGTCGCACGAAGAGATCGAAGTCTTTCGTTTCGCGAACGATGCCCGTGTAATTCAAGATCGCGTGAGATCCGCCCACGAGGAACGGAACGCGCGCGTCGCTGAGAACGTGGAGGGTCCGGCGATAAAACGCGTTGGTATCGCGACCGGGATCGTCGAACGTCGATTGATAGGCCATGTGCCGCCTGTGAATGCAAAACAGGGGCTAATGCGCTGAGAGCGCCGACGAGGGATCCATTGGAACGCTTACTGCTCGTTTCCTTTCGTACACCGGTGGTGCCCCGAACTTCATCCGCATTCGACTATGCCCGATACGGTTCGCCTCGCGGCCCTCAGCGACATTCATTACTCGAAGAGCTCACAGGGCAGCTTGCAGCCCCTCTTCACGCAGATCGCCGAAGCGGCGGATGTCATGCTTCTCGGCGGAGATCTCACCGACTACGGTCTCGCTGAGGAAGCGAAGATCCTGGCGAAGGATCTCGCGCCGATCAAAATCCCCGTGGTTGCCGTGCTCGGCAATCACGACTTCGAGTCGAACGAGGAGAAGGAGATTTCGAAGATCCTGACCGACGTCGGCGTGCATATGCTCGACGGCGATACGTGGGAGTACCACGGAGTCGGGTTCGCCGGCGTTCGAGGATTCTGTGGCGGGTTCGGCCGCGGGGCTCTTGGACCTTGGGGTGAAAGGATCATCAAAGATTTCGTGCACGAGGCCGTTCAGGAAGCTCTAAAGCTCGAGTCTGCTCTCGCGCGATTGAAATCGGACCATCGCATCGTGCTCATGCATTACGCTCCGATCCGGACGACGGTGGAAGGCGAGCCGCCGGAAATTTTCCCGTTCCTTGGCTCAAGCCGCCTCGAAGATCCCCTGTCGCGGTTCGACGTCACGGCTGTCTTCCATGGACATGCGCACAAGGGAGCTCCGGAGGGACGAACCCAAACGGGAATTCCCGTTTTCAACGTCGCACACGCAGTGCTCGAGAAGAACTATCCGGATCGGGCGCCGTTCCGGCTATTCGAGGTGCACACCGCGGAGCCGACTGAGCAAAGTGTTACGCCGATCAGCGATCGTCGGCAGCGCGGACGTCGGTCATCCGATCGCGGCGATTCAGACTCCCAGGTCGCGAATCCGTCGCCGTCATAGTGGGGGCGAGGACGCTTCGGGGGTCGCGTCCTCGGAGGCCGCGGCGATTCTTCTCGCGGGCAGCGACTCGAGGTAGAACCGGATGTGATCGAGATTCGCCGCGACGGTCTTCCGCGGATCGGTGGCGATGAGCGCGCGAACTGCGTCCTTCAAGCTCGTGCTTACCGGATGATGCTTGATCGACAAGTCGACGCGGGTGCGCGTCGGCGAGAGCGCAGTGAACCGCGCCATTCCCGAGCTCTCGACGAGACTCCGCACAACGCTTTCCCAGGCGATAACGCTGCTCGGCACGTACTTCGTGACAGTGGCGTCCCACGACAGCACCGACCCGGAAGGCGTGTAGACCTCCCAGTGCGATCGACCGTCTTGGTAGTCGACGACCGAACGAACTCCATTGATCACACGGGGAAAATTCTCGAAATCTTTAAAGAACGCGAATACCTCGTTCACCGGTCGCTCGATCTCGACGGACGAGTGAAAGGCGATACGGCGCCGACGTGCGCCGGCGCTGGTGACCGCCGCAGCGATGAAGGGCCGCGCCGCAACCCCGATGAGCGCAACGCCGGCGACTTTGGCGAGCGTGCTTCCCCGACCGCGCCGCGCGGCAGCGCTGATCATCACACCGCCGAGCGCGGCCAGTGCCAGCATCTCGATCGCGCTCGGCTTCTCGATCGCATTGATCGGGCGAAGCGCCTTTGATTTTCCGCTTTGGGGCAACGAGTTCATTGGTCGAGTGATCCGGAGCGTCGAGCGAAGTCTTCGAGTCGAAGCAGCCCGGCAGCCATACCGCGACGTCCGTAGCCGAGACGAAAGTGATTTCCAGGATAGCCGAATTGCGACGCCGGTAACAGCAAGACGCCTTCCTCGCGGACGAGCGCCGCACTGAACTCGTCGATATTGCCTCGCTTCAAGGCGGGGAAGCACACGCTCCCAGCCTTCGGGCGAATCCATGAGAAGCGGTCCTCGTTCCTCGAGAAAAATCCTTCGAGCGCGGCGAGATTCTCGGTGAGGATCGCATGGGTTCGGTCGAGCAGCCCCTTCTGGCCTCGAAGCGCCATCAGCGCGAGGATTTCACTCGGCGCAGAGTTGCAAATGGTCGTGTAGTCTTTGCTCGCCGCGATTCGAGATCGCAACGTTGCGTCGCGCGCTGCGAGCCAGCCGATACGAATTCCGGCGAGCCCGTACGCCTTCGACATCACGCCGAGGCTCACGCCGCTGGGCGATTGATCGACGGCCGCGGGGAGTCGATCCGAGCTGTGCTCGAGGAACCGATACACCTCGTCCGAAAACAGCTGCGCGCCGTGCAGCTCGACGATGGACGTCAGTCGCGCGAAATCGGCCGCCGAAATCTGCGCCCCGGTCGGACTGTGCGGAAAGTTGACGACGACAACGCGTGTGTTCGGCCGCATCGCCGCAGCGACAGCATCGACGTCGAGTGACCAATCGCGTGCGTTCAATGGAACGAGCGTGACCGACGCTCCAATCGATCGCGCAATCTCGTGCAGCGACTGGTAGGCCGGCCATACGACGACCGCGTGATCGCCCGCCGACAACGCCGCGTGCATGTAGAGGAACACCGCCTCTTCGGCGCCCGCGAACGTGATGATCTCGTCCGGCGTGACGTCGTAGAGATCCGAGATCGCCTCGCGCAGCACGGGAAGTCCGAGCGACTCGGTGTAGCCGAGTCGCAGGGAATTCCATCGCTCGCGCGAATCGTCGTCCGCGATCGCGAGGAGCTCCGCGAGCGCAAGTGGCTCGCAATCCGACGCGCAGAGCACGTTCTTGACGGCGAATTCCCATTTCGCGAAGTACCGCTCGAGTGTGAAATCGGCTATTCGCATATGCTCATTTCAGAACGATGACTCCACACGCGATCCGCGAACCGGAATCTCCCGACGGGTCCGAGTAGTAGTTGTCGCGGCTGGCATGAATCACGATCGAGGCGCCGTCTGCGTCGAGAAGCCCGTTTGCGCCCTTCAGCGTGACGCCTGGAGCGACGACATCGAACTTCAGCTTTCCCGCCGGCGGGGTGTCGAGGTTCGGAAGATCTCCGAGATGCCAACCCTGCGGCGAAAGAAAACCGTGATGCTTCCCCTGGGGATTGAAGTGCGCGCCTGCCGTCAGAAAGGGCGCGACGCACTTTCCCACTTCGTGCAGGTGAATCGCGTGAGCGCCGAGGCCGAGTCCGGTGATGTTGCCGGCGATGATGAGTCCCGCGTAACTCTCGGTCAGCGTGAGGGTCCCGACGCGACGCCCGGCGAGATCATGCAGGACAGCCGTCGCGCTGAGAGACGGCGGCGGTGCAGTCGGAGGCGGCGTCTGACGGGCGGCTGTGGGCAACGACGCAGGAGCCGCGGGTTGCGGCGCCGGCGTCGGCGCGGGTTGTCCGCCGCACGCGACCATCGTCGTCGCGGCGAACACAATCAGTGAGCAAATGCGCATGTTTAACGGGCTGGAGTGCGAGCCAGCCGAATCATTCAATCGTCGCGCCAATCGCCGCTGCGGCGGCCCTCACACGAGTCAACGCGTCGTCGGAAGTTTCTCCGATGGCGGAGAGATGGCCCATCTTCCGGCCGCGCCGCGAGCCTCGTTTGCCGTACAAGTGCAGACGAACCCCCGGCAATGCCAGCGCGCGCTCGAACGGTGGCGCGCCGGCCTCCCAGTGTTCGCCGAACAAGTTGAAGATCGCACCCGGCCGCCGAACGCCGGGGTCGCCGAGCGGCAGATCGCACGCCGCGCGGACGAGTTGCTCGAACTGGCTCGTCGAACAGGCGACTTCAGTTTGGTGAAACGAGTTGTGCGGACGCGGAGCGAGCTCGTTGACGAGCAGGGAGCCGTCGGTGAGCAAGAACAGTTCGACGGCGACGACACCCTCGAGTTTGAACTGCTCGGCAATTCCGCGGGCGATCGCTTCAGCGTCGTCGAGCGTTTGCTTCGGCAAGGGGGCCGGAATCACCGACCAAGCGAGAATCTGTCGCGCGTGGTAGTTGAGGGACGGCGGAAAGACACGGACCTCACCGCTGGCTCGTCGCGCGACCATCACGGACAACTCGGCCTGCAAGTCGAGTCCTTTCTCAGCGACCGAGTGTCGCTTCCCGAGCGACTCCCAGGTCGACTCGGCTTCAGATGCGCTGGCGATGCGCGCTTGGCTGCGGCCGTCATAGCCGCCGCGACATGCTTTCACGAACAACGGCCCAAGCTCGTTCGCGGCGCGAGCGAGATCTTCCGCGCTTTGAATGTCGCGATAGGCGCCGATCGCAAAACCGTTTTTGCTCAACCAGGATTTCTGTTTCGCGCGATCCTGAATCACCGCGAGCACGTCGACGCCGGGGCGCAGCGGCGCGTGTCGTGTGACAGCCGTCAGCGCATCGACGCCGATTTGCTCGATCTCCAGGGTGACGACATCGCAGTTCCGCGCGAGATCCGCGGCGGCATCGGGGTCATCGAACCTCGCGGCAACAACGCGATCCGCGACCGAGCTTGCCGAGCATTCGGCGTCAGGATCGAGAATGTGGATCGAGTACCCCATCGTGCGCGCGGCCATCGCCGTCATTCGGCCAAGCTGCCCGCCGCCGAGAATTCCGATTGTCGAGCCGGGTGCAACGATTGCCATCAGTCTGACGCGCTGATTGTCGTGTTCGCGAGCACGTCGTCGGTG
>Ga0070683_100004144_pt1 | contig 11876 bp, 10 predicted proteins | sample KBSC713LmetaG_FD_64662 | JGI IMG/M metagenome (GOLD analysis project Ga0070683, IMG submission 64662) | Corn rhizosphere microbial communities from Kellogg Biological Station, Michigan, USA - KBS C7.1-3L metaG | ecosystem: Host-associated > Plants > Roots > Rhizosphere ...
TGCCGCCGCGGCCACCGCCTCCCGTCGTGCCGCCGGAGCCGCCGCGTCCGCCGTTCCCGGCCGTGCCGCTGAATCCCGAGGAGCTGGTGCCGCCGCCGCCCGTAGTAGCGGTGTTGCCGGCCGTGCCTCCCGCGCTGCCGCCGCGCCCACCGACGCCGGCCATGCCGCCCGCGCCCGCGGTGCCGGTCGTACCGGCGTTGCCGCTCCCGGCCGTGCCGCCCGCGCCGGCGGTGCCTGTCGTGCCGGCGTTGCCGCTCGTGCCCGCGGTGCCGGTCGTGCCGGCGTTGCCCGTGGTTCCGGCGTTGCCCGTCGTGCCGGCATTGCCCGTTGTGCCCGCCGTGCCGGTCGTGCCGCCATGCCCGGTCGTGCCGGCCGTGCCGGTCGTGCCGCCACCGCCGCTGTCGCCGCAACTGATCGCTGCGAACGCCAGAACGAACACGGTCCCAAACGAAAGAGCGAGGGTGGAGCGCTTCATGGTCGGCCTCCCGGGCCGCTTCGGCGCGGCCACATCAAGAAATGATCAGGGCGCCAGACTAGTCCAATTCCGCCGCGCCGGAGAAAAACGTTTGGGGACCTTCAAGCGCAGCGGAAGGCTTTGATCGTAAGTCCGGATAGCTGCACGGGGATTTCTGCGGCGTCCGACTCGGCCTCGACGCGCTCGCGCGCCGCCGACGACAGCAGGATCTCGCCACGGCTGGCGACGTCCTCGCCCAGCTTGGAGGCGATGTTCATCTCCGAGCCGAACAGATCGTCGCCGCCGACGACCAAGAGGGGACCGTAGCCGATGCCGATGGCGGCGTGCAGGTCCCAGTCTTCGGGCAAGAAGGTGTTGGCGGCGTCGAGGCTGCGCTGGATCGCGCGCGCGGTGGACAGCGCCTCCGGGACGTCGTCGAACGTCGCGAACACGTTGTCGGCCTCGGTCTTGACCAGGTGGCCGCCGCCCGCCGCGATGACCGGCCGGACGATCGTCTGCAGGCGCCGGATCATCGCCAGGAAATGCGTGATCCCGTAGCGCATGGTCAGGCGCGAGAACCCGCACATGTCCAGGACCAGCACGGCACGCGTGCGGCCGAAGCGCCGCCAGATCTCCGCGTCGATCTCGGCCAGCGATTCCGGGTGCTCGTTGCGCGCGTCGAGCAGCTTCGCGAGCTCCGCCGCGTCGTCGCCCATGTGATCCCAGAATACACCAGTTGTATGCTGCGCCCGTGAGGCGATCGGCCGTGAGGAGATGGAGTCGACTGTGGGTCGTGTGGGTGGCGGCGCTGCTGTGCGCGATCGGCGGCGACGCTCACGCGGACAAGAAAAAGAAAGACGGCCTGTTCGACATCCAGTGGTGGCAGCCACCGGTCAAGCGCGAGCACGATGCCGCGCAGCAGCTGGCGCCCCAGGGCCTGAACCTGACGCCCGGCGTGGCCCCCGCCAGCGAGGCGCGCCCGATCCGGCTGCGGATCTACGCGGATCGCGACTACCGCGGAACCGTCATCCGCTGGCAGTCGAAGGCGCGCGCCCAGATCCAGCGCATCAACAACGTCGTCGGCGCGGTGTTCAACGTCCGCTTCGAGATCGAGGGTCTGCGCGATTGGGACCGCAGTCACCTGGGCGTGCCGCTGGGCCAGCCGTTCATCCAGGAGCTGGAGGCGCTGGACGACGGCACGCAGGTCGACCTGGTCGTCGCCCTGGTGACGCCGTTGCACGGCGTGGCGGCGTCCGTCCACAGCATCGGCTACGCGAACTACCTGTCGCGCCACTTCATCCTGCGCGGCATGGACGACGAGCAGGAGTTCCGCGCGTTCGAGCAGGAGTTCAAGCTGATATCGGCGGAGGAGCGCCAGCGCCTGTACACGGACCGGAAGGCGCACAAAGAGGTCGTCTGCTTCCTGCACGAGTGGGGGCACACGCTGGGCCTGATCCACCACGAGGACCGGAACACGATCATGAACCCGGCCTACGATCCGCAGCAGACCGAGTTCTCCGACTACGACAAGCGGATCCTCGAGGTGGTGATCGCGCGCCGGCTGGGCGCGCGCGACGTGCCGAACCCGGAGAGCGCCGATCTGGTGCCGCTGTTCGCGGCGATGCCGGCCAGCGAAGGATCCGACGAGGAACGCGCGCTGGTGCTGGACCTGGTGAAGCACCGGGCCGCGTACGCCGCGCGGCCGGCGCCGAGCAACGCCGTCGATCTGTCGTCGGAGGACATCAAGGCGTTCAACAAGGCGGTGGACACGTTGCAGGGCGGTGGCCCGGCCGCCGACGCCTGGAAAGCGCTGGCGCCCGTCGTGGCACACGCGCGCGCCCGCAAGGTCGGCAAGCCGACCTGGCTGCGCATCGCCGATCTCGCCGCCGCGATCGGCGCCCTGACGGAGGCCGAAGACGCCGCCGGCCGCGCGGCCCCGTCACCCGAGGCGACGAAGATCGCGGGCGAGATCGAATCGACGCGGCACCGGATCGCGCTGCCGCTGGACGGCGCGAAGCTGGGCGTGCCGCCGGAGAAAGAGCCGGCCTATGTCTCGGGCTACTGGGCGACCGCAAAGGTGGTCGACGGCAGCGACGCCGCGGCGGCGCGCGCCCGCGTCGGCGCGCTGGCGGCGGCGTTCCCCGACGCGCCCGGCGTCGCGGTGCTGACCTGCGATCTGGAGCTGAAGGAGAGGCACCTGGCGGTCGCGACGAAGGCGTGTGAGTCGGCGCTGGAAAAGTTCAAGGGCGCCACGCGCGCGCACATCCTGCTCGCGGTCATCGCGTTCTCGACGCACCACGGGCCGGCCGGCGAGCAGCACCTGCGCCAGGCGATCCGACTGGATCCGTCGGAGCCGACGGGCTGGCGCGTGCTGGGTCAGTACTACCGCAACACGCGCGCGCGGCAGCAGCTGACCGCGCTGGAAAACGAGCACAAGCAACTGCTGGCGTCGCCGCTGCCCGAGTGACCGCGTACAATCCGCGCTGACTGTTCGAGGAGTCGATGGCGCGCGTACTGAAACGCTGCTTCTGGGCCGGCGAGGATCCGCTGATGGTCGCGTACCACGACGAGGAGTGGGGCGTCCCGATTCACGACGATCGCCGCTGGTACGAGAAGCTGACCCTGGACGGCGCGCAGGCCGGGCTGTCGTGGATGACGATCCTGAGGAAGCGGGAAGGCTACCGCGACGCCTTCCGCGGCTTCGACGCCGCGGCGGTGTCGCGCTTTGGCGAGCGCGACGTCGTCCGGTTGATGAAGCACGAGGGCATCGTGCGCAACCGCCTGAAGATCAAGTCGGCGATCAGCAACGCGCGGGCGCTTCTCGCGGTGGCGGACGAGCACGGATCCTTCGACGCCTGGATCTGGGACTTCATCGGCGGACGGACCATCGCGGGCAACCGGCGCGGGCGGGGCGACATGCCGGCGCGCACGCCGCTGTCCGACGCGCTCTCGGCGGAGCTGCGCCGCCGCGGCTTCACGTTCGTCGGGTCGACGATCGTCTACGCGTTCATGCAGGCCGCCGGCCTGGTGAACGACCACACCCTCAGCTGCTTCCGCCGCACCCAGGTGGCGAAGCTCGCCAAGCCGAAGCGCGGGCGCTAGAAGCCGTCACGCAGGCCGCGCCGGCCGAAGAGCACGTCCGCGGTCAGCATCGCCAGCCGCGACTCGATCTCGCCCGACGGCTCGTCGGCGCTGACGCCGTCGCGCACCGCGGTGGCGGCGTACGTCGTCACGAGAAAGATCCGCATCGCCTCGGCGCGCTCGGCCGGATACGCGTCGGCGTAGGCTTCGATCAGGTCGACGAGATCGTGCGGCGGGTGGCCGGCGGCGCTGGCGCGGTGCCACGCCGAGACCAGCTTGGCCTGGAAGTTCCGGAACGCGCCCAGCAGCAGGGCGGGGTGGACGTCGCGCGGCGGGCGCGCCTCCAGGAACGGACGGTAGACGGCGGGGTCGGCCATCTTTTGCCCGAGCCCGGACGACGCGAGCCGGTACAGCACGCTCGCGACCACCAGCGGGTCACTGACCATGCGCCGTCCGTCGCCGTGCGATCGGAGGACGGCGTCGTTGGCGCGAACGTCGGCGAACACCTGGAGGCCGCGCAGGTCGTCGCGGTCGTCGGTGTCGCGCGGCGGCCGCCACTCGGCCGCGACGACCTGGAGGAACGCGACGTAGCCGGCCCGCAGCGACGACGACTGCGCGTACGCGCCGCCCGTCTCCGGCGCGACCACATCGACGATCGCGCCGCCCAGCCCCGACACCAGGTCGACCATGGTGCTGCGCTGCCGGCGGGCGCCGCTGTCGTCGATCCAGATGATCGGCTCGCGGGCCGGCTTGTTCGTGTGCCACCAGCCGATCTCGATCCGCCGCGCGCGCGCCGTTGCGTCAGGCGCACCCAGCGCGAAAGTGGTCGGCGCCTGGTGATAATCGGATGTGAAGGCTGCGAACCGCTTGGTCATCGCGTAGGTGCGCAGCAACTCGGCGCCGAACCCGTTCGCCAGCAGGTGGCGCACGTACGACGCCTCGCCATCGCCGCGAGCGGGCGGCGCCAGCCGCGTCACCTCGCCCGCATCGCGGGCGGCGGCCCGGCGCAGCAGCATGTAGTCGTCGTCGCGCGTGGTGCACGCGACCAGCAGCGGGGCGGCCAGCAGAGCGAGGGCAGGGAGGCGCGTCATGTCGGAGGGACAACGCGCGGGGCCGGAGGTTCCGGCCCGGTTCGCACCCCTCAGAACTCGTGCCCGAGCGCGAACTTCAGGGGGAAGATCCGCGAGAACCCCGTCAACGACCCGTCGCTCGTGTAAACCCAGTAGCGGAAGTCGATCCCGAAGAGCTGCACCATCGCGAACCAGTGTCGGACGGTCGCCGACAGCTCGAGGCTGAAGCCGCTTTCCATGCGGAAGATCCGCGGACCGTTGGTCACGAACATCACCTCGCCGCGCACGACGGTCAGGATCGGCTCGAGATCCAGGCGGAAGCTGGACGACGTCACGAGCGGGATCGGATAGCCAAGCGACACGAGGTCGATGCGAAACCCGCGCGCGGTCATACCGTTCAGGCTCTGCCACTCGTGGGCCAGGCCGAGGTGGTTGCGCACGTACGTGTTCGACGGAAACGCCAGGTCGATGCCGACGGCGTTCGTCGACGTGTTCGGGTCCACGAGCTCGCCGTCCTCGCGCAGGACGTGAACGTAGGTCAGCGACAGCCGGAACGGCGACACCGACGGAGGGAGCGGCGAGGCGACGCGCGGTGGTGGCGCGGCCTGGGGCGGCGGCGGAGGTGGCGCGCTCGGGGGCACCGGGACAGCGGCTGGCGGTGCCTCCGCAGGCGCGGCCGTCCCGGGCCCGCCATTCGCCGGCGCTGTCTGCGCCAGCAGCCAGAAGAGCGTCCACGCGGATATCACGTCGCGCTCTTCTCTACCTTTTTCTCGAGCGTGGCGAGCACCTCTTCAATCGGCACGCCCGCCCAGTAGCGGGAGAAGTTGCGCGCCGTCGCGAGCGTTCGAGTCCGCATCCGATCGATGTACAGCGTCCCGCCCAGATGATCGATCTCGTGCTGCAGGATGCGCGCGTACCAGCCGGACGCATCGATCACGATCGACTCGCCATTGTGGTCGAGCGCGTGGACGCGAACCGACCGCGCGCGCGGGACGATTGCCTGGTAGCCCTCCACGCTGAGGCAGCCTTCGTAGAATTCCACAATTTCTGGTCCCACCTCGAGACGTGGGTTCGCGATGACGTGAAAAGGGACGGGCGTTCGCTCCGTGGCCGCATTTTCCGCGGTGTCTTCGATGACGGCGAGCTGCAGGGACAGGCCGATCTGGGGCGCCGCGAGGCCGACGCCCGGCGCCTGACGCATGGTTTCCCTCATCAGTTCGATGAGTTGCTGAACCTCGGGACTCACAATTTCGGCAGGAGTCAGGGTTTTCCCTGCCTGCCGCAGCACCGGTTCTCCGACTTGAACAATTGCGAGACGCATGAGCAAATTCTGCCTGAAATCCCGTCCGACAAAATTTTCAACAGCCCACTTCTCTTTGCCTGGGTCGGCACGAGATTGGTTGCACCCTAGGGCGCGGGGGCAAATGCGAGGCGATCAATGATTCGAGTGTTGGTGGTTGATGACCACGATATCGTCCGTGACGCGCTGGCGAGCTTGCTTGGTGACGTCGCGGACTTCCAGGTGGCCGGAGTTGCATCGAGCATTCGAGACGCACTGCCGCTGCTGGACAGCGCGCGTCCCGATATCGTGCTTGCAGATCTCTCACTGGGCGACGGCAGCGCCGTCGAGCTGGTGCGGGCGCTGCGGCGCGGCCGGCTGAAGGGCCGGGTCATTGTCATCACCGGCTTCTCCGATGAATTCGCAGCGGCGGAGGCGCTGGCGGCTGGCGCGAACGGCTACGTGCTGAAGTCGCAGCCGACCGCGGAGCTGCTGGAGGCGATCCGCACCGTTTCGGAGGGACGAAAATACGTCGCTCCGGCGCTGGAGCGGCGGCTGGCGATGCGATCGATCAGCAGCGAGTCGGCAGGCGCGGGCGGGGCGGTCGGCCTCGAGCGGCTGTCGCCACGTGAGGTCGAGGTCTTTCGCCTGGTCGTCGCAGGTTCGTCCAGCAAGGACGTCGCCCGGCGGCTGTGCATCAGCGTCAAGACGGTCGAGACCCACCGCACCAACATGAACCGCAAGCTGGCGGTGCGGACGACGGCGGATCTCGTTCGTTTCGCCGCGGCGCATGGCATCGCGGTGGCGCCGCGGGCGGACGTTGCCGCCATCGGCGACCTGGCCGGCGGGACGCTCGGCCGCCGCGACGGAATGGTTTAACACCACTCCCTCGATCCCGAAACATCGTCGTGACGCGACGATGTGCTAGATTGCCGCGCGTGAAGATGCGACGGCTCCTCGTGGCCGCCTGTGCAGCGCTCGCGCTGGTACTGGCGTGCGTGACGGGGGAGCTGCGCGGCGCCGGTGCGGTCGACGACGAGAGCGGAGACGTGGTCACGGCCACCGATTCGATCGAGTTGTTGCCCGCCCCTGGCGTCGAGCTGCCTGCGCCCCGCCTCGGTGGCGCGGTGTACGTCGTTCTTCAATTCCCTCCGTCGCGGATGACGACCGCGGACGTGTTCCGGCCCCCTCAGGCGTAGTCGCTCGCTCGACACAGCCCCCTGAGAGCGTGGTTGGTGGTGGCCGGTTCACCCGGCACACCCCGCGTCCGCGTTTTCGTTCCTATCCATGACTCGTGAGGTGAATCGAAATGTCACGTCGTCTCCGTGTTCCGATGATTCTGTTTCTGAGCGCGGGCGCTGCCGCCTTCGCACCGGCGTCGCCCGCGCGGGCCGACGGCCCGGCGACGGCCGCCGGGCGCCACCTGACCCTGGACGAGGCGTTGCGGTTGGCCGAGGAGACCAGCCCGTTGGTGAGGCGGGCACGCGCCGAACGTGAGGTGGTCGCGGCGCGGGACGTCGGGGCGAGCGTGTGGTTTCCGACGAACCCGGTGATCGGCGGCGGCGCGGGGCCGCGCAGGGAAGGGCCGCCGTCCAGCGTGATCACGGAGAAAGGCGTTCAGTACTTCGCGCACGCCGAGCAGACCGTCGAGATCGGCGGGCAGCGCTCGGCCCGGCGCGAGGTGGTCAGCCGGGCGCGGCGCACAGCCGAGCTGCGCGTGGCGGTCGCCCGGGCGGAGACGCGGGCGCGGGTGCGCGCCGCGTACGTCGGGACGCAGCTCGCGCTCGCGCGCGTCGACGCGGCGACGCAGCGGGAGGCGCTGGTGACGAAGCTGCTGGAGGCGGTCAGCGCGCGCGTCGCGAGCGGCGCGTCGTCGAACGTCGATCTCGAGCTGGCGCGGCTGGAGCGCGGGAGCGCGGCGCGGGCACGCGTCGACGCGACGCTGGCGGCGGCCGACGCGCTGGCGCGCCTGCGGCTGCTGGTCGGCATGACGCCCGCGCAGAAGCTGGAGCTGGACGCGAAGGCGGCGGTCCCGGCGACGCGCGCGGAGGCGCTGCCCACGTTGCTGGGGCGCGCGCAGGCGCAGCGGGCGGAGCTGGCCGCGCTCGCGTCGGGGATCGACGAGATCGACGCCGACATCACCCGCCTTCACCGGGAGGCGATCCCCAGCCCGACGCTGTTCGCGGATCTGCAGCGCGATCTCCCCGGCCAGTTCTTCATCGGCGGCGGCGTCGCGATCCCGATCCCCGTGTGGCGGCGCCAGCAGGGTGAGCTGGCGATCGCGCGCGCCGATCGCACGCGTGTGCTGGAAGAGCGCACGCTGGTCGAGCGCGACGTCGCGCTGGAGGTCGAGCGGGCGTTCCAGTCGGAAGCCGCGCAGCGCGAGATGACCCAGCTCCTGGATCGCGAGGTGCTTCCGGCGGCGGACGCGGCGGTGACGCTGATGACCGAGGGCTGGCGGGCCGGGAAGTTCGATCTGTTCCGATTGCTGCAGACGTCGCGGGACGCGAGCGAGGCGCGCCGTCTGTACCTGGAGACGCTGGGGCTGCTCTGGGAATCATCGATTGCTCTCGATCGCGCTGTGGGTGCGCCATGAAGATGTCCAAGGATCGCGTTCTGTTGATCATTCTCGTGCCGGTGCTGCTGGTCGTCGGCGCGCTGGCCCTGCGCGGCCGTCCGGCCGGTGAGCCGGCCAACGCGGCCTCACCGCCGCCGCCGGCACCGGCGAAACCGCTGGCGCTGTCGGCCGCGGCGCAGGCGCGGAACCCCGTCAAGGTCGCGCCGGCGGAGCTGGCGAAGCTGGCGGGCGACATCCAGGTGGTCGGCACCGTCACCTTCCACGACGATCACTTCGCGGTGGTCGGGCCCCTGGTCCCGGGCCGGATCTCGCGGGTGTCGGTGGGCGTGGGCGACAAGATCAAGCGTGGCCAGGTGATCGCGGAGATCGAGAGCAGCGACGTCGGCCAGGCGCGCGCCGAGCTGGTGTCGGCGAAGGCGCGCTTCGCGGCGGCCGACGCGAACCTGAAGCGCGAGACGGATCTCGCGGAGAAGAAGATCTCGTCGTCGCGCGAGCAGGAGCTGGCGCGCGCGCAGTGGGAGACCGAGCAGGCGGGCGTGCGCGCCGCGATCATGCGGCTGCGCGCGATCGGGCTGTCGCAGGGCGACATCGAGGAGGCGGGGAAGCACGATCTGGGCGGGCGCGTGCCGATGCGCGCGCCGATCAGCGGCACGGTCATCGAGCGCAAGGTGACGCTGGGCCAGGCGGTCGAGCGCGCCACCGACGCGTTCAAGATCGCCGACACGACCCACGTCTGGGTCAGCCTGGACCTCTACGAGAAGGACCTGTCGCGGGTTCACGTCGGCCAGGAGGTCGAGATGCGGACCGACTCGCTGCCGGGCGAGACGTTCCGCGGGCGCGTCGCGTTCATCGTGCCCGTCATCGACGAGGCGACGCGGACGGCGAAGGTGCGGCTGGAGTTCCCGAACCCGAACGGCGCGCTGCACGCCGGCCAGCTGGTCACGGCGCGCATCGTCGCCGATACGAGGCTGGCGACGAACGAGGTGCTGGCGGTCCCGCGCAGCGCGATCGAGCAGGTCGAAGGCAAGACGGTCGTGTTCGTGAAGGCCGGTGAGGCGTTCGAGCGCCGCAACGTGCTGCTGGGGACATCGGGCGGCGATCGCGTCGAGGTCCGGAAGGGGCTGAACCCCGGTGAGATGGTGGCGGTGGACGGGGCGTTCCTGCTGAAGAGCGAGCTCCTCAGATGAGCCTCAGCCGCATCGTCGAGTTCGCCGTCAGGCGGCGCGGTGTGGTGCTGGCGGTCTGGGGGACGGTGTTCCTGATTGCGCTGACGTCGATCAAAGATCTGTCGATCGACGCCGTCCCGGACGTCACCAACACGCAGGTGTCGATCCTGACCAGCGCGTCAGGCCTGTCGCCGCTGGAGGTCGAGCAGTACCTGACATTCCCGATCGAGACCGCGATGAACGGCATCCCGCGCGTCGAGGAGATCCGATCGATCAGCCGGACGGCCGTCTCCGCCGTGACCGTCGTGTTCCAGGAGGGGGTCGACGTCTGGTTCGCGCGGCAGATGGTCAGCGAGCGCCTGAAGCTCGCCGAGAACGACATCCCCGCGGGCTACGGTCGGCCCGAGCTGGGCCCGGTGTCGACGGGCCTGGGCGAGATCTACGAGTTCTACCTGGCGTCGAAGAAGCACACGCCGATGGAGCTGCGGACGATGCTGGACTGGGTCGTCGCGATCAAGCTGCGGTCGGTTCCCGGCGTCGTCGAGGTCAACGGGATGGGCGGCGAGGCCAAGCAGTACCAGGTCGTCCTCGATCCGAAGCGGCTGGCCGGCTACCGCCTGTCGCTGGGCGACATCCAGAGCATCCTCGAGAAGAACAACGCCGCGATCGGCGCCGGCTACATCGAGAAGAATCGGGAGTCGTTCGTCATCCGCGCCGATGCCCAGTTCAAGAGCATCGAGGACATCGAGAACACCGTCGTCACGTCGGATGCCGACGGCACGCCGGTGCTGATCAAGCACCTGGGCGACGTGCGCGTCGGGCCGGCGCTGCGCTTCGGCGCGGTGACCAAGCACGGCGAGGGCGAGATCGTCGCCGGGACGGTCATGATGTTGACCGGCTCCAACTCGCGCGAGGTCGTGCACGCGGTGAAGGCGCGGCTGGCGGAGATCCAGCAGGAGCTGCCCGAGGGCGTCGAGATCCGCTCGTACTACGATCGCGCCGAGTTCATCGGCCGCATGCTGAAGACGGTCGCGATGAACCTGGCGGAGGGCGCGCTGCTGGTCGCGGTCGTCCTGTTCCTGACGCTGGGGAGCATCCGCGGCGCGCTGATCGCCGCGCTGGCGATCCCGCTCTCGATGGGGGTCGCGCTGCTGGGGATGGTGCGGCTGAGCGTGACCGGCAACCTCATGTCGCTGGGCGCGATCGACTTCGGCCTGCTGGTCGACGGCGCGATCGTGATGCTGGAGGTCGCGCTGGTCGAGATCGCCGTGCGAAAGGCGAAGACGCGCGAGGACGTCGCGTACCTGGTGTCGCAGTCGATGAGCAAGGCCGCGCGGCCGGTCGCGTTCTCGTTGCTGATCATCCTGCTCGTCTACCTGCCGCTGATGGCGCTGGAGGGCGTCGAGGGCCGGATGTTCAAGCCGATGGCGATCACCGTCGCGCTGGCGCTGGGCGGCGCGCTGCTGTTCTCGCTGACGGCGTTCCCGGCCCTCGCCGCCACGGTGCTGCCCGTCTCGACCGGTCACAAGCACGACGTCAACAAGGGGTTCTTCGGACGCGCCCGCCGCGGCTACGACCGCTTCCTGTCGCGCGCGCTGCACCGGCCGCGGCCGGTGCTGGCCGTCGCGGCGCTGGCGGTCGTCGCGAGCGGCATCGTCGCGACGTCGCTGGGCGCCGAGTTCGTTCCCCGGCTGGACGAGGGCGAGCTGTCCCTGGACGTGAAGCGCCTGCCGTCGATCTCGATCACCGAGGCGCAGCGGCTGGGCGTCGAGGTCGAGGAGGTGCTGGCGCGATTCCCCGAGGTGAAGTCGGTCGTGACGCGGACCGGCCGCGCGGAGGTCGCCACCGACCCGGTCGGCCAGGACGAGACCGAGGTGATGGTGAAGCTGGCGCCCAAGGAGGAGTGGAAGACAGCGCACGACCTCGACGAGCTGGGCGAGGCGATCAAGAACGCGGTCGAGGGCGAGGTGCCCGCGACCTTCGTTTCGGTGTCGCAGCCGATCGAGGACCGCGTCAACCAGCTGCTGGCCGGCTCGCGCGCCGACGTCGTCATCAAGGTGTTCGGCCAGGACCTGACCGTTCTCAAGAAGACGGCCGACGAGATCGGCAAGGTGGTGCGGGACATTCCGGGACGCGGCGACTGGCGCGTCCAGCGCGTGCTGGGGCTGCCGCTGCTCGAGGTCAAACCGGATCGCCAGCGCCTGGCCCGCTACGGCATGAGCGCGGACCGCGTGCTGGAGGTCGTCGA
>Ga0070683_100004145_pt1 | contig 11875 bp, 9 predicted proteins | sample KBSC713LmetaG_FD_64662 | JGI IMG/M metagenome (GOLD analysis project Ga0070683, IMG submission 64662) | Corn rhizosphere microbial communities from Kellogg Biological Station, Michigan, USA - KBS C7.1-3L metaG | ecosystem: Host-associated > Plants > Roots > Rhizosphere ...
CGCCGCACGCGCGAGCAGCTCGTAGTGACGCGTTCCTCCACCGTCCTCCGGCGTCATGAAGGCTTGATGGACGAGGAGAACGTGCTTCTCGGTCATGATCGCTTCACACCGCGCATCAAGTACTGAAAGACCATCAACGGCTCGAGGGCGCCGAGCGTCGCGCCATTCAGCGCGCGTTTTGATGTCGACTCCATCCCCGATTTGCGAACGACATCGACGTCGAGACGCGCTCGCTCGAGCATCTCTTTCGCCGTCGCTTCAGTGAAGAACCGAAGGTGCGTTCGATCCATGAGACCATGGTCCGCGTAGTTCCAACGCCCTTTGAACAACAGCGGGAAGACGACGCGAAAATGGCGCACGTTCGGAATGCTCATGATCAACGCCCCGCCGGGTTTCAGGAGCGCTGCGAGACGCGCAACCGTCGACCACGGATCGACGAGATGCTCGAGCACGTCGAGACAGAGCACGACGTCGAGCGATTCAGTGGTGATCGGAAGGTCGATGTGCTCGACGTTTCCCACGAACACTTCGTCGAGCCGCTCGCGCGCTACGTCGGCAGCCTCGGGAAACAACTCGACGCCGTACGTCCGTTCGCAACGACGCGCCGATTTGAGAAACGCCAACGTGTCGCCACGGCCGCAACCGACATCGAGAATTCGTTGGATGCGTCCTGGCGGGAGGAGCGGCACGATCTCCTTCCGCGCATGGCCGTAGTAGTCTGTCGACTTCTCGGCGTAGAATCGCTCGAGTGAAGTTGTGTTTTCCATTCGTTAAGCCGTTCGAAGGCGCGCGGACGCGCGGTGGAGGAGTCCGCGCACGTAACTCCGTTCGTCGGGTTCGAGGAATCGCGTCCATCCGAAGCCGGCGAAGATCATCAACGCCAGAAGCACGAGCGCCGCCCGCGCGCCGACGCCCGGGACAAGCGCCACGCTAGCGAACGCCGCGCCGATGAATGCTGTCGCAACAATCGTATCGCCACGACGCTGCTCGGTACCCCACGGCGGGTCGCTCGGTTGGCGAAGCAGATGCCGCGCGACGATCCATTGCGCGAGGAAGTCGAATCCGCCGCGCAGCATCCACGTCACTGCGGCGCCTTCGATTCCGTATCGATGCGCGCTCCACCAGAGTAGGGCGACGTATGGTGGAAGCTCGATCAGGTGAATTCGCGCGGTGAGATCCGGACGCCCCGCCGCCTGTATCGTCGCGAACGGAACCTGAACGACGCCGTTCATGAAGACACCGAACGCCAGCCATCGCATGACGGTCGCGCTGTGTGACGCTATCGACTCGCCGACCCACAGGGCGAGCCCCTCGTGTGCGAACGCGATGACGATCAGCACGAAGGGAAACAGCGCCAGCGTCGTCAGCCGAATCGCGCGCGAGTAAAGTCGGGCGCTTCGCGCTGGATTCGACGCGAAGGTCGACGCGATGAGCGGAAAGAGCGCGCCCGAGAATGCCCAAGGAAGCAGCAATAATCGCGTGACGATCTCGAACGGTGTCACGTAGTACGCGACCGCCGCCGCTCCAATGACGGTCGCGATGAGAAAACGGTCGAGGTACACCAGGATCGGACCGACGAGATTGGAGACACTCATCCAGCCCCCGAATCTGAGCAGCGGCGACACGAACGATCGGTCGAAGGCGGCGCGATGCTTCAGCTCCGGCAGCTCGTGCAAACACATCGCGAGATAGGCAAACCACGTCGCGAGACGTCCGATGACGAGCGTGATGGTGATCGGGACCAGACTTGGCGCGAACAGCAGAGCAATGACCGGTCCGACGTACGTGAACACCCCGGAAGCGAGCCGGACGAAGTTCGCGAGGTCGAATCGTTGCCGCGCCTCGAGAATTCCGCGGAGGCCGGCGGTGCTCACGACGAGTGGGATCGAAAGCGCGAGCAGGTAGATCGAGTCGAGTGTCTCCGCGCGCAGCGACGCCGGCGCCTTGAGCGCATGCTGCACATTCGGCGCGGCAATGGCGGCAATCGCAGTTCCGACGAGGCCAAGGGCCGCCATCAATCCCATCGCCGTCCACACGAGCGGCGGTATCGCGTCGTGATCGTCGCGGCCGAGGCGATCAGCGAGGAGCTGCGTCAGCGCGCGGCCGAGGCCGAGGTCGAAAATGCTGAAGTAGCCGACGATCAGCCAAATGAGCGTCAGCACCCCAAAGCGTTCCGTTCCAAGACGGTGAATCAGGATTGGGACGGTGAACACGGCGGCGAGTGCTGGCGTCGCCTGTCCGATGAGATTCCAGACTGTGTTCTTGCCTAGCGTGCTCACAGCGCGTCGATGCGTCCCTTGCCCATTCGTCCGGATACTCCGTCGGCGTACCCGAGCAAACAGGCTCGCGCGAAACCAGTGCGGCCTTGCAGTGATCGAACGATTGTTTTTGCCGGAAGCTCGACCAACGTCATTCCGAGATGGAACGCGACGCGATGGTACCAGCGCCCGTACCGTCGAACGATGTAGACACGGTTTCGCTGGTGGAGATACCCGGATCGAACGTTAAAGTATTTCTCTCGATTCTTGTGGCGAACGTGCACTCGGGTGTCGACATACGCGCGCAGCCCAGCACGCTGGAGCCGAAAGCCGATATCGGCTTCGTCGTAATATCCAAATAGGTCTTCGTTCGTAAACACGCCGGCCTCGAGCGCTCGGCGCGTGAACATCACCATCGCTCCCTGCACGTATGTGGCGCCGAGCGTCGATGTGCTTTCGGCGAGCTCGGTTGACCACTGCGCCCGGCTTGTCCACAACGAGAACCGGGTTCCGCGGACCGCGCGAACCGCACTGGTGAAATGACAGACTTCTACCGCGCCGATGACGCCGGCGTCTTCGTGAGCCTCGGCGGCTTCCACGAGATGGCGGATCGCTGAAGGGGCCACCTCGATGTCGTCATTGCAGACGACGACATAGTCATAGCCCTCGGACAGGGCCTGACGCAGCGCGAAGTTGTTGCCGCCGCAGTACCCAAGGTTGTGGTCGGTGACCCGAAGGGTCACATCCGGGAGTTGGGCTCGAAGTTGCGCTACCGAATCGTTTGGCGACGCGTTGTCGACTATTTGTAAATGATAGTTCTCGTAATCCTGTTGCCCGAGACTGGAAGCGGTCGCGACCGTATCGTCGAACGCCCGGTAGTTCAGGATGGATACGAGAACCCTTGGAGATCGGTCGGTCACGTGCTCTTGAGCCCGGTGGGAATGGGTAATTCGTCGGCACCGTTATTGAAGAGCCCTTCAGCTACCTGCGCCGCGAGATCGGTGACGAGCGCCCGGTCCATGGAAGCGATTCCCTGATCAAAGATTCCAAGACGCCGTCGCCCGAAGGCTCGATGGCGTGGATTTAAACCGTGTTCAAGAATGGAGCCATTCGGCGGTCATGTGCGGCATCGCTGGCTTTTCAGGAACGTTTGATACGGCGTTGCTCAACTGCATGAGCGACGCAATCAGTCATCGTGGTCCGGACGACGCCGACACACTCGTTCTTTCGCAGGAGGGAATCGGACTCGCGCACCGGCGGCTTTCAATCATCGACTTGTCTCCGGCAGGACGCCAGCCGATGTGGGACGCGACGCGATCAGTGTGCATCGCGTTCAATGGTGAGATCTACAACTATCGAGAGCTTCGCGAAGGCCTTGAGCGAGATCGGTTCGCGTTCAATAGCCATACCGACACCGAGGTCATCGTCAATCTCTACCTCCGAGATGGCGACGCGATGCTCGCCAAGCTCAACGGCATATTCGCGTTTGTGCTCTGGGATGCTCGCTCGCGTTCGCTTCTCGTCGCGCGCGATGGACTGGGCGTGAAGCCGCTCTACTACGCGACAACAGCGCGCGGATTTGTCTTTGCGAGCGAGCTGAAGGCAGTCGTTCGCGCTCCAGGCGTTTCACGATCGCTCGACATCGATGCGATTCGCCAGTACACGCGGTTTCTCTGGTGTCCCGCGCCACAGACGATGCTCGAGGGCGTTCGCAAAGTTCTCCCCGGCCATGCGCTGCGCGTGAAAAACGGCGTCATCGCGAAGGAGTGGGAGTTCTACGATCTGCCATTCGGTGGCGATCCGACGATTACGTCCGATGCCGACGCGATCGCGTCGACGCGCGAGATCATTCAATCGGCGGTCGAGCGACAGATGGTGGCGGACGTTCCCGTCGGTGCATTCCTGTCGGGCGGATTGGACTCGAGCGCCGTCGTCGCCTTCGCTCGGAATCACAAACAAGCCGAGCCGCTGAGGTGTTTCACGATCGGGTTCACGGAAGGCGCGACGACCAACGAAGGCATCCCTGATGATCTTCCGTATGCTCGCGCCGTCGCCAAGTCGCTTGGCGTCGCGCTCGAAGAAGTGAACGTCGCCCCGGCGTCGATGGACAGCCTTGCAGGGATGGTCTATCAGCTCGATGAGCCGCAGGCCGATCTCGCGCCGTTGAGCGTAGGAATCATCAGCCGCGCGGCGCGCGAGGCCGGGATTAAAGTTCTCTTATCGGGCGCCGGCGGCGACGACATCTTCAGTGGTTATCGTCGGCATCAATCGCTGAGGCTCGAGCCGGTTTGGTCATGGCTGCCTCAGCCGGCTCGCGGTGCGCTTCGCCATCTCTCGCGGCGCGTTCCAACGCGGCATCCGACGCTTCGACGAGCGGTGAAAGTGTTCGGACAGGCGCACCGGACGCCGAATGAGCGCATCGCGAGCTACTTCTATTGGATTGATCCCGAGCACGGCGATTCATTGTTCGCCGGCGACGCGCTTCGAGACGCGAGGCCCGCTAGCAGCGATGCACTCCTGGAATGCGTCGAGCAACTTCCCCCCGAGATGCCGCGCCTCAACAAGATGCTGTATCTCGATACGAAGTTCTTTCTTGCCGACCACAATCTGAACTACACGGACAAGATGAGTATGGCGCACGGTGTCGAGACGCGTGTGCCACTGCTCGATTACGAAGTCGTTCGACACGCGGGGCAGCTTCGTATCGAAGACAAGCAGCGCGGACCGACGACCAAGTGGGCGTTTCGCAAAGCAATGGAAGGAATTCTGCCACGCGACGCGATCTATCGCCCGAAGACTGGATTCGGCGTTCCGTTGCGACAGTGGATGGCCGGGGCGCTGCGTCCGCTCGTCGACGATGTGCTGTCCGAACAGTCGATTTCGGCGCGAGGCATTTTCTCGCCGGCGGCGGTTCGGAAGTTGGTTGATCTCGATCGGCAGGGCGCGATCGACGCTGCGTATCCGATTCTCTCGCTCGCATGCATCGAGCTCTGGTGTCGAGCCTTCGCATGACGACGTACACCGGAGTCGCGCTCGGCGTCATCGCCCTTTTGCTCATCGGGATTCGTCCCGGAGCGTGGGGACTTCTGCGTTTCGTGCTGGCGGTACACGTGCTCGGCGACGTCTTGTTTGGTTGGGTGTGGGGCTTGTGGCCGACGTATGCGTTCATGAAGTACATCGACGACGCGGATCGCATTTACGCGGTTCTGTTTCTGGCGGTCGCCGTCTGTCTGACCGATGCAACCTATCGATTGAGCCGCCGCGTCGGGCGCCTCCTCGCAGCGCGTTTCAGTCGCGACCGCGACGAATCACGAGGCTCCAATGAGACGCGCGAATTTGCATCGGCGTTTCTCATCGCCGGTGTCCTCTGCAAGCTGATCTTCCTCGGCGCCACCGGGGTGCTCACCGGACAGCGGGCGGTCTCCGATCTCCGTCCGTCCGACAGTATTGGCTTGAGCGCCATCGTGATGCTTGCCGATTTTCTCATTCCATTCGGCGCGGCGGCAATGCGGCGTGCCGGTCGCATGCCGTGGCCCGTCGTGGGCGACTTGGTCTTGCTCGCCGCCCTCTCCTTTTTATCGTTCTCTAAAGCCGCGTTCGTGACGTACGCGCTGGTCTACGGACTGGCGTTTCTCCTTGCCGAGGGGCGCGATCGTACGCGCCGCGCGTTCGTGAATTGGCGGTCGTTGGTGATTCTGTCCATCGCCGTCTTGTCGCTCGGAATCAAGTCGCAGCAACGAGCCGGGATGCTGGTCAGCCTAAGCTCGGACGTCATGACTCAGCAGGCGTTGAGCGGCGCCTCGGCGCGGTTCATGGGTGGAATTTTCCGCGCGTACACCGTCGCGGTTCGCGAAGTGCGCCACGGCTGGCCGCCGCTCGGAGGCAGTTATCACACACAGGCCGCGCTTCTCGTGATCCCGCGCGTGTTGTGGCCAGACAAGCCGCATGTCGCGTCGGAGCAGCTCTACTACTTGCTCGGCGTCACCGAGGAGGACTACGGCACCTCGTTCGCGATCAACATGTACGGCGCGATGGTGTTCGACTTTGGGTTGCTCGGCTGCCTCATCGGAGCCGCGGTGATGGGCGTCGTGCTCTGGATTGGCGACAGAACCGTTCCGGATTGGCGACACCTCAGGCAGCCATCGACGCGCGGAAAGACCTGGCAGTATTTCGCCACGATGTGGGTCTATCTCGCCATCCTGATGTCGGAGGGAGGGATTCCGGTCGCCGTCGTTACAGGGATGGGACTCTCTTGCGCATTCCTGCTCGTGCGGACGTGTAGCCGAGCTTTCTACGCGATCCTCGTCGCCGCGAGCCAGGCGCCGCCGAGGGAAGCAGCCGTCTGAGACGCGACGCCATGAGGATTCTTTGAGGCAAGAAATGCAACCAGTAAACCGAACGATCGTCGCGCCAAATATCAGTGAAAGCGCGGTACAACTTCATCCGGACAACGCTGGAACGGAGCGGCGACGAATCAACGCGTCCGTCATCTCGGCGATCATCGCCGATCACTATCTCATGATTATTGGACTCGCCGTGCTCCTCGCGGCGGGGGCCGTCGCGTGGGCGATGTGGAGGCCGCAAAAATTCACGGCATCCGTGACGGTCGCGCCGGTCGGCAACGCGCGACAGCTCAACATTCCGAGCAGCATCGCGGGTTCGCTCCTCGGATCGATGAACTCCGGAATTCAGGCGACGCCGGTCTTCGTCTCGCGACTTGCGAGACTGCACAGCGTTCTCGAGGACGTTGCACGAAGCGACGTACCGGGACGCCGGCAGACCGTCATCGAGGGCGTCATGCGTCGGCCGAAAGCCGAGATCCCTCCGTACAAATACGCGCAGGAGATCGACAAGGTCCTTCAGACGACGGTCGACCGCGAAAGCGGAACGGTCACGTTTGGCGTCGCGCTCGCCGACAGCGCGCTCGCGCGCGCGATGGTCAACACCCTCGTCGAAGGCGTCAGTCGCGCATATACCCGTTCGATGAAGTCGCAAGCCGGCGAGCTCGTCGCGGCACAGGCGGCGCGCGTCGACTCCGCTGCAAAGCGCGTCCGACTGGCTGGCTCCGCGCTTGTCGCGTTCGAGTCGGCAAACCGCGTGGTTCCGAACACGTCGACATTGTGGGTCGACCAACAGCGTCTCCAGGCGAACGTCACGATCGCGCAGGACGTCTACACCCAGGCTGTTACAGAATTGGAAAACGCACGCGGCAGAGCAATCGAGGATGCGCCGGCGTTGGTCGTGCTCGATCCGGTGCCGATTGCGCTTCCCCCGCGCGAACGGAGACTCGTTCTCGTCGGTCTCGGGACGTTTGTGCTCTCGGCGCTGGTCCTCGCCGTATTCGTGCTCGTGCGTGAAGCGGCAACAAACGTCTACGCCACAGGAGATCGAGATATCGTGCGGCTGGTGTCATCCCTCGAGCGAGTTCCGCTCTTCGGCAAACTGGCAGTTCGCTGGTTCGTTCGCCCATGACTGTGAGCGCTCGACTGTGAAACAGGTTCTCCAACGGCTCGATAACGGCCGCACCTATTTGCTCGACGTACCGGTTTCGGCAGCGACCGGCGCGAAGGTCGTCATTCAATCGCGCGCGTCGCTTATCTCAGCCGGAACGGAGCGGATGCTCCTCGAGTTCGGGCGCGGAAACTTTCTGGACAAAGCGCGCGCGCAACCGGACAAAGTTCGAGACGTCATCGCGAAAGTTCGCACCGACGGTCTTCTCACGACCATCGACGCGGTGCAGAGCAAGCTCGCGACGCCGATTCCCCTCGGGTATTGCAGCGCCGGCATCGTCGTCGACGTCGGGCCGAACGTATCGCGCTTTCGGCCGGGCGATCGGGTCGTCAGCAATGGTCCGCACGCCGAGTATGTCGTCGTGCCGCACACGTTGGTCGCGAAGATTCCCGACAATGTCAGTCTCGAGTGCGCAGCGTTCACGCCGATTGCCGCGATCGGTCTGCAGGGCATTCGTCTCGCACAGCCGACGCTCGGCGAGACGATCGTCGTCTACGGGCTCGGACTGATTGGCCTGCTCTGCGTTCAGCTACTGCGGGCGAATGGCTGCAACGTGATTGGCATTGACCGATCCGCATCGCGTCTCGAATTGGCGGAGCAGCTTGGTGCCCGCGCGCTGGACGGCGGTGCTGTCGACGTCGTGGCGCAGGTGAATGCGTTAACGGACGGTCGCGGTGCAGACGCGGTGTTGTTGACGCTTGCGTCAGATTCCGACGATCCGGTTCGCGACGCCGCGCGCATGTCTCGCAAGCGTGGACGCCTCGTGCTCGTCGGCGTGACAGGTCTCAACCTCGCGCGCGACGAGTTCTTCAAGAAAGAGCTCACGTTCCAGGTCTCATGCAGCTACGGACCTGGTCGATACGATCCGCAGTACGAGGAACAGGGAGTCGACTATCCGGTCGGCTATGTTCGCTGGACCGAGCAGCGGAATTTCGAAGCGATACTCGGCGCAATGGGCTCGCGACAGCTCGATCCGACACCACTCATCACCCATCGATTCGACTTTGCTGAAGCGCCGCGCGCGTACGATCTGATCGCCGGCAGTGCGCCGAGCATCGGTGTCGTGCTTCAGTATCCCGAGACGGCGGCGAACGGTGCGCCTCGACGCATCGAGCGCCTGCCGAATGTCGTTCCCGCGAAAGGTGTGGTGACGGCTGGAGTGATCGGCGCGGGCAACTTTGCCTCCCGTGTGCTGATCCCCCTCCTGAAACAGCACGGCGCGCGACTTCGCACGATCGTTTCCGGGGGTCCGAGCGCGGCGATCGCGGGAGATCGTTTTGGTTTCGAGCGCGTCACTACGGATGCCGACGACGTGTTTGCCGATCCGTCGATCGACACCGTGTTCGTGCTAACGCGACACGACACGCACGCGTCATTCGTGACTCGCGCACTGGAAGCCGGCAAGCACGTGTTCGTCGAGAAGCCCCTCGCGATCGCGTCCGGCGATCTCGATGAAATCGCCGGCGCCGCGCGGGCGAGCGATAACTTGGTGATGGTCGGCTTCAATCGGCGCTTTGCGCCCATGACGCGCGAGGTCATCGCCGAGGTGTCGCGTCGGAGCGGACCGCTCGTCGTGAACATTACCGTGAACGCCGGCGCGATTCCGCGCGAGCACTGGACGCAGAACGCGACGGTCGGCGGCGGTCGGATCGTCGGTGAGGGGTGCCATTTCATCGATCTCGCTCGTGCCATCGTCGGCCATGAGATCGTTCGGCTGGATGTGACGTCGGCATCCTCGGCTTCGGGCGAAGCAGTGGATGACGTTGCTCTGATGTCGCTCGCATTCTCGGACGGTTCGATTGCGTCGGTTGCATACCTCTCGAATGGGGCGAAGACATATCCGAAGGAGCGCATCGAATGCTTCTTCGACGGACGCACGATCGCGATCGACAATTGGCGAAAGATCCATCGCTTCGGCGTGTCCGGTCCCTTGTTCGAGATGTCGAAGCGGCAGAACAAAGGTCACGCGTCGGAGATCGACGCGTGGCTCCGCGCCGTGAAGCAGGGCGGCCCCGCTCCGATTCCCCTCGACGAGTTGCTCGAGGTCGCGCGTTGGTCGCTCGATGCGGGGAGGGCCGCGCGTTCCGGGCGTCATCCTGCAGCGAGCGTCAGTGAGCGGGAGGGATGACGCCATGGTGAAACTCGGCGCCGTGCGCGTGGCGCTCGAGTCGTACGGCGCGAAGGCGCTCGGTCTTCGCGCGCAGTACGAGATGCGCCGCCGACTCGGACTGTATCGTTCCGAGCCTCGCGTCACGCACGTGGCCGACACGCTGTCGACCCGCCGATCTGCGTTCGACGTCGATCTCGATCGTATTCGCGCGTCGCTGGACCAGCAAGCGGCAATCGATCGCGCGGACCGCGTCGCGTCGGGAATGCATCAGGCATATCGCCACGAGTGGCGGCTCCGCCCAACGACCGGCGACGAGTGGAACCTTCATCCTCTCGGCGGCACAAGGTATCCGAGCGAGCCGTGGTGGGAATTGCGACGCTTCTTGAGTCTCGACGCGTCTCGTGGCGACGTGAAGGACATCTGGGAACCGGCACGATTCACCTGGGTCTTCGACCTCGTGCTCGGCTACACCGTTTCGCGCGATGAACGATACGCCGAGTCGTTTTGGGGAGGCGTTGAGAGTTTCATCGAAGCGAATCCGCCCTTTCGCGGTATTCAGTGGAGCTGCGGCCAGGAGACGTCGATCCGCGCGCTATCGTGTCTCTGGGGCGAGCGCGCGTTCGCCGGCGCGAAGGCCTCGACGCCGCAGCGACGTGCGCGACTCGTCGATCTCTTCGCGTGGTCAGGAGAGCGCGTTGCCGACGCCATCGAGTACGCAATCTCTCAGCGAAACAACCACGGTATTTCTGAGGCTGTCGGTCTCATCGCCCTCGGCGACCGCCTATCAGGCGTTCATCCGGACGCGAATCGCTGGATCGGCGACGGCGCACGGTGGCTCGACGCGCTCGTCCTCGACCAATTCGCCGAGGACGGCTGGTATGTTCAGCATTCTCTAACGTATCTCCGAGTCGCTCTGGACCAGTGTGTCGTCGGCGACCGCGTTCTGCGAGCTCGCGGCCGCCGGCTGTCCGCTGCCGTTGTCGCCCGACTTCAAGCCGCCATCGCGCTACTCGTCGAGCTTCACGAGCCGCGCACAGGAGATGTTCCGAACCACGGCGCGAACGACGGGTCGCTCGTGCTGCCGATCTCGACGCGCGACTATCGCGATTTCCGTCCGTCGATCAGCGCGGCTGCTGTGACATTCGATGTCGCACTTCCTGAAGGTTTTTGCGCGTCGCGCGAAGCGCTCGCATGGCTTGGTGTCGATCGCGTCCCTCGACGCCCCGATCCACCGGCAACACGCGTCGTCGCTGGTTCGTCAGGATGGTTGTCGGCTCGTCGTGGACGATGCCGCGTGTTTGTCCGCGCGGGTGAATATCAATCCAATCCATCGCATATCGATCCTGCACATATCGACGTATGGATCGATGGCGAACCGCGAGCCGTCGATGCGGGGACGTTCCGCTATACCGCGACCGCACCATGGGCAAACGGATTGTCGACGATCGGCGTCCACAACACGCTCGACGTCCCATCGATGCCCGCGGCAGAAAAAGGCGCGCGCTTTCTCTGGCTCGAGCGACCGGCCGCAGCGATCACGAAGAGCGACGAGTCGGCGGACGTGACGACGATCGAAGTTCGGAATCAAACGTGGGAAGCACGCGGCATTCGGCATGTTCGGCGCTGCGTTCTCGCCGGCACGAAGGTCGACGTTTACGACGAAATCGATTCCGGCGATCTGTCCGTCGAAGTGCGCGTGCATTGGCTCGTCCCCGACGGGATGCGTGCACCGGAGATCGGATCGACAAGTAGCGGAGTCGTCTCGACGGTTCAGGGCTCGGAAACGAGCGTCGAAGGTTGGCGCTCGCTGTACTACGCCGAGCGGCATCCCGCGACGTCGGTGACGTTCGCGACGACGGTGTCGGGACGCGCGACGATTCACTCTCGTTTCGTGGCGGAAGATTTGCCACGCGACTTATGACTGTCTCAGCAAAGGAGTCGTACGTGGCTAGCAAGCGGATCTACATGTCCGTGCCGCACATGGGCGGACGAGAAG
>Ga0070683_100004147_pt1 | contig 11872 bp, 14 predicted proteins | sample KBSC713LmetaG_FD_64662 | JGI IMG/M metagenome (GOLD analysis project Ga0070683, IMG submission 64662) | Corn rhizosphere microbial communities from Kellogg Biological Station, Michigan, USA - KBS C7.1-3L metaG | ecosystem: Host-associated > Plants > Roots > Rhizosphere ...
CTGGCGTCGGTGTACGGGCTGACCGCCCGCGAGATCGCCGAGCGGGAGGGCATCCCGCTCGGTACCGCGAAGACCCGCATCAGGCTGGGACTGGCCCGGCTGCGCGAGCATCTCGAGGTGAACGATGGACGAGACTCCTGACTGCGCGCGGGTGGGCCCGCTGCTCGCCGAGCTGGCCACCGGCGCGGCCACCGGGTACGAACGCGCGGAGGCGCTGCGGCACGTGGCGGGCTGCCCGGCCTGCCGTGGCGACGTGGCCGAGCTGTCCCGGGTCGCCGACGACGTGCTGCTGCTGGCCCCGTTGCGCGAGCCGCCGGCCGGCTTCGAGAGCGCGGTGATGCGGCGCCTGCCGGGCCTCGCGCGCACGCGGCGCCCGCGCGCCGTCCGCTCACTCGCCGCCCGGCCGCTCGCCGTGCGGCTGGTCGCCGCGGCCGTCGCCCTGGTCGTCGCGGTCGGCGCGGGCGTGGCGGTGGAGTCCTGGCGTACCGAGCCGGAACGGCGGCTCGCCGACGAGTACCGGCAGGTGCTCGCCCGGCCGGCCGCCGGCCCGAGGTCCGCCGTGGTGACCACGGACAGTGGCGCCCCGGTCGGCAACGTGTACCTCTACCAGGGCACACCGGCCTGGGTCATGGTGGCGATCACGGCCGCCCCGGAACCCGGCGACTACACGATGGACGTGGTGACCGTCGGCGGGGTCCGGTACCGGGCCGGCGTCTGCCCGGTCACCGGCCGCACCGGCACCATCGGGTACTCGCTGCCGGTGCCGATCGCCAGCATCGCGACCATCGAGCTGAACCGGCCCGGGGTCCGGCTGACCGTGCGCCCCGGATGAATCCGTGCCGCCCTCTCCGCCCGTATTACCGGTAAGGAACGACATGGAGGTGAGCACCCGTGCGATGGAGCACGATGATGGGCGTCGGCGGGGCCGGTGTGGCCCTGGCCGTACTGGCCGCCTGTGGCGGCGGGAGCGGCGGGTCGACCGGAGCCAGCGGCGCGACGGTGTCCGCGCAGAACATCGCGGGCGTCGGCAGCACGCTGGTCAACAGCGACGGAAAGACGCTCTACTTCGCCGACCAGGAGACCGGCGGGCAGATCAAGTGCGTCTCCGACTGCCTGAAGTTCTGGCAGCCGTTGACCCTGCCGGGCGGCACCAACCCGACGGCCGGTACCGGCGTGGGCGGCGCGCTGGCCATGGTGTCCCGGCCGGACGGCTCGTCCCAGGTGACGTACGACGGCAAGCCGCTGTACGCGTTCACCCAGGAAGGCGCCGGGAAGGCCAGTGGCAACGGGTTCAAGGACAGCTTCGGCGGCGTCAACTTCGAGTGGCACGCCGCGGCGGTCTCCGGCGGCGCGCCGGCGGGGCCGACGTCCGCACCTACCGCCACGGACACCGGCGGCGGCACCGGGTACGGCTACTGACCCGTGGGGTACGACTGTCCACAGTGGAGATTCGATGGCGCGGCCTATGTGCTGGGCGCGCTGAACCGGGCCGAACGGCACCGGTACGAGCGGCACTTCAAGGGCTGCCCGGCCTGCCGGGACGAGTTGGTACGGCTGGCCGGGCTGCCCGGGTTGCTGCGTCGGTTGACCGAGGCCGAGGCGCTCGGCGCCGACGACGACGCGAACTGACGACGGCGCGGACTGACGACGACGAGGACTGACGACGGCGCGGACTGACGACGGTCAACCCGCCGCCGGTACCCGGATCACCGGGTTGGTCAGCGTGCCGATCCCGTCGATCTCGATGCGTACCACGTCGCCGTCGCGCAGCGACAGGTCGAGGCCGGGCACGATGCCGGTACCGGTGGACAGGATCGCGCCGTACGGGAAGGCGAGCGCCCGGTACAGGTGCTCGACCAGATCGTCGAGGCGGCGGTGCAGCATCGCCGTGCTGGTGCGCGCCGACCAGACCGGCTCCCCGTCCCGCGTGATGGTGCACGAGATGGCCAGGTCCGACGGGTCGCCGATCTCCCAGATCGGGCGGATTCCCGGCCCGAGCGCACACGATGCGGTGTAGACCTTCGCCTGGGGCAGGTACAGCGGGTTCTCGCCTTCGATGGTGCGCGAGGACACGTCGTCGCAGATGGTCAGCCCGACCAGTTCCGCCGCCGCGTTGAGCACCAGAGCCAGCTCGGGTTCGGGCGTGTTCGAGTCGGAATCCGCCCGTACCCCGATCGGGTCGCCGTCGCCGACGGCCCGCCACGCCACCGACTTGAAGAACAGCTCCGGCCGTACCGCGTCGTAGACCCGGGTGTAGACGTCACCATCGCCGCTCTCCTCGACGCGGGCCTCCCGGGAGCGTTGGTACGTAACGCCGCTGGCCCACACCTCGGTCCGCCCGTCCACCGGCGCGAGTATCCGTGGCGGCCCGCCGGGCAGGCGTGTGGCGGGCAGGGGCGTGCCGGCGGCCGCGGACTCGACCACCGCGCGGATGTCGGCCAGCGGCGCGCCGAGCAGGTCGGCCAGGCTCGGTACCGGCAAGGGCCGCACCCGCCCGTCGTCGTCCGCGACACCGACCGCGGGTCGGTCCTCGGCATCCAGGTACCGGATGATGCGCATCCTCGTGCTCCTCGCTTCGACAACGGGGCCTCGACAGCCTGCGGAGTCTACCGCCCCGGCCACCGAAATGTTTCGACGGCCGTCGTTGGCGGAAGCCCTGCCCGGGTCGGCGAATTGGGCCTGGATCGACCATGCTGCCTCGGGATAGGGTGACAGCCGCGCCGCGCCGCGGCGTCCGATAGTTTTCGAAGGCTCGTCCCGACCGGCGGAGGTTGCCGATGCGACCGCAGATACGGCCGCCGGTGTTGCTGGCCTACGCCACGTTCGTGCTCGTCGGTCTGGGCGCGGGGGTCGGCGGCGTCCTGCTGCTGGCGCAGCTCGCCGACTACGGCGTGGACCGGGCCACGATCGGCATCACCTTCTTCACCGGCTCCGTCGGCTTCGTGCTCGGCGGGCTGACCACCGGCCCGCTGCTGCACCGGTACGGCCCGCGGGTCACCATGACCGTCGGGGGCGCGGCGTTCCTGCTCGTCGGTCTCTACCTGGCCAGCCGCCCGCCGTTCGTGGCCTTCGTCCTCGCGCAACTGGTCGTCGGCTACGCCGGCGGGTTGCTGGAGTCGGCGCTCAACGCCTACCTCACGACGCTGCCGGACGCGCCGACGCTGCTGAACCGCCTGCACGCGTTCTTCGGCGTGGGGGCGCTGATCGGGCCGGCGCTGGCCACCTGGATCGTCGACGCCGCCTCGTGGCCCGTGGTCTGGCTGGTCCTCGCGATCGCCTGCGCACCGCTGCTCGTCGGCTTCATCCTCGCCTACGAGGGCCGGCGGCCACCGCGCGTGGACGAGGCGCCGGCGGACGGGGCGCCGGTACACGAGGCGCCGGTGGAGGTGGCGCCGGTGGCCACGGGCGGTCTGTTGCGCAGGGCGCTGGTCGATCGCGGCGTCCTGCTCGGCTCGGTCATGCTCACCGTGTACGTCGGCCTCGAAATCGGCGTCGGCAACTGGGGGTACAGCTACCTGGTGAACGGCCGCGGGCTCTCCGCGCTGCTGGCCGGCTACTCGGTCAGCGGGTACTGGCTGGGCCTGACCCTCGGCCGGTTCGTGATCAGCCCGGTCGCCTCAAGGCTCGGCGCAAGCGTCGTCGGGCTGATGTACACCAGCCTCACCGGGGTCGCGGTCGCCGCCCTGCTCGCCTGGCTGTCGCCCGGTCGCGTGCTGGCCAGCCTGGCGCTGATACCGCTGGGGTTCTTCCTCGGGCCGATCTTCCCGACCACGATGGCGATCGCGCCGCAGCTGACGTCGGAGCGCCTGGTGCCCACGGCGATCGGCGTGATGAACGCGGGATCCGTGGTGGGCGGCGCGGCCCTGCCGTGGCTGGCCGGTGCGCTCGGCCAGGGAATCGGCATCTGGACCCTGCTGCCGTTCGCGGTGACGCTGGCCGTACTCCAGTTCGCCGTGTGGTGGCCCATCGCCAACCGGATCCGCGTGCCGGTACCCCGCGCGCCCCTCCCGGAGAGCGCCGGCTGACTCATCGGCTGTGCTGGACTCCGGCCGCCACGCCCGCGGCATCCGTGATTTCCGTGGCCACCTCGGCCGGTACCAGTTCGCGGTACCGGCCGGTGGCCGCGGCCTCGTCCTGATCCCAGTTGGCGAAGGTCGGGTCGTCCCGGGTGAGCATGAGGTTCAGCCGCTTGTCGCACAGGACGAGCAGATCCCGGACGTGGCAGGCGTACTCCCGTGTCGACCACCTCTCGGGGTCGGCCGGGCGGCGTGATCGCCTGACGCCGTGAGGGGAAGCTGCCAACCGGCGGCGTTCGCGGTATCTGTTCCTCGGCGGCCTCGCCGGTGCCTCGTCACTGCTCGGCGCCGGCGCGCACGCGACCGGACGGCCGGACCTGGCGCGCGGCGCCAAGCTCGGCGCGGCCGGGGCGATCGGGCTCGGGCTGGCCGCGCTCGTCCACGATCTGGGCCGCCCGGCCCGCTTCACCAACATGCTGCGGGTGCTCAAGCCGACCTCGCCGATGAGCGTCGGCGGGCCGGCCACCGTCGAGTCGGCCGGCCACGGCATTGGACGCCACGGTGCAATCTTGGGCACCATGATTCCGATTCCGTGTCCACTACCGTCCGCTCATCCCTCAGTAGGCGTCGAGCAGAGCCACGAATCCGACGAAGCCACGCGTCCCCATGACCGGCATTGGGCCAGCAGACCATGGCAGGGTACGTCACATGTTCACTCCCTTCGAGGAGCTCGACGCCGTCCTCGCCGACCTCACCGGCTCGGTGCGTGACATCCTCGGCGACACCTTCGTCGGTTTCTACCTGCAAGGCTCCTTCGCGCTGGGCGCTGGAGACGCCAACAGCGACTGCGACTTCATCGTCGCGACAAGCTCGTTGCCCAGGGGCGCGATCGAAGCCGGGCTGCGCCGGTTGCACGACGCCATCCCGACGCGTATCGGCTTCTGGAACAAACACCTGGAGGGCTCGTACGCGGACACCGCCTCGCTGCGCGGCGTCGGCGGGCTCGGTGTGCGGTGGCTGTTCTGCGACCACGGGCATCGCGAACTGATCTGGGACACGCACTGCAACAGCGCCCACGCGCGCTGGATCCTGCGCCATCACGGCATCACCGTCGCCGGACCACCAGTCGCTGACCTCGTCGACGAGGTACCGCCGGAGGCGCTGCGCGACGAGGCGCGTGCCGCGTTGCCGGAGTTGTTGACGGAGCTCCGGAAGTGGGCCCCGTTCGACATCGCGTGGACGCAGCGCTACACCGTCACCACGTACTGCCGGCTGCTCTACACCCTGCGCACGGCGCGGGTCGCGTCCAAGCGCGGCGCGCTGGAGTGGGCGAGGGACAACCTCGACCCGCGCTGGCGCACGTTGCTGTCCCAGGTCATGGAGGACCGGGCCCTGGGCTGGAACCCGGCCGATCCTCCACGACCCGCGAGCATGGCGGCCACCTACGAGTTCGCCGCTTACGCGCGCTCCATCGCCGGCTGACCGCCCGCCGCGACCATCCACTGTGGAGGGTCGCGGCGGCGCCGCAATCAAGCGGCCGCGACCACCCGGCGCGCCGCACCGAACCAGCGCGCGAGCGTCGCCTCCAGCGAGGCGGTGTCCGGCCGGGCGGCGTGTGACTCCCAGGCGACGTAGCAGTCCGGCCGCAGCAGCAGCCCGGTCGCCGCCGTGTTCCCGCCGCGCCCGGTCACCACGTCGACCCGGTCGCGCCACGGCGCCGCGATCGCGGCCAGGCCGCCGTCGTCGGTCAGGTCGAGCAGCAGCGGCCGGCCGGTACGGGTGAACTCGGCCAGCCGCCGCCCGTCCACGGTGATGTCCGGCGCCCACCCGCCCATGTCGGGGTACCGGATGTCCGCGCCCGAGATGAGGTCGGCGATGCGCTGCACGGTCGCCTTGTCGTGCAGCATGTCGCCGAAGAGCACGCGCAGCGCGGTGACGTCCGCTCCCGGGCCGACCAGCGCGCCCTGCGCCATCGTGTGCATGGCGACCTTCTCGGCCGCCGGCCGGCGCTCCGACTCGTACGTGTCCAGCAACCCTGGCGGGGCCCACCCGCGCAGTTCGGCGGCGAGCTTCCAGGCGAGGTTGACCGAGTCCTGCAGGCCCAGGTTGAGTCCGTTGCCGCCGATGGCCGAGTGTACGTGTGCCGCGTCGCCGACCAGGAACACCCGGCCGGCCCGGTACCGCTCGGCGATGCGCGTGTTGCCGCCGACGGTACGGCGCATCATGCCCGGGTTCTCCAGCTCCTCGACCGGCGCGTCGGTGCCCACCACCCGCTGGAACGCGTCGCGCAACTCGGCGAACGTCAGCGGCACGCTCTCGTCCACGTCGGCGCGTTCGGAGACGACCAGCATCGTCCGCCCGTCCGGGAACGTGCCGAAGGACACCATGCCCCGCTCGGTACGGTTGTGCAGCATCGGCGGGATCACGCCGTACCCGGGCACGATGAGGCCGCCCGTGGCCCTGTCGCGGAACTCGTCGGGTACCCGGACGTCGACGGCGCGCGAAACGGTGCGGTCGTTGGTGATGCCGGGGAACTCGATGCCCGCGAGCTTGCGGGTCTCGCTGTGCCCGCCGTCCGCGCCGACGAGGTAGCGGGTGTGCACCTCGGTGCGGCCGGCCGGCCCGTCGAGCGTCACGGTCACCCCATCGTCCACTTGGGACAGCCCCACCAGCTCGCAGCCGGTGCGGACCTCGACGCCCAGCTCGGCGGCCCGCTCGGCCAGCACCTCCTCCAGCCTCCGCTGCGGTACCAGCACGGTGTAGACGGGATTGTCGGCGAGCTGGCCGAAGGAGACCGGGAACGCGGCGAACATGAAGTGCGGCGCCGGGCGCGGGGGACCGGCGGCACCGGTGAGCCGCTCGAACAGCCCGCGCCGGTCCATCAGCCGCACGACCTGCCCGACCATTCCGTTGGCCCGGTGCTCGGTGCGGCGTTCGGTCAGCTTCTCGAGTACCACCGGGCGGACCCCGGCCAGTGCCAGCTCGCAGGCGAGCATCAGGCCGTTGGGTCCGGCCCCGGCGATGACGACGTCTTCCATCACGAAACCCCCGATTCTTGGGTACGAGGCATCGCCCGGCGTCACGACGCGTAGCTTGTCGGAGCGGCGACAAGTCAGCGTTCGCCAGTGCGCTGGGTCGACTTCGGTTGGTGGATCGGGCGTTGCTGGATCAGGCGTTGGGCTCGGGCAGCCCCGCGGCGAACTGGCGCAGCGCCTCGGTCAGCAGCTGCTCCATGTCCGCCTTCCCCCCGGACTTGATGAACCGCACCTGGCACACGTTCTGCGCGGCCATGACGGCCGCCGCGACCAGGTGCGGGTAGAGGTCACGTTCCACGTCGGTACCGGTGCGGGTGGCGACCGCGGCGGCGATGTCGGCCTCGGCGAGCGTGCCCGCCCGCAGCATCTCCGCCTGCAGCGACGGCGCCCGCATCATCGCCGTGATGCCTTCTGTCCACTGTTCACGGTCGGGCCTCGGGTACGCGGTGACCTCGGGGCCCGGTTCGAGCTGGGCGAGCACGGCGTGGGTCATGGCGGTCCACAGCGGCTCGCCGTCCGGCCGGTCCAGCAGGTCCCGCGCGAAGTTCCGGCACCGGTCGAGGTGCCGCGCGGCGACCGCCTCGCCCTTGCTGGAGAAGTAGTTGTTGAAGGTGCGCGGTGACACCCCGGCGGCGGCCGCGATGTCCTCCACCAGAACGTTGTCGGCGCCGCGCTCGACGATGAGCCGGATGGCCGCCCAGCTGAGCGCCGCCCGGGTCTCACTCTTCTTGCGCTCGCGGAGCCCCATGCGTCCACCATACAGAAAAGTGCGCGCCCCGCAAAGATGCGTGCCCCGCAAGTTTGTGACACCGGCCATGGTGGCGAGCCACCGCCGCGCGTCGTCGATTGTGGTGCCGTCCGACACTGCGCGCCGCCCCGGCCGGTACCCATCATGATGCGGATGACGGTCAGCGCGCGTACGGTCTCCGCGAACGGGATCCAGCAGCAGGTGTTCCTCGGCGGACCGGCCGACGGCCGGCCGGTGCTGTTCATCCACGGCAACTGCTCCTCGGCGGCGTTCTGGGAGCCGCTGTGGCGCCTGCTCCCAGACGGCTACCTCGTCATCGCGCCGGACCTCCGCGGATACGGCGGGACGGCGGCGGCGCCGGTGGACGCCACCCGGGGGCTGCGCGACTTCGCCGACGACGTGGCCGCCGTGCTCGATGCGGTGGCGCCGGGGGCGCGGCCGGTGGTGGTCGGCCACTCGATGGGTGGCGGGGTCGCGGCCCAGCTCACCATCGACCGGCCGGACCGGGTCGCGGCCCTGGTGCTGGAGTCGCCGGTCTCGCCCTACGGCTTTGGGGGTACCCGCGACGCCGCGGGCACGCCGACCACGCCGGACTTCGCGGGTACGGGCGGGGGAACGGTGAACCCGGACTTCGTCAAGCTCCTCGCGGCCGGTGAGCGCGCCGGTACCGAGCAGGCCAGTCCCCGGGCCGTGCTGCGCACCTGCTACGTCGCCGACCCCGCGAGCCTCGGCGGCGACGAGGAGGCGCTGCTGGACACGGTACTGTCCACTGTGGTCGGTCAGGACAACTACCCGGGCGACTCGGTGGCCTCGGACAACTGGCCCATGGTCGGGCCCGGCACCCGCGGCGTGCTCAACACCATGTCGCCGCGCTGGCTCGACCTCACCGGGATCGTCGATCTCACGGGCAAGCCGCCGGTCACCTGGATCCGCGGCGACTCGGACGTCATCGTCTCGGACACCTCGCTGTTCGACCTCGCGTACCTGGGCAGCCTCGGCGCGGTACCGGGCTGGCCGGGCGCGGAGGAGTGCCCGCCCCAGCCGATGGTGACGCAGACCCGGGCCGTCCTCGACCGGTACGCGGCGGCGGGCGGCCGGTACCAGGAGATCGTCTTCGAATCGTGCGGGCACTCGCCGCACATCGAGTACCCGCAACGATTCGCGGCGGCGCTGGTCGAGGCGGCCGGCTCGCTCAGCACTGGCCGTCGGCGATGACGTAGTAGTTGGTACCGGTACGGCGCAGGGTGTGCGTGGTGAACACGTTCCACAGCCCCATCGCCTGGTTGGATCCGTTGGCGTACACGTTCCCCAGTGACTGGTGGGCGCGAGCAGATCGACTGCGGGAAGTACGCGCCCGTCGCCCCGCACTGGTTCTCCGCGCTGCCCGGCGCCACCGGGGTACCGTGCCCGATGCCCTGAACCTTGTAGAGCTCCACGACCCGGTTGCCGCCCGCGTCGTCGTACGCCTCCATCGTCGTGCCGCCGGGCAGTGTGGACGTCGCGCTCGGCGTCTGCCCGATCCCCCACACGTTCGTCCACTGGTCGCGCGACTGCGTCGCGTTGGCCGTGTTGACCACCGAGTCCGAGGTCCCGTACCAGACGGCCACCCTCGGCCACGGCCCGTGGTACCCGGAGTCGGCCGCCCGTACCAGATCGCCCCGCTGCGCAGGTGACTTGCTCGTCGCACCCGTCTGGCAGGACAGCCCGCTGGTCAGGTCGGTGGCGCACCGGTACGGGATGCCCGCGACGATCGCGCCGCCGGTGAACACGTCGGGGTAGGTGGCGAGCATGACCGCGGTCATCGCGCCGCCCGCCGACAGTCCGGTCACGTAGACCCGGTGCGGGTCGGAGCCGTAGTGGGTGACCGCGTAGTCGACCATCTGCTTGACCGACAGCGCCTCGCCCTGACCGCGCGTCGCGTCGCTGGTCTGGAACCAGTTGAAGCACTTGTTGGCGTTGTTGGCCGAGGTCTGTTCGGGAAACACGACGGCGAACCCGTAGCGGTCCGCGTACTTGGGCTGTGAGGCCGGTAAATGTCCACGGTGGACACCAGGCCGGTGGACACCAGGCCGGTGGACACGGGGCCGGTGGAGATCGGGGAGGGTCAGCGCGGGAAGGCGGTCACCGTCGAGACGAACCACTCCGGGTCGTCCAGCCAGGGGAAGTGCCCCGCGAGCGGAAGGGTGGCGAGTTCGGCGCGCGGGAACAGGTCGGCGTACTGCGCGGCGCACTTCGGTGGCAGCTGGACGTCGTACCCGCCGGACAGCAGCAGTACCGGCGCGTCGAGGCGGGTGAGGGCCTCCCGCACGGCGGCCGGGTCGAAGGCACCGGGCCCGTAGTAGGCCTTCGCGGCCTCCTCGCTGCTCTCGGCCTGCTCCCGCTCGGCGACCGCCCGGGTGGCGTCGTCCCAGTGGCCGTAGACGAACGGCGTGATCGCGTCCCAGTCGGCCATCGTCGCCTCACCCGACCAGATCCGCTCGAACGCCGCGTACGCCTCCGGGAACCAGGGTTCCCCCCGGCGCAGCTCGACCAGTTCGCGGCGGTCGGAGTCGGAGACCTCGACGCCGACCACGCGCGGGGTCGGGGTGACCAGCACGAGGCGGCCGACGCGCTCCGGGTGGCGGGTCGCATAGAGGATCGCGAGCGCGGCGCCGGCCGAGTGGCCCAGCAGGTCGATCTGGTCCAGCCCGATCTGCGCGCGCAGCGCGTCGACGTCGTCGACCTGCCGGTCGCACCGGTACGTCGCCGGGTCCGCCGGCACGGCCGAGTCGCCGGTACCGCGAAGGTCGAGGCGCACCAGGCGGCGCTGCGCGGACAGGCCGCCGAGGTCACCGAGGTAGGCCGAGGCCCGCATCGCGCCGCCCGGCAGGCAGACGAGCGGGTAGCCCTCGCCGATCTCGTGGTACGCCAGCAGGGTGCCGTCCGCGGCGGCGAAGGTGGACATGCCGGAATGGTACCGGTCAGGCGGCGGTGAGCGGCTTGGCTATCCGGTCCGCGACCACGGCGGCGCCCGCCGGGCCGGCCACGATCGTGTAGTGGTTGACGCCGGGCACGTGCTCCACCTCGACCCGTTCGCGGTCCAGTCCCGCGCCGGCCAGCCGCTCGTCGTCGTAGAGCCCGCGCGGCTCGTCCAGCATGCCGCGCTCGGCCAGCAGCATCCGTACCGGTTGGGTCAGCCGGTGTACGGCGCCCGCCGCGCCATCGGGCATCAGCGTGTCGGTGGCGTCCGCGCGGATCGCCTCCAGTACGCAGGACGAGCGCAGTTCGGGCTCCGCGCCGGCCAGGTCGCGCAGCAGGTACGCCTCGACGACCGGGCTCCAGGCCGGCCCGAGCGCCGGGTGCGCGCGGAAGAAGTCGAGGTACTTCTCCCGGCTCGGGAACGTCATGGACAGCTTCTGCATGGCCGGCCCGATCACGGCCATCAGGATCGCGTCGATGTCCACGCCCTCGGGTACCGCCAGCGCCACCCCGCCGTCGACCAGCAGCACCGAGGCGACCCGGTCGGGGTACCGGACCCCGGTGGCCGCGACGACCCAGCCGCCCATCGAGTGGCCCACCACCGGTACCGGCCCGGCGACGCCGAGGTGGTCGAGGACCGCGACGAGGTCGTCCGCGTGCGCGGCCATGCCGTACGGGCCGGGCAGGTGTGCGCTGCCGGCCCGCCCGCGCAGGTCCGGCGCCACCAGCGTGACCCGGCCGCGCAGCGCGGCGGCGACCTCGGCCCAGGACAGCGCGTTGGCGGTGATGCCGTGCGCGGCAAGCACCACCGGCCCGTCCCCGGGCCAGCGGCAGACCCGCAGAATACCGCCGGCGACCGGCACGTCCAGCTCGTCCATCACGACTCCTCGCCTCAGTCCACTGTGGAGGGTGCGGCCTGCTCCGCGTCCAGCGCGGTGCGGAGCCCGTGCAGCCGCAGCGCGAGCTGAAGCTCCAGCGCGCGCTCCGGCTGCTGCCAGTCCGCGCCGAGCAACTGGGCCACGCGCTCCAGCCGCTGGGTGACGGTGTTGACGTGCACGTGCAGGCTCTCGGCCGCGCGGGCCAGGCTGCCGCCCGCGCCGAAGTAGGCCACCAGC
>Ga0070683_100004148_pt1 | contig 11870 bp, 13 predicted proteins | sample KBSC713LmetaG_FD_64662 | JGI IMG/M metagenome (GOLD analysis project Ga0070683, IMG submission 64662) | Corn rhizosphere microbial communities from Kellogg Biological Station, Michigan, USA - KBS C7.1-3L metaG | ecosystem: Host-associated > Plants > Roots > Rhizosphere ...
GCAGCGCCGAATGCATGTATCCGGAATACGCGCTCGCGTTGAAGATGTACCAGCCGCTGCGTGGCAGCTCCGTCGCGGTCTCTCCGCCGGCGGGCCGCTGTTGAGCCCACACCGCGCCCGCACTGAGCAATCCTGCTAATGTCGTGACGGCGGCACGGAGGAACATCCGTGGCTGTACGCCCTTATCCGTGGCCATCGTTGTCCAACCTCTTTAATGGGGAATCACGAGAGTGTCGCCGGGTAGCAGCATGATATTTTGTTCCATGCGCTCGCCCTTGATCACCTCGTCGTAGTTGAAATCCAAGCGGTAGTCTCTCCCGCTTTCGGTGCGGACCACGTAGAGCTTCTTCCGCTTGGCATAATCGGTCAGGCCGCCCGCCTCGCTGAGGGCCTGGAGAACCGTCATGCGGTAGGAGTAGGCTATCGGCCCTTCCTTTTTCACCGCGCCGATCAGGTATACTTTCTTGCTGCCCGTGGCCGCGACGACCACCGTGACGTTGGGAGAATTGATGTACTGGCCGAGTCCGTCGACGATCAGCTTCTCCACTTGCCTGGGGGTCCGGCCTGTGACTTGAATATCCTTGAGCAAAGGGACGGTGATCATGCCATCGGGACGGACCGTGACGCTGGGCACCGAGGCGTCGGGTTCCTTCCACACCGAGACCTGCAGAACGTCGCCGGCTCCAATCTGATAGCCATCCGGGTCGGTGGGAACTGCTGCAACGTCTTTGGGATCTTCACGGCCGGTGGAATTCGCGGGCGGCGTTGCAGCGCCAGCCACCTGGCCGATCGACTTAGGCGCAGCTTTGTCCGACTGGGCCGCACTCGAAGTCATAACGGCTCCAGCAGCCAGCAGGAGGAACGCGGCTCCCGCCCTATTAGTAAATGCTGTTCTGCGAAACATTGATTTCCTGAGCTTTCACAAGTGCACGTTCGGGACCACGTACCCGAAGCGGACATCTGCTGTTGCTGTACTGCGCGTTCACCAGAGATTTGCAAATCAAGTCACAAGAAGTTCCCAATAAGTGGGACTTAATGGCCAACTTGTTTGCAAGCGCGATACCTGTTCCATAATCCGGCCAACCATGCATGGACCTTTCACTGCTGGGGTTTGCACTTCCTGGTTCCCGAATTGCACTACACGCGGTCTCAACGTCCGATAGATACGAATCTTTATGAATACTCATGGCAAGCCACTGAAACGTTTTCCGGCGGTCCGGCTCTGCAGTTTGCTGTTGACCGGCGTGTCGTTAGCTGCGCAGACGGTGCCGGCCCGGATCGATCTCGTCGTGGTCGAAGGAGAAGGTGTGGTCAACGACGCGCGCCAGCGGGTTGCCCGAAAACTCGTGGTGAGGGTGGAAGACGACGACCATCGGCCGGTCGCCGGCGCGAGTGTGTTCTTTGCGCTTCCGGTTTCCTCCGGCGCCAGCGGAGAGTTCACGGACGGCTCGACCAGTGTCACGGTAGTGACGGACAGTCAGGGCATAGCGACGGCTCGCGGACTCAGAGCCAACGCGATCCCCGGCAAACTTCAGATCTATGTGACGGCCTCGTACCGCGGGTTGCGAGCGAAGACGTTGATTACTCAAACGGTCGAAGGCGCCACGGTTACCGCGACGAAGCCGGCGGCGAAATCGCATAAATCCGGGACTTGGAAGTGGATTGCGCTTGCGGCCGGCGCCGCCGGCGCGGGAGGAGGAGCCTACCTGGCGTCTCGGTCGCACACCTCCACCCCTTCGGCGATCTCCATCAGTTCGGTTTCAGTGTCATTCGGGGGGCCGAAATAACTCCATGTCTATGCGCCCTGTCTTTACTCTTCTAGTAAGTCTGGCTTTGCCGGCGCTCGCGCAGCCAGGCTTTCATGGCCCCGTTTCCGGATTCGTTTATGCCTCCCGATCGGTGCGGCCCTTGCAGGGTCCGCCGGGTTCGGCGCTGCTTGGCGCGGCAGTAGTCAGCGATGTGGACTGGGCATCCGTAGCCCCAAGCGGCACGGCGGCGGTGATTACCAAGGAAGGCCATTCCGGTGTTTGGCTGGGATTGTCCGGCGAGGCGCCGTCGCAATCTTCGCCCGAAGGGCTGATTGACGCGATCGACCGGGCAGTGTGGAACCGCGACGGATCTGTTGCGTGGATGTACTCCTCGTCGGGAGCGCAATTACAGCGCCTGCGAATTTCTGGCGGCGCAGCGTCCGTCGATCCGGCTATCTCGCTCGCTCCTTTTGGCGACGTTACTACGTTCGCGGTCGATCCTAACGGTGCGCAAGTGGTATTTGGCGTCGTTGGCGGACTCTACCGGGTTCAAGGTGGCATTGGGCCGAACCTGCTAGGTACCATGGGCCGCCCCTCGGCGGCGGCTTTCGACGAGACAGGCAATAGACTCTACGTAGTAGATGCCGACACACAGGCGATTTTCGCTTTTGAAGGCGGCGGCAGTTTCCAGTTCGCGTCATTGGCGCAAACAGACGGGCCCGTGGCCGACTCCGTGGGACTCGGAGTATCCACGGGAGGCCGCTATGTTCTTCTAGCGGACCGTGCTATCCGCGCAGTTCGTGTTTACGACGGCGCTTCCGGGGCATTGACTGCCACCTTGCCTCTCGATTTCGCCCCATCTTGCCTCGAAGCGATCTCGGCGAATTCCGTCTTCCTCCTGAACCGTGGAAGCAACCACGAGTGGCTGTTGCTGCTGGACGCCAGACAGTTTCCGAGCATCTACTTCGTCCCGGTAACCAACGAGGAACTTCTATGATCCGCCGTATCTCCTTCCTATCCATCACCCTGGTTGCACTGTTTACGACGGCAATTCCGTCGCAGGCGCAGACGGCCCCGGCCCCGAGCTTTTCGCTGATTTATAGCTTTTCGGACCAGGTGGTGCATTCGCTCGCCGACGGGCAGACGGTCAATTTCCCAGCCGTCGACATCAACGGCACCACAGTGGCTACGATGGGTATTCTCAATCAGGGCAATGCGCCCGGCGCCGTGAGCGCGATTACCCTGACGGGCAGCGGGTTCCGGTTGATCGACATCCCATTGATGCCGGCCACCGTCGGCGCAGGCCAGGCACTGGTATTCGGTATCGTTTTCGCACCCACGCAGCCGGGCACTTATGCCGGTGGCTTTCGCATTGACGTAAACGGCCGTTCCATTTCCGGTTCGCTCGCGGCGTCCACCGCGCCCTCCAAGTTTTCCCTTTCGTATATCGACCTGGACACCAGCAATATTCTGCCGTTAGCTGACGGGGCGACGCTCACTTTTCCGAACACGCCGGCGAACGCGGTCACTACGGTCACAGTCCTTGTCAGCAATACCGGCACGGGCACCGGCTATTTGAATTCGCTGGCGCTGAGTAGTGCCGCATCCGGCTTCCAGTTGGTCGGTTTGCCGATATTTCCGCTGGCTGTGCCTCCTTCGCAACAACTCCGCTTCGGCATCCGTTTTAGCCCGCAGCAACAGCAGACTTACGCCAATACATTGCAGTTCGATCTGAACGGCGCCACCAGTAAAATCAACCTAACGGGCGCGGGCGTCGGCCCACTGTTCACCTATAGCTCGAGTAGTGGGACGGCCACGGCAAAGGTATCCCCCGGCGACACACTTTCCATCCCGGACACGGTAATCGGGCAAACGACCGGCATTTCGATTACGGTCCTCAACGGGGGAACAGGCGATGGACGGGTCCAAGGTGTGAGTGTAAGCGGCCAGGGCTTTTCGTTGGCCAGTTTGCCGGCGCTTCCGGCCACGCTTCATCCCAACGACTCACAGCGCTTCACGTTGAATTTCACTCCGGCGCAACCCGGTGTAGTCAACGGACAGTTGACGATCGGATCCGACACGTTCGCGGTAACCGGCAACGGCCTGGGCTCTCGCCTTACTTACAGCTATGGCAGCGCCGGGACGGTGATTCCGGTAAGCGAGGGTGGCGCCGTAATCATTACGCCGATGGCCGTGGGGAGTAGCGCGAACCTGGATTTCTCCATTCAGAATACCGGGACCAGCGCCTCCACCATTTCCAGCATCAATTTAACAGTCGCAAATACTGTTTTCGTACTACAAAATCTTCCCAGCCTGCCGCTGTCTCTGGCTGCTGGCGCGACTTCGACATTTTCGATCCACTTTGCTCCCAACAGTACGGGGAGTACGACCGCGGTCCTGCGAATCAACAATAGCAATTTCACATTATCAGGTACGGGCACGCAACCGCCGTCGTTGCCTTCTTACCAGTTCCAGGGTTTCGCCGGCAACGAACTGCCGGCCCGCCAGCCACCCATCGGTCTATCTTTATTATCGGCTTACCCGCTTCCCTTGCAGGGCACTTTGACGCTCGCATTTGTATCCAGCGCATTCGCGGACGACCCGGCGATTCAGTTTGCGAGCGGCGGACGCACTGTGAAGTTCACCATTCCAGCCAATTCCACTCAGGCTCTGTTTAACGGCACCGCGACATCGATTCCGCTGCAGACGGGTACTACGGCGGGCCAGATTGTCATCACTCCCTCATTCGCCATGCAGGGCGGCTTCGATATGACGCCAGCCTCGCCGCCTGTCTTGAATCTGAACATCCCCCGGTCCGTGCCGCAACTGGTGAGCGCCACGATAGCTGCCGAATCCCTCAACAGCTTTGCTGTGGTAATCAACGCTTATTCCACCACGCGAGTACTGCGCCAGTTTGATATTAAGGTCACGCCCCAGCCTGGACAAAATTTCCCCACGACGCATATCACCATCGACGCGAGTACTGCAGCCACAACCTGGTTCCAGGGCGCTTCATCGCTTAGTTACGGTGGTGGGTTTTCCGTCACTCTTGTCTTGGCCCTGCAGAACGGAAGTGCGACTGACGACCTGGTTCATCGTTTGCAGTCACTTACCATCACGGCGACTAACGACATAGGTACTTCGACTGAGCTCACGATACCTGTCCCATAGGCCATTTGCCCGATCTAACCGTACTTGGGTGGTACGCACAGTACTGGATGGCTAAGTAGGCCGGATTTGCTTACCCTCAAGCAAAGCTTACGGGCATGCGGGCGACGGAACCACGCGATAATCGTCTATCCGGCAAGCTATTCCATAGCGCTCTTCCTCGGCAAACTTCTCGACGCGCATCACCTGTGCACGGCACCTTAAGAGCAGTGTAGTCTCGCAGCCAGGAGCGTGCGAGCCTAACAACAGATCGCAATTGATCCACTCGCCAGGCGTCAATGACGCATTGAGAAAGCAATAAAACCCGTCGCTGCTGACATCTTGGGTTGTTGTATGCCGCGGCTGGGCACTGCCTGGGATTGCGAGATAGAGCGTCAAATGCAGCGCGACTCGCAGGCTCCTGCGCCTCTCGTGGGCCGGGTCCCATTCCCCAGTGGTTGTAAGTGACTCCAGCATTCCGCGCTGCTCAGTATCTGTGTTTTTCACCGGAAGATCCTTAGACATTACGATGCACTTTTGCTGCCATGACTCGTCTAACCGTTGCTTTTCAATATCCCCGCGGCCCAATGCTAGTAAGTACCTTGGACATATTCGCGCTCGAAACTCCTGGTACTTCTCTTTCTTGACAATCTCTAGGATTTTGCTACCCTTTGAATTCGCTCGGTGTTGCAAATTTTTGGGTAGTTAGATAGCAACTGCAGCCGGCCTCCTGTGGCCGAACAAAGATTTTGCACGTACTCCTGACATAAGGACCTTGATAGGAGAAGAAGTGTGCCCCTACGGGTTGCGGTAATCTCGATCGACGAAACGCTTACACGTTGTTGTAGGGAAGTCCTTGCCGAACTCCTGTGCGGTTCGGAGTGGACCTTGAGCGTGGAACCAACGCCCTCTTCTGTGTCTCACTACGATCTTGCTATTTGGGATTTCAGCTCATCGGAAATGGAAGTCGCGGCGGGATTGAATGGATCACTGAAGAGATGTTTCTTCGTGGTGCAGCGTCAAGACGTCCGTGCTTTGCAGGAACTCTCGGGGACAGGCGATCTCCACATCCTCCTAAAGCCGGTAAGCCGCGCGACCCTGCTGGCGTTCCTGAGCGAAACCTTGCGCATCTGGCAGGAACAGGAAGCACAACCTACGGCCGAGGGGACGCTGCGTAGCGAGCGCGACGAAATACTGCAGTGTCTGATGCAGGCGAACCTGAAACTGCAGGAATATGACCAGGCGAGGACGAATTTCCTGGCGCGATCCCTGCACGATTTCCGCGCCCCTCTCACCACCCTGGCTGGATACTGCGATTTGCTGCTCGAAGAGCAGACCGGGGCCGTGACACAGAGCCAGCGAGAGATTCTGGAAACCATGCGGTGCAGCACCGGACGGCTCTCCCGGCTGACCGATGCCATGTATCAGTTAAGCATCGGTCAGCGAGTGGACCAGCGGCTGCGCCTTACTAAAGGCGACATCCGGGAGTGTATCGATCAGACTCTACTGGAACTCGGGCGAGTCCTGGATGACAAGCAGTTGTACGTGACGGTCGAAGTCGATCCATCCCCGGAACCCTTGCTCTTTGACTCATCGCGTCTCGAACAGATGCTCATCAACCTGCTGGATAACGCGTGCAAGTTTACGCCCCGGGGCGGGTCGATCGCGATTCGGGCGTATCCATTTTTTTGGGACCGCCGGATCAAACAGCTATCGGCTCTGAATCCGGCAGGGGAACGGCGGGTTATTCAGATGATGGCGCCAAACTCCTTCCGGGTCGATATTCGCGATTCCGGTCCCGGCATCTCCACCCATCATCTAAGTACCATTTTTGAGGAATACACATCGTACGCCGGGGGGCAGGACCGGTCCGGGGGAGGACTGGGCCTGGCTATCTGCAAGATGATCGCACAGCAGCATCAGGGATACGTGTGGGCCGAGAACACCGGATCCGGGGCCCGGTTCTCCGTGGTCCTTCCATTTCGCCAATCGCAGGCCCCAGGGACACCGGAGCCGTTTGCCAGACTCTTCGATACGGAACGGATGTCCATGCGGAATCGAGGATGTCTATGAACGGGCGGACGGTGCTGTTGGGAGAAGACGACCTCGAGATCCGCCGCTATCTCGAGACTGCCTTGAAGTGCGACGGATACCGGGTCGAATTGGCTCAGGATGGCGAGGAGGTTCTGGCCTGTCTGCAAGCCAGTGAGGTGCCGATCTCGGCAATCTTGTTGGACATTATCATGCCCCGAAAAGATGGAATCGAAACGCTACGGGAAATTCGGCGGCTCAAGCATGACGTTCCTGTCATCATGCTTTCCGGGGCAGCCTCGCCGCTGAATGTGGCGGAGGCGATGAAGGGCGGCGCCAGCGATTTTATTCAGAAGCCAGTGAACCCCTCGGAACTCCGGAAGGCGCTCCGGAGCGTGCTGCAAACCAACCAGGCTGAATCCGATCCACCGGAGCAGCCCATTTTGTCAGCCGGCAAGCAGGTCTTCGTCAGCGTCGCCCCCTGCATGCGGGAGTTGCAGAACCTCATCGGCCAGATCGCCCGGTCAGACGCGCCCGTTCTCATTCAAGGCGAAACAGGGGTGGGCAAAGAGGTGTTCGCGAGAGCGATACACGCCCAATCGCCGCGGGCCAAGAAGCCTTTTCTGAAGTTGAATTGCGCCGCTCTTCCAGCCGAACTCGTGGAAAGCGAGTTATTCGGTTATGAGCGGGGCGCTTTCACCGGTGCGTTCCAAAAGAAACTTGGCATTTTTGAACTGGCGACCGGGGGCACCCTGCTGCTGGATGAAATCGGGGACATGGATTTCAAGCTGCAGGCGAAGCTGCTGCAGGTTCTACAGGACCAGGAATTTCAGAGATTGGGCGGCAAGGAAACTATTTCCGTAAATGTCCGGATCATCGCCGCGACTCATCGCGACCTCGTGGAAGCGATCGATCAAAATGCGTTTCGGGAGGACCTCTATCACCGTTTGAACGTTGTCGGCTTCCGCATTCCCTCCCTTCGCGAGCGGAAGGAGGACATCGTCAGCTTATCGGAGTTCCTGATCAAAAAGCATACACCGGCTGGCCCGGCGCCCTTCACTCTCCCTCCGTCGATCTCGGAACTGTTCATGTCTTACGACTGGCCCGGCAACGTACGTGAGCTCGAAAACGTGATCCGGCAGTCCATCATTATTCGCGACGTGGATTTCATCAGCCAGAACATCCGCAAGCGCATGGCGCGCCGGTCTGGTGTGACGGCTGCCGCACCCCCTGTCAATACCGAGATTTATCCGATCCCGGCCAGTTCTACCGTATCGATCATCCCGGAAGTTCCCGTCGTACATAGCACGGCCAAAATCTTCGAGGAGGCTGCGAGGACCAAGCAGGAAGCGGAACGGGCCGCGATTCTGTCCACTCTGAACTCCACCCGCTGGAACCGAAGGCAGGCGGCATTCTTGCTGAGTATCGATTATAAGGCTCTGCTTTATAAGATGAAGCGGCTGTCGATCAAGAAAGAGCAGGCGGCTGCTATGCACTCCTAAAAATCCTATGGCATCTCCAATTTCCATAACCGATATAACTGCGCGTTCACCTGGCTTCGCTACACCTACCGGGTTCGAAGCAGCCGGGTATTCCTCGCTGGCGCGCGAGAACACGATGCCGTGGTATGCGATTCACGTCCAGTCGCGGTTTGAGGCAGTGGCTTCGGCCACTCTGCGCGCCAAGGGATACGAAGAGTTTCTGCCGCTCTACCGCTCCGTGAGGCGTTGGTCCGATCGCAGAAAGCAACTCGATCTGCCGCTTTTCCCGGGTTATCTGTTTTGCCGTTTCGACGCCGACCGTATGCTACCCATCCTGACCACCCCCGGCGTCGTACGGATTCTCAGCGCCGGCAAAAAGCCGATCCCGGTGGCTGAAGACGAAATTGCGTCCGTGCGGAGGATCTTAGCTTCCGGATATCCGGCGCAGCCTTGGCCTTTCCTCGCGATTGGTTCAAAGGTCTATCTCAATGGCGGTCCGCTGGCGGGCCTCCACGGGATTGTTACGAGCACGGACAAGAACTATCGTTTGGTGGTTTCTGTCGGCATTCTGCAGAGGTCCGTGGCAGTTGAAATTGACCGGGATTGGGCTCGTCCTGTCTAAGAGGCAGTTATCCTGGTTTAAAGCCCCGTCCATTCTCCCAGGATCGCCAGGTGCCGGCGATTCATCTGAAAGTAGCCACGATCGCCGCGAAAGACATTGGACGCCCGCATGAGTGGTGATGTCGCGGCCTCGGCAAGCAACATCAGGTCGTGCGAGACTGCGGAGGGACGAGCGGCTTCCCACCTGCGAATGCACGAATACTGGTAACTTTGTCGTTGGTCCGGGCTGCTTGTCGAGTTCCGCAAGGCAAGGCGCAGCGAAAGCAATTCCGAGTTTGACTCCGGATGGCCCGACGGTCGCTTTGCAGACCCGCGGAGTATTCCACGGCACCGACCTTGTTCAGAAGGGACTTGACGCAATCGTTCAACCTGGCGAACTGCTGGTTGGCCAGAATCCACTGTTCCGCATACTTTGCGTTTCTCGCGACTTCATCTCGTCGCCGGTCCAAAGCCATCTCGATCGGGAGCGAATCGCCTTTCACGGTGTGACGTTTGAATGCGACTATCGCTGTCCGCGCAATCGGATCGTCGCTCATCTCCATAGCGGATTCAGCAGAAAACGCCGAAGAAGACTTGCCTTGAAAACTCGGAAGGTATTGGATGACCGCGGCGACGTGAAGATCCCACCTCACTCTACTCGGGATCGGGTCAAGCCGGTTCAGTAAGTTGAAAGATGCTGTCGTCTCGTCGCTGTCGATCATGACGAGCGCGAGTAGGAAAGACGCGGATGCGCCCTCGCGATTCTGCGCCAGGAAGTAATTCCGCCTGAAAACATCGCGCGCAGCAGCAAACTTTCTGCTCTCCATCCGCTGTAGGACGTCACGTAAGGCGTAGAAACCTGCCGCACTCTGGACAGATTCCGCGATTTTCGGCGGATGATCCCGTACCTGCAAAGGTACCGACTCGGAGGCGAATTGAGCTGTGAATACGGCGGGAGGATTCACGAACTCGTGTCCGGAAACCTCGCCGGGTGGAAACCAGAAATGGAGTAAACGGGGGTTACCCGATGGAGTGTCATCAACGTCGTGTAAACATCATCTGCCGTGTGTTCAAGATTTAGAAGACATTCAGGCCGGCGGGTCCGCCGAGCGGTCGAAGTATGTAAGTTCCCGGGCCGATTGTCACCGGTAAAACGACACTCGGGCGCTAGAGCGCTCAGGATGCCTAGACTCGTTACCACGAATGCAAGCACGAGTAATGTTTTTCGCGCCATCGGACCTCATCCAGGCGGCGTCAGCACGCGATCCGAAGGTGGACAGAATCATTGTGCGACCCGCAGACCTGCGGTAGTGCCTACCGGAACAACAGAGGAGCGAAGGCGTACAGACTCCTCCTCCAGGTTTGCCATTCGTGCGCTGTGCCGGGAGAAATGTAGACATAGCTATTAGTGATCCCGGCTTCGGCCAACCGCTGCTGGTGCGCGCGCAAAGTGTCGGCGTTCTCCATCGACCCGCAACTCATGAAGAGGACCTTGACCTTCTTGTTGAACTCCGCCGGTACCGCCATTTGGCCGTTGTAGATCGTCTTGAAATCGAGCGACGCTGGGGTAGCGGGAGCAGCGGGCGGCGGAGTTGCGCCGCGGCCACGGCCGGGCCCACCCGCCGCGGCGCCGCCGCTGAAGAACCCGATGTAGGAGAACTTATCGAGGTTGGCCATGGTGACGGCCGAAGTCTGCATGCCGCCCATCGACAGTCCCGCCATGGCCCGATGATCCTTGTCCGGAAGCGTGCGGAAGTTCTTATCAACCCAGGGGATCAGCTCGCCGGTCATAAACTGACCGTAAGCGCCGCCTCCCGGTCCGCCGATCCCGAACAAGCCTGCTCCCCGGCCTTGTGTGGCCGCGCCGGGAGCCGCTGGTGGTCCGGCGGGAGCGCCGCCAGGGCCGCGACCCGCGCCACCGACCGGCGGAGCGCCGTTGATTCCCGGCCTGCCGCCCGGCGCGTCCGGGCCGCCCGTCGCACTCGTCTCCATGACGACAATCATCGGCTTCACTTTGCCCTGCGCGAGTAGGTTATCGAGAATCAAATTGGTCCGTCCCATCTCGATCCAGACCCGCTCATCCTCGCCGCCGCCATGCTGCAAATAAAGCACGGGATAACGCGTCCTCAGGTTGGCATCGTACCCGGGCGGCGTATATACGTAAATGTGACGCCATGCATTGATCGACTTGGCAAAATAATTCTCGGCCGTCACATGGCCGTGCGGCACATCTTTGATCTCGTACCAGTCCACGCTCGCTTCGGGTATTTCGAAGCCGTTGCACATGTGGCCATAGCCGATGAAGGCTTGCGTGCCAGGGTCCAGAACGATGGCTCCATCCACGATCATCCAGTAGTTGTGATACCCGGGGGGTTGCGGCGCACTGGTGTAGGTCCAGACGCCGCCGGCGCCTTTTTCCATATCGAATGGAGCATTCACAATCGAGACCTGCACCTTCTGCGCGTTAGGAGCGGTGAAGTGGAAGGTAACCCGGTTGTCAGCTTCGATGCGCGGATACTGAACACCCGCGAAGTTGTACGGAGAAGGATGCGCCGACATGGCGGGGGCGCCGGCTGCAGCCACCGGAGGATCGACCAACTGCTGCTTCGCGGCCGGTTTCGACTCCTTCTTAGTCTGGGCGAAAGTGCCGGCGACGACCATGACGGCGAATAATGCAATGGTCCCTGTTCGTTTCATACGCTGCGCTCTCCCTCGAATTCTAGAATGACTGTACGCCCTTGCAGAACTCTCAACACGCAAGTGTATCGCCGCTCAGCAGTGGGTGCAATCGCTTTTTTGAAAGCGCTTAAATGGTCCGGGACGCTTGCGTTTGGCTATATCACGGTCCGACAATGAAGCATCT
>Ga0070683_100004152_pt1 | contig 11865 bp, 6 predicted proteins | sample KBSC713LmetaG_FD_64662 | JGI IMG/M metagenome (GOLD analysis project Ga0070683, IMG submission 64662) | Corn rhizosphere microbial communities from Kellogg Biological Station, Michigan, USA - KBS C7.1-3L metaG | ecosystem: Host-associated > Plants > Roots > Rhizosphere ...
CGCGGACGCGACCACTTGAGGCTCGCGATGTGCGCGGTGATACGCTTGGGCACGACGGTGCTCAGCGGCGCGCCAGGCTTCGTCAACAGATGTCGAACGACCAGCGCCGAATGACACATCATGTCGTTGAGGACGCCGCCGCCCTGCAGCTCGCCGCGCCAGAACCATGGCATGTGCGGGCCGCTGTGCTCTTCGGCTGCACGCGCGAGATACGGCCGGCCCGTCGTCGCGGCACCGCGCGCCCACAGCAACTGTCGCCCGATCTCCACCTGTGGCGCGAAGAGTTGATTCTCGAGATACCCGTGCGCGATGCCGGCACGATTGACGAGATCCAGCACGCGCCGCGCTTCGGCGACGTTGCGCGCGAGCGGCTTCTCGCACGCGATGCCGATGAGCGAGCCGTTGCCGCGATCGATCGTGTCGACGATTTCCTCGACATTCTCGACGCGAGCGTGGTTCGGTCCCGTGAGCCAGATCGCGTCGATTGCCGGATCGGCAACCATCTCCGCGATCGACGCGAATGGTTTCGCCGCGCCGACGTCGAGCTGGCGCGCGTATTCCGCAGCGGACGCGGCGTTCTTCTTGTTCGGGCTCCAGACGCCGAGGACGTCCGCGTCGCGCACGCCGCGAAATGCCTGCATGTGGAAACGCGCATTGAAGCCGCTGCCGATGAATCCGATGCCGAGCCGCCGCGGCGGCTGCTTTCCGTTCGAGCCGCTCATCGCTCCTGTGGGCTGACCCGGGTCTGCATGAGATCGTAGCTCACCCCAAGCTTCGTGAGCGCCGGAGGCGGACACCCATCGTAGCCGGGGTTGAACACGTTGCCAATGTACTGAAGATCCTTCCAACCCATCGCGCTCGAGAAGAACGCGGACGCCGTCATGTCGCGGAAGCGATTGAAGAACGCCACGCCGTAGCGCATCTCCGGCTTTGCCTTGTCGGGATACGCAATGTCGTCGAGCACCTCTCGGCGCTGTGCGTCGCTCGCGGCGATGAAGGTCTTCTCGAAGCGCTTCTGGCACTCGGTGTCGAGCCACGCGAGGCCGCCATGCATGGCCGTCTGCGTGTTGATGCTCGCGTCCTTCTCCGAGAGGAGATAGTCCATGTTCTCGACGACCTTCGCGTCCGACGCGCTTCCGGAGCGTTCGTCTCGCGGGATGATGTAGTCAGAGAGCATCGTCGCCGTCTTCCACTCGTGCTCATTGAAGAACTTTGGAACGCTGCCGGCCGTCTTGCCGCCCGTCTTTGGCTCCGGCGGCGTGACGTGCGGCTGGAGCGGCCGCTGCGGTTGTTGCAATGGCGTCGCGCCAAGTGCGGCCGCGACCGGCATGCTGCCGAGGACGCGGAGCGCTCTGCGCCGAGAGATGTCCGTCATATGGCCCCCGCCGCGCGCTGTTGCGCGATGTAGTCGCTGGTGCGCCACGCGAGCGCGAGAATCGTCCACGTGGGATTCTTGTCCGCCTGCGACACGAACGGGCTGCCGTCGGTCACGAAGAGATTCTTCACGTCGTGCGCCTGGCAGTTCGCGTTCACGACCGACGCTTTGGGATCGTTCCCCATCCGCGCGCCGCCGAGCTCGTGAATGATCGTGCCCCCAGCCGCCAGGTTGTAGCCTTGCTCGCGCGTCGGCATCTGTCCATTCGGCGTGCCGCCCATCTCGATGATGAGCGAGCGGAAAGTCTCCTGCATGTGCTTCGCTTGATTGTATTCGTGTTCGCTGAACTTCCAGTGAAAGCGGAGCACGGGAATTCCGAACTTGTCGACCGTCGTGGGATCGAGCTCGCAGTAGGAGTCCTTGTTGGGGATCATCTCGCCGCGTCCGGAAAAGCCGATCGATGCGCCATAGTATCGACGATACGCCGCCTTGAGATCCTTGCCGTAGCCGCCGCCCGTGTGGCGCTGAATGCCGCCGCCAAATCCCGCGCCGGGCATGCCCGTGCCGCCCCACACCTCGATGTGGTAGCCGCGCGCGAAGTCGAGCTTCTTGTTGTCGAGCCACCACGGCATGTACACGTGCATTCCGCCGACGCCGTCGTGATTGTGCGGAATGGGATCCATGAGCGCGGGAATGAATCCCGACACGTCCGTGCCCGTGGTGTCCGTGAGGTACTGGCCGACGACGCCGCCGGAGTTGGCGAGCCCTTGAGGAAACTGTGATGACCTCGAGTTGAGGAGGAGACGCGCGGTCTCCATCGCGCTGGCCGCAAGCACCACCACCTTCGCGCGCACGTGCTCGTCCGTCCCGGTGTTCTTGTCGATGTACGAGACGCCGTTCGCGAGTCCGTCACTGCCGATCGTCACTTCACGCGCCATCGCATTCGTGATGAGCGTCAGCTTGTTCGTCGCCACCGCGGGCGCGATCAGCACGTCGGGACTCGAGAAGTTCGCCTTCACCTGGCAACCGCGATTGCACTGGCCGCAGTAGTGACACGCCTGGCGGCCAGGCAGCGGCTTGGTGATGACCGACAACCGCGCGGGAATGCAGGTGATGTTCAACCGATCCGCGGCCTTCTTCACCAGCAGCTCGTGACAGCGCGGTTTGGGCGGCGGCATGAAGATGCCATCCGGCTCGTTGTGCAATCCCTCGGTGCTGCCATACAACCCGATCAGGCGATCGATGTTGTCGTAATACGGCTTCACGTCCTCGTACGAGATCGGCCAGTCGTCGCCGAGGCCGTCGAGGCTCTTGCGACGGAAGTCGTCGGGCCCGAAACGCAGCGAGATGCGTCCCCAGTGATTCGTTCGCCCGCCAAGCATGCGGGCGCGCCACCAGCTGAACTGCGTTCCCGGCGCGCGCGTGTACGGCTCGCCGTCGATCTCCCAGCCGCCGTCGCACGCATCGAACTCGCCAAACGGCCGACCGTGAATCGCCGCACCGCGATGCGGGGTCGCGTAGTTGGGCGTGAGCATCTTGCTGTCCTTCGACGCGAACCACCTGGGCCCGGCCTCGAGCATCACGACGCGAGCACCAGCCTTCGTCAGGACGTACGCGGCCATGCCGCCGCCCGCCCCCGACCCGACGATCGCGACGTCGTACACCGGTCGCTGTTTCATCAGAATTCCAGATTTGCGAGATACTTATGACTGTTCGTGGCAAACGCGATCGGATCCGCGGCCGAGTCCGACTCGACGAAGTAGTGCTCGATGCCCGTCGCGGTGGCGAAGATCCGCTTGAAGTCGATCGTCCCCTGGCCGACGTCGGTCTGCGTCTGATCGGTATACGGCGGGTTGCCGTCCTTCACGTGAAACATCCTGAAGCGGCCCGGATACCTCGCCAGCAACGCCAGCGGATCGGCGCCGCCACTGACCGCCCAGTACAGATCCATCTGATAATTCACCAGCGCCGGATCCGTCTCGGCCATGAGGATGTCGACGGGCAGCACGTCGCCCGTTTTCCTGACGATATCGTTGTGATTGTGAAAGGCGAAGCGGAAACCGTCGGCCTTCGCCGCCTTCGCAGCCGAGTTGAACTGCGCGGCCACCTTCTTCCAGTCGTCCGCGGTAACGTGACTGCCGCGCGGCAACGACGGGACCGTGATCCACTGATGCCCCATCGTGTGGGCGTCCGCGAAGGTCTTCGCCGGATTCGTCTCGATGAGATCGATCGCGATGTGGCCCGACGGCGCGGTGAGGCCGTTCTGCTTCAGAATGTCTCGAAATTCCGCGGGCGTGTGATTGTAGTACCCCGCGAGCTCGACTTCCTGATAGCCCGCCCTGGCGATCTGCGCGACGGTGGCCGCGAGATCGGCGGCGGCGGGGCGCCGCACCGTGTACATCTGGATGCCGATCTTCGACAGCTTGCGCGCACGCGAAGTCGATTCCCATGTCTCAGCAAGCGCGGTGCGAGACGATGCGGCGAGGGCCGCGGCACCCAGCGTGGCGATGAAAGTCCTGCGATCCTGTGGCATCGTGTACGAGTTTGGACGCGGGAAACATGGCCCCAGGGCCGCACTGCTGCAATCGAATCATCCTGGCGAATTCCGCCGCACCATACAATGTGTTCGCTATCGACGAACGTCTCCTCCGTCATGCGAAGGTCGATGCCGGTGTGCTCGAAGGCGTCATGCCCTTCCTGTCGTGCGGCGGTTGCATTCATTGTTGGTTTGCCCGGACCCGCCGCCGGTCCGTTGCCAATCCCAGACCAGGAATCTTGCATGGCACCGCTTGCTTCGATGATCCGGATGAGTTCTCGCGTCGGCTCGGTCGTCGTGTTGCTCGCGAGCCTGCCTGGGTCCACCGCGCGTGCGCAGTCCGTCGAGCCCGCGATCGTGCCACGGCCACTGTCACTCGTGAAGGGTCGCGGCGAATTCCATCTCACGCCTCGCACGATTCTCGTGGCGGGCACGCGCGACTCGCTCGTCGCACGGCGCTTCGCGCGAGATATCGCGCCGGCCACGGGATTCACTCTCGCGGTTCGCTCGAGCGCGTCCCCGACGAACAATCGCATCGTCTTCCGTCGCGCTCCGGTGAAGGACACGACGCTCGGTCCCGAAGGTTATCGGCTCGAGGTGAAACCCGGCCTGGTCACGATCACGTCGTCCGCTCCGGCCGGTGCCTTCTACGCGACGCAGACGCTTCGCCAGGCGCTTCCGCCGGCCATCTACCGCGGTGCGCCGATCGCGGGCACCCGCTGGGTAATTCCCGCGATGAGTGTCGTCGATCGACCGCGCTTTCCGTGGCGCGGGATGCATCTCGACGTGTCGCGCCACTTCATGCCCAAGGAGTTCGTGAAGAAGTACATCGATCTCCTCGCGCTGCATAAGATGAACACGTTCCACTGGCATCTGACCGACGACCAGGGTTGGCGCATCGAGATCGAGCGCTATCCGCGCCTGACGGAGGTCGGCGCGTGGCGCACCGAGACCCTCATCGGCCACCCGCAGCGCGACTCGGCCGCGAACGCGTTCGATCGGGAGCGACACGGCGGCTTCTACACGCAGGACGACATTCGCGAAGTCGTCGCATATGCGGCCGAGCGATTCGTTCGCGTCGTTCCGGAGATCGAGATGCCCGGACACGCGCAGGCCGCCATCGCCGCCTATCCGTGGCTCGGCAACACGCACGATTCCATCGCCGTGTGGACGATGTGGGGCGTCACGCCTCACATCCTGAATCCATCGGACTCGACGATCGCGTTCATGCAGAATGTGCTCACCGAAGTCATGACACTCTTTCCGGGCGAGTTCATCCACCTCGGCGGTGACGAAGCGATCAAGCCCGAGTGGAAGGCGAGCGTTCTCGCGCAATCGCGCATGAAGGCACTCGGGCTCACCACCGAGGATCAACTTCAGAGTTGGTTCATGACGCAGATGGACCACTACCTCTCCGCGCATGGTCGACGGCTCGTCGGGTGGGATGAGATTCTCGACGGCGGGCTCACCCCCAGCGCCGTCGTGATGTCGTGGCGCGGAACCGCGGGTGGCATCGCGGCCGCGCGCGGGGGGCACGACGTCGTGATGGCTCCTGGCGACCACACGTACTTCGACAAGTATCAATCGCGCGATCAGAGCGCCGAGCCGCTGGCGATCGGCGGATTTCTTCCGCTCGATTCCGTCTATGCGTACGAACCGGTCCCACCAGACCTCGAGCCGCAGTTCCGATCTCACATCCTCGGCGCACAGGGCCAGGTGTGGACGGAATACATCGAGGGACCGAAGAACGTGGAGTACATGGCGTTTCCGCGGGAGTCCGCGCTGGCGGAGGTGCTGTGGACCGCGAAGGATCGGCGGGACTTCGCGGACTTCTCGGCGCGGCTGCCCGAGCATCTGCGACGGCTCGAGGCGATGGACGTCAATTATCGGCGGGATCCAGCACGGCGGGCGGCGTTGTCGCCCTGAAGGTCAGGTCGCTCGGCGCGCCGCACGGCCCAGTCTACCGTTGCGGCTGAAAACGGGGGGAATGCGAATCACGCGAATCGCGCTAAAACTCGCGAATCAAGAACCAGGAAAAACAATTCGCGTGCTTTCCGGCAGCTTTCGCGGCATTCGCGTACAAGAATGTTGAGCCTACGGCACCGTTCTCGCCCGCTGCTTCATCAATGCCTCGATCTCCGCGATCTCCCGCGGCGCAGTGCTCAATCGCTCGAGGCCCGTCGGCGTGATGAGGTAGTCGTCCTCGATGCGCACGCCCGTGTTCTCGTACTTCTTCACGATCGGACGCACCTTCGCGATGAACGCGCGATTCTTCGGCGTATCGGGCAACGCGTCGAGCATGCGGCTGCTGATGTAGATGCCTGGCTCGATCGTGAACACGTCGCCCGGCTTGTAGGTGCGATCCCCATACGAGAACTGTGACGGATCGTGTACGGCAAGGCCGAGCCCGTGGCTGATGCCGTGAATCATCCAGAACTGCGACTGGCGACACGAGGCCGGCGCGCGATCACAGTTCGCCGCCCACGGCGGATCGAACGTCGCGTTCACGCTGTCGATGAGCCCGAGCTTCGCGAGTCCGCGGGCGCGCACGAGGACGGATGAATCCTGCGCGGCCGCTTCCGACATGCCCGGCTTGGAGTTCCGCTCCGCCGCGGCCTGTGCGTCGCGAACGAGTTGATAGATCTGCTTCTGTTCCGGCGTGTACGTCCCGCTCACCGGAATCGTGCGCGTGATGTCCGCCGCGTAGCCTTCGTACTCGCCAGCGGCGTCGATCACGACGACGTCGCCGGGTTTCGTTTCGCCGCGATCCTTCATGTAATGCAACTGGGTGCCGTTCACGCCTGATCCCACGATCGATCCGTACGCCGGGCGGTCGGCGCCAAGCCGAGTGAAGGTGTACTCGAGGACGGCCTGCAGCTCGTACTCGTGTCGCGGCATCGGCGCCAGCATCGCCTGGCGATGTCCTTCCGAGCTGATCTCCGCCGCTTTGCGCAGCAACGCGATCTCGGCGGGGCTTTTCCGCGCCCGGAGCTGATCGACGATCGGATGCGCATTCTTGACTGAAAGCCCTGGGTGCCGCTTCTCCAGATCGCGAACGAATACCTTGCCGCGCGTCAGTGAATCGGGCCGCGCGAAGTCGGCGTCCTCGAAGTCGTCGAGGCTGTAGAACGGCAGCCCGCTCTTCGTGAGGCCGTCGACATACGCCGCGAGCCGAGTGAACGGATGCGCCACGATGTGGTGGTCGCGTGCGACGGCCGCGGAATCAGGACGCCACCCGTAGTAGAATGCGCGCCGCGGATCCGCTGGCGTGATGAACAGCGCCGTGCTCGACCGTCCGTTCCGGACCGTCATCACCATCGCGGCGTCGGGTTCGTCGAAGTTGGTGAGATAGTGGAACGCCGGCAGTTGGTGGAACGTGCCGAAGTCAGTGATTGGCGTTCGTCCTCCGAAGGCGATCACCACACCACTATCGAGACGTCTGGCCAGCGAATCGCGACGTGCGGCGAATTCACTCTCACTGATCTGCGCGCCGAGCGCGGACGTCGCGGCGGCGATCAGCACACAGGTCTTCCACAGCATCGGTCTCATCACGGAATGCGTGTCTCGTTGTTGTCGGCCATGAGGCTCGTACCGCCCTCGCAGGTTGTCCTCGTGGGGGTGGGAGACAATTCTGTGCGCGCCACTCGGAAAACGCAAAGCTTGTTCATCCGGCTCGTCTCGTGGAGCGCGGGCCACGGGCGCCCTGCGCGATACCCGCCCCCGCACCGCCGACGCTACGCTTCGGACCAGAGCTTCAAGGCGTCGTCTTCGTCTCCGGCAGCAACACGAAACGCGCGTAGTTCGCCGTGTCGAAGTACCGACGCGCGGCCTCCTGCAACTGCGCGCCCGTCAGGTTTTTCAGCATTTCATCATACGGCGCGAGCAGGCCGTTGAGATCCTCGCCGGCCTGTTCGCGCGCCATGATGTTCCCCAGCCAGTATGCGTTCTGTTTCGTCTCGACCTCGCGGGCCCGGATCAACTCCTCGCGCACCTTGGCGAGATCCGTAGCGTCGGGACCTTTCGTCTTGAGCGTATCGATGATCGCGAACACGCTCTTCGTCAGCTTCTCGACGTTCTCCGGCGACGAGTTGAACTGCACCTGGATGTCATACTCCTGACGCGGTACGCGCGAGCACACGCCTCCTACACTCGGGCTGTACGCACCGCCGAGCTGCTCGCGCAGGGTCTGGTCGAGCTTGATCTGCACGAGCTCCATCAGCGCACGGAAATCGAAGCGGGTCTGCGGCTTGTACTCGCAGGCGCCGGTGAACTCGATCACCGTGTTCGCTTTGTTCTCCACACCTTTGTGCACCACCTTTTCGATCACACCGCGGGGCGGCGCGCCACCGTTGTCCTTGAAGGTCTCGGTGCGGTGAATGGCCGGAAGGCTCGCGAGATACTTCCCGACCAGCGGCTTCAGCGACGTCGTGTCCACGTTGCCCACGAAGACGAAGGTGAAGTCGCTCGCATCGGCGAAGCGCTGCTTGTAGAACTCCAGCGCCTTCTGCGGATTCACTTCGGCGAACGTCGCCGCGGTGATCGGCCGTGCGCGATAGTTGTGGCTCGACATCGTCCACGAGACCGTATCGCCGAACACCTGATCGGGATCGGAGCCGCGGTTCGCGAGGAACGGCTCGAATTGATTCTTGTACGCCTTGAACGCCGCCGTATCCAGACGCGGCGCGGTGAAGTCGAGATAGACGAGCTGGAACATCGTCTCGAGGTCCTTCGGCGACGCGCGGCCGCTCACGCCTTCGCTCGTCTCGCCGATGGACGCGCCGGCCGACGCGACCTTCCCCGCGAGCTTCTTGTCGAGATCGATCCGGCTGAAGTTGCCCACGCCGCTGATCGACATGATCGCCGGAGCCAGCGCGGCCGACATGTACGTGCTGTCGGGAGCGAGCGACGTGCCCCCCGGGCTGGAGCCGCTAAACAAGACCTCGTCCGCCTTGAAGTCCGTCGGCTTCACCAGCACGCGCGCGCCGTTCGACAACTTCCACTCCGTGACGTTCACCCCCGGGATCTGGCGCGAGCTCACGATCGTTCCCGCGGGAGCGAGCTTCGGCACGAGCGCCTCCGTCGACACATTCTCGGTATAGGCGACGACTGGCGTTTTCGCTGCACGGTCGAACACCGCGAGCAGCTCTTCGCGCGTCGGCACCTTCACGCCGGGCTTCTCCGGCGAGTTCGCGATGATCACGCGATTCGTGTCCGTGATCCAACCGCTCGCCAGCTTGTTGACGTCCGAGAGCTTGATCGTGGGCACGAGCTGCCGCGCGAGCTTGTACTCGTACTCGATGCCCGGAATCGGCTCGCCCGTGAGATAGTTGTTGATGTACTCCTGCACGAAGCTGGACGACTGGCTCTTGTCGCGCTCGGCGTATGCACGCTCGTAACCGCGCAGCATGCTTTCCTTCTCGCGATCGAGCTCGGACTGCAGGAAGCCGAACTGGTCCACGCGCTTCGCTTCCACGAGCAGCGCCTCGAGTCCCTGCGGAATACCCCCGTCCTTCACGTTCGCGCCGAGCGTGAACGCGTCGGTCGTGCGGCCGATGAAGCTGCCCTTCGACGCACCCGCGCCGAGGAACGGTGCGTCCGGCTTCTGCGAGATCTCGTCGAGACGCTCATTCAACATTCCTAGGTAGAGCCGCTCCATCAGATCGCGACGATAGTCCGCGACCGTGCGGGTCTTCTCGACGGGGAGCTTGAAGATGAGCTCCACGTCGGAGCCGGTCGCTTCCTTGTCGGAGCCGATGCCGATCAACGGCGCCTTGTTCGACGGAACGCCGGGCGACACGCGCTTCGGTGCCGTCGCCGCGGGCTTCGGAATGCTCGAGAAGTGCTTCTTGATCTCGGCTTCGATCTGCGCGGGATCGAAATCGCCGACGGCGATGATGGTCTCGAGATCCGGCCGATACCAGGCGTTGTAGAACGAGCGGAGTCGCGACGGCGTCGCCGACATGATCGACGCCTCGTTGCCGATCGGCAATCGGTCGGCGTAGAGTGACCCTTTTAGGGCAGTCGGCAGCCACTGATGCAGCATGCGATCGCCGGCGCCCTTCCCAAGACGCCACTCTTCGCGCACCACCGGCCGCTCATCGACCACTTCGGACGAATCCAGAAGCTGGCCGTGCGCCCAGTCCTCGAGAATGGTGAACGCCTGATCGACGATCTTCGCCGTGTCCGTCGGAATCGGAAGGATGTATACCGTCTCGTCGAAGCTCGTTTCAGCGTTGAGGTCGGCGCCGAACCGCACTCCGATGGACTGGAGGTACTTGACGAGATCGTTGTGCGAGAAGTGCGTCGTACCGTTGAACGCCATGTGCTCGATGAAGTGCGCGAGCCCGAGTTGATTGTCGTTCTCGAGCACCGACCCGGCGTTGACCACGAGACGCAGCTCAGCACGTTTCTCGGGCTTTGCGTTCTTACGGATGTAGTACCTGATGCCGTTCGGCAGCGTGCCGACCCGCACCTTGGGATCGACTGGCAGCGCGGCCGTGAGCGCCGGTGCCGTCGTGGCCGCTGGCGCTCTCGTCTGCGCGAGCGCTGGTGGAGAGATGCCAGCAGCGCCGGCCGTAGCGAGCGCAAGCGCGAGCCACGAATGTGTTCTGATCATCGTCGGAAGCGAGAATGAGACGGAAATCGCCCGGCAGAAGTATGGGGAGACGCCTGGGCGAGCGGCAACGCGAGATCCGCGATGTCGACCAAAGTCTTACCCGCGCGCTCGATCGCAGTTCGCGGCATTCGGCGGTTGTGCCCGCATCACCCTCGTCGCAACTTCACATTCGATTTTCACCAGATCGCCACCGAGGATGAGCATGCGATTTCGCTATTCCACGGCTGCGTGCGGCGCCCTGATCGCCGCGAGCGCTCCGCTCATTGCGCAGCAACGAACCGTCACGGCCGCGGACTACGCGCGGGCCGAACGGTACATGAATTACAACACGACACCGCTCGTGACCGGGGCGGCGGCCGTGCGCCCCGTCTGGCTCAAGGACGAGCGCTTCGTGTTCCGTCGCACGACGCCGTCCGGGTCGGACATGATGATCGTCGATCCGGCGCGCGGCAGCATCTCGCGACTCGTCGAAGATTCCCGTCTCGCCGCGGCCGCCGCGACGGCACTCAAGGTGACTCCCGACGTCGTTCGGCAGTCGAGCACGCAGGGTGACGTCAGCACCGATGGTCGGCTCGCGACGGTCACGGTCGCCGGCCACGCGACCACGTGCGACATGGAGACGCTCCGCTGCGGCGCCGCCGTCGATCAGCGCGAGATCGGAAGCGCCGGCGGCCGAGGCGGCCGTGGAGGACGCGGCGGCGGCGGGCGGGGAGCGCGCGGCGGTTCGACGCGTGCGCCGGAAACGATGTCGCCCGACGGGACCAAGGCCGCGTTCATCCGCGATTGGAATTTGTGGATGCGCGACGTTGCGACGAATCGCGAAGTCCAGCTCACGAAGGATGGCGTGAAGGACTTCGGCTACGCGACGGACAACGCCGGCTGGTCGAACAGTGATCGCGCGCTGCTCGTCTGGTCGCCCGACTCGAAGAAGATCGCCACGTTCCAGCAGGATCAGCGCAACGTCGGCGACATGTATCTCGTGTCGACGAAGGTCGGCCACCCCGAGTTGCGCGCGTGGAAGTATCCACTGCCGGGCGACAGCATCGTCACGATGATTCAGCGTGTCGTCATCGACGTCTCCACGCCGGACGCGCCGAAGGTCATTCGCTTCCAGATGCCGCCGGACCAGCACCGCTCCACGCTGTGCGACCACATCGCGTGTCGCGGCGGCGACTGGTCCGACGTCGAGTGGTATCCCGACGGCTCGCATGTCGCGTTCGTGTCCACGTCGCGCGACCACAAGCACGAGGTGCTTCGCGTCGCCGACGCGTCGACCGGCGCCATCCGTGACGTGCTCGAGGAGACGGTCGCGACCCAGTACGAGTCCGGCAACGGCCG
>Ga0070683_100004156_pt1 | contig 11858 bp, 10 predicted proteins | sample KBSC713LmetaG_FD_64662 | JGI IMG/M metagenome (GOLD analysis project Ga0070683, IMG submission 64662) | Corn rhizosphere microbial communities from Kellogg Biological Station, Michigan, USA - KBS C7.1-3L metaG | ecosystem: Host-associated > Plants > Roots > Rhizosphere ...
CTCAGTTCCAGCTCACCATTGTGTCTGCTAATTCCAGATATGACCGCGTAAAGCAGGGAAAGGCAACATTCACAGGAAAAGAAATAAAGGGGTATGAACTGTTCCGCAAGAACTGCAACTCCTGCCATACCGAACCGCTGTTTTCAGGGTATGGTTTTGCCAATAACGGACTTCCGGTAAATCCGGACCTTAAAGATTACGGCAAATGGAACAAAACCATGGAACCGCAGGACCGGCTGATGTTCAAGATTCCCAGCCTGAGAAACCTGGCGTATACCTATCCGTATATGCATAACGGCCGATTCGGGACATTGCATGAGGTTCTGGATCATTATGAAAAAGGAATCGTAAAAAGCCCTGGGTTAGCGAAGGAGCTTCAGCAGCCGATTGTATTCAACGCAGAAGAAAAAGAAGCCCTGCTGACTTTTCTGGCCACACTGAATGATTCCACTCTGGTTTCAGACAGCAGTTTCCGGAAGCCTGAATAGTCAGTGTATGCTTATATTAGTTTTTACTTACTGAATCGGATTTGAATTGGAGATCATTGGAACAAAACGAACTGCAATGGAAAAGCAGGCTCATAGAAGACGATCATCTTTTGTTTATCAATCACCGGTTCTCGATGCATTTTTCTCCGTTTCACTACGAAAAACACCCGAACGGACGGTGCCGCAATTATTGTCAGATAATTGATTTTCCTTCTGTTCAAGTGCAAAACGCAGTGGAACGTATCGAGAACTTAGTGCGAATAGTATCCACCTTTTATTTGATAACCACCGGCCCCCGATACATTTTCTTTTTGCCGCGCCAGTGGAAGGAAAACAAAATCAGCTGAAGCTTTAAATCTATTCGACTTTAAAACTGAAGTTCAGACTCAGAGAATGATAAAAAAAAAGATGTCCATTTTTCGGTTGTAAAGCAGCTTACCATCTTTCTAATTTTGAAAAAAAAAATATGATCAGCTTTAAACAGTTACATTATGGTGAAGAACCATTACTTTTGGGTAATGTATGGAATGTAGAAAGTGCAAAAGTATACGAAAAATTAGGATATAAGGCATTGGCAACATCAAGTTCGGCAGTGGCGCTTAGTTTGGGATATGAGGATGGAGAGCAAATGACCTTTGAAGAATATTTTTATATCATTAAGAGGATCAGGGCTTCTGTATCAATTCCTCTGTCGGTAGATCTGGAATCCGGATACGGATCTGAAAATGATACTGTGGTTTCCAATATCATGAAACTTATAGAAGCAGGAGTATCAGGAATTAATATTGAAGATACAAAGGTTATTGATGGAACACGAAGGCTAACAGACAGAAATGTTTTGTACGAAAAACTGAACGATATTTTTATCAGACTGGGAGAAGACAGGCATCGGGTGTTTATCAATATTCGTACAGACCCTTTTTTACTGAATATTGAAAACGCGTTGGAAGAAACTTTAGCAAGGATACCATTGTTTGAAGAACTTAAAGCGGATGGCATTTTTGTTCCGGGAATAACTTCTGAAAATGACATCCGAACGGTTACTGCATCTACTTCTCTTCCTGTGAATGTAATGAGTATGGCCGATCTGCCGGATTTTGATCAGCTTAAAGAACTAGGAGTGAAAAGGATTACTTCTGGTGCTTTTATGTACAAGCATATTTATAGAGAGATGGAAAAAGCGGGTCAGGCCATTACAGATGAGAAAAACTTTTCAAAACTTTTTATGTAATCATGAAGCTTACCGAAAAAATAATGTATGAGGCCTCTTATACCAAAGACGTTTCATTTGAAGGGATATTCTGGATGGGGGTAAAAACCACGGGAATATTCTGCAGACCGACTTGTACAGCACGAAAACCTAAATTTGAAAATGTAGAATTTTTTTTCAATACCAAAGAGGCAATGCTAAAGGGCTACCGTCCCTGTAAAGTATGCCGGCCTTTGGAAAACCTTGATGCAACACCGCAGTATATCAAAGAGTTGCTGAAAGAAATTTCAGATGATCCAACGCTGAAGCTTAAAGATTATGATCTTGTACAAAGAGGCCTGGAACCGGCTACCGTCCGCAGGTGGTTTTTAAAACACCATGGAATCACGTTTCATGCTTTCCAGAGGATGTCAAAACTCAATACGGCTTTCAAAAAGCTCCGTCAGGGAGAATCCGTTACAGAAGTAGCTTTTGATATGGGATATGACAGCCTGAGCGGTTTTAACGAGGGCTTTAAAAATATTTTTGGGGTATCCCCTAAAAATACTCACATGGAAAAGGTCATTGACCTTAAGAGAATAGAAACCATGCTGGGAACCATGATCGCCTGCGCCGATGAGCACGGAATCTGCCTTCTGGAGTTTTCAGACAGGAAAGCGCTTCCCACAGAGCTGAAGAGTATCGCAGAATATTTTAAGGCGAATATTATTCAGGGAGAAAATCCTCATTTTATTACTCTGGAAGAAGAACTGAAAGATTATTTCGAAGGAACAAGAACCCGGTTCTCCGTTCCGCTTTCTCCGGTAGGAACCGATTTCCAGAAAGAAGTGTGGAGGGTTCTGCAGGAAATTCCTTACGGAACAACAAGGACATACCAGGAACAGGCCGATATTCTGGGAAATCGCAAATCTGTACGGGCCGTAGCCAATGCCAACGGCCTGAATAAAATATCCATTATCATACCCTGCCACCGCGTAATCGGGAGTAACGGGCATTTAACAGGCTATGGAGGAGGAATCTGGAGGAAACAAAAGCTGCTGGAACTGGAAAAGGCTATTTTATTTTAGAAATATGTAAGTTAAAAATTTTAACTTTAAATAGATATTTTACTATCGCTGTTGATTGCCGTCTCCGTCAGTTCGAGTGCAGAACGAAGTGGAGCGTATCGAGAACTTTTTGCGGATTGTAACCACCTTTTGTTTGATAATCAAGGGTTCTCGATACATTTTTTCTCCGCTTTGCTACGAAAAACACTCGAACGGATGGTGCCGCAGTGTTAGTCAAGGATTAATTTCTGCATTCGTCAGTTCGAGTGCGAAACGCAGTGGAGCGTATCGAGAACTTGTTGAAAATAATGACACTTTTGTCTGTTATTCACCGGTTCTCGATACATTTTTCTCCGCTTTGCTGCGAAAAAAACTCGAACGGACGGTGCCGCAATGTTTGTCAGATAATTGCTTTTTTCGTCTCGTAGATTGCGAAACTCGGTGGAGCGTATCGAAAACTTGTTGCAAGTATAAACCTTCTTTTATTTGATAATCATTGGCTTTCAATACATATTTACACTGTCACTGGTGTGGGCATCTTGTCCTTACCATTTATGTGTTATTTGATATTAGATTTATTTCGTAGTAAGTACGAGCTTGGAAGCTCGCTAGCGAGGAGAGCATCAATTATCTTTTAAAACTTTTTTTCGCCAGATTCGGTAAATCTTCAAACCGCCCTTCTATAAGCGCAGTCTTTTTAGCCTGTGACCATTTCTTAATTTTCTTTTCAAATACAATGGCCTGACTGATATCGGTAAAAGCACAATAGTAGACCAGTTGTACAGGCCTTCTTGTAGAGGTATAAGAGCCGAAGTATTTTCCGTCCTGGTGCTCATCAAACCGTTTATAAACATTTTCTGTAACGCCTGTATAATAGGTATTATCTGAACAGAGCAGTATATAAACAAAGGAAGTTTGCATCACATAAAAATAGTGAATTTATTGATGGGATTACACTATTATCATGTGTTTAAATACATTTATATATGCTTTAAACAATCATAATTAGAAAATTAATTTTCCTTCCGTTCGAGTACGCAACGGAGTGAAGTGTATCAAGAACTGGTTTCGGATAGTAATCATCTTTTGTTACTCACCGGTTCTCGATACATTTTTCTCCGCTTTGCTGCGAAAAAAACTCGAACGGACGGTGCCGCAGTGTTTGTCACCAGTTGATTTCCGTCGCCGTATGTTCGAGTACGAAACGAAGTGGAGTGTATCGAGAACTTGTTGAAAAGGATTACGCTTTTGCATGTTACTCACCGGTTCTCGATACATTTTTCTCCGCGTTGCTGCGAAAAAAACTCGAACTGACGGTGCCGCAGTGTTTGTCACCAGTTGATTTCCGTCGCCGTCTGTTCGAGTGCGAAACGAAGTGAAGTGTATCGAGAACTTGTTGAAAAGGATTACGCTTTTGCCTGTTACTCACCGGTTCTCGATACATTTTTCTCCGCGTTGCTGCGAAAAAAACTCGAACTGACGGGGCCGCAGTGTTTTTCCGGGATAGATTTCTGTCGCCGTCTGTTCGAGTGCGAAACGAAGTGAAGTGTATCGAGAACCTGTTGAAAAAATGAAACCGAGTTACTAAACAGCAAAGTAGACACCGCCTAACCTTATTTTCACTACAACAAAAAACCCAGCACAATGCTGAGTTTTTATTATTATCATAATTATTGAATGTATAAAACGGTTACCTATTTTTAAGCGCTTCTATTTCTTCCTGTAGCTTCTGGTTTTCTTTTTTCAGGAGCTCTATCAGGTCACGCTGGCTTTCGAGCAGAAATTCCGGGACATTGCAGTAATAATTGCCGCTTATATTATTTCCAAAGCCACTGCTGCTCGTAATGTTGTCAAAATGATTCACCTGTCGAGCTTCCTCTTCTTCATAGATGTCTTCTACGGGAACCTCCAGGTAACGGGCGATTTTTTCCCATTCTTCTTTTCTGATGGATACGTCTCCGCTTTCTTTCCGGCTGTAGTTGGAAACGTCTGTGGCAATGGCGTCAGCGATCTGCTGCTGGGTGATGCCTTTTCTCTTTCTTACGCTGCGTAGCTTTTCTTTTTGCATGACTCGTATTTTATACAAATATGCAAAATATTAGCGGAAAAAAGAGGGGTAGCGGTATTTTTGTTTGGGTAATCTGCCATTTTTAAAGCCTTGTAGGAACATGAGCCTAAGGCTCGCGCTGGTGGAGAAGAAAACCCATACAACATCACATCTCTTCGGTATTGGATCCGTTTTTCAGCTCTTCAAATTTTGAGGCCATGGTCGGGTTGCCTTTTGTCAGTTTCTTGATGGTTAGATCATCGGCTTTGTTATTGGCCAGACGCAGGTTGTTTTCTGAAGAAAGCAGGGCATCCTTGGTTTTTTGGAGGTGCGTAATGGTTTTGTCGATTTCTTCAATGGCCGTTTTAAATTTCCTGCTGGCCAGCTCATAGTTCCGGGCAAAACCTTCTTTAAAGGCATTGATGTTTTCCTCGAAATTGGTAATGTCGATATTCTGGTTTTTGATCATGGCCAGTTCGGCCTTTACCTTCATTGAATTGAGGGCTGCATTCCTCAGTAAAGTAATCATAGGAATAAAAAACTGTGGGCGTACCACATACATTTTAGGGTATTTATGGGACACATCCACTATGCCTGCATTGTACAGCTCGTTATCCGCTTCCAGAAGGGTAACCAGAACGGCATATTCACACCTTTTATCATTCCTGTCTTTGTCCAGCTCCCTGAAAAAGTCTTCGTTCTTTTTCTTGGTTGCGGTTTCATCGCCTTCATTTTTCATTTCAAACATAATCGAAATCACCTCATTGCCGGCATCATCGGTTTCCCTGTAAATGTAGTCGCCTTTACTTCCCGATCTGGCGTCATTGTCTTTCTCGAAATAGGCATTCTGGAACGCGATAGACCTGAGCTTGTTGAACTCCACTTCACAATGCTGCTCCAGCGTTTCTCCCAGCATCTTCGTGGATAACCTGAGCTTCATATCCTTTCGGAAGGCAATTTCTTCATCTTTATGGCGGATGATGTCTTCTTTGGCTTTCAGTTCGGCCAGGTATTTTTCGTTCAGGGACTTTTCCAGCAATTCCATTTCGGTCTTGGTAAGCGTGACCTTGCTGGCAAAATCATCCCTTTCCTTTTCTATTTTCTGGACCGCTTCGGTAACGGAAAGTTTTTTTTCTGTTTCGGCATTATCTAGCTTGAGTTTCAGCTCGGAGATCATGAGGTCCCTGTGAGACAACTGCTCTGTCAGATTCCGTTCTATATCGGCTTTCAGCTGGATGATTTCCTTCTCTTTCTCGTCTTTTTCTTTTTCTATGCTTTTAACAGCTTCAGAAACCGATAACTTTTTTTCAGTTTCCGCGTTGTCAAGTTTCGATTTTAAATCGGTGAGCAGCTGGTCTTTTTCAGCCATTTTTTCAGTCAGGATTTTATCATTGTCTGCTCTAAGACGGAGGATTTCCTGATCCTTATCGGCCAGTTCAGCCTGGATGGTATTTTTAAGATGGGCTTCCGCAAGCTTTACCGCATTTTCTTTTTCCTTTTCAGCAAGGGCGAGCCTGGCGTGCAGCTCTTCTTCAAACTGATGGTCCCTTACCTGTTTCAGGATGTCCGCGAAACCGGCTTCATCTACTTTGAAAACTTTCTGACAGTGGGGACATTTAATATCGTTCATGATGTACTTTACCTTTGTTGTATGATGGGAGTTCGGCTTTCTACTTTGATAGTGCAAAACAATAAAGCCAAACTGTAATGAATCAAATATAGAAAAACTAACTTGAATTCTCAATGAGGTTTCCCGTAAATGCGGCTGAATGTTTTTTGGTGTTTTCTGTTTTGATAACAGCGCAGATGCCGCCGGTTTATAAGGCCGCGATTTAATTCTGATCCTGATCAATTTATTTTCACAATTGTAATGGCATTATAATATGTTGATAATTAGAAAAGGCAGATTTCCAGCAGACTACTTCCTCAGCATTTCTTCATACGTCATTCTGACCGTTTCTTTACCATAGATCTTTTCCAGCCTTCTGACGGTAAAGTGCCCTTTTGCCATCGCCTGGAAGTGATCGATAAACAGGGTATTAACAATCGCACCTCCCGCAGCTCCGATAGCCGGAACAGCCTGTGCTGTTACTTTTTCAGAAACCTGTACGCTGAATCGTGCGGCTACTTTTGAAATTAACTTAACGATGACCGATGCGCCTTCATCCGCTACGGTTTTGGTGGTAAACTGCCGGGCTGCTTCTGCCATGGTTTGCGCCAAAGCAATTCTGGCCGCGAAATATCCGCTTTCGCTCGCGTCATCAGATTCGCTCTTTCCGCCCAGTGCAAAAACTTCGAGACAGGCCAGCTTCACATCCGGATCGGCTATGGATTCCCCTTCACTTCGTGCTATATCGATAACGGAGCGCAGCATAATGGTGGTAGATACCGGAAGCTCAATCGCAAGCGCAGGCAACCCGAAGAAGCCGCCGACAGCCCCGGATGCCGCAACCCCGAATTTATGCCACCAGTTGGAAGGCCGGGCGTTCGGTGTGTCTTTCATCGTAAAGATCGCCGTATCTGCCGCTTTGATTAATGCCGCTTCCGTAATGGTCCCGATTTTTTCATGTACATTTTTAGGAAGGAATTCCAGTGCTTTTTCCAGAGGCTGACCGATAGCGCTGGTAATTTTGGCCACAATGCCCGGGTTTTCCAGGATTTCCATGGCCTGGCGCAATTCTTCAAGGTGATTTTCAGATAGGTTCATTATAATAGTGGTTGTTATTGGGTTTATGCCGTTTCGAAATATTCAAATGTTGTTAAAATGTCTATTCCAAAAGAGGAACGTACTGATAAAGTAAGCATATTTCCGGCCATGAAATTTATATGGTCTGCACATAATCAAAAATAATAAATTCTGATTAATTTTCTTTAAGCATAAGCTTGGCGCTCGTGCTCGTGATCCTGATTGGACTTGTAAATAAAGTATCAAAAACTCCTTCTAAAGCATGCGTTTTATGGTATTATTGTAAACTTTTGATCCTGTCCAGATAAGAGTAATTCTCTTTAACTTTTTCAATCCATTTTTCTCTACCTGTTGGTTTACTAAGGAAATCCGAATGAAATTTTTCTGATTCAGAGTACACTGAAATCTGGTTCGCTAAATCTTTAACTAATGCAGTGTTTTCAGAGTCATTATTCAAGACGTTTAGCGCATTATATAAAAGACAATAGCCGACATATTTTGTGTTCACTAATTCTCTTGTATATTCTTTGATAATGTCTTCCTGGTCTTTTGATGGTGTTTCAGTTTGAATTCCCAAAAGATCTTTTTTAGCAAATAAAATATAAATAAGATACTGTTTTGAAGCTGTGCTCAAATCAGCACTATAAAGAGAGTTCAGGGTTTTCCAATCAATTTTCGGATCATTCATTTTATGGCCCAAATCATTCTCAATATTAAATACCATAAAATCAGTGTGGGCATCCAGATACGGCAATTGGTCCATATACTCTTTCCCCGCAATTTTTGAATTATCATTCTTATTTAAAATAGATGATTTAAATTGACCCTTATCGGTTATCTTTTCATTATTTGTAATGTCTTCTTTTGAGCAGCTTGAAAAAATTGAGGCCACTACAATTCCGCTTAAAATTAAATTTTTCATGATATATTATTTCTTAGTTAACATCCTACACTTGTACCTTCCCATGAATCTACAACACCGGAATCAAAAACCCCCTCAGTTGTTGCATAAGCAAAGTAAACGGTCTTTCCGCGGGGAGGATTCCCGGAGCATGCAGTTCCGTTCGGGACATTCCATCCCATCCCGATTCCGTAACCGCCTGATGAGTTATAACAACTCTTTGTACATACTTTTGCTTCGGCCGCTGTAAGGACCAAGACAGCTAAAAATGTCAGTGTTTTTCTTTTCATTGTTTTTGGTTTAAATTGATTAATGATTTAGTTTTTCAAAAATAGCAAGCAGCACAGAAATTAAATTGTGGAAAACCTCAACAGGTAGTAAGAAAAGCATATCTATGTTTTTTAAGCAGGAGATTAAACGTCAAAAATAATGATTATCGTTCAGCATGGCACTCCGGCTTTTTACGGTGATTCTATTTTCTTTAATAAAGTGTAAGTCAGTTAACTATCTGTGGGATAGGTTGTAATATGACACGAAAAATGACATTTTTTCATTTTCAATGACAAAATTTCACTTCAAAACCACTGGCACAGCCTTTGAAAATATTGTAGTGTGTTCATTAAAAATATTGTTTAACCTTTAAAATTCGTTTGTTATGTCAATCGTAAAAAGAAACAACGGCAGCATGCTACCTGCCGCTCCGCGTACCCTGTTCGATGACTTTTTCGGACGTGAACTTTTTAACTGGGGCAACAACAATTTTTCTTCTACCATGACCACCGTTCCGTCGGTGAACATCAGGGAAAACACAGACAACTTCGAGGTGGAAGTGGCCGCTCCGGGAATGGATAAAAAAGATTTCCAGATTACCCTGGAAGGCAACCTGCTGACCATTTCATCGTCCAGAAAAAATGAATCGGAAGAAAACAAGGGTGAGTACACCAGAAGAGAATTCAGCTACCAGTCTTTCAGAAGGACCTTTGAACTTGCCAAAGATGTGGTGGATGAAGAGCATATCGAAGCCCGGTATGACAATGGTGTCCTGAAGCTTACCATTCCGAAAACGGAAAAGGCGAAGAAACAGGCGCCACGACTGATTGAAATTCAGTAAATCATTATTCATTTAACTAAGTTATGTATACGATACGACAATTGGTTTTCCTCAGGAAAACCAATTGTCGTATAACAGACCCTATCTTCTGAAATTACTTTCGTTGTTACAGATAAAATACGTTTGTCATGAATACATTACTGGTATCCATAGCTATTCTGTGCCTTACCATAACAGGATTGATTTTCCTGCTGAAAAAGCTGAGGCAGCCTTACCTTATTGCATACATCATTGCCGGAATCCTTCTGGGACCGTATGTTTTAAAAGTGTTCACGGAAACGCATCAGATTGAAGTGATCGGTGAGATCGGTATCCTCCTCCTGATGTTTTTCCTGGGGATGGAAATCAACATCCCGAACCATCACAGCCTGATTGTCCGGCCGATGATTGCTCAGGGCTGCAAGATCATACTCAGTTTTGCCTTTGCTTTTCTTGCGGGATATTTCCTGCATCTGGATGTCAGGAGCATGGTGCTAATGGCATTCCTGTTCATTTTTAACAGTACGGCGGTGGTGAGTGAATTCCTTAAAAAAGACAGGATGCTCAATACTTCTTTCGGGATGATGATCCTGAACATCCTGATCATTCAGGATCTGCTGTTGGCTCCTGTCCTTACGGTTCTTAAAATATGGAAAGGGGAACACTTCAGCCTGCGCTCTATGGTTTTTCCTATGGTCCTTTGTATCGTGATCTTTTTCCTGTTCAGGAAGATCCGGAATACCCAGGAAATTAAAATACCGAAGATTTTCAGGGGAATAGAATACGACCACGACCTGCAGGTATTTACCGGTTTGCTGATCTGCCTCGGCTTTGGGATCCTGGCTGAAGCCATTGGCCTGAGCGGGGCTTTGGGAAGTTTCCTGGCAGGTGTCCTGGTGGGAAGGATCAAATTATTCAGCTGGCTGGAACATTCTCTTACGCCTTTTAAGGTATTTTTCATCACGGTTTTTTTCGTTTCCGTCGGTCTGAGGCTTGACCTGGCTTACCTGTACGAGCATTACAGCCTGGTGATTACAGGAACCCTTGTAGTGCTGATCAGCAACAGTGTGATGTCTGCATTAGTGTTCAGGCTTTTACAATTCGACCGGAAGAGCAGCTGGTACGGCGGCGCATTGTTGGCCCAGACAGGGGAATTCGGGATCCTGGCGTTGTCTGTGGCTTACAAGGCTGGTATTATTCCTTATGACCTTTTCAAAGCCGGGCTTTGCATTACCTGCCTCAGCCTGCTGCTTTCCACCATCTGGATTACGGTTTTCAAAAGAATTACGGACAGGAAGATTGTTGGGTAAGTAAGTTTTTTTTAATAAGGTGCATCCCGGAAGCATTTTTCATGGTTATTGATCTGAATAAAGCTGTTGAAAAATAGAATAAATCTATGGACAAGGCCTTTGAAAAACGGGTTTTTACCCCTACCTTTAATAGACCCGATTATTAAAAAAATAAAATATTTATGAATTCAGAACACAAGCATCCTTTCCAGGACATTTTTAAAACTGAAAACGAAATCCCTGAAGAATATAAAATACCCGAAATCCATCAGCGGGAGTATCTGGTCAACGGAGAACTGGTAGTGTGGAACGGGGACGTCACTGAAATTTATTCACCGGTCTGCATCCCTACAGAAAACGGATTGCAGAGGAAACTGCTCGGAAGCATCCCGAATATCAGTCCGCAGGAAGCCATGGAAATCCTGGATGCAACGGTTAATGCCTACAACAACGGTTTGGGAGAATGGCCTTCCATGTCCGTTGAAAACCGCATCAAGTGCATGCAGAAGTTCGTCTATCTCATGCTTCAGCAGCGTGACCTTGTGATTAAGCTGCTGATGTGGGAAATCGGAAAAACCCTGTCAGATTCTACCAAAGAATTTGACCGTACCGTAGATTATATCAATCAGACCATCGATGCCCTGAAGGATCTTGACCGCGAATCTTCCCGATTCCAGCAGGCTGAAGGAACAATCGCCCAGATCAGGAGGGCTCCTTTAGGCGTAGTACTGAGCATGGGCCCGTTCAATTATCCTCTGAATGAGATTTTTACAACGCTGATCCCTGCACTGATTATGGGGAATACCATTCTGTTCAAACTTCCCAAACACGGAGTTCTTGCGCATTACCCGTTGCTGAAAGCTTTCAAGGAAGCCTTCCCGAAAGGAACGGTCAATACATTGTATGGTAAAGGAGCGGAAATCATTACCCCGATTATGGAAAGCGGGAAAGTGAATGTACTGGCATTTATCGGTTCCAGCAAAGTGGCCAATGGCCTGAAAAAGCTGCACCCTAAAGTCAACCGCTTGAGAGCGATCTTAAGCCTCGATGCAAAAAATGCGGCTATCGTAACTAAAAATGCCGATCTGGATGTTGCAGTCA
>Ga0070683_100004157_pt1 | contig 11857 bp, 10 predicted proteins | sample KBSC713LmetaG_FD_64662 | JGI IMG/M metagenome (GOLD analysis project Ga0070683, IMG submission 64662) | Corn rhizosphere microbial communities from Kellogg Biological Station, Michigan, USA - KBS C7.1-3L metaG | ecosystem: Host-associated > Plants > Roots > Rhizosphere ...
GGATGCGGGGATGAGGGGATGCGGAACTGCAAACGGCCTCGCGATGCGCAGAGCATCCCGAGGCCATTTCGCATGCGATGACCGGACTGGCTAGGCGACGAACAGGGCGAGGATGGCGGTGGCCTGCGCGCTCGTGAGGGGCTCGTCGAACGCCTGCGTCGCACCGATGGTCTCACCGAAGCCGCTGGCGAGGGAGGCGACGTTGACCGTGCCCTGCTGCACGTTGTCCTCGCCGTCGTAGACCGCCTGCGCGAAGGCGGGCAGGTCGTCGCGGCTGTTGCCGGTGATCCATCCTGCCCTGCCGCGAAGACGTCGGACCTGCGACGCGTTGCGTCCCTTCACGGTGAAGATCGCCTGCGCGGTGTTGAGCGCGGCCTTGTCGCTCGCGAGCACGGCGAGCTGTCCGAGGTAGGTTCGCACACCGAAGTCCTCGACGATCTGCGAGAGCATCTGCAGCGTGGCGTACTGGTCGGCGGCGAAGGCGAACCCGGGGAAGGCTCCCTTCACGGTGAAGTCGAAGGTGGGGGGTGGGGCGGGCAGCGTCGATCGCGTGCTGAGCGCCTCGGTGAGAAGGCTCAGCGGCTGCGCGGTGTTGCTCGCCAGCTTGGCGAAGACCGCCGCATCGGTGGCCGGCACCAGTCCCGTCGCCGCCACGGCGGTGGTATAGAGCGCCGACTGCAGATACTCGACCTGCAGCAGGAGCTGGAGCGCATCGACGACTTCGGCCGGGCCGACGGACGTGACGCGCGTCGCGGTGGACGGCCGCATGGAGATCGTGCGGTGCGGGTCAGCCATTGTTGTTCGGCCCGTCGAGGAAGATGGCGGGCAGATTCACCATGCCGATCTTGTCGACGAGGTTCTCCTGTACGGCGGCGCCGACTTTCGACGGCCGGAACAGGTCGTCGACGGGGCGTGGGGCGAAGCTGTCGGTCCGCGGGGTGAGGAGATCGCCGATGGCGGAGGCGTGGCGACCTTCGACTGCAGCGATCTTGGCGAGCAGGGTGAGTGTGGCACCGTTCGCGACGTACTGGGCGACGCCGTTGTACATGGCGATGCCGAGCTCCTCGATCTGCTTCGCGAACGCGAGCACCTTCGCGCGGTCGGTGAAGGTGAGGTTCGGATAGGCGGGTGTGACCTTGAACGCGACGCCGGTGCCGAGCATGGCCTCGATGAAGGCGCGATGGATCGCGTCGTGGTTCCGGATGTCGCTGAGTATCGCCTGCTCGGTGGTCGTGAAATTCGACTGCGGGAAGGCGGTGACGACGCGGCTGTAGAAATCAGCTTCCATCTGCTCGAGCACGAAGGCGAGCTGCAGGATCGCGGCATCGCCGGTGGCGAAATCGATCACGAAGGGATCGCCGCTGGCGGGCAATCCGGTGACGTCGTCCGAGGCGCAGGCGGACACGAAGCCGGGCAGAAGCGCGAGCGCGCCGCCCAGCCCGACGAGGCGGAGGAAATCGCGCCGAGTGCCGACGGCGTGAAGCTCGGAGAGGCTTCCCAGTTCGATGCGCATACCGAAAGCTAGCGCGACGAGCGCGCCAGCGGATTGACGAACCCTGCCTGCGCGCACGAGCTTGGGCAATGCACACGACGCGGCGCGTTCGAATCCAGCTCTGGGCGCTCGCGGTGCTCGGCGCCAGCGCGTGCGGCTCGCCGTCGCGCCCGCCCGCGCCAGCGCCGACCCCGGTCCCCGAGCGGGCGCCGCCACCCGCGGCGCGACGGGACAGCGCGCGGACCGACTCGGCGGCGCGCGCTCGGGTGGCGCCGGCGCGCATCCTGCCGGCGTCGCGGCTCGACACGATCCCCACGCGCGCGCTGCGCGCACCCGTGAAGGTGTGCGCGGCGGGTGACGTCACGCTCGGCACGAATCTGGACACGGCGTGGCTGCGCGTGGCATCGGAGCGGCTGCGCACGCGATTCCATCAGAGTGACGAGCCGGCGGCACTTCTGCGGCCGCTGCGGCCACTCGTCGCCGACGCACAGGTGGTGCTCGTCAACGTGGAGTCGGCGATCGGCGAGGGCACGACGCCGTCGAAGTGCGGCCCGCGCTCGACCAACTGCTACGCCTTTCGTGCGCCCGTGTCCAGCGCGGCGGCGCTGCGATCGCTGGGACACACCGTCGTGGGCAACATCGCGAACAATCACGCGCGCGACGCCGGCAGCGCGGGACGCGACAGCACGATCGCCGCGCTCGCGCGCGTCGGGGTGGTGGTGACGGGCGCGGATACGATCGCGACGGCGGTGCCGACGCCGGCGGGGGACACGATCGGCGTGCTCGGGTTCTACACGTCGGATTCGACCCCCGACGCGCGCGACACCGCCGCGGTGCGGCGGCTCGTGGAGCGCGCGACGGAACGCTACCCGGCCGTCGTCGTGACGATGCACCTCGGCGCCGAAGGACGGGACGCGCAACGCACGCGCGACGCGCCGGAGCGCTTTCTCGGGATCGATCGGGGCAATCCGGTGGCGTTCGCCGAGGCGGCGGTACGCGGCGGCGCAGCGCTCGTCGTCGGCCATGGACCGCACGTGCTGCGCGCGGTGGAGTGGCGCGAGCGCGGGGCGCTCATCGCGTACTCGCTCGGCAACACGCTGACGTACGGTCCGTTCCGATTACACGAGCCGGCGAATCGTGGCGCGGTGTTGTGCGCGACGATCGATCGCACGGGACGTACGGCCGCCGCCGAGCTGCGATCGACGATGCAGCTCGCGCCCGGGGTGTTGCGACGCGACGCGCGTGCGCGCGCGACGGTGCTGGTGGATTCGCTGGGCCGACTGGATTTTCCGGCGACGGCCGCGCGCGTGGGGCGAGACGGCCGGCTGCGACCGCGGTAAGGTCAGCCTGGGCCGTCGCCGAGGGAATCGGCTTCGATGCCGATGACCATGCGACGTACGCCGCGCCACGCCTTGATGAGGGGCGAGCCCGTACGCGACAGGTCGCTCTCGATGACGCGACCGGCGACGCTGCTGGCGTGGATGTAGCGACCGTTGCCGACGTAGATGCCGATGTGGCTCACGCCGGACTTGCCCTTCTTGCCGAAGGTGAGGAGATCGCCCGGACGGAGATTGCTCCGGTCACGATCGACCTCGAGGCCCGTCTGTGCCTGCTGCGCCGCGGTGCGGGGCAGGTCGACCTTGAGCGCGGCCATCACGTAGCGCACCAGCCCACTGCAATCGAAGCCCTTCGGCGTGGTGCCACCCAACACGTACCTCGTTCCGATCTGCGCGCGCGCGACGGCGACGAGCGAGTCGCGGAAGCTGTGCACGGACTCGCTCCACGCGGTGAACGGGCGACGCTGTTGTGGTCCTTCACTCGGCGCCGCGGACTGCGCGACGGCGGGCATACCGCAGACGACGATCAGCGTGCACCCGAGGATCGGGCGCACGAAGAGATGGCGCGTGCGGATGGAGCGAGGGAGCAGCATCGCGAAGCAGACAGCGAGAAGACGGGGGCCGACGAACCGACCTGGCGACGTGCGCGGCGCAATCGGAATGCCGCGCGACGAACGGATGGTAGGACGACGGCGACGTGCGGTCAATGAGCAGATGGGCGCGCCGTGCGTCTATGAGAAGACGATGTGACGCGGGTCACGTAACGGATGTGACGCAGACGTGAACGGGGAACAGTGAATGGTGGACCGTTCGCCGTAAGCCGTTCACCGATCACCGTGAACCGATCACCGCGTCAACGGATGTCGAGCAGCTTGTGCGTCTGCAGGCTGAGGCGCCAGCGGGGATGGGCGAGACAGTAGTCGAGTGCCGCGCGCACGTTGCGCTGCGTCTGCTCGGCGTCGCCCATGTCCATCGGCTGGAGGAAGAAGTCCGCGAAGTCGAGCGACTCGAAGCGCTCCGGCTGCGCATCCGCGTGACGCTGCGGATAGACGAGCTTCAGCTCGTGCCCGCGGGTGAGCACGAGGGGCGCGTCGGCCTTGGGGCTCACGCAGATGTGGTCGATGCCTTCGGGCGCGGGCTGCGTGCCGTTCGTCTCGACGGCGACCTCGAAGCCGCGGGCGTGCAGCGCCTGCACGGCCACCGCGTCGAGCTGGAGGAGGGGCTCACCGCCGGTGCACACGACGAGCGGGTGACCACCCGACGCATGGCCGTGCTCCACGACGGGCCAGCGCGAGAGCACGGCATCGGCGAGCAACTCCGCGGTTGCGAATCGGCCGCCGTCGGGCCCGACGCCGACGAAGTCCGTGTCGCAGAACTGACAGACGGCGCGCGCGCGATCCGCCTCGCGTCCCGTCCACAGATTGCAGCCGCTGAAGCGGCAGAAGACGGCGGGACGGCCGGCGTTGCTGCCCTCACCCTGCAGGGTGTAGAAGATCTCCTTGACGGTGTACGTCATGCGAGATCAGTCGACGCCCACGTAGCGCGTGGGGTCGACGACGCCGGCTTCGGCGAAGCCGCGACGGCGCAGCTGGCAGGAGTCGCAGTGGCCGCAGGCGCGCCCATCGTCCGACGGATCGTAGCAGCTCAGCGTCAGCGCGTAGTCGACGCCGAGTGACAGTCCGAGCTCGACGATCTGCCGCTTCGTGAGCCGGAGCAGCGGCGTCTGGATGCGCACGGGAAGGGTGCCTTCGACGCCTCCTTTCGTCGCGAGGTTCGCCATGCGCTCATACGCGGCGACGTACTCGGGGCGACAATCGGGATAGCCGGAGTAGTCGAGCGCGTTGACGCCGATGAAGATGTCGGACGCGCCGAGCACCTCGGACCAGGCGAGGCCGAAGGAGAGGAAGATCGTGTTGCGCGCCGGCACGTAGGTGATGGGAATGCCGTTCGCGAGGTCGGCGTCGAGGCGATCCTTGGGGACGTCGATGTCGGCGGTGAGGGCGGAGCCGCCGAAGGTGCGCAGGTCGATGTCGACGACGACGTGATCGCGGACGCGATACGCTTTCGCGACGCGACGCGCGGCCTCGATCTCGGCGGCGTGGCGCTGGCCGTAGCGGAAGGTGAGCGCGTGGACGTCGAACCCCTCGTCCACGGCGTGGGCGAGCATGGTCGTGGAGTCGAGGCCGCCGGAGAGGAGGAGGACGGCTGGTGGCATGGATTGAATCTAGGCGGGTCGGGGCGGGGGCGCGGCGTGTGGTGCGCGTGCTCAGTCGCGCTGTGCGTCGAGGTCCGTTTACGGGCGGTCCCGAGCATCCACTTCGGCGGGGAGACCCGGCTGGCGCGGCTGGCGCCGCGCTGCAGCCGTCGGACCCCGCCTTCGCGGACGCCCGCTCCCGCCGCAACGGTCCGTGAGGGCGCGCTTCAGCCGCTCCCTCGTCAGAGTCGTGTCCCGTCCTCCCCTCTTTTTTCGATCAAACAACGTCGACCGTCAGCGGTTCTCGGTCGGGATGATGCCGTAGCGGCGTTCTGAGGAGGTGCAGATCCCTCGACTCGCTGCGCTCGCTCGGGATCACAGCGCGCTCGCTCGGGATGACATCTGCTCACGCTGCGCCAAGGGGTCAGAGCCCTCGGGCTCTGCCCTCGGGGTCCGACCCCAGCATCCGCCCTCGGGTCTGACCCCAATGCCTGACCCCTCTGCCTCCATCGCCGCATCCCCCTCCCCTCATTCCCTCATTCCCTCACTCCCCACCTCACCCCAAGGCTCGCTCCAGGTCCTCGATCAGATCCTCGGCGTTCTCGAGGCCGACGGAGACGCGGAGGAGGTTGCGGGGGGAGATGGTGGTCGGGCCTTCGACGGAGGCGCGGTGCTCGATGAGCGACTCGGGGCCGCCGAGGCTCGTGGCGCGGGTGAAGAGGGTGAGGCGGTTCGTGAGGGCGATGGCGGCGGATTCGCCGTCGCGGAGCTGGATGCTCAGCATGCCGCCGAAGTCGCTCATCTGGCGCGCGGCGATGTCGTGCCCGGGGTGCGTCGCCAGACCGGGGAAGTGGACGGCCTCGATGGCGGGATGGGTCGAGAGGAAGCGCGCGACGGCCTCCGCGTTGGCGCAGTGGCCGCGCATCCGCCAGGGGAGCGACCGGATGCCGCGCAGGAGCAGCCAGCAGTCGAAGGGGGAGGGGATCGCGCCGCCGAGTCCCTGGAGGGTGCGCAGTTTGGCCGTGTAGTCGTCGTCTGCGCGGGCCACGAGGGCGCCGCCCACGAGGTCGCTGTGGCCGCCGAGGTACTTCGTGGTCGAGTGCATCACGAGATCGGCGCCGAGCTCGAACGGCCGCTGGAGCACGGGGGTCGCCCACGTGTTGTCGACGACGCAGCGTGCGCCGACGCGATGCGCGAGCTGCGCCAGCGCGGCGATGTCGACGATGCGCAGGAGGGGGTTCGAGGGCGTCTCGACCCAGACGATCTTCGTGTTCGGCCGGAGGAGGCGCTCGACGGCCGCGAGGTCGCTCATGTCGCACGCGTCGGCCTGGAGTCCCCACGGGCCGAACACCTCGCGGAGCAGCTTCAGGGTGCCGTAGTACGCGTCCTCCGGCGCGATGACGTGGTCGCCCGGCGCGAGCACCTGGAAGACGGCGTTCGTGGCGGCGAGCCCGGAGGCGAAGGCGATGGCGCTCGCGCCGCCTTCGAGCTCGGCGAGGGCGCGCTCGAGGAGGGTCCGCGTCGGGTTCGAGGTGCGGGCGTAGAGGTAGCCCTGGCGGTAGCTCCCATCGGGCTCGCGCTCGAAGGTGGTGCTGAGATGGATCGGCGGGGTGACGGCGCCGGTCGTGGGATCGACGGCGTGGCCGGCGTGGGCGGCGAGCGTTTCGATGCGCATGGGGTACACACGGGGTTGAGCGACTCTCGAAGATATCCATCGCTCGGCGGAGACAACACGCCGGGATGGCAGCGCGTAATCTCGATGCCGATACTGAACGCCTCACTTCCCACCTCTGCAGGTCACCCAGATGCCAGTTCGACCCACGTCGCTGATCGCGGCGCTCACGATCATTCCCGCCCTCGTGCAGGCGCAAAGCGGCGCGTCCGCCGCGCCCCCGCTCCCGCTCAAGCACCGCGCGCAGCCGACGACGGCGGCGATCGACGCGAAGGACCTGATGTCACGGCTCTACGTGTTCGCCGACGACTCGATGATGGGGCGCGAAGCGGGGACCGTCGGTGCGTTGAAGGGAACGGCATACATCGCGGCGGAGGTGAAGCGCCTCGGGCTCAAGCCGGCGGGGGACAGCGGGAGCTACTTCCAGAACGTGCCGTTCATCGCGCGCACGCTCGACCCGCAGACGGCGATCAGCGCGAACGATCACCCGCTGACGGCGTTCACCGATTACGTCGCGCTGCCGTTCCGGGGCGCGCAGCCGCGCGCGCTCGACGGCGTGCAGGTAGTCTGGGGGGGCGTCGCGGGCGACACGGCGCACGCGCTCACGGCGGAGCAGGCGGACGGGAAGCTGGTGGTGCTCACGCCGCGCGAAGGCGCGGCGTTCCGCATCACGGCGACCAACCCGCTCGCCAAGGCCGCGGGGATCGCGCTCGTGGGCGGAGCGGAGCTCACGCCGGCGCAGCTGGCGACGGGCCGGTCCGCGGCGATGACGCTTCCGCCGGCCCCGAACGCGCCATCGGCGCTCGTCACCCTGATGGTGACGTCGGGCGCCGCGCAGAAGCTGCTGGGCGGCGCGGTGGAGAGCATGACGGTGGGGGCGACGGGCGCCACGATGCACGGGAACCTGCGGTACACCGAGCGCGCGGCGCCGACGCGCAACGTGGTGGCGATCCTGCCGGGCACGGATCCGAAGCTGCGGGGCGAGTACGTCGCCGTCGGGGCGCACAGCGATCACGTCGGCTATCGCGCGGCGGGCGCGGTGGACCACGACTCGCTGCACCTCTACAACCAGCAGCGCTGGTTCGCGACGGAGAATCCGAGCGGCGCGCCGCTGAGCCCGGACGACCGTCGCGCGCAGCAGGCGCGCGTCGCGGCGATTCACGTGAACGTGGACTCGCTGCACGCGCTGCGTCCCGCGCGCCGCGACTCGATCAACAACGGCGCCGACGACGACGGCTCGGGGTCGGTGACGGTCCTGGAGGTCGCCGAGGCGTTCGCGAAGGGGAAGGTGAAGCCGAAGCGCTCGATCCTCTTCGTCTGGCACACGGGGGAGGAGAAGGGGCTGCTCGGCTCGCGCTACTTCACCGATCATCCCACGGTGCCGCGTGATTCGATCGTGGCACAGATCAACATCGACATGGTCGGCCGCGGTGCGGCGACGGATCTGCGCGCGGGGAGCGAGAGCTACCTGCAGCTCGTCGGCTCGCGCCGTCTGTCGACGGAGCTCGGCGACCTCACGGAGACGGTGAACAGGTCGCAGCCGGCGCCGTTCACCCTCGACTACACCTTCGACGCGAACGGACACCCGGAGAACATCTACTGCCGCAGCGATCACTACAACTACGCGCGCTACGGCATCCCGGTGGTGTTCATGACGACGGGACTGCACGGCGACTACCACCAGGTGACGGACGAGCCGCAGTACATCGATTATCCGCACATGGCGCGGGTCGGCCGGCTCGTGTTCGACCTCACGAATCGCGTGGCGGACCTCGACCACCGTCCCGTGGTGGACAAGCCGAAGCCGGATCCGACCGGCGCCTGCCGCCAGTAGCGGCAGGGCCGCTGCGTCAGCGCGTGCGGAGTCCCGTCACGAGCTGACGCAGCTGCGTCGAGCCCTCGAGGAGCTGATGCGAGGCGCTCGTCATCTGCTCGCACGCCGCACTCTGCTCCTCGGTCGCGGCGTTGACCTGATGGGCGGCGGACGCGTGGCTCTCGGCGGTGAGGGCGATCGCCTGCACGTCGTCCGCCGCGTCCCGCGCGGCGCGCACGTTCGCGTCGACGGCGTCGGACACGCCGGACGCCGCGATGCGCGTCTTCTCCGCGACGGCCGAGATCGTGGACAGCGCGTCGTCGATGTCGCGCGAGACGCGCTCGATCTCGGCGACGCGGGCGGCGCTCGTCTCCATCGCACGCGCGCTCGTGGCGACGCGCGCGCGGACGACGCCGGTGAGCTGGACGATGTCGTCCGCTGCGGTCTGCGAGCTTGCGGCGAGCGTGCGCACTTCCTCGGCGACGACGGCGAAGCCGAGACCGGCGTCGCCGGCGCGCGCCGCCTCGATGGCCGCGTTCAGGGCGAGGAGATTCGTCTGATCGGCGATCGTGCTGACGGTGAGGACGAACTGCCGGATGTCGTCCATGGTGGCCTGGAGCGCCCGCACCTCGCCGGTGGCGCCCTCGACGCTGCGCTTCACCTCGCGCAGGATCTCGACGGCGCGGTCGATCTCGGCGCGCTTCTGCGCCGCGGTGGACTCGATGTCGCCGGCGAAGGCCGTGACCTCGCTCGAGCGCCGCTTCACCCCCTCGCCGGCGGAGTGAATGTCCTGGAGCGCGCGATCCACGGTGCGGAGCCGGTTCACCTGTTCTTCGGCGCCGATGGAGACGCTGGTCATCGACGACGCCATCTGACTCGCGGACGCGGCGATCTCGTCGGAGACGGACGCCAGCTCGTCGGCGGAGTGAGCGACGTCGGCCGAAGTCTGTGCGGCGACGGCGACGACGCGCGACAGCGAATCGCCGGTCTGGTTCATCGCCTCGGCGAGGATCTGGAACTCGGCGGGCAGCCGCTCCGTGGTGCGCACGGTGAGGTCGCCGCTGCTGAGCGAGCGGGCGTGATGCAGGAGCACGCCGAGTGGCGCGCTGATCGAGCGCACGGTGATCGCGACGCCGAGCGTGCCGACGATGACCGCGCCGCCGATGAGCAGGACGAGCGCGAGCGAGCGCCGATCGGAATCCTCGCGCAGGGCGCTCGAGACGGCGGCGACCTTCGCCGCCTTGAGCTGGCCGAGCTTCTCGATGTCGGCGAGCAGATCGCCGATCACGGTGCGCGCCCGCAACTCCTCGGCGGCCGCGTCGGCGGGACGGTCGACCTCGATCAGCCGATGCGCGAGGGCATAGCGTACTTCCAGCTCGGAGAATCGGGAGTCGATCGCGGCGATGAGCGCTGCTTCCTCGCCCTTGCGCTCACCGGCGTCGCCCTTGTGGCTGAGGCGCGCGTTCATCGCGCGCTGCACGTCATGCGCATCCCACCCGTACCGATGGAAGGCGGCCAGCGCCGCGGTGTCGCGCGTGCGCAGGTAGGTGCCGGCGGCCTCGATCGTCTGTGCGACGTCGCCGGAGAGGGCGGCGCTCTGCTGCGCTTCGGCCTGCACGCCCTCGAGCGTCGTGCCCACGGCGACCGACATGCGCGTCATCGTTCGGCGCGCGAGGACGCCGGCGACGATGAGCAGGCCGATGAGTGCCGCGAAGCCGAAGACGAGCCGGCCGCGAATCGTGCCGCCGCGCGCCCACGACGGGGCGCTCACTTGCCCGCCTCGGCGAGGCGCAGCGTGCCGCGATCGATGCGCGTCATGACGACGTTCTTGCCGACCGGATCGCCGTCGGTGCCGAAGGAGATGGCGCCCGTGACGCCCTGGTACGCGGTGGCCGGCGTCAGCGCGGCGAGATAGTCGCGGATCGCGCGCCGGTCACCGCGGCTGTTGGTCGCCGCGACGTAGAGCAGCATCGTGGCGTCGTAGGCGAGTGCGGCGTTGTTGTCCGGGCGCATGTGGAAGCGCTGCGTGAACGCGGCGACGAACCGCTGCGCCTGCGGACGCGGATCCTCGGCCGTGAAGGGCACGCCGACGTAGATGCCCTGCGCGCGGAGCGTGTCGACGTTCAGACCGCTCCAGCCGTCGCCGCCGAGCAGGTCGGCGGACAATCCGCGGGCGCGCGCTTCGCGAAGGAAGGCCAGGCCCGACGCGTCGGTGCCGGCGACGAACACCACGTCGGCGCCCGTGCGCTTGAAGCCCTCGACGTAGGCGTCGAACGGCTGCTCCTTGCCTTCCCCGATCGGGTCCATGCTGACGACGCGGCCGGAGAACGCGCGGCGGAAGGCGTCGGCCAGTCCACGGCCGTAGGTGTTGTTCTCGTAGAGGATCGCCGCGCGCGACCGACCGAGGCGGCTGGCGAAGCGCGCGATGTCCTGGCCGTTGGACGAGTCGCTCGAGATGACGCGGAACGCCCAGGGCGAGATGCCGGTGAGCGCGGGAGAGGTGGCGGTCGTCGCGACGGCGGCGAGCCGGCCGTCGTACACCTGTGCGGCGGCGACCATCGCGCCCGAGTTGACGTGGCCGATGACCGCGGCAATCTCCGGCGTGTCGACGAAGCGCTGGGCGATGCGGCTCGCCTTCTCGCCGCTCCCCTCGTCGTCCTCGTAGCGGATCTGGAGCGGGCTGCCGGCGCGCTCGGGCCGCGCATTGATCTGGGACAGGGCGAGCTCGATGCCTCGCCGGTTCATCGCGCCGTAGCCCTCCTTCCATGGTCCTGCGGCGCCGAAGGTGAGGGAGCCGCTCGAGCCACGTGAGCAGCTCGCGATCAGGATCAAGAAGAGCAGGCGCTTCATGCAACATGGAACGAGGGAGGGCGCGCGCGTCGCAACTTCGCGATGCGCGTCGAGGAGTGACGAGCTGAGGTGCGCGATCGCAACGCATCGTGTACGTCGTGGCACTCTCTCTGCGAATCACATTTGTTTAGAGGAGTTCTGTATTCAAATTTGTCGGGTGAAAATGCGAATTCTCGTCACAGGTGGGAGCGGAGTGGTCGGAGCGGGAACGGTCACCGAACTGTTGCGCCGTGGGCACGAGGTGCGCCTGCTGGCGCGTCACGCGCGCGATGATGCGCGCCAGTGGCAGAACCGCGTGACGCCGCACGACGGCGACGTGACGGATCCGACGTCGATTGGCGGCGCAGCCGACGGGTGCGACGCGGTGCTCCACATCGTCGGCATCGTCGAGGAATCGCCACCCACGGTCACCTTCGATGCCGTCAACGTCGGGGGCACGCGAAACATGCTCGCCGAGGCGCAGCGGGCAGGGGTGAAGCGCTTCGTGTTCGTCTCGTCG
>Ga0070683_100004159_pt1 | contig 11856 bp, 6 predicted proteins | sample KBSC713LmetaG_FD_64662 | JGI IMG/M metagenome (GOLD analysis project Ga0070683, IMG submission 64662) | Corn rhizosphere microbial communities from Kellogg Biological Station, Michigan, USA - KBS C7.1-3L metaG | ecosystem: Host-associated > Plants > Roots > Rhizosphere ...
GGATCGTCGGTGCGCATCAGCTGCAGGTAGTCGACGATGATCAGCCCCAACCCGCCCTTGTCCTGTTCCTGGGCATGGAGGCGGCGCGCCTTGGCGCGCAGGTCGAGCACGCCGAGGTCGGAGGAGTCGTCAAACCAAAGTGGCGCTTCCTCCAGCTCGTTGCAGGCCCGCACCACCTTCGGCCAATCCTTCTGGGAGACCTGTCCCTTGCGCAGCTTGTCGCCGGAAATCCGCGCCCGACAGGCGATGAAGCGCTGGGCCAGCTCGACCTCGGACATCTCGAGCGAGAAGAAGGCGACCGGCTGGTTGTGTTTGACTGCCACGTTTTCGGCGATGTTGGCGACTATGGCCGACTTTCCCATAGCGGGTCTCGCCGCCACGATGATCAGGTTGCCGGGCTGGAAGCCGCCGGTGATCGCGTCGATGTCGCGGAATCCCGAGGGCGTGCCGGTGAGTTCCGCCTCGCCGGTGGAGAGCTTCTCCAGCCGGTCGACCTCGCCGTGGAGGATCTCGGAGAGCAGTTTGAAGTCGCTTGCCTGCTCTTTGTGGGCGACGTCGAAGAGCAGCTTCTCGGCCCGCTCGGAGAGCTCGCGCGGTTCGCCGTCGCGCTCGTGCACCCAGCCCTGGATCTGCTGGCCGGCACCGAGCAGCCGACGCAGCAGCGAGTTCTGCTGGACGATCTCGGCGTAGTGCTTGGCGTTGCCGGCGGCGGGGACCTTGGCGGCCAGCTCGGAGACGTAGTGCTTCCCCCCCGCCTCCTCGATCTGGTTGCGCTGCACCAGCGCCTCGGTGACGCTGAGCTCGTCGACCGGCTTCGACGCCGCATAGAGATCGTGGACACAGGTGAAGATCGCCGCGTGCTTCTCCAGGTAGAAGTCGCCGGAGTTGAGCTTGACCTCGTCGATCACCCGGGTCAGCGTTGGCTCGGAGACCAGCATCGCCCCCAGCACCGATTCCTCAGCCTCGATGTTCTGCGGCGGGACGTGGGCTGTGGGAGGGGAGGCCATCGACTTAGTTAAGGGCCCTCGGCGGCGTCAATTCGCCCCGGGGGGACCAAGCAAACCAGAGGCGCCCCGCGGGCACAGGCCCGTCCCTGCAAAGTCGGGCGAAAGAAACCGACGGCTCTTATTCGCTCTGTTCGAACGTGTGCTGGTAAGTCGTTGGGGGTCCGCTGCGGCCGATCGGGTTGAAAGGCGCCTGCTGGGAGCAGCCGGGGGCGCCGATCGCGCTCGAGTCGGTCTGTTCGGCGAAGGCGTACTTTCGAAGCGCTTCGAAGAAGCTCTTCGAGAATTTTTCGTTATCCGCCGCCGAGCTCTTGCTGCGTTTGGTGCGTTCCGCGAAAGTTGGGTTTTTGTAAGTTTCGGGGCTGAGAGTGGCGGTGACACCCGAGGTGCAGCCGCGGGTATCGAAGCTTGGCAGGCCGGTGGCGAGCATCTTCATCGACAACGGCTGCGGGTAGGCATTGGTCCGGCCGGTAGTCGTCCGGCTCGGGTAGGTCGCCAGCGATTCCGGGGTGAACGGGCCCATCGCCCTGATGTAGTGAAGATTTTCGCCGGCGGCATTTACTTCCGGCAGCTTGGCGTTGGTCAACGACGCGAGATTTCCCATCGTCGCTGTCAGCTCGTGCTTGTAGAGGCCGAGGCCAGTGATTACCGGGTTGAGGTTGCGCAAGAAGGGGTCGACGGCGCGCAGCAGCGGCGGGAACTCGTCGCGGAAGAGCTTGCGGGCGCCTTGGAAGCCGCTCGGGGCGCGGTCGATCACCGGTTCGAGGCCTTCGAAGAAGCCCTTCGCTTCCGGCGCCAGCTTGGAGAAAGCAATCAAGGTCGGTGAGAGCTGTTCGGCGACGGGGACCAGCTGCTTCATCACCGGGTTGGCATTGACGGCGAAGCTCTTGAGTCGGTCGAGGGTCAGTTTCGACTCGTCCTGGAAGGTCGGGAAGGCGCGGAAGAGCGCTTCGATGTCGCGGTCACGAGCGGCGGTGGTACTGAAGACCGCGTTGGAGTTTTCGATCAGGCTCGCCAACTCGCCCTGGCGGCCGCGCAGGGCGGTCAGCGCGGTAGAGCCGTTGCGGAAGAGCTGCTTGACCGCGAGCCGTTGGCTGTCGAGGACGCGGAAGAGGTGGTCGAAGCTGGTGAAGGCCGGTTCGAGCTCGCCGAAGGCGTAGGAGAGACTGGCGCCCTGGCCCTCGATCGCCACCGCCGCTTCCTGCTGCCAGGTCTGGAAGGCGGCACGGGTTTTGGGGTTGAAGGTGCGGAAGATCTCATCGAGCTGGACCGATTCGGCGACCTGGGCTTCCGGCAGGGTGCCGCCGTCTGCGAGCTTGGGGCCGTTGCGACTGCCGGGCGTGAGTTCGATGTAGGTCTCACCGAGCAGCGTCTTGGTGCGCAGGATGGCCCGCGTGTTGGCCGGCAGCGGCCCGTACTTGTCGTCGATGTCCACCTTGGCCATCGCGTCTTTGCCGTTGGGGGCGAGGACGATGTCCTGCACCTTGCCGACCGAGACGCCGGAGATGCGCACGTCGGACTGTTGGGCCAGCTGGGTCGCCTCCTTGAAGGGAACGTTGATCTCATACGGCCGCGCCTTGAACGGGGTCGGGCCGCCGAAGGTGATCCAGAGAAAGAGCAGGATGCCGAAGCAGGAAAGCGCGAAGCCGGCGATCACCAGGAGCTGGGTCGTGCTGGGGGCGCGCTTACTCATTCTGTTTCCGGACCGCAGCCGGTGAATTCTTTCGAGGCCGGCGGGATCGGAGGCAGTTCGCCCTTGCGCGGCACATTCGCTCCCCTGAGCAGGGACTGGATGTAGGGCTTGTCGGTGGCGAAGCCGTACGCGAGTTCGGAACCGGTGCAGGAGATCATCACCAGGCTCCGGCTGATCGGGCCGGCCGGGTCCTCGAGGTTGAAGGTCGCGTTGGTGTCGTGGTTGAGCCAGGGCAGGTAGAAGAGGTAGCTCTGCTGCTTGCCCTTGGGCTTGTAGGCGAGCTCGTTGAGGAAGCTGTTGAAGGCACCGAGGGAGTTGCCGAAGCCGCGGACGCTCTTGTTGAGGGCGTTGGAGCCCCGCCTGACCTGAGTCAGAACCGGGCGGACTTCGCGGGTGAACGGCCGGATCTGGGTGCGAATCGGCTCGACCGTCTGTTCGAAGAGCCGCTGATTGGCCTTCAGGGCCGGTTTCAGCGCTTGCGCCTGTGGGATCAGGCCGAGCAGCGCCGGGCGGGCGGCCTTGGAGAAGGCGTCGGCGCTGGCGAAGGCCGATTCGGCTGCGCTGAGGGTGGACGGGAACTCGGTGAGGATTTCCTGGACCGAGCTCTGTTGGTTGGCGAAGTTGCCGAGGGCGCCCTTGGAGGAGGTGACCCAGCGTTCGATCGCGGCGTCGTGGCGGCCGAGTTCGGTGGTCAGCAGGCTGAAGTCGTGGATCACGTTGGCCAGCGCCTCGCGCCGAGTTGCCACCGCTTTGTTGAGGCTGGCGATGTAGTGGGAGAAGGGCTGTAGGCGGCGCAGGGCATTGCCGAACTGGTGGCCGCGGCCGCCGATCCCCTGGGCGCCGCCGGCGACGAGCAGCTGGATGTACTGGCGCGTGTCGGCGTCGAGAGTGCCAAGGAAGGCGTCGAGGTTGACGTTGGGTTCGGTCTGGGAGAGCGGGAAGTTGTGGCCGTCCTTGATGTGCTCCTTGCCGCTGCCGGGTTCGACCTCGACGACCATGTCGTTGAGGTTGGTTTTCGGGCGCAGCAACAGGCTGGCGTTGGGATGGATCAGTTCCATGTACTTCGGCTCGATGTCCATGCCAACCACTGCGTGGCCGTCTTCGAGGTCGACCGAGGTGACCTTGCCGATCTGGATGCCGGCGATGTCGACGGCCTGGCCCTGACCCGGAGTGACAGCCTGCGCGGTCGTGAAATCGCCGGTGATGTGGTCGAATTCTTCACCGACGATCGGTACCCAGTTGGGCAGCGAGGCTTTCTGCTGGGTGAAGATCCACAGCGTCATCACCACCCCCAGCGCGGCGAGGACGAGGATCGCAATCGTGTCCTTGCTGCGCCCGCGCGACTGGCGCGAGAGCGAGGCGCGGAAGCTCGTCCAGCGACTCATGAGCCTGGCACCACCGATGGGTTGGGCGCGCCGACCTGGCCGAGGCCGGAGTTGAGGTCGGGGACCGGGTTGCTGTCGCAGCGCACGTCCGGCTTCAAGGGGCCCCGGCCCCCGAGCTGGGGTTGGGTGCCGAGCGGCGGGGCGATCGTGTGCGCGTAGTCGCGCTTGTCCGTGCTCAGATTCCCTTCCGGGTTCTTCTCTTCGACCAGTAGGTTGCCGCCGCCGGGCTGCACCCGCAGGAACGGTCCGTTGCCATCGAAGTTCTGACCCCAACCCGAGAAATCGGTGAGCGAGTAGAGGAACTCGCGGTAGTTGGGCTGCCCGGTGCTGAACTGGTCGTTGATCACCTGGTTGCCGGTGGGAACGAGGACCTTGCTGGTGCAGAGGCTGATCCGGTTTAGCTGTGGCAGGGCGATCGCCTTGCCGGCCTGAGCGGCACCGGCAAGTCCCGGGGTCGCTTCGCGAAGCAGTTTCGCCGTTCCGCCCGCCTCCTTGCCGGAGAGCAGGGGGCGGGCCTGGGCGAGCCACGGCTTGCCGGCCTTGATCACCGCCGGCAGCTCGGCCACGGCCGGGGTCATCTCGATCGCCCAGGCGCGCAGCGGCGGCAGCGCCTTGTTGAGGCTGACCAGCGAGCTGTGGAAGTTGTGCAGGGTCGGCGCCAGGCGGTTGACCGTGGTCGAGAGGTTGGCCGACTGGGCGGCGAGGGCGCCGGTGAAGACGTCGAAGTTGACGATCAACCCCTTGAGGTCCTCCTCGTTCTTGGAGAGGGCGGCGAAGGTGCGGCCGGCGCCGGCGATCAGCCGCGAGAGGTCATGCGGCTGGGTGCCGAGCAGGGCGTTGGTGACCTGGGCGCTGTAACGACCGGCGTCACCGCCGTAGTGGAAGGCGCCGTTGAGCGCTTCGCCGGCGGTCTTGCCCTGCACCTCGGGTTCCTGCGTGGCATCTTCGGCCGCGGTCGGCTTGCTGGTGAGCGCCGTGCCGTAGCTCTCGAGCAGGTGACCGAGATCGGCCCGCACCGGCGCCTGCAGGGCGGTGAGGACTTCGTCGATCTGGACCCAGGTCGAGGTGCGACTGACCGGGATCGTGTCGCCGCTGCCCAGTTCCGGCGCGCTCGGGCTACCGGGCGAGAGATCGATGAAGAAGTTGCCCTCGAGGAAAATTCGTGGGCGGATCGCGGCAAAGGCATCGTCGTGAACCGGCCGGCCTTTGCCTTCGACCGTGAAGGTGACGGTGGTGGCGTCGCCGTCGCGTTCGGTCGAGATCACCCGGCCGACGTCGACGCCGGCGATCCGCACCGGCGAGTTGGTGGCGATGTTGACCCCGTTGCTGAAGGTCGCCTTGAGCTGGTAGCCATAGCTGGTGAAGGGCACGTGGCCGGTGAAGGCCAGGTAGGGGCCAACGGTGAAGATGAGGATGAAGATCACCGCGATCACGGCATTGCTCGGCCGCCACTTGAAGCGGCTGTTGGTCGCCCCAGCCCTCGTGTCTCTCTCCGGAAGCCGACCCATTATTCGCCCGCTTCCCCGCGCTGTTTCTGTTTCTTGCTCTGGCTGGCGGTAATGGTGCCGTCGTCACGCGGGGTGTTGCCGATCCGCGTCTTGCCGAGTTCGTAGCGCTCGTTGCCTGCTTCGCACTCATTCGGCTGACCGGGCGAGGCTGTATTCGGGAAGGGGTTGCTGTGGAGGTGGTTCAGGGGGTCGGTACCTCCACCGTTCGCCGGCGCCGAGGCCTGTCCCCCCTCGTTGTTCGGCCCTTCCGGCGGCTGGAAGGAGATCGCGTTGATCCAGCCGCCCAACCCGTTGTCTTCGCTGGAGGCATTGGCGAGATTGCGGAAGGTGATGCTGAGGTAGTTGCAGGTGGTCTGCGCGGGAGCGATGAACCTGATCGCCGGCCCGAGCAGTTCGTTGGTGTCGATCAGCAGGTCGAGCCCGTTGAAGACGCCGGTCGACTGTTGGAAGGCGAGCAGCGCGTCGGCGGTGGGCGGTATCTGTGCGTTGAGAACCGGCGAGCGGTTGAGGGCCGGGATGCCGGCCCGCAGTGCAGCAGCGATTGTCGGCGAGGTTTCGCCCAGCACCTTCGCGCCGGGCTTGAGCGCGGCGAAGAAGCGTTCGGAGCTGTGGAGGAAGGGGTTGATCGCCGGCAGGTCTTCGGTCACCGAGTCGAGCGTTTCCGGTCCCTTGGAGATCGTTTCCTGGATGTAGGGGCGAGAGACGCGGGCGAAGGCGGCGAAGGTGCGATCGAGGGCGGCAAACATGCTGGCCTGCTGCTCGGCCACCGGCGCCACGGTCGCCGAGAGCGCCTCCAGCGCTTCGAAGAATTCACCGAAGCCGGTGCTCGGCGCGACCAGGTCCGAGAGGGCCGGCTCACTGCTTTCGGCCAGCATGCGCAGGGCGACAAAGGCGTTGTTGAGCTGCGGGCCGCGGCCGGCAAGACCGTTGCCGAAGCCGGCCAGGTTGCGCTGGATCGCCTTGCGGGTCTTTTCGTCGAACATGTCGAAGAACTGGTCGATGTCGACCGGTTCGGGCCGGGCAGCCTTGACCGGAATCGTTTCGCCGGCGGCGAAACCTTCCTTCGAGTCGCCGGGGATGATCGACAGGTACTTGAGGCCGAGCGGCGATTTGGGGCGGATGATCATGGTCGAGTTCTTCGGCAGCGGCTCGACGTTCTTGTCGAGGCTGAGGTCGAGTTCGGCCGCGACCTGGCCGTTGCCGGTCTGCACCGGCACCACCGACTTGACCACGCCGACACGGGCGCCGCCGATCCGCACCTCGTTGCCCTTGACCAGGGCGTTGGCATTGGGCACGCGGGCGTGGAGGTTGTAGGTCGAGACGAAGGGCAGGCCGTTGTTGGCGTTGTAGGCGAGAAAGACGGCCACGATGATGACCAGCACGGTCACGGCGCCGACGATCACCGGGCTGCTCGCAACTCCCTGTATGCCGCTGCGGTTTCTCATGGGCCGAGGAGGTAGTCGAGGAGGGCACGCTGGCGGGAAGCCGGCGCGGTGGACTTCGCCCCGAGCTGCCTGCCCTGGGCGATTTCAGGAGCTTCGGGAGTGGTCGGCTTGGCCGGCGCGAGAGTCGTTGCAGGGCCACCCGGCCGGGCCAGTGTGCTGCCGACTTCACCGGCTTCCTGTTGTTCCAGGTCCGCGAGCAGTGTTCTTAGTTCGGCCTCGGACGCTCCCGCTTCGGCGTGGAACTGGCCGGTGAACTTCGCCGAGCAGTTGGTTTCCACTTCGTATTCGAGGCAGTTGGTCAGGGTGACGAGCAGGCGCGAGTAATGGCCGTATTTGTCGAAGCCGTTGGAGGCGGCCGTGAAGTTGTAGATCAGTTCGGTGAGAGCGTCGAAGCCCTTCGTTTCCTTGGTGCTGGCGAGGAATTCGGCCAGGGTGTTGGTCGGGCTGACGCCGGTGCGGGCCAGTTCCGTCGTCTTGCGCACAACCGGAAGGGCGGCGCGCAGGGTCGGCCCGGCTTCTTCGCCGGTCACGCCGAGCGACTTCAGCGAGACGGTGGAGGCGGCCGAGAACGGGGTCAGCAGGCGGGTGGCTTCGGTGAACGAAGGTGCCGCCTTGTCGAGGTCGGTGAAGACCGGCGCGGCAACGTCGGAGAAGGCCCCGAGGCTGCGCATCGTCGTGCGGAACTCACGCAGGAAAGCGGGGAACTTCTGCAGCGATTCTTCCAGCGCCTTGCCCTTTTCGGTCGTCGCCTGAGCAGCGGCGCCTGAGTTGGTGAAGAAGCCGGCGACCTGGGCGCGTTCGCGCGAGAGCGGCCCGAGGATCTGCTCGGAGTCGGCCGAGAGCTGGGTCAACTGGTCGCGCTGGTCGTTGAGGATGCCGATCAGGCGGACGACGTCGCGCAGGGCCGGGTTGGCCCGCTTGACGGCCGCCTCGATGTCGGCGCCACGGCCGGCGAGGCCGGCGCCCAGTTCGTTGAAGATCAGGCGGAAGCGCTGCGCGTAAGGCAGTTTGTTGATGTCGTTGATCAGGTCGGGATCGACGCTGGTGCTGTTGTTCTCCAGCGGCAGCAGGTACTGGCCAGCCCCGGGTTGACCAGACGGGATCTTCTTCAGCGGCGGCGCCTCCTTGGCACCGGGGGCCCGGGGCAGGGTCGGGCGGCAGTCGACGAACTTCTCGCCGATCAGCGACTGCGGCCGGATCAGGCAGCTGGCGTCGCTGCGGAAGTCCTGGAAGCCGGGGTCTTCGATCTTCATCACGATCACCGCCTTGCCGGTGACGGCCTGTTCCTTGCCCCCTTCGTAGCTGTCGACTTCGCCCGGCAGAGTGACCCCGACCGACTCGATTTCGCCGACGTTGGCGCCCGCCACGCGCACCTGCTCGCCTTTGACCATGAAGCCGCCGTTGTCGAAGATCGCCCGCACCACGTAGCCGCTGCTTTCGCCGCCGCCCGACGAGATCAGCACGATCGCGACGATCACCGCCGCAACGAGGCCTCCTATGAGGATCGCTTTCCTCATGGGCCGGGTGGCGCGTCGGCCGGGTTGCAGTCGGCGGTGGTCACGCCCGAGCCGCTGTGCGGCGGTTCGACGAAGGGGCTGGAGCCGTCGGCGGCTGGCTGGCTGGCGCCGCCCGGGCAGCGCTTCTTGACGCCGGCCGAGGTGCCGAAGACGTCGTACTGTTCGGAGGGCGCGATCGGTTTCAGTTCGCGATTTTCGCTGTTGTACTTGAAGAGGTTGAGGTCGCTGAAGCTGCTGCGCACGTAGTGGCCGTTGCCGTCGTAGGGAGCGCTGACCTGGCCGAGGCGGGCGAAGCCGTTGAAGAGGTCGGGCGTGTAGGCACGGATGAAGTTGAGGTTCGGCTGGAAGGCCGTGATCGCGCCTTCGGAGTGCGGGAACGCCCGCGAGGCGCGCTGTTGGACGGCGGGCAGGAAGCCGAGCAATTCGGCCGAGTCGTTGGCGAAGCCGTTGCGGCGCACGGTCAGGCGCAGGTTCCTGAAGACGGGTACCGCCTTGGAGAGGACGGGCCGCAGTTCGCCGAGGAAGGGTGCCAGGTCCTTGGTCGCCGTCTTCGAGGTGTTGATCAGCGGTTCGACGTCGTCGAGCGCGGCGCGCAGGTTGACGAAGGTCGTGTTGGCCTGGCGGAAGGTCGGCGGCAACAGCTTCAGGCTGGTGCCGAGGGCAGCGTTCTGCTTGGCGATCGCGCCGAAGGCGGCGTTGGCGTTGGCGATCGCGCTGGAGAGCTCGGCGCCACGTTCGGAGACCGTGGTGCCCAGCCTGCTCGAGCTGACCAGGAAGCGGGCGAAGAGCTTTTCGTCGGCGTTGATCTCATGGGCGAACGCGCCGGCGCGGTTGAAGCCGACGCCGATGTATTTGAAGGTCTTGTTGGCCGGCTTGCCGGCGCCCGCATAGACTTCCGCATTGCCTTCGATGAATTGCTGAAGGCCGCGACGGACCGGCGCCGGGAAAGTGTTGAAGAGCTGGTCGATGTCGACCGGGGTCGTGGTCGAGGCGAGGCCTAGGGTCGCGTCGTTCTTCAGCGGCGGGTTGCTGTTGGGGCCCGGGCTGATCGAGACGTAGTGGTTGGCAACGCCGGAGAGCGAGGTGGCGCGGATCGTCGCCGTCGTGCCTTCATGCAGTTCCTGTTCGACGCTGACGACGACCTTGGCCAGGTTGTCGTCAGTCAGTTCGATGCTTTCGACCGAGCCGACCGCCTGGCCACCGATCAAGACCTGGTTGTCCGGAACGAGCTGACTCGCATTCTGGAAGAGCAGGTTGTACTTGTGTTCGCTGCCGCCGTTGAAGATCACGTAGCCGAGCACGATCACGGCAATTGCCAGGACCGCGATCACCGCCACCCGCACAGGGGTGATCCCCCGGCCTTGTGCCGAGCCAGCGTCCTCGCCTGAAGAAGGATTAGCAGCCACGGATCGTCGCTTACGGTTCCCCGGCCTCCGACCCGGTGGAACGGCTGCAGAATCGTATCCGAGCGACCCGCCGCCACGGGTACGCCGGGCGGGGACTTAACTGGAATTCAACGCGCTCTTTTGCAGCGGATAAGCGGAGGGCAAGCCGCTCAGACGTTGAGCCGTGGCAGCACTCGCTCCAGCGAGCGGGGCAGCCACCAGACACGGTCGCCGATCAAGAGCATCAGGGCCGGCAGCAGGACGACCCGCACCACGGTCGCGTCAAGGATGACAGCCACAGTCAGGCCGATGCCGATTTGGCTCACGGTGGCGATCGGGGCACTGGCAAATGCGATGAAGACGGCCATCATGATCACCGCCGCACCGGTGATCACCCTCGCCGTCTTCTCCAGGCCGAATTCGATCGCCTTCGCGTTGTCGCCGAACTCGTCGTAGTGCTCGCGCATGCGCACGAGCAGGAAGACCGCGTAGTCGATCGAGAGCCCGAAGACGACGCCGAAGATCATTACTGTGCTGACCGCATCGACGTAGGTGTGCCCGCCCAGCGGCCAGCCCTCGGGCACATTGGTCAGCAGCATCAAGACCCCGAAGGCAACGCCCACGGAGGCCATGTTGAGCGCGATCGCGAGCGCCGCCAGGGGCAGCGAGCGCAGGACGAGGACGAGGACGAGGAAGGTGGCGAGGACGATCGCCGCGATCTCGACCGGCAGGCTGTCCCTGGTGACCTTGCTGAAGGTGTTGACGATGGCCGGGCCACCGGTGATCCCGGTCTCGAGGCCGGAGTCCCCGCCGAGCGCGCTCGCATCGTGGTCAAGCTTCTTGTTCAGCGCGATCGACCCCGGGGAATTGAGCGGGTCCTTCGGGATCACCGTCAGCGTCGCCGCCTGACCGCCGTGCTGCAGGGCGACAGCTTCGTCAGCGCGTTCGTGTAGCTCACCGCGGGTGCCGTCGAGGGCCGAGAGCACGAAGTAACCCGAATCGAAGATGCCGGGAGAGGTGCGCTTCAGCCTGCTGACACGTTTTTGAATCGATCGGTTCTGCGATTCCACCCGCACCGCGATCCGCTTGGCGCCGCTTTCGACCGGGTAGGAGCGGGAATAAAATTCGCCCAGGCGGCTCTCTAGTTCGGTGGTGCCGCCGGTCAGCCTGGAGAGACCGGCGACAAGCTGTTCCGCGCCTTCCTGGAAGGGACCGAGCTGGCTCAGTTCTTTTGAGGCTTCGCGGTCGAGTTCGGCGGTCCCGGCGGCCAGTTTCTTGCTCCCCGTTTCGATTTTCTTCAGCCCGTCGGAGAGCCGTTTGGAGGCGGCGGCCAGTTTCCTCATTTCGTGCAGCGTGCTCTGGATGTAACGCCTTACTTCAAGGGCTTCGTGAGTGTCTGAGGCGAGGCGTTCTTGCAGGACCGCCAGTTCGCTGTTGAGGGTCGAGGCCTTGCTCGTAGCTTCGCGCACTGCCCCTAGGGTGGCGGCGTAGTTGGGATCCGTCTTGCCGACGGTCATAGCTTCCAACTGTCTCAGCGCCTCGTTCAACGATTCGCTCGAGGACTGCGCCGTGGCCTGCGCCTGCGGAGTGGTGACGGTCGAGTCTCGGTTCAGCGATCGGTGCAGCCGCCTCGCCTTGGGCAGACCATTGGCGTTGAGGATCGGAATCAGGTCATGGCTGCCGAACTTGATCTGCAGCCCGCCGACCGCCGCCCTTTCGTTGGCCGTGGCGAGTTCCCTGTTGCCCTTTGCCACCTTGTCGACCGCGTCGATCGCTTCTTCACTGCCGGAAGCGGCCTGGCCGAGCCCGGCGGCGATCTGGATGGCGCCTTCTTCCGCCCGGCCCGTCCCCTCGGCCAGCAGCGCGGCGCCGGATGTGGCGCGGGAAAGACCGCCGCGGATCGCGCTTACTCCCCCGGC
>Ga0070683_100004163_pt1 | contig 11848 bp, 12 predicted proteins | sample KBSC713LmetaG_FD_64662 | JGI IMG/M metagenome (GOLD analysis project Ga0070683, IMG submission 64662) | Corn rhizosphere microbial communities from Kellogg Biological Station, Michigan, USA - KBS C7.1-3L metaG | ecosystem: Host-associated > Plants > Roots > Rhizosphere ...
GAGGAACTCCTGCCCTGGAATCTCGCTCCGGTTGCACACACTGAGATCGCATCCGCGGCCTGAAACGCCCAGTCAAGGCGGTCCGGATCAGACGCTTACGATGGACAGCTCAGTCCTGCCCAATGCTCCCTGCATAATTCTGGTGTCATCGCACGAAGTTGCGCCATTCGACCGGCCCGTTTCCTCAGGATTCAAGGGGTTATGAAGTCACTTCTTGGGATTGAATGGCGCAACCGCACACGTGTAAGTAACTGATTTCAGGCCTCAAATTGACATCCGGGCCAACGGCCTGTCACGCCGGGGGTCGCGGGTTCGAGTCCCGTCCGCTCCGCCAATAGAATCATCGCTTTACGAGAAAAGCGCCGTCGACCACAGCTGAATGACGCGTCTCGTTCCACTATGGTTCCACTACCGCCAGGACCGGGGCTCGTAGTGCTGGTGCATGAGCTATCCCTTTCGACGGTGAAACCGGGGGAGGGGATCTTGGGGCCGGATCCCTAAAAGAGGAGCTGGAGAGGCTCTCCGCCGCTTTGATGTTGCCGCTGGGTCTGATCTGCCGGCAGCCTCTTCCCGGGCCATGATCGCGCGCTTGTATTCCACCCCATCCAGCGTTCTCGACGTGACGCGTAACTTTATCGTATTAGCGACCAGCCACTCCGCAGTGCTACTGGTTTTACTCGCTTTCTATCGATAGATAGTTGGCCCGGAGGGCGGTCGAACTCGAGCCATGGCATCTCGGAGTTCGTGTCAGCGCGTCATGCCTGGATTGCCCGCGCTTGATTAATCCTCGAGAAGATCAAGCGTAGAAGGGTGATTCATTAACCGCCAGAAGAATGCGCTACTCGTGTGCGTCGCGTATGGACGATATCCGTCCCGCTTCTTTTCATGGCCGTAGTCGCACACACGGGGGCCTTGCCGGCTTCTTGCCCATAAACTTCGCATGTATGTCTTTGAGAAATCCCAGATCAGTTGCTATTTCTCTCACGCAGGCTGCGAGCCTAGTATCTAGACGCCATTGATATTGCGCGGGCTCAAACTTCAATTGGGTTTTAGAAGCTCGAATCCACTTCCCGCTCCTCCAATCAAAACAAGGATCAATATGTCACCGATCTTCGTCTTCTGCCGAACACCTGCGCACAATGCCATGCCGGCGTCGAGGGTTCGTTGGGTCATCCATCCTGCCATGAGGCACTTTGACGGATTTTCGCGGGTGACTCCCCGAGTGATGATTCGATGATCAGCACGCCCCTCAACCGACCAACTCATCTCCTCCACCAGCCAGATCACGTTGTGCAGGGTTGCGTCTCGGGCGTTCCCAATGCTCGCGAAGCTAAGCAGCACGACCGGACACGTCTGTACGTCACCGCACGCACCGGAACTCAGGGGTTCTAACAGCATTATTCCTCGTCGCCGGTCGCACGGGGCGGTGGTAAGATTTTTTATGGATTGAATGCCTTGGCGCTTTGAGCAAGCGCTGAACCGAGGCCGCTATGCACGAGGCACCACATAAAGCATCTCGAAAAGGTCTAGACTCCGGCAACGCATCGTGTGCCAGTGAGACTCATACGGTGGACCAGCAACTGTGCCGCTGGGTGTTGCTGTCTCTCGACCGGCTGTCGTCAGCCGATTTGACCATGACCCAGGAACTCATCGCTAACATGCTCGGCGTGCGCCGCGAAGGCGTCACCGAGGCCGCCGGCAAGCTGCAGAAGCTCGGTGTGATCACCTATCAACGTGGACACATTACAGTGCTGGACCGGCAGTGCCTGGAACAGCTCTGCGGCGAGTGCTATGCCGTGGTTAAGAAAGAAACGGACCGCTTGCTGCCCCTGCGTCCTGCTGCACTTACATGGTGAACAGCGGCTTACGACCCGCGATGCCGAGAACGAGCAGAAGTGGAAAAAACAAACGTCACCCATCCGGGACGGACCTCCCTGTCAAGAACGACATTCTTCGCGCGCTCCTCAACTCTGAGTACAAAGACCTGAGGCCCTTGCTCGAGCGAGTAGATCTAAAGCTTGGGGAGATCATTTATCAGGCCGATCAACGTATCGACCATGTCTACTTTCCCGAAACGGCAGTGGTGGCCATGATCGACACATTGGAGGACGGCGCCACGGTCGAGGTCGGCATCATCGGCCACGAAGGCATGGTGGGGATCAATATTTTCCTGGGTTGCCTGGTGACGCCCGATAAGGCGATTGTGCAGATTTCCGGCAGCGCGATGAGAATGAAGACGAGTGCCCTACGGAAGCAACTTCGCTTTGGCAGTCCGCTTCAACGCCTGCTGCTGCGCTACACACAGGTCTTGCTGGCTATCATCAGTCAATCGGTCGCTTGCAGCCAGCACCACACGGTGGGGCAGCGTCTCGCCCGCTGGCTGCTTACGATGCATGACCATGCTGAGTCGAACGAGTTTGAAATGTCCCACAAATCCATTGCGGCGATGCTGGGTGCCCGCCGAGAAGGTGTTACCGAGGAAGCTGTGAAGCTCCAAGCGGCAGGATTGATTGCCTACCGCCGGGCTCGCATACAGATACTCGATGAGGCGGGATTGAAGAAGAAGTCCTGCGAATGTTATCGGTTCATACGACGGCAGTTCGACGGCCTGCTCAAAGAGGTGCCGGTCTTCTTGTCGCGCAAACCTCGAATTTCACGGTACACAGCTCAATAGCGGCAGGGGCGGCCAGATCGCGGTCGCGTCGACGTCGCGTTGAGTTTGCGCGGGACTTCGGTGGCGCTTTAGCTGGGACCGCGGCAGTCCGAGCTCGCGCGCAGGCGGACTTCTTGCTTTCTCGTCGTTATGGCGCGACGTGACATCATCGTCATTGGTTGTTCGCTGGGCGGTGTCGAGGCGGTGCACCGTCTGGTCGCGGCGCTCCCGCCGAAGCTTAGCGCGTCGCTCTTCGTTGTCATCCATATGCCGCCGTGTGCCCGCAACTATCTCCCGGATCTTCTGAGGAATCCATCTCTCGACATCAAGGCCGCTCAGGACGCAGAGCCGATCAAGCCCCGCCCCCATTTCGCCTTGATGCACCTATCTCTATGTGCGGCAACGTACAGACGACGCGCACGGGGTTTGATGGTATAAGTTGAGAGGGGGTGCGTGTCTCAATCTTCGGTGGTGGAAAGACCGGCGCGGCACACTCAACGGAACACCAACTATGCTGTCCACGCCATCTGAACTCGCCCATCGTGCACTCGAGGCCGCCCCGGATGCGATGATCATCATCGATGCCTCCGGGGCCATCCGATTTACGAACCGTCAGGTGGCCGCGCTCTTCGGCTATTCCCACGACGAGATTATTGGGCTCAGCATCGAGCACCTCATGCCGGAGCGATTTCGGGCTCGACACATCGGTCATAGACAACAGTACACCAGCAACATTCGTGTACGCCCAATGGGAGCGGGCCTGCAGCTCTATGGCCGGCAAAAAGATGGAACGGAGTTTCCGCGTCGAGATCAGTTTGAGTCCCATTGAGGATGGTGATCACCTCCTCGTCGCCGCCGCCATCCGCGACGTAACGGACGGCAAGCGCATCCAGGCGGAGCTCATTGCAGCGCTCGAGTCGGCAGAGCACGCACGCGAAATCGCCGACCGCGCCAATCAGGGCAAGAGCCGTTTTCTTGCCACCGCCAGTCACGATCTGCGCCAACCCCTCCAGACACTCTCACTTCTCAATGGGACCCTGCGCCGGATCGTGACCGAACCGGATGCCACCGAAGCACTCTCGCAGCAGGAGCAGGCGATCGGCGCCATGTCGCGGCTCCTGAATGCGCTGCTCGACATCAGCAAGCTTGAATCAGGGGCCATCAAGCCCGAGCCAGCCGATTTTACGGTTGCCTCGCTCTTTGAGGGACTGCGCGGTGACTTCGCAGCCCTTGCGGCGAACAAAGGCCTGAAGCTGCAGATTGACCGATGCACGGACTGCGTGCATAGCGATCCCTCTCTGGTGGACCAGATCTTGAGAAACCTCGTCTCGAATGCGATCAAGTACACGCGGCAAGGCTGGGTCCAGTTGCGCTGCTTGCACGAGGCCGCGTTGATTCGCGTCGAGGTGCTCGATACCGGGGTTGGGATCCCTGCCAATCAGCTTGCTTACATCTACGATGAGTTCTATCAGGTCGGGGTCGCGACCAACACCTCGCGTGACGGATACGGGCTGGGACTCAGTATCGTGCAACGCCTGGTGAAGCTCCTCAATCTGAGGCTCGACGTACGTTCCGAGGTGGGCAAGGGCTCCGCCTTTTCGCTCTTGCTACCCCCGGGCAATGGCGTTCCAGGTCTCGTGCAGGTCGCCTCGCGCGAGCCAGCCGCGAGCCGGCAGCAAGTCGGGAGAATCAACATCCTCCTTGTGGAGGACGACCCGGCCGTGCGGGACGCCACGCGGATGCTGCTGAAGGCGGAAGGGTATCGCGCAACTGCAGTCGGATCTCTTGCTGAGGCCTTGGACAAGGTGCACGAGGAAAGGATCGATCTGCTGGTAACGGACTATCACCTAGGCGATGCCGAGACAGGTATCCAGGTCATTGCCGCGCTGCGGAAGACATTGGGCTACCCGTTGAAAGCCGTGCTCATGACGGGAGATACCTCCTCCGCAGTACAAGAATTGCCGCGCGACAGTCATTTGCGGTTTGCGAGCAAACCCATCAGAGCCGAGGAACTTCTAACGTTAATTAGAGCCTTGCTCGCCGCCTGAGTTCGCGAGCTTCAGCCACAGAACTCTCTGCTCGGGGCCCGGTTTGAGCGATATCTCGCGGCCCTGCTCGCCCGAGGAGCTCAGGAACCGCACCGTGACGGAGCCGGCTTCGACTGCCGTTACCTTGGCCGAGAAGCGTGCGAACTTCTTGCCGTTTCGCACGGCGATCTCCTGGCATGCCGCGGGCGCGCGTGGATAAGCCTTGAGAAATTCCGCGTTCCATTGAATGTCCATGCACGTCGGTCCTGCCGGGTGTTCGGCCATTGCTGTCAAGGTGCCCAGCGCGGTCACGCATGCCAGTATTGTTGTCGCCATCATAACCTGTAACTTGTTGCTCACGATCATTCTCCTGATGTCATCTATGAAGCCAACCTAGAAGATCAAGCGTTAAGCCTCGAGGTTCCACCTCGTGCCTACAGCCGCAGGAAACATGCTAGGTCGATCATGTGGCAGTATGTATTGCGAATGATACGGATATCCCTTGTGCTTCAAGCGAAGCATCAACGGGCTCTCCGTGCAGCGGGAATTTCCGGGCCAAAGAGGTCCCCCTTGAGGAATGTTCGACGGACACCCGTGTGTGCGGGGCCGCACAGACATTGCCGTGGAGTCGAAGTAGCCATGGCATTTGCATGAGCGGCGCCGGTCGTTGGAGTCGAAACACTCATACGCAAAGCTACGGACGCGCCACGAGTCCTGTTGTGTCATCGTCGGATTCGCGCCAAGATGGATGCGTACAACGTTTCGCGTGTCGCGCGGGCCAATTTTCCGTTGGGTTGATATGCCTCATTTAGGCCGAGCAGGGATTGATTGGATACGTAACCCGATGATTGAGGAGAGATCGACATGAACAAGGATCAGGTCAAGGGCGCGGCAAAAGACATTGCCGGAAAAATTCAAGAAGAAGGCGGTAAACTGGCCGGCAGCAAGAGCCAACAGGCAAAGGGCCTGGAGAAGCAGCTGGAAGGCAAAGTGCAGCAGAAAGTTGGCGATTTGAAAGAAGCCGTCAAGGACGTCGCCAAGCACTGAACGTTGGCACCACGCGATAGCTTGAAGGAAGCAGCCGCGGGTTGCGGCTGCTTCCTTGCGCGGAGGCGCGTTCGCACTTCGGGGATAGACGAAAAGAATACCTCACGCGAGAAGATTGGATGTGCTGTGAGCGGACGAAGCTCAAAAAACAGTCGGGAAACTGTCAACGCTCGTGCAGATATCGCCTGGCGGGATCACCGCATTGCTGAGCTGGAACGGTCGCAGCGCCGCTTGCAACACCTGTACGACATCAGCAAGTCGCTCACCCGTTTCCAGAGCTTCGAGCGAACTGTTCCCGAGGTCGTGGTTCTCATCGCCGATACGCTGCCTCTGCGCAGCGCGATCTTTATTTTAGGGACGGGTGATGTACCGCAGATGATTACTTGGCGAGGCGCAGGTGAGAATGCCCGGCGGCTGCAAGTCGCGAAAGCTCATGCGCAAAAGATGTACGGTTATCTCATCCACTCTCGCGTCGGTCTCGAGCGTGAGGAGGCAAGGACGCTCGAGATCCAGCTGCCCCCCGCGAGTGTAAGAGAACCAAGTGAGGCGGCGAAGGACTTCGTGATGCTTCCGCTTGCCGTCGCTCACGGTTCCATCTTCGGAGCCCTACAGATCGAAGGCAGGGGGGCGTTAGAGGAATCGGATCTTTTCTTCATCGACGCGGTGGTGAACCAGTTGGCGATTGCGCTGGATCGCCATGCCACCGATCGATCTCTACGGGCTTCCGAGGCGCGCCTCGAGGTCGCCAATCGCGAGCTTCGCGAGGCGCTCGCGCGCGAGCAATTGATGGCGCGCACCGATGGCCTGACCGGGTTGAACAACCGGCGTTACTTCTTTGAGGTGGCTGCACACGAATGGGCCGTGGCGCAACGGTACCTTCTGCCACTCGCCCTGATGCTGTTCGACATTGACCGCTTCAAGCAGATCAACGACACCGTTGGGCACCAAATGGGGGACGAGATACTGAAGCGGGTCGCTCGGGTGGCTGCTGAGCGTCTGCGCGGGGCCGATGTCCTCGCGCGTTATGGCGGAGAAGAATTCATCGTCTTGCTTCCCGGGAGCACTGCTCAACAAGCCGCAGTCGCCGCAGAGAGCATTCGTGAGGCAATCGCTGCCGACAGAATTGAGGCGCGCACCGGATCTATCGTTGCCACGATCAGCGTCGGGCTCGCGGACGCTCTGCCCGAACAGGATACGCTCGATCAGTTGATCCAACGCGCCGACCGAGCTTTGTATCGTGCAAAGGCCAAGGGACGTAATTGCACCGAGGTTGATCTGCCGGTCAGCTGAATTGGCGCTGTTTCCAGGCGGGCGTGCCCCGCGACGTGATGCAGAGAAAATCTGGCTTCGAGATGAGGGCCGTGCAAGTATGGCTAAGCATTGGCTTCAGGTCTCTTCTCAGGAGAGCTCTGCTTTCGGTAGGTATCGCGGACGACAAGCAGGGGTTTGGGTGCAATGATGCCGGCGGAGCAGTCGCATGCGGGGTACGCCCGGGATCGTAAATTTGAACGCGTAGGGATGAAGCGGGTGGTGCAAGGGCAGATGACGGTCAGCCAGCCCACCCAATCAGAGAGCATGTCGAACGGCCCCGCGCCATCGAGCAACAGTGGTAACCATGATGGTTGACGCGCACGAACACGGCGCTTGTGTGGACTCCTGGATGGACCAAGCGACGAACGGCTTGCCTGCGGGGAGGCTGCTGCAAGCCTTCGAACAAGGGTTCGCGGCCCTTTGGGGACGGGCAAATCGAACACTCGCGGACGTCACGCTGATGGCGATCCTCGATCGCGTGCTTTGTGTCGCGACCGAGCAATACCCGTTCCTCTCCGCACTCAAGGTCGAAGCCAATGGACTTCGCTGCCAGGAACTGCAGGCACGCGCTGATAGTGTGGAGCACGATCAGCTCGCGCAGGGGGTTCGGTTCGTCCTGGTGGAGTTCCTCACTGTCCTCGGCAACCTCACCGCCGAGATCCTCACCCCGGCGCTGCACTCGGAGCTCTCGAAGGTAATGCCAGGTGAGGGAAGTCCTGATGAACGAGGATCGCGAAGCGAGCCCGAGATTGACACCGGCGAGGAGCGAGCAAGGTCATGACGAAGAAGAAAAACGATGTCGCCCGTGTCGAGACCGGGGTACGTAACCTCGATGCGCTGTTTCAGGGCGGGCTCCCGAAGGGCTCTGTCGTCGTCCTCGCTGGCTCGCCGGGTGCGGGCAAAACGATCCTGACCCAACAGATATGCTTCCACACCGCCTCGGCCCGGCAACGCGTGCTCTACTTCAACACGCTTTCCGAGCCCACCGCGAAGACCCTACGGCATCTGGCTCAGTTCAGCTTCTTTGATGCGAAGAAACTCGACACGGGCGACATGCAGTTTGTCGACCTTGGGGTGATCCTGCGAACGAAGGGTCTGGAGCAAGCCTCCAATCTCATCATGGAGCAAGTCAAGAAGGTCAAGCCATCCATCGTCGTCATCGACAGCTTCAGGGTCTTCGATGATCTCGCGCGCTCCAAGGAAGAGCTGCGCAAGTTCGGCTACGAGCTCGCGGTCAACCTCATGGCTTGGGAAGTTACCACCTTCCTCCTCGGAGAATATGGGGCACAGGATATCAGCACCAATCCGCTCTTCTCGGTCATCGACGGCCTGTTCCTCATGAGCCAGCGCGAACAGTCAGGCGAGCAGCAGCGCTTCATTCAACTCATCAAGCTGCGCGGCACTGAGCATAATCGCGATGAGCATTCCTTCATCATCACATCGCATGGCGTCGAGGTGTTCGCGCCGCGCGTCACCCTCCAGCGCGAAGACCGGGGGCCCGGCACGGCGCGCTGCAAGACCGGCATTTCCAAGTTCGACGATCTTCTGGGAGAAGGGATTCCGCGCGGTTCGAGTCTGCTGATAGCCGGCGTGGCGGGCACGGGTAAGACGGTCCTGCTGCTGGAATTCCTTTACCGCGGAGCCAAAGCCGGCGAGAAGGGAATCATCTTCTCGTTCGAGGAGACGAAGGAGAGGCTGCTCGCGACGGCTCGCGGCCTCGGTTGGGATCTCGAGCATGAGATCGAGCGCGGAATGGTTGAGATTGTGTTCATTGCACAACCCAACATTGTAGTGGAACAGCACCTGCTCATGATGCAGGAGCGCGTGGAAGCGATGCAGGCCCGGCGAGTCGCCATCGATTCGATCTCGGTGTTTCTGCACAAGGTCAAGGACCCGCAAGTCAATCGCGAGAAGGTCTTCCAGCTCGCGAGCATCATCCAGAACTCCCAGGCAGTGGGGCTCTTTGCGACCGACATACCCTACGGAAGCCACCAGCTCAGTCGATTCGGTGTCGAGGAGACCGTCGTCGATGGCGTCGTCCTTCTCACTTCGAGTGAGGAGGGCTTCGAGCGTCAACGGTACATCGAGGTCTACAAGCTTAGAAACACGGCCCATCTGAAGGGGCGGCACAACATGACCGTCGGCTCCGGAGGCATCGCCGTTTTTCCTCGTTACGATGTGGAGTCGGAATTGCGTGAGCCTCCGTCACCATTGGAGTTGACGCGGCGTCACCCCTCTGGTGTTCCTGGTCTCGATCCGCTTTGCGGGGGAGGCCTGCTCGAGCGCAGTGTCACGCTCGTCTCTGGGAGCGCCGGGATCGGAAAGAGCACGCTCGGGCTGCAGTTCGTCATCGAGGGCGCGAGGAGGAAGGAGCCCGGGCTCTACGTTGCGTTAGAGGAGGGACCCGCCCAGATTCTCAACACCGCGGAGGGACTCGGACTATCATTGAAGAAAGTGATCGATAGTGGGCTCGTCGACATCCTGTATCTGTCTGGCGAGCATGTTCGCGCGAATCAGTTTCTCTCACTTCTGGATGACAAGATTCGGGCGCAAAGCACCCGAAGGTTGGTCCTCGACAGCGTGAGCCACATGGCGCTGGGCGGCGCGGCGATTGGAGAGCTTCGGCAGCTGCTCCGCGCGATGGTTGCGCGGTTCAAGTCTCGAGGTGTGACGAGCATGTTCACCCTCGAGTCGGACTCGATGTACTCGACCGACACCGTCACCGGGCTCGGCTACTCTTCGCTTGCAGACAACATCCTTATGCTTCGCTACGCGAGCGCCGCAGGGGAATTTCAGCCAACGGTTTCCGTGGTGAAGACCCGCGGAAGCTCTCACGACCGGGGCACACACTACTACTCCATCACTCAGGGCGGGATGCGAATCGGGAAACGCGTAGATGGAGGTGACGCGCCCCCGAAGAAGCGCAACCCGGCACGCAAACGCGCGAAGAGATAGTAGGCGGCGATGGCCGAGGAAGTCCAAGAGAACGCGCGCGACGACCGTCTCGCTGAGCTCGAGCGGTCGCAGCGGCGCTTGCAGCATCTGTACGACATCAGCAAGTTGCTCACGCGTTTTCAGACCTTCGAGCGAACCGCTCCGGAGGTCGTGGCTCTCATCTCCGACACCCTGCCCCTGCACAGCGCCATACTCATTCTGGAGACCGGTGGCGTACCTCAGGCCATCACCTGGCAAGCTACGGGCGAGAGTGTACGGCGGCTGCAAGTGGCCAAGGCTCGCGCGCAAGAGGCGTACAGCTATCTCATCTGCTCCCGCGTCAGCCTCGACTGCGAAGAGGCAAGGATGCTCGAGGTCGCGCAGTTTGTCGATAGTGCAACAGAGGCGCAAACCGAGGGAAAGAACAGCTTTGTGATGCTTCCGTTTGCTGTTGGCCGCGGTTCGATCTTCGGCGCTCTGCAGATCGAAGGTGTCGGGGAGCTGGGGGAGCTGGATCTTTCTTTCATCGACGCGGTGGTGAACCAACTGGCCACCGCGGTGGATCGACATTCCACCGATCGGGCTCTGCGCGCGTCGGAGGCGAGGCTTGCCGGAATTATTTCCATTGCGGCAGACGCCATCATCTCGATCGACGAGGCGCAGCGGGTCGTCATGTACAACGAGGGTGCTCAACAAATTTTCGGATGGTCGCGGGACGAGGTCCTCGGCAAGCCACTCGACCTCCTGCTTCCGGAACGCTTCCGAGGTGCGCATCTCAAGCACATTCCAGACTTCGCTGCAGGGGTGGAGACGGCGCGCAGGATGGGAGACTCGAGGCCTGGCATCTTCGGACTTCGCAAAAGCGGGCAGGAGTTTCCCGCGGAGGCGGCAGTCTCAAAGTTGAAGGCCGGCGGGGCGTGGCTGTTCACAGTCGTTCTCCGGGACATTACGGAACGCAAGAGAATCGAGCATGAAGAAGAGTTCCTGGCCGAAATTGGCGCTATCTTCGCCACCACACTAGATTCCGAGAAGACTCTGGCCAACGTTGCGCGCGTGGCCATGCGCGAGTTCGCGGACTTCTGTCTCATCGAGTTCGCCGATGAGCAAGGCAAGATCCGACGGCTCCAGGTGGCGAGCTCAGATCCGGCCAAGGCGGGAATTGCCGAAGCGTTGCAGCGGCTTCCACTGGACCGTAGCCGCCCGCATTTGAGCTACGCGATTTTTCAATCTCAGCGGCCGCAGATGATCTCAGATGTCACTCCGGAGACGATCCGGGCGCTCGCCCAGAGCGACGAGCATCTGCGACTGCTGGAGGATATTGCCCCGACCTCGATGATGGGAGTTCCTCTCAACGTACACGGTCGGCTTCTCGGCGCACTCGTTGTTGCGTCGTGTCGGGCCGGACGCCGGTACGCAAACACCGATTTACGCTTGTTGGAGGAAGTAGGCCGGCGTGCAGCCCTCGCCCTCGAAAACGCTCGGCTGTACCGTGCCGCTGAGCGCGCGATCCAGGCGCGAGACGACATGCTTGGAGTCGTGGCACACGACATCCGTAATCCACTAAACACGATCCTCATGCAAGTGATGCTCATACAACGCAGTGAGGCGCAGCCAGAGCGAATCGAGCGAGCAGCGAGCCGAATCAATCGCCTCATCCAGGACCTCCTCGATGTGACCCACATGGAGGCCAAAGGTCTGTCCATCGAACCAGCCAGTGTGCTTGCAGGACAGGTCATCCTCGAGTCAGCGGAAGCACAGAGGTCGCTGGCATCTTCGGGCTCCCTCGAGCTGCAGATCGATGTGACATCGGCGCTTCCCGAGATCTGGGCCGATCGCGACCGGCTGCTTCAGATATTCGAGAACCTCATCGGCAACG
>Ga0070683_100004164_pt1 | contig 11844 bp, 12 predicted proteins | sample KBSC713LmetaG_FD_64662 | JGI IMG/M metagenome (GOLD analysis project Ga0070683, IMG submission 64662) | Corn rhizosphere microbial communities from Kellogg Biological Station, Michigan, USA - KBS C7.1-3L metaG | ecosystem: Host-associated > Plants > Roots > Rhizosphere ...
AATAGAAAAGACAACGCGTAAAGAAAACGATATTACTAAGATCGTTTTTCATCTTAGAAATGCACCTGCTTACGAGGAGGAGGAGCACTCACCAAACCATGCGTTGAGTTATCCTCACCTCATATGCGTGAGTAAATCTTATACAGAAAATGGTCAGAAAAAAGTTCTGTTTGAATCAGTAAAGGACCTTTACGGATGGTACATGACAGTTTGTGATAGTATCGGTAATCAACCTTCGCAATTAAAGGAAAAAGTAGCGTCGTTGACAAATGGAAAGAAAACCGACGCCGAAAAGATTGAAGCCATTTTTTACTGGGTGCAGGACAATATCCGTTATATCGCTTTTGAGAATGGGATAATGGGCTTTCGTCCTGACGCTGCTCAAAATGTATTCAGAAAAAAGTATGGTGATTGTAAGGGCAAGGCAAATTTGCTGAAAGAAATGCTCAAACTGGCGGGTTATGATGCCAGGTTAACATGGATAGGTACCTCGGATCTTCCCTACGATTATAGTCTGCCGTCTTTGTCGGTGGACAACCATATGATCTGTACGGTAATTTTAAATGGAAAAAAATATTTCTTAGATGGCACGGAAGAATACATTGCATTGAATGATTATGCACAGCGGTTGCAGGGGAAGCAGGTGCTTATTGAGGACGGAAATAATTATATTCTCGATCGCATCCCGGTTTTTCCAGCAGAAAGAAATAAAATAAAGGAAGTGACAAAGATGAGTATTGATGGCGACTCTTTAAAGGGTAATAGCACGGTTGAATACAATGGCGAAGCAAAGATATTTACACAAATGGCATATGGTGATACCCGCAACGAAAATAAGACGGAAGCTCTAACGACTTTTCTGACAAGTGATAACAACAATATTGAATTGTCAAATATCAAAACCCCTGATTTCACAGACAGGCAAAAGCCTTTAAAAATAAGCTATGACTTCAAAGCCAACAATGAGGTAACAAGAACGGGCGATGAAATATATGTCGTAATGGATTGGGATAAGGAATTCTCGAGCCTCGAATTGGATGGTGAAAGGAAGAACGATTATGAATTTGACCACAAATATTTTATTTCAACCCAAACGGAATTGTCGATTCCTGAGGGATACAGGGCCGATTATGTTCCTGCTTCGTTCAAAAAAGTTTCACCTGATTATTCTTTTGAAGGCTCGTATCTGAATAACGGGAAAACGATCACCTATTCAAAAACAATTATCATCAACAAACCCATAATTCGCAAATCAGAATTTGCTGATTGGAACAGTTTTGTCAGGGAGATCAACAAATTTTACAACGACCAGGTTGTTTTGAAGAAGTAAACTACAGCACCAATAACAACTGATATGTACAAGCAGTCATTAGTTTCTTTTTTTCTTCTGTTCTTATTTGTGGACGTATTTTCACAGGCACCTCAATTAGGTGTCAATATAGAGGATGAATTTAAAGTCACTAATGTGCCCGACAAATGGAAAAATGAGAGTGCGGTCATCATAGGCCAGAAAACTGAATACCTTTTCACCCGCGTAGTTTCAGGGAGGAACTATACAACCATCGTTCGCATCAACGAGTATATTCATAAGCGCATCAAGTTGCAGGATAAAAATGCCCTTGAAAAATTTTCGACATTCAATTATGTGACCATGGGAAAAGACGGTAGTGCCGAATACAAGATCATAAAGACAAATGGCAAAGAGGAAACCGTCGATATGAAAACTGCAGTTGAAGACGATAAAGATATTGATCCCGTTTACAAACCGATTTTTTACAGCCTGAACATTAAATCGCAGAAAATCGCCGTACCAGATCTGGAAGTGGGAGATGTCATTGACTATACATTGCGATCAACTATTGATTGGGACATGAAAACGGAGGGCATCGGCTTTAAACCTTTTATTTTTTCATTGACGAATAATTATCCTGCTATGTATCAGCAGTACCGTTTCACGATGGTAAATGGTATGAAGGTGCAGTACCGCAATTATAATGGAGCTCCTAATCTTCGTTTCGATCCCAAGGCATCAGTTTACGGTGATAAGGAATCGTATCTTTCTTATTATTTTTTGGATAAGGACAGGGACAAAACAGCTGATGTGAGATGGAATTATGAATTGAGAACTACTCCGAGCGTAAAATTCCGGGTTGTTTTCCTGGCCGACAATGATCCTTCTTCAAAGGGTTTGGGTGAGGCAACGGTAGACCGTGCGGGTTTAAATCCTGAAGACATTTATAAACGATATTACGGCGCCGCTGCCTATATTACTCCAACGGTTACGAGCCTGGTGGGATACACTACCCAATATATCATCAATAAAAAGGAAGAAGGAGTTTTAAGAACAGACGATGATATCATTCGCGAATGTTATTACTGTATGCGAAAAGTTTTTCTTGAAATGTATTACAAAGGCCCTGTACATTCAGATCTGGAAAAATACATGACCGGAAAAAAGCTTTATAAAAAAATATTGGCGCAGGAAAAGAAAAATGGTCCCGAGAAAGAGGAGCGCGAAGATGAGATACGCATAAGCAGCGTGACATTTGCGACAGCGCTACGTTTAGCCTTGGCAGCACAAAATATCCCGGCAGAACTGCAAGTGTACATTCCAAGATCGCTGGGAGCATGGCGTGATGCCATTTTCATGGATGAGCTTGATTTTGTTTTGAAAGTAAAAAGCAAGCGCCGTTATTATTATTTAGAGGCTTTCAACAACTTCGATGCCTTTGGAACGCCATACCAGTATATGGAGGGTTCTGAAGGTTATAGCATTGCGTACGATGAGGCTAATCGTTATTATCGTTCTACTATACCTGCCTCCGGATATAACGATAACGTAGAAAAAGAGGACTATACTATCAACTTTAATGATGGCATGGACCTGGTAAAAACTGAAAGAGTGAGTTCTTACCTGGGCGATGAAAAAGCTTCATTGATTGGCAGCGCAAATCTTGATCGCAGTTATCTTAATTATGATTTTGCAAAATATTACGTGGACCCCGCCAAAGATAAAAGCAAAAGGAAAAAAGATAAACAACCTGAGATGGTAACAGCTGGCGACCCCACCAAGTATGATGATCCCGATAAAGACGAGCATCTTAAAGAACGGAAAGAAATTTTCGAGAAAAGTTTGAAAGGAGAATTGGATGTTGACAAATATGACGACTTCGAGTTATTGCAGGATGGGAGATATGGTGACACGGCAGTGCTGCAGTTCAAAGAAAAATTTACATTAAAAAAATTGGTAAGCAGGGCCGGCAAGAACTACATATTTGAAGTTGGTAAGCTGATAGGCGATCAGGTCAAGCTGGAACAAAGCGAATTGGCGGGCAGGCAAGTCGATATCTGGCTTCCGCACCCAAGAACCATAGAGAATAACATTAGTATTAATATTCCTGCGGGTTACACGGTAGATGGTTTGCAGGAACTAAATACAACCATTGACAACGAAAGCGGGGCGTTTATCTCTTCAGCAAAGCTTGAAAATGATCGGTTGCTCATCAATACAAAGAAAATATACAAAAAAAACTTCGATAAGAAAGAAACCTGGCCTAATTACGTTGCCTTTTTGGAACCAGCCTACAAGTTCAGCCAATCAAAAATTGTCTTGAAGAAAAAATAGCTTGGTGAATGGTCGAGTGGTCAATGGTGAATAGGAACTCTTATTAACTTTGACATTGACAATTCACCTTTCACGATGAAGCTTACTCTTTACCAGGTCGACGCTTTTACGAATAAATTGTTCGGAGGCAATCCTGCTGCGGTTATTCCCCTGGAGAACTGGATCGCGGATGACGTGATGCAGAACCTTGCATTAGAAAATAATTTAAGTGAGACGGTCTTTTTCGTTCCGTCAGAAGACGGCTACGATATCCGGTGGTTCACTCCAGCCGCTGAAATAAATCTTTGCGGTCATGCCACACTGGCGTCAGCCTTTGTTCTTTATCATTTTCTTAAATTTAGTAAAGAGAAAATTGTCTTTCATTCGAAAAGTGGCAAGCTTGAAGTTCAAAAAATTGGAGACATCTATGTCATGGATTTTCCTGCATGGAAACCTGAACGTGTTTACAACTACCCGGGAAATTTGCGAGGCGGTCTTGGCCTCAATGAAATACTTGCGATATACAAACATCGGGATCTCCTGGTTCTGCTGGAAAGTGAAAACGATGTGAGAAATGCAAAACCAAATTTCGCCGCTATAAAAAAGTGGAATGAAAAAGTGATCATTACGGCGCCTGGTACCAATGGAATTGATTTTGTTTCCCGTTTTTTTGCTCCTTCTGTCGGTGTCGATGAAGATCCTGTCACAGGCTCAGCACATTCACAGTTGATCCCATTCTGGAGCGACAAATTGAATAAGAAAGAGATGCACGCAAAACAATTGTCACCGCGAGGCGGTGAATTATGGGTCAGTTATAAAGGCGACCGGGTGACAATTGCCGGTCAATGTGTTTTTTATATGAAAGGAGAGATCGAAATTTGACATGAGGGTAAAATTTTATTCAAAGCTGCTTAATACGCAGCTTTTTTTTTGATCAAGCAGTTTTTTGCAGTAATAATTAACTATGAAGCAGCATCCGAACTCAGGCCCCCGGCCCAGAACTCAATGGAGGTGGCTTATCATCTCTTCGCGAATAGCATCCTTTGTTTTTCATCCGTTTCTTATGACAACTGCTGCAGCTTTTCTCATCTACAAGTTAGTCCCAACAAGTTTCCATAATTATTCATCCGCGACAATGAAGTTTCTTATGGCAAAACTTGCGTTGTTGACGATTATATTCCCATTTCTATCGGTGCTATTGTTTCGAAAATTCGGGTTGATCTCCGATACGAAAATGCACAAACCGGGTGATCGCATTTATCCACTTTTGACAGCTCTTGCTTTTTATACACTCGCTTATTGGTCTCTTCCTTCCACTGTCCCGGTTTTTATTCACTCATTGCTACTTGGAAGCTGTCTTTCAATTTTCATTCTTTTAATTATCACGGGTTTTTACAAAATGAGTGTGCACACGACGGCCGCAGCCATCCTGATGGGCGTTTGCATTGTCCTCATGGCAAATGTAACATTGACAATCGTGGCATTGATATTTGCGTCTCTTGTCGCAATAATTGTTGGTATCGTGCGTTGGTTACTGGGGGCACATACAATCGGTCAAATTTTACTTGGATATCTCGCAGGAATTTTTACGCAAATCGGTGCTTATTATTACCTGCACTAATGGTTTAGCAGGAATTTTGCATATAATAAGTGCCTGAATTGACATTTATGAAAAGCATCCTTTTTCTATCGCTATCCTTAGCGATCTTTTTTTCTGCAAGTGCACAACTTAAGGTAAAACCCATGTGCACCGATTTTGTTGTTGATGTTCTTGATGGAAAAATAAATGGTGTGCATCCTGATTTCACACCGGCGCAAATCAAAACCAAACTACCCTGTTTTACGAATGTGGAGCCCGAGACTTCGAAATGTGGTGGCGCAATCTATTTCAAGGACAGAGATGTCGTTTTTTATACAGGTAGAGAGTATGTTGAAATCGGCCCAAAATTTAAAGGAAAACTTAGCGTGCCATTGATGGGGGGCAAGCGCGGCACCTTTTTCAAGGCGCTGGGCAATCCGACATTAAAGGATAAAGACTGGGACGCATTTGAGACACAGTATGGATGTTTGATCCTGTATTATAACTCAGCCTCCAAAGTCAGAATGATAAGGTTTAGCACAAAGCCAACAGATCAAATAAATCTTTGCGAATAAGGAGTGTATTAACGAAATAAATCGGCAGATTTGAAATATTAAACGTAGCTTCGCTGTGATAATTTGAGTTCTTCAGCATCGTGTAAATGAAAGTCTTTTCTGCTAATAGTTAGTCTTCTTTGCCTCTTGCTTTTTTTCTCAGATGTTTTTTTAATTTTTTAAATACTTTAGTTAGTATGAACATTTACGTTTCGAACCTGAGCTTCGCCGTGCAGGATGAAGACTTGAGAGAATTTTTTGCCGAATATGGCGAGGTTTCTTCTGTAAAAGTGATCACGGATAAATTTACCAATCGCAGCCGTGGTTTTGCTTTTGTAGAAATGCCTGATGAGGCTGCTGGCCAAAAGGCTATCCAGGAATTGGATGGCGCTACGGTTGATGGTCGAACCATTAAGGTCAATGTAGCCAGGCCAAAAGAAAAAAACAGCAATAGCCGGTCATTTTCAAATAATCGCTGGTAAAAGGATAAAGGGAGTCTTTCAGGCTCCTTTTGTTTTGGAGCCAGTTCTGAATTTAAAAACATAGTTTATGACGCTTGAAGAAATGTACGTCCTTTTAGAGAGCCGGGCATATTATGAAAAGGGTGGCACAAGAAAATTTAGCTTTGGCAATAGCTCGGTCCACATTGATCGTCGTGCGTTAATACCCTTCAGTATTTACAAAGACAACGGATTCTTTATTCTGCATCCTGATACAGCCTTTGCAGAAGAAAAAGAGTTGCGAATAGAAGTAAACACTGCCCCTGTTGACTCCATTATCTTTTATGGTCGAAATAGTGGGGAAAAGTTGCTAACGCTAGAAGGATAAATGATTACGAAATATATTTGAGTTCATCCTCAATCAGTTCATGGAATTTGTTTTCATTCTTTACTATCCAATCAGGAAGCAATTGTGGCTGGATCTTCCATGAGTCATTGTCTTTTTGCATCTGAAAAATAATTCGATTGCTGCGATCGTCTGTAACATCTACGAAGAACAATATTCCCCCTGCCGGACTTGATTTTCTAAAATTAAATTCTCTCAATCTTCCTTCAGTCTTTACCAGTCTTGAAAATTGGACATTCTTGACCGTATTATGGGTGTTTTTTACTGATCGCATCGTCGGTAGGATTTTTGTGAGCTTATGCAATTTAACAAAGCAACGTATGAAAAACAATCAGGGTTGTCTCAAGTTATGCACAGGTTTTTTACATGTTCGTTAAAGTTTTATTCATAGCCTTCACCCAGTACATCCCTGGGGGTCGTTTGATTCTGTTCGTTGCTTCGTTTATTCGCTTTTTTATCCGGGCGGATGCTTTTTTTTTGCATTTTATTGGCTTTATTTTCTTTTTCCGGCCGGTTTGCAGAATTTCTTCGTACATCTAATTCGGTTTTCACACTTCTTATATCCTCATCTGTGATCTTGCTATTGATGTCGCTTATATGGCGGTGAACCCTCTCTTCAATCGTTTCAGGCGAAGGTTTTACCGGTTGCTTTGGGATTGACTTTATTTTTTGATTTGCTTTCATACATCTTTTCTTAATGTAAAGAAAAAGACATGCCAAGAAGCCATTGCTATCTGGCGGACATTAACAATCCGGAAATATCTATTAACCATAAATAACAATGGCCTTAACGATTCCTTCTCAATTTTTTGGCACGGTGGCATTTGCTTTGAATAAATAGAGTAACCGGAATAAAAATAAACCCTGAAGCTTTTCCGGTTAGGCCAGGGATAAAAAATAAAATTAAATAAAATGAAAAAAATTTTTACACTCGCTTTAGGTTTGATGCTTACAGTAGCCATGTTTGCTGCTGACCGAAGACCTACCGTTACTATTACCTCGACAAAAAGATATGCAGTCGTTATCGATGGTAAACAATACGTCACTAGTGGCAATACGATCAATATTTCAAGCCTTTTTAACGGGCGCCACGACGTGGAGGTGTATAAAATGAAACGGGGATTCTTTATGAACACGGGACGATTGGTAGCATCTTCAAGTTTCCAGTTAAGAAACGGTGATGTGAAGATTAATATTGACCGCTTTGGACAGTTGCAGATCAGTGAATCAAGATTTGGACGCGGCTGGAACGATCGTGATTATGGACAAAATGACGATCGCGACCATGATCATGGATATGGCAGACGCAACCGTGATGACAGGTTCTAAAACGACTCAATAAAATTGACCGTCCCGATTTATCGGGACGGTTTTTTATTTTATTTGTTTAGGCTTAACGCATTACGGGTTTTCAGCTCCTCGGCTTTTCCTCCTTCAGCTCTTGCAAGGGCTGTTTTTTGTTTAGAGATAAACGCACTCACCGATTTTTTATATGCCGTCACTTCAGCTTTTGTTAAAGTGGTGATGCTTCCGTAGCCTTCGAAATAATAATGAGTGGCAATAAATCTTTTCACATGGCCTCTGGTTTCAGCGGGCAGGTAGTTTTGCAATGCCCAGAAGTTGTGACTCCCTGATTTCTTAATGGCTGTCAAAACTTTCCCGGGACCGCTGTTGTAAGAGGCAATCACCAGCAGCCAGTCACCAAATTGAGCATAAAGATCCCTAAGGTATTTTGCAGCAGCAACCGTGCTTTTGTGAAAGTTCTTGCGTTCGTCATATTTGCCTTTGACCTTCAATGAAAGATCGCGGGCAGTGGATGCCATCAATTGCCACGGGCCCACGGCGCCTACAGGTGAAACGGCCGTTGCTTTTAATTCAGATTCAACTGCGGCCAGGTATTTTAATTCTGTTGGTAAATGATAAAGGACAAAGATCGAATCCATCATTGGAAAATAACGATCTCCTCTTTCCCTGATCTTTGCTAAGTCTTCCGCATTCCCGTTGCTGTAATCCCGAACAAATTTTACAACATGCGAATTCAAACGGATTTTTGGAACATCAGTTAAAATAGCCGACGACAAGCCATTAAGTTCCACAAAAGATGAATCGAACGCTTCTAATTCCCGGATGACCGGGTCAACAGTTACAGTCGTGGTTGTGGTGTTAACAAACTGTTGGTTGGTTCCGTTCACAGAGGCGATTATAGGAACTATCCCAAAACCAAACAAACCTGCTTTCACCAATTTGCTCTTCAACATCGTTTTTACTTTTTGGGTTAAAACAATGCCGACCCTGAGGGTTTGGATTCTTACAGATGATTCAGCATAGGAAAAAAGGAAAGGAATTACATGGAAATTGGAAGAGAAATTAGCGTACAAGTTACCGATGGGGTACGGACGTTTGGGCTTTTCATTTTCTTACGGAACTCCTGCTTGCTAATTAAAGAACGACTCCAAAAATACTCTTCAAAGCCTGCACATCATAGCATTTTGTATCAGGGGAATTTACGAATGATGTTTAATGAAATGGAAACCACTATGTAGGAGTCAAAAATAATTTACTGAAAATTAGGCAGACTTTTTTGGCAGTTTCTTAAGCATTGAAGATGAGTAGGTGAATGGTGAGTAGCAAATAGTAAGTTGTAAGTTGTAAGTAGTAAGTTGTAAGTAATGGTAATGGTAGTAATGACAGGTAAAACCCTTAATGACCATGATTAATTGCGTTTCTTTGAAAAAAAGAACAAGTTGAATTGTATCCACATGGCGTGCAATTGGCTTTTAAAAACTATCAATGACCTTTTGGGTAACAAGATCGTTGCAAGAAGCTTCAAGTCATGATTGGCAATCACATTGGGTGGAATCAAACCCTGTACTAAAAAACAGACTAACATGATCAGACACCATCGCAGATTCTTCCTCAAAATTTTCCAACTTTTCATGAAAACGACTTTCAAAATTTTCAAGATTTGACAACCTTATCTACCGTAGTAACTTAATGACTGGTTCCAACCTGTAGCTTCCGCTATCTTCAATAATGGATTGCGATGCGTCAAAATCAAGTATGAATCCGTTGAACACTTCATTCAGTTTTTTATCGATATCAATCAGAAGTGCAGGTGATCCTGTTGGGGGTAATTGTAAAGGGTAAGAAACACCTTTTACTACCACTGAATTGTCATTACCCAAAATAAAACGTATCCGTTTTAATAAGCCCATCGGTACATTGTCATGTGCTACCTGCAAAGTGATGCTATCCTGCAAATGAAAAACGTTAACCATGGTGTCCTTTGTATCTACTGGAACCCATACCGCGCTATCCGTAATAACGTTTGCCTCAATCTTTTTAATATGAATGTTTATCGAATCGAAGCCGCTAGGGCTGTCCATCAGGTAAAAATGAACAGGAGAGAATTTAATCTCTTTCTCTTTACAGGAAAAAGTGAATGGTAAAAAAATAACGGGTACCAGCAGCAGGCGTTTCGTTTTCATAGACCGGATTGATGCTACTAAAATTAAAAAGAAAAAACCTCGATCACTAGCAATAAAGCAGTTGGACCCTTATTATTTTTTTCATTTTCGTACTATTCCCAAGAACTCCTCAATTGAGCTGAAGGGGTTGATACTTTCTCCATTGATAAAAACTGCGAGAAAAGGTTTTCTCTAGACCCAGGTAAAAGGGTTGTTGGAAGCAATATGAGTAACTTTTAACCCCTCTAATTTTGGCTGGAGCCACTCAACGAGGTATTCCATCCCTGGTTCCTCGCTGACTGAATGACCAAGAACAACCAGCGAAGTTTTAGAGCCCAATAGTCTTGCATCCCTTATGTATTCCGCGGTTTCCCACTCATGCAACTCGCCTACTATAAGAACATCAGGGGCGTCCGTATCGATCCTTTTTATTTGATTTTGTCCTGCCCATGCGCCGGGCAATAAGGTGATTTTTTCACACGAAGCGGAGAGATCTCCAATTACTCTGACATGTTCAATGGCAAGCGAAGTTCTTAACCGGTCGACTATCTGTTTTAGGGGGGCAGGTGGAATTAAAAAAGTCTTTTCAGCATCTTTATTATATTTTAACCAGTCCAGTTTTTTTAAAACACCATACAAAATGCCATCAGGACGGTGGTCATGCCAGTTGTCATGGAAGCGCCAGATGGTGATGCCGTTATCTGCCAACAATTGTTGTTTTTGCCTTACCACTTTACTTGACCCCGCCCAATTTATGTCGTCAGCGTAATTATAATACGTATCCCCGTGAGCAATGATAAAGTTCACATTCATCGCAATTGTTTTTCTGATCACTTCTATTGTGGGGAACATCGTGGCTACAACACCATTGACCTTTGCGAGGCCTGCTCCGCTTTTTATCGTATCTACCGTTGCCCTGTTAAACCCGGCACCAGGAATTTCCTTGTAAATGATTTCTATGATATCGTTTACAGTGTACTCTCTCGGTGCCGCAAAACTATTAATGGAAGGAACCGTTAGCAGCGCTGCGGCTCCTGCCGTCTTCAAACCAGCTTCGATAAATTGCCTCCTATTGATATCATTATTATAATTACTCATTTTGGATTTTTATAATATATTTTTGAATCTGCTATTCAATTTAGCAACCCTGTCGTAAAAAAACAAAATTATGTAAGTCTGCCAAAAGAAAACGTCTTCAGCAACAACAGTTACTGTATTTTGAAACTAAATTAACTTTAAGTCACTAAACTATTTTTTATGAGGATCCTTTCCCTGCTTTTCTTGTTAATCTTAAGTCTTTCCACCATGGCACAAAAAACACAAAAGCCTCCATTGCATGCCAGGAATTGGATGGCCATTACGGGTAAACCTCTTTCTGCCAATGCTGGCGCGATGATATTTAATCAGGGTGGTAATGCCATTGATGCTGCTTGTGCGATGTTAGCTGCAGGATGCACTATGTGGGATGTATTAAGCTGGGGCGGGGAAACACAGGCAATCATCTATAATCCAAAAACAAAAAAAGTTATTTCAATAAACGCGTTAGGCGTTGCGCCTACAGGCGCTACGGCAGATTTTTTCAAAAGCAAAGGATATGATTATCCTCCCGAATATGGTCCGCTGGCTGCTGTTACTCCCGGCACTCCCGGAGGCTTATGCTTTATGCTTGCAGAATATGGAACAATGAGTCTGAAGCAAGTGCTTGCTCCAGCGATGCAAATGGCCGATGGTTACCCAATGGAAGATGAAACCGCAAGAAGTATTGAAAGGAATAAAGAACGCATCAAACAATGG
>Ga0070683_100004166_pt1 | contig 11841 bp, 12 predicted proteins | sample KBSC713LmetaG_FD_64662 | JGI IMG/M metagenome (GOLD analysis project Ga0070683, IMG submission 64662) | Corn rhizosphere microbial communities from Kellogg Biological Station, Michigan, USA - KBS C7.1-3L metaG | ecosystem: Host-associated > Plants > Roots > Rhizosphere ...
CCGCACGAGGTCGCCTTCCTCGACGACGAACATGGGCACATCCGGATAGATCCCTCCGTCGATCGCCCACTGCCGGCCGGGCTTGCCGTCGAAGAAGCCGAGCTTCTTCGTGATCGTCAGGTCGAAGTCACGGTCGAAGCGGCTCGACGCTGAGAACGGCGTCGGGGCAGGGCGGCCGTACGCGAGTGGGTCGAAGGTCGTTTGTTGCGAATCGGGGGACGGAGGCGAAGCACGCCTGCCTCTCGCGGTGAGCTCGAGCGCTGTGCCGGAGTCCGCGAGCCCGATCCGTGCGCCCAGCTCCGGCATGACGAAGCCGAGGTCGTAGCGACCACCCGCCGCGAGAGGAAGGCTCACCCTCTCGATCGGCTCCGGCTCGCTCAGGTCGTGGCCGTCGATCGCGAGAACGCGAAAGGAGGTGCCGCTGACCTCGAAACGCCGTACGGCGCTGTCCGAGTTGACGAGCCTCACGCGAACCGGGGTGCCGGGCGCGACGGGTGCCGTCTGCGGACCGTCACGGCCGTCCAGCGTCGTGACGCCGTCGAAGGTGTGGGCAATGAGGACGCGGTCGACGCCGCCGCGGGGTCGCGAGCTCGGCTCGATGACGAGCGCGCCGAACAATCCGCGCTGAACCTCCTCGGACGAGACCTGATGCGTGTGGTACCAGAACGTTCCCACCTGGTCGGCGCGGAAGCGGTACGTGTAGCTCTCGCCGGGAAGCACCGCGTTCTGCGTGACGCCGGCGACCCCGTCCTCCGCGTTCGGGACGTCGACCCCGTGCCAGTGGATCGTGACGCCGACGTCGACGTCCAGGTTCCTGAGCACGACCTCGACGAGGTCGCCCTGCTGCACCCGCAGCTCTGGGCCGGGGGAGGTTCCGTCGAAGGTGAGCGCGTGAACGATCCGTCCTGACGAGAGGTGGACGTCGGCGGCTTTGGCTGTCAGCTCGAAGCGCTCGTCCGGCGCACCCTCCGTCGGCCCGTGCAGGTCCGCGACGCTCGTCCCGCTCACCCCGTGCGCCTCGTGGTTCGGCGGCACGGCGCCGCCTCCGTAGTCGTGCGTGCCGTACGACATGACGCTGTACGTGCCCGGGATGCGGCTGTCCCACCAGGCCTTTCCGACGACCGCCAGGAGCGCAACCAAGACGATGACGCCCGCGATCGACGCGATGCGCCCGACGAGTTGCCTGGACATCGCGCGGATGGTCGCACGTTCGCTCGGCGGAGGTCAGCCGTAGCATGCGCGCCGATGGCGGACCTTCGTGTTGCGATCGTGGGCTCCGGGCCGGCAGCGTTCTACGCCGCCGGAGCGCTGCTCGCCAGCGAGGACCCGCTCGTCGAGGTCGACGTGATCGAGCGCCTGCCGACGCCGTGGGGCCTCGTGCGGCTCGGCGTGGCGCCCGACCATCCGCAGCTCAAGACCGTCTCGCGGGCCTTCGAGAAGATCTCGGCACGGCCGGGCTTCCGCTTCCTCGGGAACGTCGAGGTCGGTCGGGACGTCAGCCACGAGGAGCTCGCCTCGCTGTACGACGCCGTGCTCTACGCCGTCGGCTCGCAGAGCGATCGCCGCCTCGGAATTCCCGGCGAGGATCTCTCCGGCTCGTGGGCTGCGACCGAGCTCGTCGCGTGGTACAACGGCCATCCCGACTTCCAGGATCTCGCGTTCGACCTGACGCACGAGCGCGCCGTGGTCGTCGGCAACGGAAACGTGGCGCTCGACGTCGCGCGCATGCTCGCGCTGACTCCCGAGGAACTTGCGCCGACGGACACGACCGACGGTGCGATAGAGGCGATCGTCTCCTCCGGGATCCGGGAGATCGTCGTTCTCGGACGACGAGGGCCGGTCCAGGCGGCATGGACGTCGACCGAGCTCGGCGAGCTCGGCGAGCTCGCGGGCGCCGACGTCGTCGTCGATCCGGCCGAGCTCGAGCTGGATCCCGCGAGCGAAGCGGAGCTCGAGGCCGCCTCGAACGTCGTCCAGCGGAACATGGACATCCTCCGCGAGTTCGCCGCGCGTGAGCCGAGCGGCAAGCCGAAGGTCGTGCGCCTGCGGTTTCGCCTCTCCCCGGTCGGGATCCTCGGTGACGAGCGGGTGGAAGCCGTCGAGGTCGCACCCAACGCTCTCGAGCCCGACGGGAGGGGGAGCGTGCGAGCAGTCGCCTCCGACGAGCGCGAGGTGATTCCGTGCGGGATCGTCTTCAGGAGCGTCGGTTACCGGGGGGTCGGGCTTCCGGGCGTTCCCTACGACGAGCGCACCGGCACGATTCCGAACGTGGGCGGCCGCGTTCTGGGCGAGGGTGCCGTTGCCATCCCTGGCCTCTACTGCGCGGGCTGGATCAAGCGCGGCCCGAACGGCGTCATCGGGACGAACAAGAAGGACGCGACGGATACGGTCGACCACCTGCTCGAGGACGCGCGCGAAGGTCGGCTCGCTCCGCGTTCGGGCAGGTCCATCGACGACGTGCTCGCGGGCCGAGCCGTCGACGTGATCACGTACACGGGCTGGGAGGCGATCGATCTGCTCGAGCGCTCGCGTGGCGAGCCGCACGGCAGGCCGCGCGTGAAGCTCCCCACCTGGGACGAGCTGCTCGACGTCGGCCGCTCACGCTGAGAGGACGTCGAGGGTCGATCCGGGGAGTCCGACGAGCCGGAGCTAGACTCGTCGTCGTGGCCGAGACCGTGAACGAGACGCTGTGGGGTGGTGAAACGGAGAAGGCCGTGGCGAACTTCCCAGTCTCCGGAGAGCCGATCCCGACGCCGGTGGCGCGCTGGCTCGGACGGATCAAGGCTGCCGCCGCTCGCGTCAACGCGGACCTCGACCTGCTCGATCGCGACCGCGCGGAGCGCATCGCCTCGGCCGGCGATCGAATCGCGGCCGGCGAGTTCGACGACCAGTTCCCGATCGACGTCTTCCAGACCGGCTCGGGGACGAGCTCGAACATGAACGCGAACGAGGTCATCGCGGCGCTGGCGGGCGCAGACGTCCATCCCAACGACCACGTCAACATGGGTCAGTCCTCGAACGACGTGTTCCCGTCGGCGGTGCACCTCGCGGCGCTCGGTGAGCTGACGAGCGATCTCGTGCCCGCGCTCGACTCGCTCGCGGCGTCGCTCGAGCGGAAGGCGGCCGAGTTCGACGACGTCGTGAAGTCGGGGCGGACTCATCTCATGGACGCGGTTCCCGTCACGCTAGGCCAGGAGTTCGCCGGCTATGCGGCGCAGGTGAGGCAGGGGATCGCGCGCGTGGAGGACGCGATGCCGCGGCTCGGGCAGATTCCGCTGGGTGGCACCGCGACCGGAACGGGTCTCAATACCCATCCCGAGTTCGCCGCTCGCGTGCGCGAGTACCTGGCGCGCGACACGGGCCTGACGATCTCGGCACCCGCCGACCATTTCGAGGCGCAGGCCGCGCGAGACGGCCTCGTCGAGGCATCGGGCGCGCTCAAGGTCGTCGCCGTGTCGCTCACGAAGATCGCGAACGATCTGCGACTCATGGGCTCGGGCCCGCGCGCGGGGCTCTCGGAGATCTTCTTGCCGGAGCTGCAGAAGGGCAGCTCGATCATGCCGGGGAAGGTCAACCCGGTGATCCCCGAGGTCGTGACCCAGGTCGCCGCCCAGGTGATCGGCAACGACACCGCGATCACCGTCGGCGGCATGGGCGGCCACTTCGAGCTCAACGTCTACATCCCGCTCATGGCACGGAATCTGTTCGACTCGATCGAGTTGCTGGCCGCCGCGTCACGACTTCTCTCGGAAAAGTGCGTCGACGGGATCGAGGCCAATCGCGAGCGCAACGAGCTGTACGCAGAGAGCACGCTGTCGGCCGCGACCGCGCTGAACCCCTTCATCGGCTACGACAAGGCGACCGAGATCGTGAAGGAGGCGTCGGCATCCGGCCGCCCGCTGCGCGAGGTGGCGCGAGATGCCGGCGTGGACGAGTCGATCCTCGACGAGGCGCTCGACTACCACGCGATGGCGAAACCGCACGGCTGAAGCTCGCGGGTTTCACCTCCCGTATCCGGGGGTAGGCTGAGGCCGTCACCGGGTGGGCCGGTGACATGAACAGGGGAGTCGATTGTGCGAAAGCTCTTTCTGCTTCTCGCGGGTCTCATGGCGGCCGCCGCCGTCGTCGTGGTCCCGGCGGGAGCGATCACGGACGGAGAGCTCGACGGCAACGGCCATCCGGCCGTCGTGCTCGTGCTGATGGAAGTGAACGGCGCGCCCGCGTTTCGTTGTACCGGGACGCTGATCGCGCCGACGTTCGTCATCACGGCGGGACACTGTGCCGGCGAGCCCGGCGAGTTCAGCGGCATCCGCGTCTTCGCCGAGGCGGATGTGCAGCACGACCCGACGTATCCCGGTCCGGGCGGCCCGAACACCGTTGAAGCGACCCGCTTCGCGTCGTTCCCGGGCTTCACCGAGGATCAGTTCTTCCTGCACGACGTCGGGATGATCGAGCTCGCGGAGGCGATCAACCTGCCCGCCGGTGCCTCGTACGGCCGGCTGCCGACCGCGGGTCAGTTCGACTCGTTCAACGAGCGGCGTGGCCAGCAGGACATCTCGTTCACGTCCGTCGGGTATGGCCTGCAGCAGATCAACCCGGTGCATGTCGTGTCCCAGAGGATCCGCATGGTCGCGCATCCGAAGCTGAACCAGATCGACACCGGCTTCGTCGGCGACTTCTCGATGCTGCTCTCGAACAACCATTCGACGGGCGGCACGTGCTTCGGTGACTCGGGCGGGCCGAACTACCTCGGCGGCAACAGCTCGAACCTGATCGCCGCAGTCACGTCGTTCGGGATCAACGGGAACTGCGCCGGAACGGGCGGTGTGTTCCGCCTCGACAAGCAGCCCGTGATCGATTTCGTGAACGGCTTCATGGCCGACTGACGTCGAAGCATCGAGAACGTGGAACGAAGGGCCGCCTGAGGGCGGCCCTTCTCGTTCCTAGTAGGCGACCGCGCCGCGGCCGGTCTCGGCCGCATGGCGCTGCTCGTCCGCCCGGTAGGACGAGCGCACGAGCGGGCCGGAGAACACCGAGCCGAAGCCGAGCGCTTCGCCCTGCTCGCGGAACCAGCGGAACTCGTCGGGGTGAACCCAGCGGTCGATCGTCGCGTGCTTCGGGGAGGGCTGCAGGTACTGCCCGATCGTCACGACGTCGACCCCGTGTGTGCGAAGGTCACGCATGGTTTCGACGACCTCGTCGTTCGTCTCGCCGAGCCCGACGATGATCCCCGACTTCGTGAGCACCGAGTAGGCGGCGACCTCCTTCGCGCGCCCGAGGAGCCACAGCGCCTTGTCGTAGCTCGCCTTTGCGCCGCGCATGTGGGGATGCAGCCGCCGAACCGTCTCGATGTTGTGGTTGAAGACTTCAGGTCGGGCGGCGAGCACCGTTGCGAGCGCCTCCTCCTCGACTCCGAGGAAGTCCGGCGTGAGGATCTCGACCTTCGCCGCCGGGAGCTTGCGCTTGATCGCGCGGATCGTCGCTGCGTAGTGCCCGGCGCCGCGGTCGGAGAGGTCGTCGCGATCGACCGACGTGACGACGACGTGCGTGAGCCTCATCTGCGCCGCGGCCTGCGCGAGGCGGAGCGGCTCGAGCGGGTCGGGCGGGCCGTCCGGCTTGCCGGAGTGGACGTAGCAGTAGCGGCACGCCCGGGTGCACGTGTCGCCGAGGATCTGGAACGTCGCAGTGCCTCGTCCCCAGCACTCGCCGATGTTGGGGCAGCGCGCCTCCTCGCAGATCGTGACGAGCCCGCCCGCCCGCATGAGGCTCTTGACCTCGAAGTACTGCGAGTTCGCACTCGGCGCGCGAACCTTCATCCACTCGGGGCGGCGGGGGCGATCCGCGACGGGAAGCGATCTCTGCATCGCGACTAGTCTAGGCATCGTGGTTCCCGAAGCCTCTTTCGAGGACACGGGCAACGGTGTCCGTGTGTCCGGCGAGGGCTGGTTCGTCGTCAACGCACGCGACCTGCGCTGGTTCGAGGGCGAGATGGCCTTTTCACGATGTTCGACAGCGAGCTCGCACGGTTCGAGCAGGTCGGCGTCAACATCGGCATCCTCCGACCGGGCGAGCCGAACGCGATGTACCACGCCGAGGACGCGCAGGAGGACTTCCTCGTCCTGTCCGGTGAGTGCCTGCTGATCGTCGAGGGCGAGGAGCGGCGCTTGGGAGCATGGGACTTCGTCCACTGTCCGCCGATGACGAGGCACGTCTTCGTCGGCGCCGGGGACGGCCCGTGTGTCGTCATCGGGATCGGGGCACGTCGACAGGGGCGAGCGCTCGTGTACCCCGTCGACGATGAGGCGCTGCGCCACGGTGCGGGCGTGGAGGAGGAGACGTCCGAGCCGAGCGTCGCCTACGCGCGCTTCGCCGAAGACGCGGAGATTCCGTGCCCGAAGGAGCTGCCGGACCTCTGATTCAGCCCGCCTAGTGCGCGGCGAGTGAGGCGTGGATCGGCTGCGCCCACAGCCCCGCGTCCTCGCCCGGAACCACCTCGAACGCGAGGTCGAAGACGTCGGCGATCGCCTTCGTCGCCGCCGGTCGCACGTCGTCGACCGACACGGGCCGCTCGAGCTCGCGCGCAATCGTCGTGAACTGCGCGTCCTCGAGCCCGCAGGCGGTGATCCACTCCGTGAACGGCGCAGGGTCGAGGTCCACGTTGAGCGCGTAGCCGTGCGTCGTCACCCAGCGCGACACATGCACGCCGATGGATGCGATCTTGCGTGGCCCCTGCCCGCCGCCAGGGGGCATCCAGACGCCCGTGAGCCCCTCGTAGCGCGTGCCTTCGAGCTCGAACGCGGCAAGCGTCCCGATGAGCGCCTGCTCGAGGTCCCTCACGTACCGCTTGACGTCCTTGCCGTGCTTTCCGAGGTCGAGGATGGGGTAGCAGACGAGCTGCCCGGGGCCGTGGAACGTCGACTTGCCGCCGCGGTCGGTCTCGACGATCTCGACCTCGGCGTTCTCGGGGATGTGGAGCTCGCTCGCGGTTTCCGTGCGACGCCCGACCGTGATGACGGGCGGATGCTCGAGGAACACGACCGTCTCGGGGATCGCGCGCTGCGAGACGGCGCCGGCGAGCGTGCGCTGCAGCTCGAACGCCTCGCCGTAGGGGACGAGGCCGAGGTTCATGAGGTACGCGCCGCGACTCACGCGTCCAGGCTACTGGCGGCGAGGAGCTCACGCGCTCGCTCGAGGTCACGGTCGTGGACGACGATCTCTCGGGCGCCCGCGACAGCCCAGCCGTCCCATGCCCCGGCGGCGAAGTCGAGCATGCGATGCATCGACTCGATGCCGTCGGTCGCGAGCAGCTGTCGAACCAGCACCGCCTCCGTTTCGTTCGGGACGACGGTCAGCCGGACGAGGTCGTCCCTCACAATCGCTGCCCGAACATCCATCGATGCCCTTCCGGATCCTCGGCGGTGTAGATGCGGAGGCCGATCCCCGGTTCCTCGAGGTCTCGGAGAATCGTCGCCCCCGCGGCACGCGCCCGCTCGCAGTGAGCGTCGACGTCGTCGACCTCCACGAAGTGGCCGTCGATCACCCAGGGGTTGTCATATGCGCGGCGAGCCAGCTCGGAGCTCTCTCGCAGGTGGAGCGGGTTCGCATAGGCGTCGGGGGTCGAGAGGTAGATCGTCGCCCCTCCGAGCTCGAGCTCCGCGTGACCGATCGTTCCCTCAGACTCGTATCGCGCGGCACGGTCCTCCTCGAAGCCGAAGGCTCGCTCGAGCCAGTCGATCGCACTCGCCGCGTCCTCGTAGCCGATGAACGGGACGATTCTCTGCGCCATCTCTCTAGGTCGCGCGCTCGTCGTACCGCGGCAGGCCGTCGTCCGGGAGGATCTCCCACGCGGCGACCGAGCGGACGAACGTGTGTCCCTCGGGCTTGCGGTCGTAGTCGAGACCGAAGGCGCTGAGCCGGACGCTTGAGGACTCCGACTCGGGCCAGCCGCCTCCGAAGAGGTTCGACCCACAGACGGAGCAGAAGCTCTTCGCAGATCCGCCATCAGGCGTGTACGACGTGAGGAGCTCCGCGCCTTCGAGCACGCGGATCGCGTTGGTCTGCACGCGGCCGCTCACCGTGCCGTACCCGCCGGAGATGCCCTTGCAGAACGTGCAGTGGCACTGCGATGTGCGGACGAACGGCTCCGTCACCTCGAACTTCACTCCTCCGCAGAGGCAGCTGCCCTGAATCGGCTCCACGGCTAATAGGCTGCTTCGTCCCAGCTCTCGAGCCGGTCGCGAAGGTCGCGGAGGAACATCCCGGCGTATGCACCGTCGACGAGCCGGTGGTCGTACGTGAGCGTCAGGTTCATGAGGGGCCTGATGGCGATGACGTCGCCACCGAGATCGTCCTGGACGACCCAGGGACGCTTCACGAGGGCGTACGTGCCGAGAATCGCCGACTGCGGCTGGTTGATGATCGGCGTCCCGTGGAAGGTGCCGAAGCTACCCGGGTTCGTGACGGTGAAGGTACCGCCCTGGACGTCGTCCGGAAGCAGCTTCTTCGTCCGCGCACGCTCGGCGATGTCCTGGATCGATCGGGCGGTGCCGGTGAGGTTCAGATCCTGCGCGTTACGGATGACCGGGACGATGAGCCCCTTGCCCTCGTCGAGGGCGACGGCGATCCCGAGGTTCACGAACGGCCGCGTGACGATGCTCTGGCCGCGCAGCTCACCGTTGATCCAGGGGTAGTCGAGGATCGTGTCGACGGTCGCCCGCGCGATGAACGCGAGGTACGTGAGGTTCACCTTCTGCGCGGCCAGCTCGGGCTTCAGCTTCGCGCGCAGTGCCACGACGCGCGCCATGTCGACCTCGATCGCACTCGTGACGTGCGCAGCCGTGTCCACGGAGCGGCGCATGTGGTCCATCACGCCCCGTCGCATGGCCGTCATGGGCTGGAGCTCCTCGCCCGGCGCGAGCTCGCCTGCGACGGGGGCGGGCGCCGGCGCGGCAGGAGCAGGCGCAGCCGGAGCCGGAGCCGGAGCGGGTTGCGGGGTGGCCGGCGGCGTGACGGGCGGCGGGGGCGCGGCGGCGACGGGAGCGGGCTCCGGGCTCGGTGCAGCAGGCTCAGACGCGGGAGCAGGCTCGGGCACAGCCGCGACCGGCTCCGGCGTCGGCGCGGGGGGCGGGGGAGGAACAGCGGCAGGAGCGGGCTCGGGTGCCGGGGCAGCGGGTGGGGCCGCTGTGGCCCCGGACTCGATGAATCCGAGGATGTCCTTCTTCGTCACGCGGCCACCCGTGCCCGTTCCAGGGACGCCGGACGGGTCGATCCCGTGCTCCGCGGCGATCCGCGCGACGACCGGCGACACGAAGGTCTTACCGTTCCCTCCAGGAGCAGCGGGTGCGGCTGCGACAGGCGCGACGACGGGCTCGACCGCGACGGCCGTGACCGGAGGCTCGGGAGCCGCCGCGGCCGCGACGGGCTCGGGGATGGTCGGAGCTGCGGGTGGGGCCGCCGCCTCGGGCGTCGGAGCCGGAGCCTCGGGGGCGGAGGCGGGTGGCGCGACCTCGGTGCCCGCAGGAGCGATCAGGGCGATGACGGTCCCGACCTCGACGGTCTCGCCTTCCTGGACGAGGATCTGCGCGACGACGCCCTCGGCCGGGCTCGGCACCTCGGTGTCGACCTTGTCCGTCGAGATCTCGAGCAGCGGCTCGTCGCGGCCGATCGCCTCGCCGACCTGCTTGAGCCACTTCGTGACCGTGCCTTCGGATACCGACACGCCCATCTGGGGCATCACGACCTCGGTCTGCATTCCCGTCGACACTGTCCCTCCTAGTAGGCGGCGAGCTCTCTCAGTGCGGTCACGACGTCTTCGACCTGCGGGATGTATGCCTTCTCGAGCGGCGGCGCAAACGGCGCCGGCGTGTCGGGCGCGGTGATTCGCACGACAGGCGCGTCGAGATGCTCGAAGGCCTCCTCCGCGATCGTCGCTGCGATCTCGGCGCCGAAGCCGGCGGTCCGGGTGTCCTCGTGAAGAACGAGCACCTTCGAGCAGCGCTGCACGCCCTCGAGGACGCGTTCCTTGTCCCACGGAACGAGCGTCCGCAGGTCGATCACCTCCGCCTCGAAGCCTTCCTTCGCGAGCTCGTCGGCGGCCTCGGCCGCGGTGTGCACCATCGCGCCCCAGGTGATGATCGTCGCATCGTCGCCGGGGCGGTGAACGCGGGCGTGGCCGAACGGCACCGTGTAGCGGTCCTCGGGCACCTCGCCCTTGATCCGGCGGTAGAGGTGCTTGTGCTCGAAGAAGAGGACCGGGTTCGGGTCCTCGATCGACATCGCGAGCAGTCCTTTCGCGTCGTGCGGTGTCGAGGGGCAGACGATCTTGAGGCCGGGGATGTGCGCGAACGACGTCTCGGGATTCTGCGAGTGGAACGGCCCGCCGGAGAACCCTCCGCCGGACGGGAGCCGGACGACGATCGGAACCGGCGTCCGCGCGCGGAAGAACTGCTTCGCGGCCACGGTCACGAGGTGGTCCCAGGCGCACGAGATGAAGTCCGCGAACTGCATCTCGGCGACCGGGCGGAGTCCCATCAGCGCTGCGCCGGTCGCACCACCGACGATCGCGGTCTCCGATAGAGGCGTGTCGATGACGCGCCACGGGCCGAACTCCTCCTGAAAGCCGAGAGACACCTTGAACGCACCGCCGTACACGCCGACGTCCTCCCCGAGCACGAACACGCGCGGGTCGCGCCGCATCTCGAGACGCAGGGCGTCCGAGATCGCCTGGATGTATGTCATCTCGGCCATGGCTACTTGTGGTGCGGCGTGTCGAGGTCCTCGACCGACGCGAAGACCCCGCCCTCGAGTGTGGCGGGGTCGGGTTGCGGCGATGCCTCCGCCCGGTCGAGCGCGTCGTTGAGCAGTCTCTTGACGGTCGCGGTCAGCTCGCTCTCCTCGTCCTCGGTCAGCTCCGCATGGTCGTACAACCACGAGCGGTACCGCTCGATCGGGTCGTAGGCCGCCCAGCGCTCGAACATCTCCTTGGGGACGTAGAAGGCGTCGTCGTGGACGGCATGCCCCTCCATGCGGAGGGTCAAGCACTCGAGCAATGTCGGCCCGCCGCCTTCGCGCGCCTTCTCGATCGCCCGCTTCGCCTCCCGGTACACGGCGAGGACGTCGGTCCCGTCGACGACGACGCCCTCGAAACCATAGGCCGCCGCGCGGTCCGCGATGTGGTCTACCGGGTACGAGAGGTACGTCGGCGTCGAGTACGCCCACTGGTTGTTGTCGCAGATGAACACCATGGGCAACTGGCGGACGCCGGCGAAGTTCATCGCCTCGTGCGCATCGCCGCGGCCGGCGGATCCCTCTCCGAACCACCCGAGCGCCACCCGCCTGTCGCCGCGGATCTTGAATGCGAGCGCCATGCCGGTAGCGACCGGGAGCATCGCGGGCAGGTGCGAGACCATCGTGTGCAGGCCGAGCTCGGGCATCGCCATGTGGACGTTCCCGTCGCGACCACGCGTCGGGCCGTCCTCGCGGCCCATGTAGTTCGCGAAGACGCGCCAGGGCTCCATACCGCGCACCACGTGGACTCCCATGTCGCGGTGGAGAGGGGTGCCGACGTCGCTCGGTCCCATCGCAGTGGCGACTCCCACCGAGGCCGCCTCGTTGCCGCGGCCGGTATAGAACGAGCCCGGGATCTTCCCCTGCTTGTAGAGGATGTGGCCGCGCTCCTCGAGCCCGCGCGTGATGAGCATGCTGCGGTACATCGCGAGCAGATCCTCACGATCGAGGCCGACCTCCTTCACTTCCTGGAGCGAGCCCACGGGCTCCGCTTCGCGTACGGCCATGCAGTCGTCTCCCGCGTCCGCTGGGTCGGCCGCCACTTTACAGTGGTCG
>Ga0070683_100004169_pt1 | contig 11839 bp, 11 predicted proteins | sample KBSC713LmetaG_FD_64662 | JGI IMG/M metagenome (GOLD analysis project Ga0070683, IMG submission 64662) | Corn rhizosphere microbial communities from Kellogg Biological Station, Michigan, USA - KBS C7.1-3L metaG | ecosystem: Host-associated > Plants > Roots > Rhizosphere ...
CCGCGGCGCGTAAACTCGTCCCACTCCCGGGCCGTTGGATAGGTGTAGTAGGCAGCGCCACCATGCGATTGAACCGAGCTCGAGAGCTTACCTCCCTGCTCGAGAGTTTCCAGGACGTTCCGGATCATCTCGATTCCGGCTGGATAGTGATCCAGAACGTTTCGCAGCAGCGACCGCTCGCGCAGCAGTGGACGACGGTGGATCGCGACGATATCGCCGGTATCGATGCTCGCGTCGCGGATGTAGTGCAACGTACAACCTATCTCGGCGTCCTCGTTCATCATCGCGCGAAACGTAGGAAGAATTCCGCGATAGGCCGGAAGGATTCCCGAGTGGAGGTTGAGCACGCCAAGGGGCGGGATTCCAATCAAGGGAGCCTGCAGAACCGTACCATAGCGGACGGACAGGATCAGGTCCGGAGCGAAAGCGCCCACGAGGTCCAGTCCCGCGGCGCAGTTCAGATTCGGGACCACATCAACCGGTATGCCCCGGAGCCGTTGTATCTCCGTGAAGGTGAGATTGCGAGCTCCGCTATCACCGAGCGCGGCTCGCTCCACCAGAGGAAAGAGTGCGAGGTTGGGCCAGACCTGCTCCGCGATGCGCAGCTCGCGCCGCGGCTGCGGCTCATCCACGGGAGTACGGCCGACCTGCTCCGCCAACACGACGCGTACCGTATGGCGCGCCAGTGCCCGCAGCAGGACATTGAGCGCCAGGTTGCTCGCCAGATCGCGGGTGAGGCAGCACAGTATCCGCATCGAAACCCCCATTGCATTTACCGCGCATACATTTCGCGGTAAAACAATCAACTCGAGCCAGTGCAAGGATGAGTCACATGGACCGGCCGATCCAGCAAAAAAAATGGACCAGACGCAAGCTCGCGGTCTATGGCGCGGTGGCCGTCGCCGGACTCGCCCTGATCACCCTGACATTGGCGAGCTCGAGACGGACCCGGTTGAGCATAGACCCCAACCGCCTCAGTATTTCCACGGTCAAGCTGGCCCAGTTCCAGGAATATATTCCCATTACCGGCACCGTGCAGCCCAACAATACAGTCTACCTGGATCTGGAGGAAGGCGGCAACGTGGAGAAAATCTACGTGGAGAGCGGCAAGCCCATCGCCAAGGGCACCTTGATCCTGTCGCTGGCCAATACCACGGCACAGAAGGAGAACATCGACGCCGAGACCCGCCTGATCGACAACCTCAACCAGCTGCGCAACTCGAAGATCAGTCTCACGACTTCCAACCTCATGTTGAAGGACGAGCTGCTCGACCTGGACTACAAGATCCTGGACCTGGAAAAGACCTTCGCCCGCTACGAGCAGCTCATCAAGGGACCCAACCCGGCCCTCGCCCTGTCGAGGGAGCAATACGAGAATACCCGGGATCAGCTCGCCTATATGAGGAACAAGCGCACCCTGCTCCAGGAGCGCATCAGGAAGGAGACCGAGCTGCAGGAGCAGCAGAGCGCGCAGATCGATTCATCCATCCAGCGGGTGAATCGCAACCTCGAGCTGCTGTCGAAGATCGTCGAGAGCCTCGAAGTACGAGCGCCGATCGACGGGCAGCTCTCCACGTTGAATGCGGAGGTGGGCCAAGGCTTCCAACGCGGCCAGCGTGTCGGGCAGATCGACCAGTTGGACAGCTTCAAGGTCCAGGCCGATATCGATCAGTACTACATTTCCACCGTCGCCAGGGACCAGACCGGCAGCTTCGAATTCAATGGCCGCACCTACGAGCTGAAGGTCACCAAGGTCTACCCGGAAGTGACCAAGGATACCTTCCGGGTAGACCTTGCCTTCGCCGCAGGAATTCCTGAAGGAATCAAGCGTGGACAAACCCTGCAGATCGACCTGCGCCTGAGCGAGTCCAAGCGCACTTACATTGTCGATAAAGGAGGCTTCTACCGGTATACCAATGGCAAGTGGGCCTACCTCGTCTCCACTGATGGCGGCTCCGCCCACCGCACCAACATCGTGCTCGGCCGTCAGAATCCGCAGTCGGTGGAGGTATTGGAGGGCCTCAAGGCAGGCGACTCCATCATTACCTCGAGCTACGACAGCTTCAAAGACGTCGACGTACTGACATTCTCGCAGCCCCTCAGCCGGCGGTAGTCGCGGCCACGCGCTCTTTTGAGGTGCGAAGAAGCGTGTAGGGAAGCGTCTGGTCGGAGATCAAGGGCACAATATTCCTGACCACGAGCAACGGAGACTCCCGGCTCACGCGCTCCGCGCAAAGTGCTGCGAGATAACCCGGGCCGACTGACATCTGCCAGAAACGCCACCGCTCCGGTCTGTCTCCCTGCTCCGGGTGTACCGAGAGACCGATATCGTCCTCGAGCAGGTCGAAGCTGAAATGATCCAATGGAATCGACAGGCCCATGGAGCGGGCTTTGATATACGATTCCTTCAAGGTCCAATATTCGAAGAATCTGTGTTGCTGGCGCGCCTTGGGCAACGCATGCAGTGCGCTCACTTCCGCGGGCGCGAAGAACCGGTCGGCGATGTCGATACAAGCGGCGCGCACGCGCGTATTTTCAACGTCCACGCCGACCTCGTGGCCCTGGGCGACCGCGAGAATGATCAGACTATCCGTATGACTGACGTTGAACGAGATTTGCCGGGCGGACCATGCGGCGTTGGCGATCAAGGGACGGCCGTAGTCGTTCACCGCAAAGGTCCAATCACGCGGCGCGATGTCCGTGTAACGGGAGAGGACCGTGCGCACCAGGGCTCTCGTCACGAGATAACGGCGCCGGTCACGCGCGAAGTGAAAACGCTGCTCCTGCTGCCGCTCGGACTCGCTCAGGAAAGAGCGATACTCCCGCAGGAGCGCTTCGTCCTCGAGATCGGAATAGAACGTACACCACAGGTAGATCGGGCGGGACCGCCCCGTCTCTAGGTCGAATGGATGCACAGCAACTCCTTCGCGGATATCCGGGTCTCATCGGGATAGCCAAAGGCATTGTTGATGTAGACCACGTCGTCCAGGGCGATCTGCCTGTTCACGTGGCTGTGGCCATAGACATGAATCCTGGATTTCAGGGCGCGCACCTGCTCCTCCAGACTGGCCGAGCCGAGCACGGGATAGAGCATTCTCCGGGACCGCGGAATATAGGCCGGCATCAGGTCGATGCGTGGCAGAAAATGAGAAAAGGAAATCAACATGCCCCGATGCGCCGGGGGCGGTGCCCGATTGAGCGCCTGGAAATGAGCCGCGACATCCTGCATCTGAAAGTGAGCAGGCCACCGGCACGCGTGAAAGTCCATCCAACTTTCGAGCAATTCGCTGCTGGGCCGCCCGAACGAGTAGTCGTACCAGCCCTGTAACGGGACAATCACAACTCCGTCCAGAGCTTCAGGCTGCATCGACGCACCCGATTGCTCGACGACGGCGCGGAGCCGCTCGAATTTCTCCAACGACGTGCACTGTTTTGCATCCCGGATCACCCACAGCTCATGATTGCCCGGCACATACATGACGCGCCGGAAGCGCGCTGTCAAAGTGCTCAAAGCCCAGTCGATCCGGTCGAGGCAATCCGAAACATCTCCGGCGAGGATCAGAACATCCTCACGGTAGTCGCTCATAGAGAGGTCCGCAAGCCAGCGCGCGTTTACCTCGTAGTCAACATGAATGTCTGAAACAGCGAATATTCTCACATCTTCCCCGGCGGCGAGGTCGCTGGCTCAATGTACGCCGCCACCGCCGCCGTCAGTGCCGGCATGCCCGGCATCGACACCCGCATGCCCTGCATCGACACCGGTATGTCCTCCATGACCATTTCCGTGCCCTGAACCGTCGTGGTGGGAATGCCCGTGCCCTTGTGGCTGATGGTCGGGGTGGCGCTGGCTGACCGTGAAAAGGGAAACGTCAGCGCCAGAGAGATCTTCTCCCGGCTTACGCACGCGGCGCCGCCCTGTGCCGGAGCGCGCAAAGAGAAGCGCCACGACAATCATGAGCGCCAGACATCCTAACGCAACCGCCTCGAATCTCGCCATAGCTCTCTCCTTGACCCCCGGCCCGGATCAGCGGCGACCCTTCCCGCGACCGAGAGCATACAGTACCGCGTAAAGCACCCAGAATGCAGTCAACATCCAGATCGACAGCTCGTTCGCGAATTGTGCCTGGCTCACCAGAAACTTCAGACACGCGACGACGAAAACATAGAAGAACGCGAAAAGCAGCGATGCGGTCAGCTGCCACTTTGCGGTGCGCTCCGCGACAGTGGATGTTACCTCGCGTTCGCCGGACCTGACAAAGTACGCTCTCACGGCTACCCATATCCAGCTCACCGCCACGATCGTCAGGGCGCCACTGCCGATCAGTGCCGCAATCCGCTTTGCCTGGTCCAGGGGGGCGAGTGCGAACAGCACGACCCAGGCAATGCCGGCCAGCACGAGCAACCACCCCGAGAAGCGCTCGACTGTCGCAGGACGCGTGTTACCTCTCGTCCGATTGAATGGGCGCAGTTTCGGCAACGAATTGCCAATCAGGACAATCATGAGGCCCAGTGCCAGGCCGATGATGCGGTTCGCAACATCGGTCTCGATGACACCGACCCGGCTCGTCATGGCGGCGACCGCGGCGACCAACCCGGCGCCCAGGAAGCCGAACAAAGCCGACGGTGGCAGATTCATGGATCGCGTATGCCAAGTCATTGGTCTTCAACCTCCCGGCGTGCGGGCTTGGATCCGCCGCGCCTGTCATCCTGCAACTTCCAGCCGAACATGCGAGCGAAGCTGAGGAGCGCATCCTCCAGAACAGACAACTGCAATTCGTAAACGATGGACTTGCCCTGCCTCTCCGAGACAATCAGCCCAGCCTTGCGCAAGGCGGCGAAATGCGCCGACATCGTGGGCTTCGATACGTCGAAGCGCTCCGCCAGCGCGCCGGCACTCATCGGTCCCTTCCGGAGCAACTCCAGTACCTGACGGCGCGTCGGATCGGACAGGGCTTTGAAAACCAGGTTCATACGCTTTCATTTAGCCATTCATCGAAATGAATGTCAAGTCCATGCGGGCCGGGAGCTGAGCACGATCAAGCGGATTTACCGCGCCTGTAATTCGCGATAAAACTAGGCGATTCGAGGAATGCCCAGCCGCAGGAACAGGTCACATGGACCGACCGATCGAGCAGAAGAAGTGGCCCAGGCGCACGCTCGTGCTCTATGCGGCCATTGCCTCCGTGGGCGTCGCCCTGATCACCATGACATTGGCAAACTCCGGCCGGACTCGCCTGAGCATCGATCCTAACCGCTTGACCATTTCCAAGGTCGAGCTGACCCGGTTCCAGGAGTACATTCCCATCACCGGCACAGTGCAGCCCAACAACACGGTCTATCTGGACCTGGAAGAAGGCGGCAACGTGGAGAAAATTTACGTCGAAAGCGGCAAGCCCATCAAGAAAGGCACATTGATATTGACGCTCTCCAATACCACGGCGCAGAAGCAGAACATCGATGCCGAAACCCGCTTGATCGACAATCTCAATCAGTTGAGGAATTCGAAAATCAGCCTGACGACCTCCAACCTGGTGCTGAAGGACCAGCTGCTGGATCTGGATTACAAAATCCTGGACCTCGATAAAACTTTCACCCGATACCAGCAATTATTCAAAAATCCGACGCCGGCGGTGTCACGGGAACAATTCGAGAGCACCCGGGATCAACTCGCCTATCTGAAAAACAAGCGCACCCTGTTACAGGAACGCATCAGGCAGGAAACCGAGCTGCAAGAGCAGCAGAGCTCCCAGATCGAGTCGTCGATTGCGCGAGTGAATCGCAACCTGGAGCTGCTGTCCCGGATCGTCGAGAGCCTCGAAGTTCGCGCGCCCGTCGACGGACAGCTCTCCACCTTGAATGCCGAAGTCGGTCAGGGCTTTCAGCGCGGACAGCGCATCGGTCAGATCGACCAGATGGACAGCTTCAAAGTCCAGGCGGATATCGATCAGTACTACATTTCCACGGTCGCCGTCGGCCAGACGGGCACCTTTGAGCTCAACGGCCGCACCCGCGAGTTGAAGGTCACCAAGGTCTACTCTGAAGTGACCAAGGACACCTTCAAGGTCGACCTGGCGTTTGCCGACGCGATTCCCGAGGGAATCAAACGCGGGCAAACCCTGCAGATCGACCTGCGGCTGGGCGAATCCAAGCGCACCAACGTCGTGGACAAGGGTGGTTTCTATCGCTACACGAACGGCAGGTGGGCCTACCTCGTCGCGAGCGATGGAAGCTCGGCCCGCCGCACCAACATCGTGCTTGGACGCCAGAACCCGCAATCGGTGGAAGTGTTGCAGGGACTCAAAGCTGGAGATGCGATCATTACTTCGAGCTATGACGGCTTCAACGACGCCGACGTGCTGACGTTTTCACGGCCCCTGAGCCGTCAGTAGTAACACGGTCAAGGCACCCCGACAATCGGGACAGACTCTCATCCCGCACTGGCCCTGCTCTCACCCGCGGTCATCATGACCCGCACGTTGGTCGTATCTTTCAACCAGTATCTGAGCATGGACGGCGTAATTACGGTAGCGATCACGCCCATGATCAGGAGCGTCGAAAACAGTGACTGGCTGACGAGACCGGCCCGATACGCGATGCTGGCTATGACCATTTCCATGACGCCGCGGGAATTCATGACAATCGCAACCCCGCAGGCTTCATAGTGCGGCAGCACTTTCAGACGAGCCATGACATAACCGGCGATCAGCTTGGTGCCCACTGCGATCGAAGTCAGGATCAGCAGGAAGCCGCCCCCCTTGAGGGCGCCGATCTCGAATTGGATGCCTTGATACGCCAGGAACACCGGTCCGAACAAACTCACCGTCATCAGCTCGCAGGTCTGCACGAGCTGGCGAAAACGAGTATCGCTGATCAGGTCCCCCGTGACGAGCAGCGAGGCGAGAAACACTCCGATGATGAAATGGGATCCGAGCCGGTCACTGACGACCCCGAGTCCGAACATGAATATGACGGCCCAGGTCAGGATATGGTCTTCGGGGGCCCGGGGCCCGCGTACGATGGAAGAATGCTTGCGAGCCGAGAGCCTCGAGCACACGTAATAGCAGCCCGCAACGATCAGCAGCAGCAGTACCAGCTTGGCAAGCGCGACACCGACAGTGACCTGTAGCGTAGCTCCGGCGTTCTGAGTCGACACGGCGATGAGAATACCAAGCAGCAGGATCACTATGACGTCGGTCAGCAATGAGCTTGCAATAGTGACACGCGCCACACGGGTATTCAGCAAGCCGAACGTGCCGAGTATCCGCAGAGCAACCGGCAATGCCGTGACCGAGGTGCAAAGAATCACCACGCCCGCCGGGATGAAGGCCAATCCCGCCGCGTAAGTGAATACGGCCGTAACGGCGGCAGGAATCATGAAGCCCAGCATCAATGCAACGCCGCCTTTTCCCCGAAACACCTCCAGCAGGTGCTGCATACGCATTTCCAGTCCCGCGGTGATGACCACAAACAGCACGGACAGATCGGCAACCGTTGCCAGCGGCCCACCGGGCTTGAGCCACTCCAACATCGAGGGTCCGACGAGAATCCCCGCCACCATCTGGCCGAGCAGCGCCGGCTGCCGGCAACGCTCCGCCACCCACCCGAGCGCGTGGGCGCACGCGAGTAGCAGGCATAGACTGGCGATCAACGTCATGAGCTCATTTCCTCGGCGTGTGTTTCCGTCTCGGCGGCGATTTCCAGCTGCTCGGCCAAGGTATCGCGCAAGTCCTGATGTGTCGTAAGGGGATTGGCGATCACCACGCGGAATACCGTGATCTTTTCGCTACAATGGCGCGCACTCAGAATTTCGGTTCTGGAAACGAAAGTCTTTCCCTGAAGGAATTGCCGTTCTTGTATCACCTTCACGGCCTCGCTGATCACGCGGTTTTCCTCCGGCGAATGTGAGCTCTTGTGGCGCAGATGCCGCGGCACGTAGCGGTAGTTCAGAATGTTGATTTCAGGGGCGCCGATCAACTGGAAAGCGGGATGTCGCTCGATGACATCGGCCATGAACCGGGTTGCTTCGATACCCTGGTCGACGAGCGCACCGATACCGCGCTTCGACACGATGCATAACATCGCATGCAGGCACAGGAATAGCGCCGGTCGTGAACCTTCGAGAGTGTATTGACCGAAATCGAAACTCCCATGCCGGCCCTGGTAGGCGGAGTGCACCGAGCTCGCATGCACGGACTGCGAGTCCTTGAAGAGGCACAGACTGATGCCCTGCGGCACGTAAAGCTGCTTGTGAGGACACAGCGTAATCGTGTCGGCGTGTTGAATCCCCTCCAGTAACCTGCGGTGCTTGTCGGAAAAGATGAGGGCTCCACCCCAGGCCGCGTCCACGTGAAAATGGGTACCATGGCGGGCGGCGATCCTCCCCATCTCCTCCAGGGGATCGATCGTGCCGGTTTCGGTGGCGCCGGCGATGCCTACGATGGCAAGCACCAGCAGACGCCTGTTGCGACATACCTCGAGCTTTGCTTCGATGTCCGCGCTATCCGCTCTTTGTGCCGCGTCCTGTTTCAGATGCAACACATTGCGCTCGCCGATCCCCAACAGGGAGGCCGCTTTGCGGATCGAATAGTGCGCCAGGGGCGACGTTATGATCGCAAAGCCTTCGTAGCCTCGTTGCCTCAGCAGCTCATAGGCGCCGCACTCGAGAATTTCGGCCTTCGTGAGCCCGAGGGCCAACAGTGAGCGATTTCTGGCATTCCATAGAGCCGTAATATTCGCGCTGCTGCCGCCGCTGACCACGAGACCGAACACATGGCCGGGATCCTGAATCCGCTCACGGCGCTCCGCACCTGGGAAGAACTCCCGATGTAACATCGCCACCAGCTGCCGTTCGAGAAACGTGAGCGACTTGGATGTCTCGACCTTCACCATGTTCTGGTTGAGCCGCGCCACCAGCGCGCTCAGCTCCGGCATGAAGTCCGGCAGAGCCGAGGTCATGTGGCCGATGAATTTCTTCGACGAGACATTGACGGCATAGGGGAGCACCTCCCTGCCGAGCCAGTCGAGATATTCATCGACGCTGATCGGGAGCGTCGGACTGCGCGGGTCGGTAAAGCGCTCCTTCAGCTGATCCAACGTCACATTGCCGAGCGTAACCCGCTCCTGCAGGTGCGCACCGAAGAATTCCGCCAGGTCCGGCGCGGAGACTTCGCAGCAGCTGGCCTCCATGCGTGTCAGCTCGCCATGGCGCGCGAGAACTCCAATCCCCGCATGTTTCTGGAGAGCACCCGGTTATGCTGGTATTCGTCCGTGCCCGAGACCAGGACCACCCCATAGTTCTTCAGTGACAGGGTGCTGCCGTACTCTTCGATGGTATCGGTGCCCGGATACACCCTGACGCTGGTAGGAACATAGCGCGCCGTGAAACCCAGGCGGGTCCGGTTGGAGGTCACGTTCGGATAGGACGAATGCATCAGGGTCGACCAGAAAATGACACACTCCCCCGCTTGCATCTCCATCGAGACAGCCTTGGAATCATCCGGCACCCAGTTCGGGTCCTTTTGCAGGTTCCTGTAGTCGTAGCCGAAGAAACCCGACTTCTGCCCGTTCTTCTCCAGTTTGTTCACCTGCTCCGGGGTGTAGCGCATCTCCTTGGACTCGTCATAGAACATCTCTTCATGCGTGCCGGGAATGAAGCGCAGACATCCGACCTCCTTCGGGCAGTCGGTGATTGCGGTCCACACCGTAATCGCTCCGCCGAACTGCTCGTTCGTGGTCCATACCACCTGCGGCCGGCCCGAGGCGTGCCCGAAAGTGTCGGCCTGGTGCCAATCGGTCCCCTCATCGCCCGGGTATTTCGGAAACATTTCCGAACGCCAGCACAGGAGGTTGGGGCCCAGGATGCCTTCCACCTTGTCGATAATCTCCCGGCGCATGATGTGTTTGCTGAAGAAATCGATGTCGAGGTGCCGGTCGTAACCGGCCAGGAGGCTCGCATGGTCGAGGTCGTAAACGGCGTGGCTGCGGTCGAAGATCTCCGCCCTGATCGCCTTGTACGTTTCTTTCATTTCCTGGGGATCGTAGATGCGAATCGGCCCGGCGTAACCGTTCTCACGGAAGGCCTTGAGCTCGGAATCGGTGAATGCAAATTGTTTTTTCATGGAAATGCTCCCTTGGAGTGTAAAGCGACTGGCAGCCTGAGCTCTCAAGCGGGCGCCAACGACTGCTCGGCTTTGGCGGTGTAGGATTCGACCCACTGGTTGATCGTGGAAAGACTCATCAGCTCCCGGGTGCTGAGGCTCACACCGAGTCTTTCCTCCACCTTGACTTGCAACCCGACGATGGTGAGCGAGGACACCCCGAGATCGAAATAGTCGTCGTCCAGCTCGATGCTCTTGAAGTTCTCCTTCTCCTTGAAGAGGGAAACGATCACGTCTCTGATTTCCTGCGGTGTCATACGAGTCTCCGATTACGCGGGAGTTGGGAATATCTTGCTTCGGTCGATCTTGCCGTTCTTGTTGATCGGCATATGCTCCACGATCGAGATCTTGTCCGGAATCATGTAGCGAGGGACGCTCTGGCTGAGATAGTCGCGCACGGCCTTCGCATCCAGGCTTCGGACCTCATCGACCTGCACATAGGCCACCAGAAGCTGATCCCCACCTTCCATTGCGTGGCACATCACCGCTGCTTCCTTCGCCGCGGGAATCTCGAGCAGGCGGGCCTTGATCTCCTCGAGCGAGACCCGGTAGCCCCGCAGCTTGACCTGGCTGTCTTTGCGACCGAGAAATTCGATCTCCCCGGCCTCGTTCATGCGAACGAGGTCGCCGGTCCTGTACAGCAGGCCCTTGGAAAAGCGGCTGTCGTGGAAAAACGGCGTTTCGGCGAGCCCGGTGTGCAGATATCCGAGTGCTACACCAAGCCCCGCCGCGTAGAGCTCTCCTACCTCACCACGCCGGACCTCCCGGCGTTGCTCGTCGAGAATAAAGACCTGTGTGCCGGTGATGGGCCGCCCGATCGGTACCGTGTTTCCTTCCGGCCGATTGGCCTGGGTCATCACGTGACAGCAGGTGAAGGTGGTGTTCTCGGTGGGTCCATAGCCATTGATCAGCTCCAGGCCGTCTATCTCGTCGAGCACCTTGCGCACGGCCTGGGGATGTAGCACATCGCCGCCGGCCAGCAGCACCCTCAAGGACCGCAACTCATCGAGACAGGTATCGACGAACAGATGAAACAGCGCCGCCGTCAACCATAGAATCGTGATCCTGTGCCGCCGCATGTGCTGTTTGAACAGGTTTGGGTCCAACACTTCTCCGGTGTATAGAACGAGCGTAGCCCCATTCAACAACGCTCCCCAGATCTCGAACGTGGAGGCATCGAAGCTCGGCGTCGAGAACTGCAGAATCGAGTCCTCCGGAGTGATCTGGATGTAGTTGGTGCGAACCACCAGCCGCACCACGGCCCGATGCGGAACCACGACACCCTTGGGGTCGGCGGTCGTACCGGACGTGAACATGACATACGCCGGCGTCTCCGCCGAAAAACGCCCTTCCGGCGCGCGACCGTCCTTCCCCGTCAGGTCTTCAATGGCGCAACGAAATACCGTTCGATCGTCACTGCACAACTCGCCGCACTCGTTATCCGCGATGATCAGTCGAGTCTTGGCCCTTTCCAGGCAATATCGATTCCGGGCATCCGGATTACCCCGATCCAGCGGCATGTACGCCGCGCCACATTTGAGAATACCCAACATCGCCACGAACATCTCTGCCGACCGGCTCATCAATAGAGCGACGACATCGCCGTACCTGACGCCCCGCTCCGCCAGCAAGCCTGCAAACACGTTGGCAAGCGTCTCCAGCTGCCCGTAGCTGAAGACACG
>Ga0070683_100004175_pt1 | contig 11835 bp, 21 predicted proteins | sample KBSC713LmetaG_FD_64662 | JGI IMG/M metagenome (GOLD analysis project Ga0070683, IMG submission 64662) | Corn rhizosphere microbial communities from Kellogg Biological Station, Michigan, USA - KBS C7.1-3L metaG | ecosystem: Host-associated > Plants > Roots > Rhizosphere ...
CTGGGCGGCGCCGAGATGGCGCGCTACGAGTGGTACCACGAGGGTCGCGTGCCGCTGCACACGCTGCGCGCCGACATCGAGTACGGCACCACCGAGGCGCACACGACCTACGGCGCCATCGGCGTGAAGTGCTGGATCTTCAAGGGCGAGGTTCTCCCGCAGCGCGGACAGCGCCTCGCTTAAGGAAAGGGACGTTTCGTCATGCTCGCTCCAAAGAAAGTTAAGTGGCGCAAACAGCAGAAGGGGAAGATGCGCGGCATCTCCAAGGGCGCGACCACGCTCTCCTTCGGCGAGTTCGGCCTCCAGGCTCTGTCGTGCGGCTTCGTGACCTCGCGCCAGATCGAAGCGGCGCGTATCGCGATCTCCCGCCACGTGAAGCGCGGCGGGAAGCTGTACATCCGCATCTTCCCGGACAAGCCGATCTCGAAGAAGCCGGCCGAGACCCGCATGGGTCACGGCAAGGGCAACCCGGAAGAGTGGGTCGCCGTCGTGCGCCCCGGGCGCGTGATGTATGAGCTGGAAGGCGTAGACGAGAACCTCGCTCGCCAGGCGTTCCACCTCGCCGAGCACAAGCTGAGCGTTCAGACGCGATTCTTGTCGCGTGAAGGGGTGCTGTAATGAAGGGCGTACGCGCGAAGGACCTGCGCGGGAACGATCCCGCAGAGCTGCGCAGCACGGTGCGCAAGCTGGAAGAGGATCTGTTCAAGCACCGGTTGAAGCAGAACACGAATCAGCTCGAGAACACGATGCTGATCCGCAACACGCGCCGCGACATCGCGCGCGTCAACACCGTCCTCGCCGAGCGCAGCCGCGCCGGCGGCGCCACCGGCGGAGCGCCAGCGGCGCCGGTGTCTGGCGAGGCACCCGCCACGCCGAGCAAGACCAAGCGCACGTCGAAGAAGTCAGAAGCCCAGGCAAAGACAGAGGAGACGTAAAGTGGCCGGTCACAAAATTCACAAGCGCCGCATGATCGGCGTCGTCACGAGCGACAAGATGAACAAGACGCGCGTGGTGTTGGTCGAGCGCCGTATCTCGGATCGCAAGTACGGCAAGTACCTGACGAGCCGGAAGAAGTTCAAGGCGCACGACGAGAAGAACGAGTTCAAGGCCGGCGATCGCGTGCAGATCGTCGAGAGCCGCCCGCTGTCGTCCGACAAGCGCTGGCGCGTCGAGAAACTCATCGAACGGCCGCAAGAGGCTTAAAGGGGATCCACCGCTATGGTTCAGACGACATCCACTCTCGACGTCGCCGATAACTCGGGTGCCAAGAAGGTCATGTGCATCCGCGTGCTCGGCGGCACGAAGAGGAAGTACGCCTCGATCGGCGACATCATCGTCGTGTCGATCAAGGAGGCGATCCCGAACGCCAAGGTGAAGAAGGGCGAGGTCGCGAAGGCCGTCATCGTGCGCACCAAGAAAGAGGTGTCGCGCCAGGACGGGTCGTACATCCGCTTCGACACCAACTCGGCTGTCCTCGTCGACAAGGACAACGAGCCGGTCGGGACCCGCATCTTCGGCCCGGTCGCCCGCGAGCTGCGCGCGAAGCGGTTCATGAAGATCATCTCGCTCGCTCCGGAGGTTCTGTAGTCATGCACGTTCGCAAGGGAGATCAGGTCGTCGTCATCGCCGGCAAGGAGAAGGGCAAGCGCGGGCGTGTGATGCGGCTGCTGACCGAGCAGGGGCGCGTCGTCATCGAGCGCATCAACATGGTCAAGCGCCACACCAAGCCCACGCAGCGCAACCCGCGCGGCGGCATCCTGGAGAAGGAAGGCTCGGTCGAGGCGTCGAACGTCGCGCTCTGGTGCGGCAAGTGCGTCGCCCCGCGGCGGGCGAAGGTTGACGAGAAGGAAGGTCAGCCGAAGCGCCGGATCTGCGTGAAGTGCGGAACGGTCTTCGAGACCTCGTAAAGGATTTCGGAAATGGCTGACAACGAAGAAGAGAAGAAGGCCCCCGGCAAAGCCGGCCGGCCCGAGATGTCCGCGGATCAGGAAGCGGAGGTCGCCGCCAAGAAGGCGGCGCGCGCCGAGGCCAAGGCGAAGGGCGGAAAAGCGCCCAAGGGCAAGGCCGCAGCCGCTGCCAAGGAAGTCGCCATGGAGCGCGTCAAGCGCGACAAGCCGGCTCGCCTGCGCAGGCTCTACGACACCGAGGTCCGCGAAAAGCTGATGAAAGAGTTCAGCCTCGCGAACCGGATGCAGGCGCCCAAGCTGACGCGCATCACGATCAACATGGGCCTCGGCGAAGCGGTGACCAATCCGAAGCTGCTGGACAGCGCCGTCGACGAACTGGGGGCGATCACGGGCCAGCGCCCGGTCGTCACCCGCGCCAAGAAGTCGATCGCGATCTTCAAGCTGCGCGCCGGGCAGAAGATCGGCGCGATGGTGACGCTCCGCCGGGACCAGATGTACGAATTCCTCGACCGGCTGGTCACGTTCGCGCTGCCGCGCGTGCGCGACTTCAAGGGCGTCTCGCCCAAATCATTCGACGGGCGCGGCAACTACACGATGGGCGTCCGCGAAGAGATCATCTTCCCGGAGATCAACTTCGAGAAGCTCGACAAGCCGAAGGGGATGAACATCACCTTCAACACCACGGCCCCCAACGACGAACAGGGGCGCGCGCTTTTGAAACACCTCGGAATGCCTTTCAGGAACTGACCAATGGCTAAGACCGTCGATATGCCCGCTAACAGGAAGGCGCCGAAGTGGCGCGTGCGTCACCGCAATCGGTGTCATCAGTGTGGTCGAGCGCGCGGGTTTCTGCGCAAGTTCGACCTGTGCCGCGTCTGTTTCCGCCTGTTCTCGCTGCGCGGCGACATCCCGGGCGTCATCAAATCGAGCTGGTAGCAATAGGTGCATGCATGTCAATGACTGACCCAATCGCGGATTTTCTCGCTCGCATTCGCAACGCCATCCTGGCGCGCCAGGCGGAGGTGCTCGCGCCTTCGTCCAAGCTGAAAGAGCGCCTGTGTGTCGTCCTCAAGGACGAGGGCTACATCACCGGCTACGACGTGCGCGACGCCGAAGGCCACGTCCAGATCGTCGTCCGGCTTCGCTGGGCCGATCCGCGCACCAACGCGATCACCGGCCTGCGCCGTCGCTCGCGTCCGGGACAGCGCATGTACGTTCGCCACGGCACGATCCCGAAGGTGCGTTCTGGCCTGGGCATCGCGATCCTGTCGACGTCGAAGGGTCTGATGACCGACCGCGCCGCCCGCAAGGAAGGCCTGGGCGGCGAGCTTCTCTGCGAAGTCTGGTAAGGAGCCCCAGGAGACGACAATGAGTCGAATCGGACGAAAAATTCTGCCGCTGCCCAAGGGCGTGACCCTCAACCAGAAGCCGGGGTTGGTCAGCGTGAAGGGACCGAAGGGCGAGCTGACCAAGTCCGTCCCGACGGGCGTGACCATCAAGACCGAGGCGGACAAGATCACGGTCCTGCGTGCCGATGACGAGCGCCAGAATCGCGCGAAGCACGGCCTGATGCGCGCGCACCTCGCGAACATGGTCAAGGGCGTCACCGACGGGTGGACGCGCGAGCTGGAGATCAACGGCGTCGGTTACCGCGCCGAGGTCGCCGGCGACACCATGACGATGGCGCTCGGTTACTCGCACCCGGTGGTGTTCAAGCTGCCGAAGGGCGTGACGGCGAAGGTCGACAAGAACCGCGTCACGCTCAGCAGCGCCGATCGCGACCTCGTCGGCCAGACCGCCGCGCAGGTGCGCGAGCTGCGCCCCCCCGAGCCGTACAAAGGCAAGGGTGTGAAGTACGCTGAAGAAGTGATCAAGAAGAAGGTCGGTAAGGCCGGCGCCACGGGCAGTGGCGGTGGCGGCTAGAGCTAGCGACAGAGCGACAAGGAAAACAACATGCTCGTTGACGTCAGTTTCAAGAAGGAAGGCCGCAAGAAGCGGCATCGCTCGCTGCGCAAGCGCATCGAGGGCACCTCGGAGCGTCCGCGCCTCGCGGTCTTCCGCAGCACCCGCCACATCTACGCCCAGGTGATCGACGACCAGCACCGACGGACGCTGACCGCCATCTCCGATAAGGCGCTGGCCGTCGAGGGCGAGAAGGCAGCCGACAAGAAGGCGCGCGCCAAGAAGGTGGGCGCCGCGATCGCGAAGCAATGCCTCGAGAAGGGCATCGACAAGGTCGTTTTCGACCGAGCCGGCTACAAGTACCACGGTCGCGTTTCGGCGCTCGCCGACGGCGCGCGCGAAGCCGGTCTGAAGTTCTGAGCGAGAAGGAAAAGGTCAACTAGATGGCAATCAATTACGAAGACGTCGGCGAGCTCGTCGACAGCGTGGTGTTCATCAACCGCGTCGCGAAGGTCGTCAAGGGCGGTCGCCGCTTCTCGTTCTCCGCGCTCGTCGTCGTCGGCGATCAGCGCGGCTACGTGGGCGCCGGCCTGGGCAAGGCCAACGAGGTTCCCGAGGCAATCCGCAAGGGGACGGAGCAGGCGAAGAAGAACCTGTTCCACATCCCTCTGCAGGGCGGCACGATCCCGCACGAGGTGCAGGGTCACTTCGGCGCGGGCGCGGTCATCCTGCGCCCCGCCAGCGCCGGTACCGGCGTCATCGCGGGCGGCGCGGTGCGCCCCGTGCTCGAGGTCGCGGGCGTCCAGGACATCCTGACCAAGTGCATCGGCACCTCGAACCCCCACAACGTCATCCACGCCACGATCGATGCGCTTCAGCAGTTGCGCAGCCCCGACGTGGCGGCCAAGCTCCGCAACAAGACCCTCGCAGAGGTTCGGGAGTAGCGATCGTGGCCAAGAAGATTCGCGTCACCTTGATCCGGAGCGGCATCAACCGCCCCGAGCCCCAGAAGCGGACGATCAACGCCCTCGGCCTCTCGAAGCTGGGTGTTGCCGTTACGTTGACTGACAATGTCTCGGTGCGTGGCATGATTCGCGCCGTCTCGCACATGGTGAAAGTGGAGAAAGCGGAATAGTCATGGGAACGACTCTGCACACGCTGAAGGGACCACGCGGCGCCACGCGCAACCGCAAGCGCATCGGTCGCGGTCCGGGTTCGGGCACGGGCGAACAATCCGGCAAGGGCGTCAAGGGCCAGAAGGCCCGCACCGGCCATCACGGCGCGCGCTTCGGCTTCGAGGGCGGCCAGATGCCGATGCAGCGCCGCTTTCCGAAGAAGGGCTTCAAGAACCCGTTCCGCGCGGAGATCTTCGCGGTGAACGTGGGCGCGCTGGACAAGCGGTTCAAGTCCGGCACCGTCGACGTTGCTGCCCTGCACGGCGCCGGGATGGTTCCTCGGAGCATCGAGACCGTGAAGATCCTGGGCGAGGGCGAACTCACCAAGAAGCTGGTGGTGAAGGCGTCGGCGTTCTCGGCCTCCGCGAAGGAGAAGATCGAGAAGGCCGGCGGCAGCGCCGAGCTCATCGTGTCGTCCAAGCCCGCCAAGACCGCCGCCGCTGGTTAGTCCTCCATGGCGTCCGGCTTCCAGAATATCGGCAAGATTCCGGAGCTGCGCCGGCGGATCCTGTTCACGCTGACGCTGCTCGCGGTCTATCGCATCGGCGCCTTCGTCACGACCCCGGGCGTAAACCGGGCGATCATGGCGAAGATCGTCAACCAGGCATCGGGCACGTTCCTGGGCCTGTTCAACATGTTCTCGGGCGGTGCGCTCGAGCAGATGTCGATCTTCGCGCTCGGCATCATGCCGTACATCAGCGCGTCGATCATTCTGCAGCTGTTGACGGTCGTCATCCCCAAGCTGGAGCAGATCCAGAAGGAAGGGGAGATGGGCCGGCGGCGGTTGAACCAGTACACGCGCTACGGATGCGTGGTGCTGTCGCTGATCCAGTCGTTCTTCATCGCGCGCTGGCTGGAAGGCAACAACCGCTCCTACGCGCAGTTTGGCCAGGTGGTCACCGATCCAGGCTGGACCTTCCGCCTGCTGACGATGATCTCGCTGACCACCGGGACGGCGTTCATCATGTGGCTCGGCGAGCAGATCACCGAGCGAGGCATCGGCAACGGCATCTCGCTGATCATCTTCGCGGGCATCGTCACCGACATGCCTGACGCGGCCGTCCGCATGTTCTCGAAGGCGAAGACGGGCGACATCACCGCGTTCGACCTGGCGGTCATCGGCGTCCTCATCGTGCTGGTCGTCGCGGTCATCATCTTCTTCGAACGCGGGCAAAGACGAATACCCGTCCAGTACGCAAAACGCGTGGTCGGGCGAAAGGTCGTCGGCGGCCAGTCCAGCCACCTGCCGCTGAAGGTCAACACCGCCGGCGTCATCCCGCCGATCTTCGCGTCGTCGATCCTGATGTTCCCGCAGCAGATCGCGTCGTTCGTGCAGACGCCCTGGATGCAGCGGATCTCGGAGGCCCTTCACCCGGGCGACTGGCGCTACAACCTGCTGTACGTCGGGTTGATCGTCTTCTTCTGCTACTTCTACACGGCCGTAACGTTCAACCCGGTCGACGTCGCCGACAACATGAAGAAGTACGGCGGCTTCATCCCGGGCATCCGGCCGGGCCGCGCCACCGCGGCCTACATCAACAAGGTCCTCACCCGCATCACCTTCGGGGGGGCGGTGTACATCTCCGCGATCTGCGTGCTGCCGTCCCTGCTGCACGAAAAGATGAAGGTCCCGTTCTACTTCGGCGGCACCGGACTCATGATCGTCGTTGGTGTCGCGCTCGATACGGTCCAGCAGATCGAATCCCACCTCATCACGCGCAACTATGAGGGATTCACCGGACCCCGCGGGCCGCGCATTCGCGGTCGTGGCGGTCGCGGCACCGGCGCCGTCAGCAGCAGTTAAGGAGCCGGATCCTCGGGCCGGGCCATTGAGTGAGAACCTCTTGTTGTTTGGGCCCCCGGGGGCAGGGAAAGGGACTCAAGCGGTCCGGTTGGCCTCGGTCTTCAAGATCCCGCACATCGCGACCGGCGACATGTTGCGCGCCGCCATCCAGTCCTACACACCCCTCGGCGCGCGCGCGAAGGAGTTCATCGACAAGGGGCAGCTGGTTCCCGATCAGCTCGTGCTGGACCTCATCGCCGAACGGCTGGGTCAGTCCGACACCGAGCGCGGCTTCTTGCTCGACGGATTCCCGCGCACGGTCCCCCAGGCCGAGAGCCTCTCGCGCATGCTGGCCGAGCGCGGCAGGAAGCTGGATCACGTGCTCGTCCTCGACGCGCCCGACGAGGAGCTCGTCATGCGCATCGCCGGGCGCCGCACCTGCCAGAGCTGCGGCGCCACGTATCACATCGTCGCCAAGCCGCCGCGCGTGCCCGATGTCTGCGACCGCTGCGGCAGCGCGCTCGTTCAGCGCAGCGACGACTCCGAGGAGATCATCCGTAACCGTCTCCGCGAGTACGCCGCGAAAACGCGGCCCGTCCTCGATTACTTCGAGCAGAACAAATGGCCGATCCGCCGGATCGAGGCGGTCGGGAACATGGACCAGATCTTCGGCCGCATTTACGCGGCCGTGCTGCTGAGCTGAAAGGCGAGACCCAGGTGTCCATCCAGCTCAAGACGGCCGGCGAGATCGCGAAGCTCCGCGAGGCCAACCTGATCGTCGCCGACGTCCTCGACGCGCTCGAGGCGGCCGCGAAGCCGGGCATGACGACCTGGGAGCTGAACGACATCGCCGACAAGCGCCTCAAGCAGCTGAAGGGCGAATCGGCCTTCCTCGGATACCACGGCTATCCCGCCGTGCTGTGCACGTCGGTCAACGAGGTCGTCGTCCACGGCATCCCCCGCAAGGACGTCGTTCTCAAGCCGGGGGACATTTTGTCCATCGACTTTGGTGCCTTCAAGGACGGCTGGTGCGGGGATTCGGCCCGGACCATCCCGATCGGCGAGGTCACGCCTGCGGCCCAGAAGCTGATGCGGGTCACCCGCGAATCCCTCGAGCGGGCCATCGCGGTCTGTGTCCCGGGCAGCCGCCTGGGCGACATCGGCTGGGCCGTCCAGTCGCACGCGGAGTCGAACGGCTACTCGGTGGTCCGCCAGTTCGTGGGCCACGGGATCGGCCACAAGATGCACGAGGAGCCCCACGTCCCGAACTACGGGGAGGCGGGGAAGGGGCGCCGGCTGTCCGCCGGCCTGGTGGTTGCCATCGAGCCGATGGTCAACGCGGGGGGGCCAGAAGTACTTGTCAAGGACGATGGGTGGACGGCTGTAACCAAAGATGGTAGCCTCTCCGCCCATTTCGAGCACTCGGTCGCCATCACCGATGACGGGCCGGTCGTGCTGTCGAAGGCATGAGTGTGGTTTTTATCAGTTTCTTTCGGGCTTTTCGTGATATCGGGAGCGTTCGATGAAGGTCAGAGCATCAGTCAAACCGGTATGTGACAAATGCAAGGTCATCCGCCGACGAGGAATCGTCCGGGTGATCTGCGAGAACCAACGGCACAAGCAGAGGCAGGGGTAAAACCAGATGGCACGACTCGCAGGCGTCGATCTTCCGCGCAACAAGCGGATGGAGGTTGCGCTCACTTACATCTATGGGATCGGCAAGGCGCTCGCGCGCGAGATCCTCAAGGCCGCCGACGTGTCGCTGGACAAGCGCACCGATGATCTCGACGAGAACGAGACGCGCCGGATCCGCGAGACCATCGAGCAGCGCCAGCTGAAGGTCGAAGGCGATCTGCGCCGCGAGGTCTCGATGAACATCAAGCGCCTCATGGACCTCGGCTGCTACCGCGGCCTGCGCCATCGCAAGAGTCTTCCCGTGCGCGGTCAGCGCACGCACACGAATGCGCGTACGCGCAAGGGTCCCCGCAAGGGACAGAGCATCAGCAGGGCGGCAGCGCCCGCCAAGACGGGAGCGTAATCAGTGGCTGAATCATCCGGCGCGCCCGAATCCACCAAGGGCAAAGCCAAGGTCAAGAAGGTCAAGAAGAACATCCAGAGCGGCATCGCTCACATCACCGCGTCGTTCAACAACACGATCGTGACGATCACGGACGTGTCGGGCAACGTCGTCGCGTGGTCGTCGGCCGGCGTGAAGGGCTTCAAGGGCTCGCGCAAGTCGACGCCGTTCGCCGCGCAGCTCGCGGCCGAAGACGCCGCGCACAAGGCGATGGAGCACGGCATGCGCTCGCTCAGCGTCTACGTGAAAGGCCCCGGGTCGGGCCGCGAGTCTGCGCTGCGCGCGCTCGCCTCGACCGGTTTCAAGATTACTCTCATCCGCGACCTCACCCCCATCCCCCACAACGGTTGCCGTCCCCCGAAGCGGCGGCGAGTCTGATCAATGGCTAACTACTCTGGTCCTGTATGCCGGCTGTGCCGGCGCGAAGACATGAAGTTGTTCCTCAAGGGGGACCGTTGCTACACGGATAAGTGCGGCTACGAGCGCCGCGCGTACGCTCCCGGCCAGCACGGCCAGGCGCGGCGCCGCAAGCTCTCGAACTACGGTTCGCAGCTGCGCGAGAAGCAGAAGGTGAAGCGCATCTACGGCCTCGCCGAGCGCCAGTTCCGCGGCTACTACCACAAGGCGATCCGCATGAAGGGCGTGGCGGGCGAGAACCTGCTGCAGCTCCTCGAGCGGCGCCTCGACAACGTGATCTACCGGCTTGGCTTCGCGTCTGATCACGCGGAAGCGCGCCAGCTGGTTCGCCACGGCCACTTCAAGGTCAACGGGCACAAGGTCGACATCCCGTCGTTCCTTTGCCGGTCCGGCGACGAGATCGAAGTGAAGGACGCGTCGAAGAAGGTGACGCGCGTCCTCGAGAGCCTGGGCGCTGTCGACCGCCGGGGCGTGCCGAAATGGCTCGAACTGGACAAGGACAACTTCAAGGGCAAGCTCACGCAGCTTCCGGCCCGCGACGATTTGACGATGCCGATTCGCGAACAGCTCATCGTGGAGTTGTACTCGCGCTAGCGCGCGAGTTTGGAGCTCTATTATCGCTCTGATTCAGAGGAGAAGACGCAAATGGGGACCGTAGGAACAACGACTCAAACCACGTTCATCGCCCGCAACTGGCGCGACCTGATCCGGCCGCGCAAGCTGGAGGTCGAGACCGACTCGCTGACCGAAACGTACGGCAAGTTCACCTGCGAGCCGCTCGAGCGTGGCTTCGGGACGACGCTGGGCAACAGCCTGCGCCGCATCCTGCTGTCTTCGCTGCAGGGCACGGCGATCACCGCGGTGAAGATCGAGACGGCGCTGCACGAGTTCACCACCATCCCCGACGTCGTCGAGGACGTGACGGACATCGTGCTGAACCTCAAAGAGGTGCTGCTGAAGTCGGTCGACTCGAAGCCGCGCGTGCTGCGCCTCGACAAGGACGGCGAGGGCAAGGTCTCGGCGGGCGACATCGCGCTCACTGACGGCATCGAGGTGCTGAACCCCGACCACAAGATCCTCACCTGCTCGAAGGGCGCCAAGCTGCGCATGGAGCTGCACGTCGGCACCGGCCGCGGCTACGTCCAGGCGGAGCGCAACAAGGGCCAGCAGACGCCGGTCGGTGTGATTCCGATCGACTCGCTGTTCTCGCCGATCCGGAAGGTGAACTTCCAGATCACGAACGCGCGCGTCGGGCAGCAGACCGACTACGATCGTCTGACGCTGGAAGTGTGGACGAACGGCGCCGTCCGTCCGGACGACGCGGTGGCGTTCGCCGCGAAGATCCTGAAGGACCAGCTGTCGATCTTCATCAACTTCGAGGAGGGCGCCGAGCCGACGCACGACGCCCACGTCTCGGAGGAACAGGCGAAGCTGAACGAGAATCTGTGGAAGTCGGTCGACGAGCTGGAGCTGTCGGTGCGCTCGGCCAACTGCCTGCAGAACGCGAATATCCGTTACATCGGCGAGCTGGTTCAGCGGACCGAGTCGGAGATGCTGAAGACGAAGAACTTCGGCCGCAAGTCGCTGAAAGAGATCAAAGAGATCCTGGCCGAGATGGGCCTGTCGCTGGGCATGAAGCTGGAAGGCTGGCCGGGTGACGGTCCGCCGAAGAAGGCCTAAAGGCCTAGAAGAAGAAGAAGGCCTAGAAGCAGGCCTGAGACCTAGTCGAGCACCGTTCCGCAACCGTCTGACTGAAAGCTTGAGCCATGCGACATCGTCTAGCTGGAGTTCGCCTCTCTCGTACGTCTGCGCACCGTAAGGCGCTGTTCTCGAACCTGATCGCGGCGCTGTTCTACAACGAGCGCATTCGCACGACCGACGCCAAGGCGAAGGAGACGCGGCGGCTGGCCGAGCGCACGATCACCTGGGCGCGGCGCGTGGGCGACGTCCTCGGGAAGAAGCCGGAGCGGCGGTCGATCGACGAGTCGGCCCGCGTGGTCCACGCGGTGCGCATGGCGCGCCGTGTGGTGCGCGATCGCGGCGCGGTGCTGAAGCTGTTCGACGAGCTGGCGCCGCGCTTCCTGGGCCGCCAGGGTGGCTACACGCGCATCATCAAGCTGCCGCAGCGGCCGGGTGACGCCGCCCCGATGGCGATGCTCGAGCTCCTGCCCGAGGACGGCGGCGCCCCCAAGGCGCCCGAGAAGGACGAGAAGGGCAAGGGCGCGAAGGCCGAAGCCAAGGGCGAGAAGGCCCCCGCCAAGAAGGCCGAAGCCAAGGGCGAGAAGGCCCCGGCCAAGAAGGCCGCGAAGAAGTAGTCACGCCGCGGCCTGTCGGCCGCGCGGACCCTAACCCTTCCCGCTGCGCGGGGCGAGGGGACCAGCGGGGACCCCTCACCCTAACCCTCTCCCCGCTGCGCGGGGCGAGGGGATCGGATCCGTTGGCGCGGGGATCTTCCTCCCTCTCCCCGCTGCGCGGGGCGAGGGGACCAGCGGGGACCCCTCACCCTAACCCTCTCCCCGCTGCGCGGGGCGAGGGGATCGGATCCGTTGGCGCGGGGATCTTCCTCCCTCTCCC
>Ga0070683_100004177_pt1 | contig 11833 bp, 9 predicted proteins | sample KBSC713LmetaG_FD_64662 | JGI IMG/M metagenome (GOLD analysis project Ga0070683, IMG submission 64662) | Corn rhizosphere microbial communities from Kellogg Biological Station, Michigan, USA - KBS C7.1-3L metaG | ecosystem: Host-associated > Plants > Roots > Rhizosphere ...
GCTTCGATCGAAGAATCGCCTGCAATGGTGCGGTTGTGAACCGCACTATCCATACGACGGCAGCGTGCGCGGCGGATTTCTACTGCCAAAGGCCAGGCCCGATGCGCCAAGGGGTGAGAGCCCCAATGCGCCAAGGGGTCAGAGCCCTCGGGCTTTGCCCTCGGGGTCTGACCCCAGCATCCGCCCTCGGGGTCTGACCCCAGCATCCGCTCTCGGGGTCTGACTTCGGCGGGTCAGACCACCTGGCTGGTCTCGCGCGGCGTGTGGCGATCGTCGGGACGCGGGACGACCGGAAGCTCGGCGCGCGGGAGGGTGAGGCTGAAGGTCGAGCCTGCGCCGAGCTGGCTGCGTACGGTGACGGTGCCGCCCATCGCGCGGGTGAGCTGACGCGCGATGGCGAGCCCGAGGCCGGTTCCGCCAGTGCGACGCGTGAGCGAGGCATCCACCTGCACGAACGGCTCGAAGATGGTCTCGAGCTGGGCGGCGCTGATACCGGAGCCGGTGTCCCGCACGTCGATGCGCACGGTGCCCTCGTCGACGACGGTGTCGATGCCGACCTCGCCTCCAGGCTCGGTGAACTTCATCGCGTTCGACAGCAGGTTGAGCAGCACCTGGAGGATCTTCTTCCGGTCGCCCCGCACGACCGCGTCGGGCGGCACGTCGTCGGCCTCGAGCTCGACGCCCTTCGCCGCCATCTGCGTGCGGACGGCGTCGACGACGTCGGTGATGAGCGGCGCGATCGCGACGGGCTCCATCTCGATGGTGAGGGCCCCGGCGTCGGTCCGTGAGAAGTCGAGGATGTCGGTGATGATGGAGACGAGGAGATCCTTGTTGCGCCGGATGCGGCCGAGGTCCTCGACCTGCTCCGGCGTGACGGGGCCGCGCAGCCCGAGCTCCATCAGCTCGGTGAAGCCGCCAATCGCATTGAGCGGGGTGCGCAGCTCGTGGCTCATCATGGCGAGGAACTGCGCCTTCGCGGCATTGGCGCGCTGGAGCTCCGCATTTCGCTCGGCGAGCACGGCGTGCGCGTCGCCGGTGGCGGCGGCCATCGCGTTGAACATCGCGGCGAGCTGCGCCACCTCTCGGCCGCCGCCGTGTACGTCGACGCGTCGCGTGTAGTCGCCCTGCGCGAGATCCGACGCGGCGCTCGTCACCTCGCGGAGCGGCCGCGTGACGAGCCGGCCGAGGAACCAGGCGGCGACCGTCGCGAGCGCGAGGACGAACAGGCCGGCGAGGAGGAGCCCGCGCAGGAAGTCGTGCGGCTTCTGGAGGATCGAGCGCTCCGACTGATAGAGCACGATCAGCCAGGGCGTGCTCGGGATCACGGACTGCACGGCGTACACGGCGCCGTGGCCCGGCACGTCGACGCGTTGGGCGCGGTCGACGACCTTGGGGAGGGTGAAGGGCGCGGCGACGGGACGTCCACGCGGAGTCACCCACTGCGGGGAGCCGCGGGAGGTGAAGAGCATGTGCGCGTCGTCGTCGACGAGCGCGCGGATGACCTGGTCGGCGGTGTAGTTGTCCCCCACGCGGCCCAGCTCGGCGATCGTGCCGATCACCCGGCCGTCGGCGATGACGGGGACGGCGAGCCATGCATGGACGCGCTCGGCATCGGCGTAGAGCGGGGAGCGCTGGTCGGACTCCTTCGCCAGCACGCCGGCAAGCGTCGTCGTCAGCGCGGCGGAATCGGTTGCGGTCCATCCTTCGGCGCTGCCATAGACTCGCTTGCCGTCGACGCTGGCGAGCTGCCACGCGACGAGGGTCGTGTCCTGCAACGTCCGCGTGGCGGCGTAGCGCCGCTCGACCGCGGCCGGGGTGGCGCCGGCAGTGAGGGCGTGGACGATCAGGCTGTCATCGGCGACCGCGCGCAGGGCCTCGATGCGCCCGATGTTGTAGCGCGCTGCCCCCGGGACGAGCTCGTGCTGGACCCGCTCGAGCACGTCCGTCGCGCGGTCGATGGTCGTCGCCCGGACCTGCCGGTAGGCTGCGACGCTGAGCCCACCCACGGCGCAGGCGAGCAGCAGGGAGATCAGGATAGGCAAACGGTACTCGAGCGACCAGGCGGTCGCCCACGTCTGATCCTGTCGGGGCATATTCACGGCAACGTGCGACGGTCGGGGTGTGAGCGCAAGTCCGTTCAAGACCCGTGCGAGCCCACGAGGCTGGGCACGTGGGCCGGCGCCGCTTACGTTCCGTTCGCTGCTCGCGCGGCGCGCCGAGGTTGGTTCCCCCCTGCGGCGCTTCGCTCTACTGGTCTCGATTCAGGCGCCAGTTTATCGCTCCTCCCTCCGGCGCTTCGCGCCTGCGGTCGGAGTTATGTATTTCAATCATCTCTGCGGCGCTTCGCCCCTCCGGTCGGAGTGCCGCAGGCCAGACTCTTCTATTCCTCCGTCGAGTACAAATGCCCCCAGTCAACGTCGCCGTCATCGGCTCGGGATTCATGGGCGCGGCCCACGTGGACGCCCTGCGCCGAGTACCGGGCGTCAACGTCGTCGCCATCGCGTCGATCGATTATCCGCGAGCCCAGGAGCTCGCCGCTCAGTTCGGGATCACCAACGTGTTCGACGACTGGAAGGCGCTGCTCGGCCGCGCCGACGTGCACGCCGTGCACAACTGCACCCCGAACAACCTCCACTTCGAGGTGAACAAGGCGTTCATCGAGGCGGGGAAGCACGTGCTGTCGGAGAAGCCGCTGACGATGACGTCGCAGGAGTCGGCGGAGCTCGTGCGGCTGGCGCGGGCGAAGGGGGTCGTGACGGCGATCAACTTCAACTACCGCGGCTACCCGCTGATCCAGCAGGCGCGCGGCATGGTGGCGCGTGGCGAGCTGGGCGACCTGTTCCTCGTGCACGGCCACTACCTGCAGGACTGGCTGCTGCACGACACGGATTACAACTGGCGGCTCGAGTCGAAGGTGAGCGGCGCGTCGCGCGCGATCGCCGACATCGGCTCGCACTGGTTCGACCTCGTGCAGTTCGTGACGGGGCGGAAGATCGTGCGCGTGAACGCGCATCTGTTCCGCGCGCACGAGACGCGCAAGAAGCCGAAGCAGGAAGTGGAGACGTACAAGGGGAAGGAGCTGGGCGCGCCGCAGGAGTACGACGAGGTGTCGATCGACACCGAGGACGGCGGTTTCGTGCTGGTCGAGATGGAGGGCGGGCTGCGCGGCTCGCTCGTCGTCTCGCAGGTGAGCTCGGGGCGCAAGAACCGGCAGTGGATCGAGGTGGACGGAAGCCGGAACGCGCTGTCGTGGGACCAGGAGAACCCGAACCATCTGTGGATCGGGCATCGCGACAAGCCGAACGAGATCCTGATCAAGGATCCCTCGCTGATGGATCCCGTGGCACGCACCTTCGCGCACTATCCGGGCGGCCATCCGGAGGGCTATCCCGACGGTCCGCGCAACCTGTTCCGCAACCTCTACCGGTACATCGCGGCGGGGAAGAAGCCGGGGAAGGACGCGGCGGATTTCCCGACGTTCGAGGATGGCGACGCGGAAGTCCGCATCGTCGAGGCAGTGCTGGCAAGCAACCAGAAGCAGGGGTGGGTCGACGTTCAACATGGAGGATGAGGCCATGACAGCGCGCATCTCCCGGTACGGATCCATCGTCGCAGCGGCGGCGGCCGCGGTGTTGGCCGCGTGCGCCAGTGGGGCGACCACGAGCCGCGGTACGGTCACGCAGACCGGGGCCGCGGCGACGACGAACGTGAAGCCGTTCTTCGTGCGCGACGGGTTCGTCGCGCCGGAGGCGGTGCGCTACGATCCCGAGCAGGACGTCTACTTCGTCGGCAACTGGGGGCCGGGCGCCGCGAGCGCGACGGACAACAACGGCTACATCAGCCGGATGAAGCCCGACGGGCAGATCGAGACGATGAAGTTCATCGCCGGCGGGACGAACGGCGTCGTGCTGCATGCGCCGCGCGGGATGTACATCGTCGGTGACACGCTGTGGGTGGCGGATGCCGATGCCGTGCGCGGCTTCGACCGGAAGACGGGGGCGAAGCTGGCGAACGTGGATTTCTCGGCGCTCGACCGCGGCTTCCTGAACGACGTGGCGGCGGATGCGACCGGCACGGTGTACGTGACGGACACGGGGAAGAACAAGCTGTACAAGGTGCAGGGCGGGCCGACGCTCGTCCTCGCCGACAGCGCCCTCGGCGCGCCGAACGGGATCACGTGGGACGCGGCGAACCGGCGGTTCATCATCGTGCCGTTCGGCGGCGCGCACTCACTGCGTGCGTGGGTGCCCGGGACGACGACGCTGACCGACATCACGACGAGCACGGGCGCGAAGTGGGACGGCGTCGAAGTGCTGTCCGGAGGAAGGATCCTCGCGTCGAGCCAGGCAGATTCGAGCATTCACGTCTTCGACGGCGCGACGGGGCGCGCGATCATCCACACGCAGGGCGGGCCGGCGGACATCGCGGTGGACACGAAGCGGAATCGGGTCGCGGTGCCTGTGGTGGCGTTGAATCACGTGGAGATCTACGATCTGCCGCGGTAAACCCGGCGGCGAGCGGTGAGCAATGAGATCGAGAGCGGCGAGCGGTCAGCGGCGAGCCGTTCAGCGGTCAGCAAAAACGAAAGGCTTCGGGAGGCATCTGCTTCTCGTAGATCAAGGGGGTCAGATTCCTTGAAAAACGCTACCGCTCGGAAGCCTTTTTCAAGGAATCTGACCCCTTGAACGAACCGTTTGCGGCTCGAGGCGATTCACGCCTCGTCATCCACAGCGGAGAGACCAATGCAGATCGGCATTCTTGGGACCGGCGTCGCTGGGCAGACGCTGGCGGCGGCGCTGGCGGAGAAGGGACATGCGGTCACCATCGGCACGCGTGATCCCGCGGAGACGATGGCGCGAGCGGCGGCGAAGCCGCCGGCGAAGGTCTCGTTCAGGGAGTGGCAGCAGGCGAATCCGGGGGTGAAGCTGGCGACGTTCGCCGACGCGGTGCGGTCGGCGAACGTCGTGATCAATGCGACGTCGGGCGTGGGGGCGATGTCGGCGCTGGAGGACGCGGGGGCCGACGCGCTCGGGGAGAAGATCCTGATCGACGCGAGCAATCCGCTCGACTTCTCGAAGGGGATGCCGCCGACGCTCACGGTGTGCAACACCGACTCGCTCGGCGAGCAGCTGCAGCGCGCCTTCCCGCGCGTGCGGCTCGTGAAGGCGCTGAACACGATCACCGCCGCGCTGATGGTGAACCCGGGCGCGGTGAACGGCGGCGATCACACGCTGTTCCTCTGCGGCAACGACACCGATGCCAAGGCGACGGTGAAGCGCTGGCTCGACGAGTGGTTCGGTTGGCAGGACATCGTCGATCTCGGCGACATCACGGCGGCGCGCGGGATGGAGATGTATCTGCCGCTCTGGCTGCGCACGTGGGGGGCGCTCGGGTCGCCGATGTTCAACGTGAAGATCGTGCGCTGACGCGCGACGCGTCGCAGATTGCGCGGCTGAATGAGGGAATTCCCACCGATCGTCCTCGCCGTCGCGTTCGCGGCGGTCGTCGTCGCCGTCACGGCGATCGCGCGACGGCTCCCCGTGCCGCCGCCGATCCTGCAGGTGGCGGCCGGATTCCTCATCGGGCTGATCCCCGGTGTGGCGATCCCGGAGCTGGACCCGGATCTCGTCTTCTTCGTCTTCCTCCCGCCGGTGATCTGGGCGGCGGCGTTCTTCACGTCGCTGCGGGACTTCAGCGCGAACCGTCGACCGATCGGCCTGCTGGCGATCGGGCTGGTGCTGGCGACGACGGCGGCGGTCGCGATGACCGCACGCGCGCTCTTTCCCGCCATGCCGTGGGCGGTGGCGGTGGCGCTCGGCGCGATCGTCTCACCGCCGGATGCGGTGGCGGCCGCGGCGATCGTGTCGCGACTCCCGGTGCCGCGCCGCGTGATCGTGATCCTCGAGGGGGAGAGCCTCGTGAACGACGCGTCGGCGCTGATCCTCTACCGCTCCGCCGTCGCCGCGGCGGTGACGAGCGTATTCAGCTGGGGGGAGTCGATCGTTCGCTTCTTCGTCGACGCCGGCGTCGGCGTGCTGGTGGGCGTGCTCGTGGGGTGGGTGGTGCTGCGCGTCATGCGCTGGTCGAAGGACGCGCTGGCGGAGACGCTGCTCACGCTGGCGGCACCGTACGTGGCGTGGCTCGCCGCCGAGGCGATCCACGTATCGGCCGTGCTGTCGTGCGTGGCGGGGGGGATCTTCCTCCGCCGCAGCTTCTCGAACGCGGTCACGCCGCTCTCGCGGCTGCAGAACCGGAACGTCTGGGATCTCGTCGTGTTCGTGCTGAACGCGGCGATCTTCCTCCTGCTCGGCATCCAATCGCGCTCGCTGCTCGCGTCGCTGCCGGCGGGCGCCACGCCGATGCTCGTGCGCGACGGTCTGATCGTCAGCGCGGTGGCGATCCTGCTCCGGATGGTCTGGGTACCGATCGCGGGGTATCTGCCGCGGATCGTCAGCCGACGGGTGCGACGCCACGAGCCGCCGCCGACGCACAAGGGAATCTTCCTCGTCGCGTGGACGAGCATGCGCGGGATCGTGTCGCTGGCGACGGCCCTCGCGCTGCCGCACACGATCGCCGGCGGCGCACCCTTCCCGTTTCGCAGCGAGATCCTGGTGATCACGATCTGCGTGATCGGCGTGACGCTGGTGGTGCAGGGGCTGACGCTCGCGCCGATCATCCGCGCGTTCCACTTCCAGCCCGAGGCGACGCACCACAACGAGGCGCGGATCGCGCGGCTCGAGGCGACGCGCCGCGGCGCGGAGGTGCTCGACGACCTCTCCCGCGAGCAGTGGGTGGACGCGCGCGACGTGGAGTGGCTGCGGAACGAGCTGCGCGATCGGATCCGGCTGCTCGAGTCTCACGCGGGCGAGCCGGAGGGGCGCCGTCGTCTGCGGAGCGAGATGCTGCGCGCCGAGCGGCGGATGCTCGTCCGCCTGCGGAATGAAGGGGCGATCTCGGACGACGTGCTGCGCGAGCTCGAGCAGGAGCTCGATCTGGAGTCGGTGCGGGTTGGTGCGGGGGAGGAGCGCTAGGGCTGTTTTTCATCCCGAGCACGGCTCGTTGCGGGATCTGCGTCTTGTCTCGCTGTGCGTTGGGTTCCGTGTACGGGCGGTCGCCGCACCGCTCCGCGAGTGACGCGCGCACGCCGTCAATCGCCGCCGCCCTCGCTCTGGAGAGAATGCGCCCTCACCCCCCATTCTTCGGTCAAACAACGTTGACCGTTACCGGTTCTCGGACGGGATGATTCCGTAGGCGCGTCTGGAACAGCGTCGAACTCGGTGCCGAGTTCCCACGACGTGACCACGCCCTCGAGCTGACCGCGGCCCGCTCGCCGCTGTCCGCTCGCCGCTCCTGTTGACTACTCGCCGCTCCAAGCTCGCCGCTCGGCGAGTGGAGATCTGCGCTCGCTCGGGATGACAGCCGAGGTCAGCCAGGGAGCTTCTGATCGCGCGCGGCGGCCATCATTGGTGCGGCGCCTTCCTGTGGGGCGGGGACGCTCGTCGTGCCGGGCTCGAGGCGCTCCAGTCGGTCGAGGCGCTCGACGTCGATCGCGAGGACGTCCTCGGCGGAGCTGGCGAAGATGCTGGCGAACTTCGCGTCCCAGCGGATCTCGTCCCACCAGTAGGAGGCGCGCGCCGTGACGCGCGTGGAGAACGTCTCCTCGTGCGCGTTCACGAGGATGAGCAGCTCGGCCTGGGCCTCGCGCAGGCTGTCGGGGGTCGCGCCGTGGAGCGGGCTGTCGGCGGTGATCGGATGGACGATCGTCCAGTGCAGCGTGAACAGATCGACCGAGCTGCGCTCGAGGGCGAGGGGATAGAAGTTCCGCTCGCGGCGGCCGTCGGTCTCCTCGAACAGCGTGACGCTCACGCGGACCTGCACGTCGCTCAGCTCCGAGGCCTGCGTGTTGACGATGCGGAACATGAGCCCGCGGCCCTCCTCGTATGGCGCGACGACGGCGGACTCACTGAACCGGAGTCGCATGCGCGGGCGCGTGAGCCGCGCGATGAGCAGGCCGGCCACGACGACGAGCACGAACGGACCGAAGAAGGACTCGAAGACGACGAGCCAGTGCGCCGTGCTGCCGTAGGCGTACATCGGCGCGGTGCTGGTCGTCGTGAACGTGCCGACGCTGAAGTCGAAGGCGCGCAGGAAGGGATCGCTGACGCCGATCGCCTCACCCCCGCGGAGGGTGCCGTCGCCGAGGGCGAGGTAGGCGAGAGTGAAGAAGCCGTTGAGGAGGAGGAGCGCGCCGAGGCTCCACGCGAGGAAGACGGGAAGAGGCGCGGCGAGCGCACGCAGGTAGAAGCGCTCGATGCGTTGACCGCCGAGCCCGTACTTCCGGCTCGTCGGCTCGCCTTCGTGGGTGAGGAAGCGCCCGCGCACGGATTGCGCGACGACGCGGCCGAAGCCGAGATCGGTGTAATTCCGGATGGACGTGCGCGACACGTACATCGGGGCGTTCTTGTCGCGGTCGTCGGGAATGGGTTGGGTCACGGACGGATGATCCCTAGGCAGGCCATCGGGCGCAAGGCGGTGAGCCGGCGGTCGAGTGGCGAGGCAGTTCGAGGCACCGACTCACCAACCAGCTCGCGCGCTCATCGGTTCACCGACTCGCCGATCGGTGGCCTACCGCGAAAGCATCACCCCCAGCCCGGCGGCGATCGCGCCGAGCGCGAGCACGGCGACGTGCGTCGCGACGAACAGGCGGCCACGCATCCGCGGTGCCTTCACGCGGCGCAGCAGAGGGAGCGCGGTGAGAAAGACGAGGACGAGCAGCGTCGCGATGCCGAGCTTGATGTGGAAGAGCCGGGCGCGAAGGGGATCGACGGGGACGTCGCCGCCAAGGAAGCCGCGCAGCCGCGCGAGCGTCAGGCCACTCGCGACGAGCACGACGACGGCGGCGCCGACGACGCGCTGGAGGCGGGCACGGATCTCGGCGAGGATCGCGTACTGCGCCTTTCGCTCGACCCCCGATCGGCGCAGCGCGGGGCGGAGAATGAGCAGGTAGTACGCGACGGCGCCGAACCACACCACGACGGCGGCGATGTGACCGAACACCGCGGCACGGTACAGCCACACATAGGCGGACGGAGAGAGGTCCGTCAGCACCTGCTCACTGGAGCGAGGTGCAGGTCCCTCGACTCGCTGTGCTCGCTCGGGACGACGGCATTCTCTTCGCTCGCTCCGGATGACACCGAGGGCAGTCCGCATTCCTCGTCGGTGAGGTAGCAGCCGGGATCTTCCGCCCACGGATCGCCGTGCACCTGCAGCGCGCGGACGCGGAAGCTGCCGCCGCAGACGTCCTTCCAGCGACAGCTGCCGCACCGCCCCGTGAGCAGTGGAGCGCGATCGCGCAGGCCGGCGAGGATCGGATCGGAGAGATCCTGCCAGATCGCGCTGAAGGGTCGCTCCTTCACGTTGCCGAGCGTGTGCTGCATCCAGAACTGATCGGGATGGACATTGCCGAGGAAGTCGATGTCGGCGATGCCGACGCCGGAGCTGTGCAGCCCGCCGCCGTTCCAGCGGAGCAGCTCGAGCACCTCGGCGGCGCGTGCCGGATCCTCCTCGAGGAGCTTGAGGTAGAGGTACGGGCCGTCGGCGTGGTTGTCGACGGTGAAGATCTCCTTGCGCAAGCCACGCTCGGCGAAGTCGCGCGTGCGCCGGAGGATCGTGTCCACGGCGGCCCGCGCGACGTCCGGGGTCAGCTCGTCGGCGCTGCTCCCGCGACCGCTGTAGACGAGGTGATAGAAGCAGGCGCGATCGATCCCCTCGGCCTCGATGAAGTCGAAGATCCGGTCCAGGTCCTGGCAGTTGCGCTTCGTGAGCGTCATGCGGAGCCCGACGCGCTGGTCCACCGCCTTGCAGTAGCGGAAGCCGGCCATCGCCTTGTCGAAGGCGCCCTTGTGACCGCGGAACTTGTCGTTGGTGACGCCGATGCCATCGAGGGAGATCCCGACGTAGCTCACGTCGAGCGCGCGCAGGCGATCGGCGATCTCCGCGGTGATGAGCGTGCCGTTCGTCGACAGGGTCACACGCAATCCGAGCGAGCGTGCGTAGGCGATGAGCTCGAAGATGTCGGGCCGCATGAGCGGCTCGCCGCCGGAGAGGAGGAGGACGGGGATGCCGAAGTCGGCGAGGTCCTCGAGCAGTGCGTGCCCCTGCGCCGTGGTGAGCTCCCCCGGGTATTCGCGGTTCGACGAATCGGAGTAGCAGTGGACGCAGTGCAGGTTGCACCGGCGGCCGACGTTCCAGACCACGACCGGCCGCCGGAGCGCCGCGTGGGCGGGCGGCGTCGACGTGATGACGTCGCGCGCACGCACGCCTTCCAGCCGCTGACGGCCGTAGCGGAGACCGTCGGAGGGCGTATTGCGGTCGGCGTAGAGTGTCGTAATGCCGATCATGCGAGTCAGCTCCCTGTGGGAAGGACGGTGAGGGAACGTGAGTGCCGCCGGCGCTTCCACGCCGGCGACTCGTACACACAGAGCGGATCCGACGCCAGCAGATTGCCCGTCATCGCGTAGGCCCGCGCACGCGAGCCGCCGCACACGTGGCGGAACTCGCAGACGCCGCACTTGCCCTCGAGCCGACTGCGGTCGCGCAGCGCACGGAACATCTCGTGGTGGCGGTAGACCTCGACGATATCGTCGACGCGCACGTTGCCGGCCGAGCGCGGGAGGAACCCGGAGGGATAGATCTCGCCGCGATGGCTGACGAACATGAATCCATCGCCGTCGTTGACTCCCCGCGCGGCGCGATTGACGCCGTCGCCCAGCGTGAACCCGACGCCGGCGGTGAGCGGGAGCGAGGCGACGTCGCGCAGGCCGGCGCGGCGCTCGGCGACCTGACGCTGCATGACGACGCGCCGGTAGTGCGGCGCCGCCGTGGTCTTGATGTCGAACGTCGCCGTCTTCGAGAGATCGTAGAGGCGATTGAAGACCGCCTCGAACTCGTCGGCGGTCGCGAGGTCCTCCGGACGTGCACGGCCGACGGGGACGATGAAGAACACCGACCAGAGCGCGATGCCGAGCTCCGTCATCAATACGATGAGGTTCTCGAGATCGTGCACGTTGTGGCGGGAGATCGTCGTGTTGATCTGCGTGGAGAGTCCGAGCGAGCGCGCTTCCTCGAGCATGCGGATCGTCCAGTCGAACGAGCCGGCGACGCCGCGGAAGCCGTCGTGCTGCGCGGCGGTCGCGCCGTCGAGGCTGACCGCGAGCCGCGACAGGCCGGCGTCGTGCAGCTCCTGGAGCACCTGCGGCGTCATGAGCGGCGTGCCGGAGGGGGTGAGCGCCACGCGGAGCCCGGCATCGACACCGTAGCGCACGATCTCGACCGTGTCGGAGCGCTTGAGCGGATCGCCGCCGGTGAGGACGAACAGTGGGCGACCGAACCGGCAGATGTCGTCGACGAGCCGCTTCGCCTCGTCAGTGGTGAGCTCGAGGGGATCGCGCTGCGGCACGGCGCAGGCGCGGCAGTGCAGACAGGCGAGATCGCAGGCCTGGGTCGTCTCCCAGATGACGACGAAGGGCGCGCGATCGAAGTCGACGTCGGCGAGCGCGGGACGGGGGGACATGTGGGCGTGGGGGCGAGATGGTTGCGACGTCAGCTGCGCGCGAGTCGGACGGCGGCGAGGACGAGCAGGATGCCGACGAGCGCGTTAGCGCGCGCGAGGAGTGCGGCGCGGCGACGCATCGCGATGGCGGCGGGCGATCCCGGCGCTGCGCGGCCGGCGGCGGGACCATGGAGGAAGTCGTGCACGGCGCTCACGACGATCATCGTGGCGACGGCGGTGAGCTTGAGGGCGAGCGTCGTCCCGAACGTCGTGCGCCAGAAG
>Ga0070683_100004178_pt1 | contig 11832 bp, 8 predicted proteins | sample KBSC713LmetaG_FD_64662 | JGI IMG/M metagenome (GOLD analysis project Ga0070683, IMG submission 64662) | Corn rhizosphere microbial communities from Kellogg Biological Station, Michigan, USA - KBS C7.1-3L metaG | ecosystem: Host-associated > Plants > Roots > Rhizosphere ...
GACGAGCGTCAGCGTCTGCGCCGGCGCGTTGGGATAGGCGAACGCGTGCAGCCGTACCTGGACGCGAAGCGGGGCCGCGTGATCGAGCGGGATGCGCGCCTGCGCCGGCGCCGCCGCCCAGCGGTAGGTAATCGCGCCGTCCTTCTCCGGCGCATGCCATCCGTCGCCGAGCAGCCAGTCGTCACCGTCCGCGCCCACGTCCACGCGCCCGTACGGCTGCAGCGGATCGGCCAGGAAGCGGTTGGTCGACAGCAGATCGTAGTCGCCGGGTGAGACCCCGTTGCGCAGCGCGAACACCAGGCTGGCGGGATAGGTGAACGGGTTGCCGAACCAGCCGTGCAGGACGCGTCCCTGCGCCGCCCACGCGCGGTCGAACGCCAGCGTCTCGCCGATCCGCACGACGCCGTCCTGCGCCGCGCCCATCAGCGCGAGGTTGCCGAGGGCGACCAGCATCACCGCCGCGACCACGACGGCGGTCACGTGGCGGCGGACGATGACGGACGCGGCCTCGAGAAAGGCCGTCAGCCCCAGGGCAAGCAGCGGAACGATGCCGTCGAACCGGCGGGCGCCGAAGCCCGCCGATCCCCACCAGTCCTGGATGCAGCTGTTGAAGTAGGCCATCACCAGCACCGCGATCACCGCGGGGCCGCCGATCGCGGGACGCGCGAAAGCGAAGACCGCCAGACCGATCGCGGCGAGGTAGGCGACGGGCGTGGTGCTGAACAGCCCGTTGCGCGCCGACCAGAGGATGTCGACGAAGTGCGGATCGAGCCAGCGGATCTGCGGCCCGACCGGCGACCGCGCGAACCACGTGCCGTAGATCGCGCGCCAGGCGAAGAGCTGCGGCGTGAACGCGATGAAGGCGCAGCCGAGGAACACCGCGCTGCCCGTCATCGTGCGCCGCAGCACGACGCGATCGCCGCCGCGCCACGCCCGCGCCAGCGCGGCCAGCGCGTCGATCCCGGGCAGCAGCGCGAACAGGACGTTCTGCCATCGGATCAGTCCGGCCAGCCCGATCAACGCGCCGAGCAGTGCCCAGTCGCGCGTGCGGCGGGAAGCAGACGTCGCCGCCCACAGCCACATGAACGCCGCGACGGAGGTCATCGACGCGGCGTGCGTCATGCTCGGCTCCTTCACGAGGTACCAGATCATGAAGGTGCCGGTGATCGTCAGGACGACCGCCGCCGCGGCCAGACGTCCGGGGAAGAACAGGCGCGCCAGCCGGTAGATGAACCAGCACCCGAGCAGGCCGTAGAAGAGGCTGGCGACGCAGACGGCCTGGCGGTACGGATAGGACGTGCCGTCGGTCGCCACGTCGGCGCCCGACGCGTGCAGCCGCGTGGCGGTGACGTGGCCGACGGCGAAGAACGGCGACCATACGATCGCCGGACCGATCGTCCACGCCGACTCGGCGTGGCCGGTGCGCGTCGGCCGGAACAGGTAGGTCTTGTCGCCGAGCCCGAGCATCCGGTAGTCGTTGGTGAAATCGACGTCGTGGTCGAAGGCCAGCGACCGCAGGTAGGCGAAATAGTAGAAGCCGTCACTCTGCAGCCGCGCGCCGAGCTGCAATTGCAGCGCGATGCCCACCGCGAAGCACGCGGTGAGGATCGGGCCGGCCGCGCGGCGGCCGCGCGACGCGACCACCGCGATCGCCGCCGCCGCGATCGTGGCGATGACCAGCGATGCGATCGTCGCGTTGCCGCCAAGGACCAGGTGCAGCAGCGACCGCCGCGCGATCTCGCGGAACGCGAGCTCGACGGCCAGGACCAGGGCGGCGCCCCACGCGATGCGGCGAACGTGGATGCCGCTCACGGCTGTTTCACCTTCAGGAGGCGCAGCTCCGGCCCCGGGTGCTGCGCGCTGGGGCTGAATCGCGCGATCTCCTGCGTCTGCGCGAAGATGCGGAGATAGTCACTGTGCTCCTGGCGATACAGCATGGGATCGTCGAGGTAGGGTCCGTAGACCTGCGACGAGGCGAGGAGGTAATCGACGCCGTTGTCGGCGGCGAACTGCGGCGGATCCATCCGCAGTTGCTTCGCGTAGCTCACCTTGTACATGGCCGGCAGCCGCGGCGAAACGGAGCCTTCCACGCGGATGCTCGTCCCGGCCGGCAGCTCACGGCGGATCCAGTCGTAGGCCTCGCCCTGCGTCCATTGCTTGGCGGCATCGGCGTCGTAGTTGATGGCTCCGAAGGCGGGCGGCCCGATCGCGATCACCGTCACCGCAATCGTGATGGCGTGCCGCAGTCGTCGCGGCATGCCGGCGCGTCGCATCCAGCCCACCAGCGCCACCACCCAGGCCGCCGCGAGCAGCGACAGGAACGGGACCAGCGGCAGCAGGTAGCGCGCGAACACGATCGATTGCTGGGAGATGAAGCGAAAGTACAGCAGCGGAAACACGATAGCCAGCATCCAGCGCAGGCGATCCGCGTCGCGCACGATCTTCCACACGCCGAGCGCCATGCCGCCGGCGACCATCGCGCTCCCCGGCCACTGCAGGGCGATGCGCAGGTGCTTGAGGTAGACGAGCCACAACGGCTCCGCCGTCGCCGGCGTCTTGTGGTACTCCGACGACAGACGCGCGAACTCGTTGAGGAAGGTCGGCAGATCGAGCAGCGTGTACGGCGCCGCCACCAGGAACGCCCCGACCATGACGGCGACGACGAGCAGCGCGGCGCCGAGCCGCGAGCGGCGCAGCCGCGGCGTCATCAGGCAGGCGATGAGCGGCATCGCCACCGCCAGCACGCCGTTGTACTTCAGCGCGCCGGCCAGCCCCGCGCCGGCGCCGGCCAGCGCGAACGCGCCCAGCGTCGCCCGCTCGTGCGCGCGCAGCGACAGCAGCAGCGTGACCATCACGACGAATGTCATCGGCACGTCCGTGAGGACGTAGTGCGACTCGCGCACGTGCAGCGGCATCACCGCGATCAGCACCGACGACAGCAGCGCCGTCTGCGCCCCCCACCGCAGCCCGGCGCGGTAGACGACCCACACGGTCGCCGTGCCGAGGAGCGCGGTCACCGCTCGCGCCCACAGATAGAAGTCCTCCGTCGGCGCCTGCGCCAGGCCCGCCCACTTCCCCTGCATCGCGCCGACGACGAAGCGCACCGTCGCGGTCGCCGTCTGCACGTACATGTAGAGGCCCGGGTAATCGAAGAAGTGCGGGTTGAAGTCGCCGGTCTTCATCATGCGCACGGCGCGCTCCATGACTTCCGGTTCGTCGGGCCCGGGATTGAAGCCGATGCCCTGCGACAGCGCCCAGAAGCGGAGCAGCGCGGCGGTGAGGAGCGCCAGCAGCAGACCGAGCCGGGTGACGCGTGAGTCTCTCACGGGTGCAGAGCGCTGCCGGTGGCGCCGAGCAGCTCGCGATAGAGGGCGACGGTGGCGTCGCCCGCCGCCGTCCACGAGAACTCACGCTCGACGATCTGCCGGCCGGCGAGCCCGTAGTGCGCCAGCCGGGCCGGATCGGCGAGCGCGCCGCTGATCGCGGCCGCCAGCGCCGACGGATCGCCCGGCGCCACCAGCCATCCATTCTGTCCGGGCCGGACCTTGTCGGGGATGCCACCCGCCGCCGAGGCCACGACGGCGCGACGGTGCGCCATCGCTTCGAGCGTCACCAGCGAGCTGCCTTCATACAGCGTGGGATGCACGAACAGGGTCGCCAGCTCGTGCCACGCGTGCATCTCGGGGTCGCTGACGCGGCCGGGGAAGTGGACGTGAGCCTCGAGCCCGAGCTCCGCCGCGAGCGTCTCCAGCATCGGTCGGTACGGTCCTTCGCCGAGCGCCACCCACCGCCACAGCTTGCCTTCGAGCGCGCCGTGATCGCGGATCGCCGCCAGCGCGCGCAGCAGCACGTGAAAACCCTTGCTCGCTTCGAGGCGGCCGACGCTCAGCAGGATCCGCTCGCCCGGCCGCACGTCGTGGTGCAGGCGCAAATCGCCAAGCCGTGCCGGATCGGCGTAGGCGTCGAGCTGACGGAGATCGAGCGCGTTGGGAATGGTCCGCATCTTCTCACGGGAGATGCCCAGGTGGCGCAGCACGACCGGCTCGAGCGATCGATCGGTGGCGATGACCGCGTCGGCGGCGCGTGCGCAGCGCAGCACCGCCCGCCGCAGCGGCAGGTAGGCGGCCACCTTGAGCGGCGCCCGCGACGGGTCGGTCGCGCCGAATTCCTCCAGCCCCTGCGGGTTCATCACCAGCGGGGCACTCGCATCGAGGCGCCGACCCTCCTCGGCCGAAGCCGCGAAGCGGCGAAGGCGAGCATAGCCGAGCACGCTCGCGCCGAATCCGTGCACGATGTCGGCCTCGCCCGCGCGCACCAGATCCAGCGCCCGGCGCCCGGCGCGAATTCCCCACAGCGGATAGGCCGTGCTGCGGTCGAGCACGGTCGTGCCGCGGCGGCCGGCAAGCGGGAACGTGTGGTACGCCACGAACTGCACGCGTATGGCCGGATGGATCGCGGCCGCCGCGGCGTGCTCGTCGTTTCCCGACGTGCCCGGCGGCGTGATGAGTGTGACGCCGACGCCGCGGTCGGCGAGCGCCCGAGCGAGATCGTAGACGTGGCGCTCGAGCCCGCCGAAGCCGTGCAGCGGAAAGACCGCGCGCGAGAGGAGCGCGACCTTCATGGTGCGCCGAGCTCCCGGTACAGCCGTTCGATGCGTTCGACGACGGCCGGCGCGTCGAACTCGCGTTCCACCTTGCGTCGCGCCGCCTCGCCCAGCGATCGGCGCAGCCCCGCATCCGCGGCCAGCCGGCGCACGTCTTCCGCCAGTCCCTGCGCCGACGTGGACAGGAGGCCGGTGACGTCCGGCTCGACGATGTCGCGCGTGCCGCCGGTGTCCATCGCGGCGATCGCCACGCCAAGCGCGCTGGCTTCGATGAGCACGCGGCTCAGCGACTCCGGCCCGCGCGACGGAAAGATCAGCATCGACGCCCCGGCCAGCAGGCGCGTGGCCGTCTCCTTGTCGACCCAGCCGGTGAACTCGACGCGCCGTCCCGACGCGCGCGCGGCCTGCTCGATGGCCGGCCGCTGCGGCCCGTCGCCGGCGACGATCAGCTTCCACGGCAAGTCGGCGCGCGTGATGACGTCGATCAGATGGTCCGTGCCTTTATTGGGCGCAAGCTTGCCAAGATACAAGGCATACGGCTCGGCGTCCGCGCCATCCGTCGCGGCTGCGCGAAGCGCGGCGACGTTCACCGGATTCGGAATCACGTCCATCCGAGTCTGCGCCAGCTCCGGCGCCCGAGCGCGCAGATCGGCGGCGATCCGCCGGCTGACCGCGATGACGGCGTTCGCCTCGGCCAGGCCGGCGCGCTTGGCGGCGAGGTTGCCGCGCATGTAGGGGATCATCGGCAGCGCCAGGGGCCAGAACGCGCCGGCGCGGGGCTGGATGCACAGCCGCATGTTCTCCGCCGTGCACGCCGGGCACAGCTCGAGGCCGTCGCTCGTGTGCAGCAGGTCGGACCAGTAGCAGACCGGCCAGTAGTCGCGGACCGTGGCCACCACCGGCACACCCGCCAGGCGCGCCGCCGCAATCGCTCCCATCGTCGTCATCACGTGCTGCGCGTGGACGATGTCGTGGTGTTCGTGGCGGAGCACCGTCGAGAGGTAGGCGGTGAGCGAGCGGGTCAGGCGCTCGCTCTTGTAGTAGTTGCGGACGTAGGGGATGTCCGGCGCCGGGGTGCCGAAGCGGCGGATCGTGAAGCCGTCATACGTCGCCTCGGTGATGCCGCTCGTTCCACCCGGCACCGGCTGGACGATGACGAGATCGTGGCCGCGCGCGCGCAGCCCGCGCGCCAGCTCGTAGGTGCTCCAGCCGCTGCCGCCGCACACGGGCGGGAAGGCGTCGGTCGCGATCAGGATGCGCATCGTCGAATCGCATCCTCCAGCGCGGCGCAATGCGCGGCCCAGCTGTAGTCGCGGACCGCGCGCGCGCGCGCCGCTGCGCCGAGGCGTGTGCGCCGCTCGACGTCGGTCAACCGCAGCAGCGCATCGGCGAGCGCGGCGGCGTGGCCGTTGTCGCCCGGACGATACAGCACCCCCTCGCTGTCGTCGCCGACGAGCGACGGGATGCGGTCGACTGCCGGAGCGACGACCGGCAGGCCCGAGGCCATGTACTCGAACATCTTCAGCGGCGACCAGTAGAAGCCGAGCGACAGCGGCGCGTGCGCGGCGACGTCGAACGGCGCCACGCCGACGTCCGCGGCCGAGAGGGCCGCCGGCATGCGGTCGTGCGGCAGCGCGCCGGTGAACAGGATCGTGTCGATGCCAGCGGCCGCGGCGCGCACGGCTGGCAGCTCCGGGCCATCGCCGATGAGGACCGCGCCGATCTCCTTGTGCCCGCGCGCGCGCAGCAGCTTGATCGCCTCGACGAGATGAATCGCGCCATGCCACGATCGAAACGCGCCGGCGAAGACCGCCAGCGTGGTGACGTCGAGGCGGACGAACGGCGCCTGCCCCGGCGCCCCGGGCCGGAACCGTTCGGTGTCGGCTCCCCACTCGAGGACGCGGACCCGTGCTGCCGGCACCGACGCCGGCAGGATCGCGCGGTTGGGCGTGACGATCACGTCAGCACTGTCGCACAGATGCTCGCGCCAGCGGCGCAGCGGCTGCGCCAGCAGCACGCGGTCGAGCACCGCCTTGGCGGAGCCGGGATGATCGACCACTGGCGCGTTCACCTCGAGCACGCCGACCGCGCCGATGCGCCGCGCCAACCGGATCGCCTCGCCGCCGAAGTTGTGGTAGCGCTCGATGATCGCATCGGGACGGATCCCTCGCGCCAGCGTCTCGACGGCGCGCGATCGGAGCAGCCGCAGGTGGGTCGAGCCCAACGGCGGCGGCATCGCGACCCAGCGCACGGCGGACTGCGGAAGCCCGCCGGCACCGGGCGTGACCAGTGCCGTCACCTCGTGCCCGCGCGCGGCGAGCCCTTCCGCAACCGCCACGACGTGCGTCGAGCCGCCCTTGGTGCCGGGCACGGTCTGGTCGATCGCGGAATAGAGGATCTTCATTTATCGCGCCGCAGCCTGCGGCGGAGGCGGATTGACACGCTCCAGCAGCGCGAAGAACGGCCCCGACTCGATCCGCCCGAACAGCAGCAGGTCCAGCTTCATCGCCGCCGAAAGCGCCCGCAGCAGCGCCCGCGTGGAGCGGCTCTCGGCGACACGCCGCTTACCTTCCGTCCGAGCCATCTTGAGCGCTTCTTCGGGAGGCACGGACCCGCCTGCCGCGCCGAAGCGCCGTTCGTGTTCAGCGGCGCGAAGGCGGGCGAGGCGCTTCTCGGCGAGCCGCATCAGGATGTTCTCCACGAATCCGCCGACGAGCGGCGTGTAGTAGCGGATGCGCGCAATGCGGAATCCCGTCTCCGCCGCGACCCGGCGCAGCTCGGGAATGTCGGCGAGCGGATTGAGGTGATCGGACTTGCGCAGACGCTCCTGCCGCATGTCGATCAGCCCGAGGCGCTCGAGGCGGCGGGCCAGGGCGTTGATCGCGCGCAGCCCGCCGGCGATCGGCGCGTTCTTGCGCACGTGCGTGTAGACGAACAGCGTCCCGCCCGGCGCGATCACCCGCGCCGCCTCGGTCAGCATCCCGCGCAGCGCCTCCGGCGACAGGTGCTCGAGCACGTCGAGCGAGAAGGCCTTGGTGAAGGTGGCGTCGGCGAACGGCAGCCGGCGCAGATCGCCGAGCAGCAGATCGACGTCGCGCCGCGCTTCCGTGGCGAAAAACGGCGCGATGTCCACGCCGACCGTCTGCGCCTGCCAGTCTCGGTTCCACAGCAGCGTCCGGCCGCTGCCGCAGCCGAGATCAACGACGCGGTCGGCGGCGGAGGGCGCGAGGAAGGCGCGCAGCATGTCGTTGCGGATCTTCGAGCCGAGAAACGGCGGCGACACGCGCTCGTAGCGGGCGTCGGCGTGCAGCGCTTCGTCGAGATATTTCGTCTGCTCGAGGAACTCCTCGCGCGGGCGCAGATCGAGGAAATCGGCGGAGGGACGTTCGTAGCGCGTGCCGCAGCGGCGGCAGGTGAGCGCCTCCGCTTGCCGGTCGAGCTCGGCGTGGCACGCCGGACAGCGCACGAGCGCCAGCAAGCCCGGCGAGATCATGGCCGCACCTCGCGCACCCCGAGCACCTCCGCGAAGAGCGCGTCGAGGCGCTCCGCGCGCCTGTCCCACGTGTACTCGCGGACGTCGGCGAGCGCCTGCGCCGCCAGCCGCGCGCCCAGCGCCGGATCGTCCTTGATGCGGCGGACGCCCTCGGTGAACGCGTGCGGGTTGCCCGGCTCGACGAGCAGCGCATTGGCACCGTCGGTCAGCACCTCGCGGAGCGACGGCAGATCGCTGGCGACGATCGGCGTCCCCGACGCCATGTACTCGAAGAGCTTGAGCGGCGACGTGAACTCGCGCGACAGGGCCGACGACGGGTTGGGCAGCAGCAGGACGTCCGCCTCGCGCAGCCGCGCCGCGACCTCGGCGTGCGGCAGCATGCCGGTGAACGTGATCCGCAGCGAGCAGTAGAGCCCTTCGGCCAGCGCCTTGACGCGGGCAAGGTCCGGTTCCTGCTCGTGCCCGCCGACGATCAACCCGCGCGTGTCCTGCAGTCCGGCGATGGTCTCGACGACCAGATCGACGCCCTTCCACGGATAGAGATGCCCCGCGTACCCGATCGTGAAGGGCTGTGAGCCGGCTGCCGAAAGCTGTGAGCCGGCCGCCGGAAGCTGGAAGCGCACCCCGTCCGGCACGACCGCCACCCGCGTCCGCGCGCCGAACCGCCGTTCGAGCTCGTGCTTCAGACCCGCGGTGATCGTGACGTAGCCGTCGGCGCCGCGCCAGACATGCGCGTCGCGATTGGCGAGCCGCCGCAGCTTCGCCGCCGACGCCGCCTTGGCCCCGCTCAATCGGGCGGGCCGGTCGGCCGCTTCGTCGGCCGCGATGCCGTGCGCCTCGAACACGATTGGCGCCCGCAACGACCGCGGCAGGCGGAGCAGCAGCGACGCCACGGCGAGATCGCGGGTGACGATCAGGTCCTGCCGCGCCCGCCCGAGCGATCGTCCCAGCACGAAGGTGACGTATCCCGTGCGCCGCGCCGGCTCGGGGCCGGTGACCGCCGCGGTTTCGATGCGCAGCGTCTCGAGACGCGGCAGCCCGTAGAACGCGAACGGATCGCGCTCCGGGCGCCGCGTGTCCGGCCGCACCACCATCGTCACCACGTGCCCGCGCGAGGCGAGCGCGTGGCAGGTTTCCATCGACTGGATGCCGTTGGCGCGCTCCAGCGGGAACCTGACGTCAGCGAGGTACAAAATTCGCACGATAGAACGACTGCCGATCGAAGAGGTAGCGATACGCCAGCCCGGGCGCGCTGCGCGGCAGCGTCACGACGGCGTCGTAGGCGTTGCGCGCCGGCTCCAGGCGCTGCCGGTCCATCAGGCCGACGGCGAACTCGGCCGTCAACGCGACGTTCCAGTACACCGCGACTGCGGCCAGCGCCACCAGCGCCCATCGCGCCCGGCTCGCCCGGCTGGCCCACGTGGCATCGAGCTGCGCCAGGCCGATGACCAGTACCGCGGTCAGCGCGACGAACCGGCGCTGGCCGAACCCGCCCGCGACCGTCCACGAATCGACGCTGCCGCCAACGTAGACCTGCAACAGGGTCATCACGATGAGGCACGCGCCGACGCGTCGCAGGGAGCTCCCGCCTTCAGGCGGGAGAACGAGCGCGACCGCCAACCCGATCATCCCCAGCGCGGCGAGCGGCGTCCACACGAAATATCCGTGCTCCGGCGACGCCAGCACCTGCATCGCGTGCGGCGCGTACCATTTCATCTTGTTGGCCACCGACGCGTGCGGCCCGAAGTGGCCGTTGACGATCTTGTAGGCGGCGAGCTGCGGTGAGTACACCGCCAGAAAGCACGCGGCCGCCGAGATCACGCCGACGATCGCGCCTCGCACCTCGCGCCTTGCGTCTCGCGCCGGCCCGCCGTAGCCCTGGCGAAGGCGGGACAGCGCCCAGTCGACCGCGGGGGCGACCGCGAAGAACACGTCCTGCTCGCGCGTCATCGCCATCAGCGCGCCCGCCGCGCCGAGCGCGGCCAGACCGGCCGGGCGCCACTCGCCGCGCACGCGGAGCCACACGTAGATGAAGAGCGCGACGGCAAATGCCGAGCACGCGTGCGAGAACGGCGGCGCCACGTACATGTAGAACAGGAGCGGTGTGCCCAGCCAGACCGCGACGCCCGCCGCGAAGCCGTTGAGCCCGAGCCGTGCCGCGCAGGCGATCGCCAGCACGATGGCGAGAAACCCGTAGAGCGCCGATCCGTAGGCGACGGCGGCGATGTACGGCGTCGAGAAGCCGTCCTGCGGCGCGCCGACGCTCTTCGCGGCGAGGTGGCCGGCGGCATAGAAGGGGGACCACAGGATGGCGCAGCCGATCGTGCCGAAGTTGATCCGTCGTCCCGTATCCGTCTGCCGCTCCAGGAACGTCTCGTGAAAGCCGTCCGAGCGGGCCACGTCATGGTCGTAGAAATACTGATACTCGTTCTCGAACGAGAGATCGTGATCGAACCACAGCGAGCGCAGGTAGGAGTAGTACTGAATCTCGTCCGACGAATAGATGCGCGGCGTCACCGCCGGCAGAGAGACGAGGAACAGGCACACCAGGAAGATCCACTGGCGCCGCGACGGGCCAGCACCGGCAGGGCGGGAACTCACAATAATCGCCCTATTCTATCCGCCCTCTCGCTCCGCCCTCCGTTCACATGCCGAAGACGACGAACTTCGCGACCTGCGAGAGATTGAATCCGGCGTGACCGATCATCGGGCCGAGGATCGAGCGCCGGGCCAGGAACAGCGCGCCCCAGAATGCCCCGAGCACGCCGGTCGCGAGCGCGACGTCGTGCCCCTGTTCCAGGTGTCCCAGCCCGAACATCACGCTGAACACGATCAGCCCGATCCCGCCGCCGCCGAGGTAGTCCTCGAACCGCCGCAGCACGAACCCGCGCTGGATCTCCTCGCGTACGCCGCCCGCGACCATCACCACGAGCGCGAAGACCGCGGCCTGCAGCCGCGTTCTGGCCAGGTCGGCGAGCGGGTTGTGCGCCACGTTGTGCAGCGACGGCGCGACGAGCTGGAGCGCCAGCAGCACGAAGACGACGACGATGAAGGAGGCGGGGATGATGGCGAGGCCGAGGAGCGCCTCCCGCCCGGCCGGACGTCCGCCGAAGAGCTCCGCGGCCATCGATTCGCCGCGCACGCGGAAAAAGAAGTGGACCAGCGCTACCACCAGTACGGTGTCGGTCAACGTCAGCGCGTAGATGAAGCGGGCCGACAACTCGCCGCCAACCGTCTGCGGCCGCATCCCGAGCGCGGCGAGGACGGCGATGACGATGAGTTGAGTGGGGAAACCCGAGCAGAGGATGACTTCGAACGCGGCGGCCGCTCGATCCAGCGCCGTCACCGCCGGTCGTGAGGGCGGTTCCAGCGCTGGATCGAGGTCGAAACCCACCTCGATAGTCTAACCGCTGACTTTTACCGTCAGGGGCTTCGTCAGCTTCACCGCCAGCGACGCCCCCTTGCCGATGCGCACGTCCTTGCCGCGCGTCGAGAGCACGTAGCCGGTGCCGGCGGCGCCGCCGATGGCCGCGCCCTTGGCCGCCGCGTCCTTGCCGCCGGCGAGCCGCCCGATCACCGCGCCGGCCGCGGCGGGGGCGAGGATCTTCACCGCGTCCTTTTCTTTCGTCGCCGGGGCCAGGCGCGATACCGGTGCCGTGGTGATCGGCGCCGTGCCGGGACCGGGGGCATCGATGTGCGTGAACCGCATCGCCACGTAGCCGCGTCCCTTCACCTT
>Ga0070683_100004181_pt1 | contig 11831 bp, 11 predicted proteins | sample KBSC713LmetaG_FD_64662 | JGI IMG/M metagenome (GOLD analysis project Ga0070683, IMG submission 64662) | Corn rhizosphere microbial communities from Kellogg Biological Station, Michigan, USA - KBS C7.1-3L metaG | ecosystem: Host-associated > Plants > Roots > Rhizosphere ...
TCGCCGGTGATCAGAACAAGTCGGTGGACGGGCTCAAGGGCGCCATCCAGGACTCGGTCAAGTCGAACCTCGACAGCGCTGTGAAGGCCGGCAAGCTCACCCAGACTCAGGAGAACAACATCCTGGGCGGGCTGAACAACCGGCTCGACAAGCTCGTCAATGGCAGGGGATTTGTCGGGCCTCCCCCCGGCCTCCTGAAGCGCAAGGCGTTCGGTGCCAAGCGCGGCTTCCATGCCGGCGGTCCTCCGGTTGGTGGTCCTCCGCAGGGCTTCCCGATCTTCTAGCTGCGACTGATCACGCGCGGAGCGGGCGGGGCCTTTGTGTCCCGCCCGTTCTGTCGCATAGAGTGCGCGTCTCATGGCCGAGCGACTCGCGAACAAGGTCGCGCTGATCACCGGCGCGGGCTCTGGCCTCGGTCGCGAAATGGCGCTTTTGTTTGCCCGCGAAGGGGCGTCCGTCGTCATCAACGACATCGACGAGGAGGCGGGGCAGCGAACCGCCTCCGAGCTGGGCGACGGCGCGCTGTTCGTCGCGGGCGACGTCTCGGACGACGGGTCCGTGGCCCGGATGTTCGACGAGGTGCGCTCGGCGCACGGCCGCCTCGACGTCAGCGTTCACAACGCCGGGATCATGGACCCGCGCGACGAGGGGCCGACGGTCACCCCGCTCGACGTGTGGGATCGCGTGATCGCGATCAACCTGACCGGCGTGTTTCTGTGCTGCCGTCACGCGATCCCGCTGATGCTCGACACCGAGGAGAAGAGCTCGATCATCAACATCGCGTCGTTCGTGGCGCTGATGGGAGCGGCGTCGCCCCAGATCGCGTACACGGCTTCGAAGGGCGGCGTGTTGTCGATGACGCGCGAGATCGCTGTGGAGTACGCGCGCCAGGGAATCCGCGCTAACGCGATCTGCCCCGGCCCGATCCGCACGCCGCTGCTCGAGTACCTGATCGCCGACGAGGACAAGCGCGAGAACCGCCTGAACCACATCCCGGCGGGGCGGTTTGGGGAGCCGTCGGACATCGCCAACGCGGCGGTTTATCTGGCGAGCGATGAATCCGACTGGGTGACGGGCACCGAGTTCAACGTCGACGGCGGGATTACGTCGGCGTACTTGACGCGGCCGTAGGCCGGTTCCCGTGCGTGAGGGCACGGTATGGATCGCGGAGGACTGGGACTTCGAGGACAGCACGTTCTGGTCCGGCCGCTTCGGCGCGGTGTGGAACGGACCCGACGGCGTGTTTCAAGAGGGTCCGCGTGTTGGTACCTGAGTGCCAATGCCGTTCCGACAGACGATTGAACGATTTCCCTGCCATGGCGGGGGCGGTTTCCGCGGCAAACCGTTCAATCGATCGGCTCCACTAGAGCACGAACTGGATGATCATCTTCGTCCTGCTGTAGGCCGGATAATGGTCGGGGAATGTCGCGGTGAGGTTCTTCTCCTCGACTGAGGCCGAGTAGTAGAAGTACCCGCCGAGGACCACGGCGAGGATCAGGGCGATCAGACTCGTCGCGAGCGCGGTCCCGACCACCGCGGCCAGGAGCCCGGAGTAGATCGGGTGACGAACCAGCCGGTAGGGACCCGAGGTCACGAGTTCGGGCTCCGCCTTCTGGTCCATCGGCATGCCCCAGTTGCTCCCGAGGTGGATGCGAGCCCAGATCGCAAGCGCGATGCCGGACGCGAAAACGACGGCTCCAATCGCGCCGAGGACCAGGCTATGGACGGTCAGGCTGTCGCCGCGGAAGACGCGGAGGACGAGAACGACGCACAGGGCGGTCACGCCCGTGAGTGAGATCCGGCGGCGGTTGCGTCTGCCTGCCTTGACACCTATGGCGGACGCGAGCCAGTAGACCCAGAAGACGATCCAGCCGATTGTGATTGCGGTCCTGAGCGCGTGCACGCTCTAGAGCAGGTCGAGCAACTCCGAGGTATCACTCACCGTAGCGTGCGGACGGCGCTTTTCGGCCACCTTGCTCAGATCTATCTCGGCGCTGATTCCGCTCCTCACCAGCACTGTCTTCGAGCCGCCCATGTGGCCCAGCGCCACGTCCATGAAGAGGTCGTCGCCCACCACGGCTATCTGCTCGGTGGGCACCCCCAGCGCCTTGCGCACCGCGCGCACCGCGGCCTTCGACGGCTTGCCGACGATCGTCGGCCGCGTGCTCGAGGCCTTCGCTATCGCCGCCGTGACCATCGCGCCGCGGCTCAGGATCGGGCCGTTGGCTCCGGCGTAGGCGGCCACGTAGCTGCCGGTCAACAGCCGCGCGCCGCCTATCACCGCGAACGCTGCTTTCTCCAGCTCGGGCAGATCCGCGTGGTCGATGTGCGCGACGAAGACGGCGTCGGCCTCAGCGGCGTGGTCGAAGTCGACGAGCTCGACGCCCGACTCAGCGAGGTAGCCCCGCGCTCCGTCCGTGACGAACGGAAGCACCTTCTGGCCCCGCCGGCGCCCGTTGAGATACGCCTGCACGCTGCACAGCGGCGTGAGCATCTGCTCGTCCTCCACCGGCAGTCCGACGTCCCGCAGTCCGCGCGCGAACTGAGCCGGCGGCAGGTGGCTGCCGTTTGTGAAGATGACGAAAGGGCGACCGGACGCCTTGATCCGCTCGAGCAATTCGCGCGCGCCCGGCACAACGTGCGCGGTCCCACCGTCGCGGTGCACGAGCGTGCCGTCCACGTCGAACACGAACCCACGGACGTCGTCAAGACGCACGGCGCCACACCACCAGGTCGGAGCCCTTCTCGAGCCGCATGTAGCTGACCGACTTGCGCCGCTCGACCTCTTGGAGGAGACGCACCAGGGGGGTCCCCGGGGATCGGTGGGTGGCCGGCACCCCGCTCCCCATCGCGTCCACCTGCTCCTCAGGCATGGTCAGCCGGAGCAACAGCTCCTCGTCCGAGATCCGCGACCCGAACCGCTCGCGCGCCCCCTCCAGCGACACCGGCTGAACGTCGCGCAACTTCGCCGCCTGCGGTCGTGCCAGCACGCGGTCGGCAATCTCCGGATCCACCGGCGCCGCCGTCTCGCCGTAGTGGCCGAGGAAGTAACGGACGGTCTCGTCCGACACGTTGGCCCAGCGCTTGCCGTCGATCACGTTGCGCGCCGCCTGGCTGGCCACGAACTGCGACACCGGCGTGACGAGGATCGGGTAGCCCATCTCCGCGCGCACGCGCGTGACCTCCTCGAGCACCTGGTCGAAGAGCTCCTCCTTGCCGAGCTCTTCGAGCATCCGCCGCGTGGTGGTGACCATCCCGCCGGGAAGCTGGTGGTGGTAGTAGGCGGCGTCGTACTCGCGCGGCGCGCCCGGCGGCAGCCCCTTCTCGCGCGCCAGCTCGCGAAAGTGCTCCGACACGAGCGCGAGCGCGTCCATGTCGAGCCGGTGCGAGTAGCCCTCGGCCTCGAGGTTGCGGATGGTCGACTCGGCTGTGGGCTGCGAGGTGCCGTTGCCGAGCGGTCCGCACGCGGTGTGCAGCACCTGGAAGCCCGCCTGCAGGCCCTCCATGTACACCTGCGGCGCGAGGCCGATCGTGCAGTGGCTGTGCAGCTCGAGCGTTCGGGCGCCGGCCGCCTCGAGCAGCGGCGGCGCGAGCTCGCGCACGGCGTCCACGGTGAGCAGGCCGCCGGGATCCTTGAGATACATGCGGTCCATCTCGGCACAGTCCGCCACAGCAGCCGCGCGCTCCGCGTAGTAGGCGTGCGTGTGAACGGGCGAGATCGAGTAGGTGAGCCCGATCACCACCTCCTCCACGCCCTCCTCCTTCGCCATCCGCGCGAGGCGGCGCAAGGCGTCCGGGTTGTTCGACGGCTCCGCGATCTGGAAGCGCCGGATCCCGTTGCGCGCCACGCAGCGGAACGCGAGCCGCATCAGCTCCTCGTCGCACGGCTGCCACGCGATGAAGCGCATGCCCGTGGTGATGAAGTTGAGCAGCGTGCTCGGCATCGCCTGGCTGACGAGCCGGATGCGCTCCCACGGATCCTCCTTGTGGAAGCGCACGGACACCGCCATGTGGGTGCTGGAGGTGAAGTCGAGGGCGTGAAAGCCCACGCGCTCCATCGTCGGCGCGATCGAGAGGACGTCCGGCGTGGTCAGGCCCGTCGCGCTCCACAGCGATTGGTTGCCGTCGCGGGTTGTCGTATCCACGATGTCGATCATGGTTACCTCCGCGGGGCATCCAGCCCCGCGTTCTGATGTCGTCGCTCGACATCCAGTCTCGTGTAACCGGACGGGCTCCGCCCGGCCTCCGCCTCCTCCAGCCAGCGCGTTGTCATCCGGCCGTGAACGAAGTCGGGATGGTCGAGCACTGCGGCGAGCAGCCCGGCGTTGGTTTCCACGCCCTCGACCTCCAGCCGCTCGAGCGCCTCGTGCACGATCTCGATCGCCTCTTCGCGGTCGCGCCCGTGGCCGATCAGCTTGGCCATCAGCGAGTCGTAGTGCGGCGGGATCAGCGCGCCGTCGCGGCAGTGCGTGTCCACGCGCAGGCCGTCGATGTCGTCCGGCACGGCGAAGCGCGTGAGCCGGCCCGGGCACGGCGCGAACCCGCGCGAAGCATCCTCGGCCGTGAGCCGGCACTCGAGCGCGTGCCCGTCGAACGCCACGTCGTCCTGCGTGAAGCTGAGCGGCTGCCCGTCGGCGATGCGCAGCTGCTCCGCCACGAGGTCGCGCCCCGTCACCTCCTCGGTCACCGGGTGCTCGACCTGGATGCGGCAGTTCATCTCGAGGAAGAAGAACTCGCCGCTCGCGGCGTCGACGATGAACTCCACCGTGCCGAGGTTGCGGTACCCGATCGCGCGCGCGAAGGCCACGCCCGCCGCGGTCAACGCGTCGCGCGTGTCGGTCGAGAGGAATGGCGCGGGCGCCTCCTCGATCAGCTTCTGGTAGCGGCGCTGCACCGAGCAGTCGCGCTCGCCGAGGTGCACGACCGCACCGTCCGCGTCGGCCGCCACCTGCACCTCCACGTGCCGCGCGTCGGCCACGAAGCGCTCGGCGTACAGCCGCTCGTCGCCGAACGCCGCACCCGCCTCGGCCACCGCCACGCCGAAAAGTGAGTGCAGCTCCTCGGGCGAGTGCGCGAGCTTGATCCCGCGACCGCCTCCGCCACCGGCCGCCTTGAGCAGTACCGGATAGCCGGCGTCGGCGGCGAAAACCTCGGCGTCAGCCGGCGAGCTCAGCTCCCGGCCGGGCACCACCGGCACACCGGCGCTGGCAGCCGCCTCGCGCGCGCGTAACTTGTCGCCGGCCAGCTCCATCGCCTCGGGCGGCGGACCGACGAAGCGCACGCCGTTCTCCTCCGCCAGCCGCGGCAGCGCCGGGTTCTCGGCGAGGAACCCGTACCCGGGGTGGATCGCGTCACAGCCGGTGCCGAGCGCGGCCTGCACCACGAGCTCTGGTCGCAGGTAGCTCTCGCTGGCGGGCGCGGGGCCGATGCACACCACGCGGTCCGCGAGCTCGGCGGCCAGGCCGTCCATGTCCACCTGCGACGCCCCCACCACGCATTCGAGCCCGAGCGCCCGGCAGGCGCGCACGATGCGCACGGCGATCTCGCCGCGGTTGGCGATGAACACGCGCGCGAGGGACATCAAGCGGGCTCGACCCGGAACAGCGGCTGCCCGAACTCGACGAGCTTGGAGTTCTCCGCGCACACCTCGACGATCGTGCCCTCAACGCCCGCGGGGATCGAGTTCATCATCTTCATCACTTCGATGAGGCATACGGTCGTGTCGGGTTCGACCCGTGTCCCGACGTCTACGAACGGCGACGCGCCCGGCGCCTCCGCGCGGTAGAAGGTGCCGAGCATTGGGGCGTCGATCGTGGCGCCGTTCACGGAGTGCGGAGTGCGGAGTGCGGAGTGCGGGGCTTTTTCCTGTGCGCTGTGCGCTGTGCGCTGTGCGCTTCCTCGAACCACATGCAGCGAAAACCCATCAGTCTCGATCCGCAGCTCAGATACGTCCGACTCATCGATGAGCCGCAGGATCTCACGCACGTCCTCGTCGCTCAGCGCCACTAGTCCTTCTTCTCCGCGCCGAACGTGCTCATGATCAGCGACATGGCCGAGGTCGCCGCTTGCTTCTCAGGCTTCGCCAAACCGGTCACCGGCCGCGACTGCACCACAAAGAGATCGCCGCCCCGGTCGATCGCCCACTCGATGTCCTGTCGCGAGCCGAAGTAGCGCTCAACTCGCTTGCCCACCTCCACGAGCGTGGCCAGCGCCTCCGCGTCGAGACACGCCACCGACCGTCGCTCCTCCGGCACCTCCACGCACACCGCCCCGCCCTCGGCCGGCACGTACTCCACCGTCTTCGTGCTCACGTTCTCGCGCACGAGCTCGCGGGTGACCTTGCTCACGAGGTAGTCGTCCGGTGTCACCTCGCCGCCGACCACCGCCAGGCCGAGTCCCCACGACGCGTTCACCGCCACCATGCTCGGGTCGCCGCTCAGGGGATTGCAGGTGAACATCACGCCGGACACCTCGGCGTCAACCATCTCCTGCACGGTTACGCCCATCGCCGGCTCGTCCGAGCTGCCGAGCCGCGCCCGGTACGCGATCGCCGGCGGGCTGTAGAGGCTGACCCAGCAGTCGCGGACGGCGTCGCACACATGGTCCGCGCCGCGGATCCACAGGTACGTCTCCTGCTGCCCGGCGAAGGTGGCCTCCTGGCTGTCCTCCCCGAGCGCGCTCGAGCGCACCGCCACGGGCACGTCGTCGCCAAGCGCCGCGTAGTGCGAGCAGATCTGCTCCCGCACCTCCTCCGGCATCGCAGCCGAGTGCATCGCCTCGCTGATCGAGTGCGACGCGCGGTTGACCGCGTCCACGTCACCCGACGACGCCCGCCCGACCGCGTGCGCGATCACGTTCCCCAGACCCGCTTCCGAGACGAACAGCCGGAACGCCTCGCACGACACCGCGAACCCCGGCGGCACCGGGATCTCTGCCGCGATCAGCTCACCAAGCGTCGCGCTCTTCCCGCCGTACGACGCCGCGTCGCCGGAACGCAGCTCCGCGAGCGGACGGGTGAGCTCGGCCGCCATCCGTCAACCGGCGCCGTCGACGATCGACACCGTGCCGGCCGTGCCGTCCACCCGGATGTTCTGGCCGGTGCGAATGACCGACGTCGCGCGTCCGGTGCCGACAACAGCGGGCATGCCGTACTCGCGACAGACGATCGCCGCGTGCGACATCACGCCGCCCACGTCCGTGACCGTGGCCTTGATCTTCGAGAAGATCGGCGCCCAGGCGGGCGACGTCGATCCGGTGACGAGGATCTCGCCCTCGCGTACGTCCGCCAGCTCGTCGATCTTGCGGATCACGCGCGCGGGACCCTCCACCGTGCCGGGCGACGCCGGCGCGCCCACCAGCTCGGTGGCGGCCGGGTCCTGCTGCCGCGCCCACTCCTGCACGCGGTGCGTGGTCACGCCCCAGAGCATGATCGTCATCGGGTCGGTGACCACCTCGGGCGCCACGCCCACGGCGGGCGGCGGGCTCCAATCGCCAAGCTTGGCCAGCAGCTCCTTGCGCCGCGCCACGATCGGCGGCCAGAAGCTCGGCCCGCGCGGCGCGCCGCCGGTGGCCCAGCACAGCACGAGCTCGTCGAACGCGCTCATCACCTCGTGGCGGCCGAGCTGGAAGATGTCCTCCGAGTCCTCGAGGAAGCCGTTGCGAGCCAGCAGCTCTCCGAACTCGCGCAGCTTGTTCCACCAGCGCGTGAGGAACCAGTAGTCGCAGAAGAACTTGTGCTCCTCCACGTACGGGAACACCATGCGCGACAAAGCGAGCAGCTCGTCGAACGGCGGCTTGGCCTCCTCGGAAAGCAGCTCCCGGTACTCGCTCGCCAGGCGGTCACGCTCGGCCGTGATCTCCTCCGTCGGCCGGTCGATCTGCTGGCCGGCCTTCAAAGCGGTGATGTGCCCGATCAACGACGCGTACGGGATCGACGGGTCGTCGAGCCACGAGCGGTAGTAGTGGTAGAGGCCGTCGCCCGTGGCCATGTTGAACCACGGATCCTTGGTCTGCTCGAGATCCTCCAGCCAGGCACGACCGGCATCGGACTGCGACAGCTCAGCGTCGATCTCCGTGGGCGTGCGCCCCTCAACGAAGGCGCCGTCGACGCCGTCCTCGATCGCCCGCCGCGCCAGCCGCCGCAGCTCGGCGTCCGGCCTGAACAGCAGCACGTCGATGCCGGCCACCATCTGCGCGATGTGCTGCTCGGGAATGTCGGGCAGGCTGGCCTTGCAGTGGTCGGAGAAGGTCGAGTACGTGCCGTAGCCGAGCAGCAGGAACTCGAAGTGCCGCTGCCACATCAGGTCTCCGAGACGGAGACAGCGCTGGTAGGCGTCGAGCACGTCGACGAACGCGGTGTTGCGCCCGGCCTCGTGCATCACCTCGTCGGGCTCATACTCGGGCAGGTCGGGCACGCGCAGGTTCGTGATCTCGTCGATCAGCTCGCGAACCTTGTCCTTCCACTTCTCGTACAGCTCCGGCCAGTTCTCGTAGTAGTAGCCCGCGCGGCGCTGGAAGAAGTCCACGCGCTCGGCCACCTTCTCGGGGTCCGTGACCGGGTTGCCCGAGATGTAGACGTAGCCGTTGATGATCCGGTAGTCGATCCCCATCGCGGGCGGCACGGCGAACACCCGGTTCTGCCACGCGCCCACGGCCTGGTACGGGCTGTCGATGCACTGCACGTCGAACGCCGGCATCGGCACCGGGAAGTGCATCGAGTTCCAGAACCAGAAGCGCTTCTCGTCCGCCTCACGCCGATCCTCGTCGAACAGCGCGTAGTACGGATACATCTCCTCCCAGCCCTCGCAGCCAGGCGGAGTCTCGATCTCGTACGGACTAGGAAATGCGCCGGCTATGGGTGTCGACGTGGCCAGAACGTCCCCCTCTCCTCGTTAGGGACTTGTATACAGCACGGCGCCGGGCCTGTGTCAACCGGCCTTAGAAGCCATGCATGCGGCGTCGGTCAGGGCGGCGAAGAGGCGGCTGCGCTCGTCGGCCTCGGGATGCCACTGGACGCCGAGGACCCAGGCGCCGTCGGCAAGCTCGATTGCCTCGATGAGGCCGTCCTGCTGCGCGCGGCCCGTGACCACGAGGCCCTCGCCGAGCTTGTCCACCGCCTGATGGTGGTGGCAGCGCGCTATGTGCACCTCCTCGCCCGCCGCGCGGGCGGCGAGCGAGCCCGGCTCGAGGTCCACCACGTGCTCGGAGCCCTCGAAGCTGCCGAGCGCGCGCCGGTGCGGGTTCGAGCCGTCCACCTCGGGGATGTGCTGAACGAGCGTTCCGCCGAGGGCGACGTTGAGCGCCTGCATGCCGCGGCAGATGCCGAGCACCGGCATGTCGCGCTCGATCGCGGCGCCGAGCAGCGCGAGCTCGAAGGCGTCGCGGTCCGGATAGGTGGCCTCGAGGAGCGGGTCGGGCTCGGCGCCGTAGGCCGACGGGTCGATGTCCGCGCCGCCGATGAGGAGCAGCGCGTCGATCGGATCGAGTAGCTGCGCAGGCGCGCGCGGGTCCACCGGCAGGATCAGCGCCACCGCACCGGTGCGCTGAACCGAGGCCACGTAGCTGTCGGCCACGAGGTGGGCGGTCTGGTCCCAGGACGCCCAGCGAGCCCGCTCGCGCACGGCACAGATGCCTATGACCGGATTAGGCTGCACATGCGCGATCATAAGGCTTCGCAGACAGACCTTTTGGAGGAGCCATGGCCCTACAGGTAATCGAGCCAGCCACGGAACAGGTGCTCGCCGAGCTTCCTCAAGCCGGCGTTGAGGAGACCGACGAGGCCGTGGCCCGTGCCAAGGCGGCATTCCCCGCCTGGCGAGACGTATCTCCCAACGAGCGGGCGAACATCCTGCGCGGCCTGGCCACCGCGATCGAGGACCAGGCGGAGGAGCTGGCGCGGCTCGAAGCGCGGAACGTGGGCAAGCCGATCTCCGACGCTCGCGGCGAGGTGGGCATGGTCATCGACACGTTCCTCTACTACTCGGGCGCGCCCGAACGCCTGCTGGGCGACACGATCCCGGTGGCGGGCGGCGTGGACTTCACCTTCCGCGAGCCGCTCGGCGTGGTGGGCCTGATCACGCCGTGGAACTTCCCGATCGCGATCACGTCCTGGAAGGTCGCCCCCGCTCTTGCCGCCGGCAACACGATCGTCCTCAAGCCGGCGGAGCTCACGCCCCTGACGGCGCTCGAGCTGGAGAAGATCGCTGTGGAGGCCGGCCTGCCCGAGGGCGTGTTCAACGTGGTGGTCGGCCCAGGGCGCGTGGTGGGCGAGCGGATCGTTCAGCACCCGGACGTGGCCAAGGTGGCGTTCACCGGCTCGACCGAGGTCGGGCGGCGGATCGGAGCGCTCGCGTCCGAGTCGATCAAGCGGGTGACGCTCGAGCTAGGCGGCAAGTCGGCCAACATCGTGTTCGCGGACGCCGACCTCGAGAAGGCGGCGGCGTCGGCACCGCTGGCCGTGTTCGGGAACGCCGGCCAGGACTGCTGCGCGCGCTCGCGCATCCTCGTGGAGCGCTCCGCGCTCGACCGCTTCATGGACTCGCTCGAGGAGGCGGTCGACGCCTTGCGCGTCGGCGACCCGCTCGATGCCGAGACGCAGATGGGACCGCTGATCTCCGCCGACCAGCGCGAGAAGGTGGCCTCCTATGCGAACGGGGACGCGCCGGTGGCGATCCGCGGCAGCGCTCCCGACGGCCCCGGCTTCTGGTTCCCGCCCACCGTCCTCTGCCCGGTGGCGAACGACGACCGCGCCGCTCGCGAGGAGATCTTCGGCCCCGTGGCCGCGGTGATCCCGTTCGACAGCGAGGAGGAGGCGGTGCGCCTGGCCAACGACACGATCTACGGCCTGTCGGGATCGATCTGGACGCGCAACGGCGCGCGGGCCATGCGGATGGCGCGCGCTGTTGAGGGCGGCGCGCTGTCGGTGAACTCGAACACGTCCGTTCGCGTTACCACCCCGTTCGGGGGCTTCAAGCAATCCGGTATCGGGCGCGAGTTGGGACCTCACGCGCTCGAGCACTACACCGAGCTGAAGAACGTCTTCTTCGCCACGTGAGCGCGTTTAGGGCCGGGGCCCCCCGGGGCCCCGGCTCAAGAATGGTCTGACGAATCCGCGCATTTCGCCACCCGGCCGTCAGGCGTCTGACTCCCATACGAAAAACTTGATCTACACGCGGGCGCGACCTGGCGGCCCGTCTGCGCTCCGCGGGCTCGACGTTCCCGAGGAGTCGATCTGGACTTGGGTGAGATCGAGTGACTTAAGCCTCATCTGTACCCTCGGGCGCATGGCCCAAGATGGCGCGGTTCTGGTAGCCCAAAAGGTGTCGCGGCGATACGGCCAGGGCGACGCGGCAGTTGACGCCCTGCGCGACGTGGACGTCTCCATCGAGCGCGGGAAGCTCACCGCCGTGATGGGCCCGTCGGGATCCGGCAAGTCCACCCTCATGCACGTGCTGGCCGGCCTCGACCGGCCGACCGCCGGCGACGTGGTGATCGACGGCACCGACATCACGGAGCTCGGCGACGACGACCTCACGAAGCTGCGCCGCGACCACATCGGGTTCGTCTTCCAGTTCTTCAACCTGCTGCCGATGCTGAACGCGCGCGAGAACATCGAGCTGCCGATGGCGATCGCCGGGGAGCACCCGGACCCGGGCTGGTTCGATCAGGTGGTGCAGCAGACGCACCTCGGCGACCGGCTCACGCACCGGCCGTCAGAGCTCTCGGGCGGGCAGCAGCAGCGCGTGGCGATCGCACGGGCGTTGATGAGCCGGCCCACCGTGCTGTTCGCCGACGAGCCGACCGGCAACCTCGACTCGGCCGCCAGCACCGAG
>Ga0070683_100004182_pt1 | contig 11830 bp, 7 predicted proteins | sample KBSC713LmetaG_FD_64662 | JGI IMG/M metagenome (GOLD analysis project Ga0070683, IMG submission 64662) | Corn rhizosphere microbial communities from Kellogg Biological Station, Michigan, USA - KBS C7.1-3L metaG | ecosystem: Host-associated > Plants > Roots > Rhizosphere ...
GTCGAGCGCGCGGATGTCGCGCATCACGGCCTCCAGTTGCTCGGGTCGCGTAATCTCCAGGATGGCGTTGATGGTCGCCTTGCGGGTGCGCTTATTGGTGCTGACGTCGATCTTGACCATGTTGAGGTTGTGATGCGCGATCACGCCCGTCACGTCGCGCAGGAAGCCCGTGCGGTCATCACCTTCCACCACGATCGGCGCGCGGTAGTCCTGCGCACCGTCCAGCTTCGGCCACGACACAGCGACGCCGCGCTCTGGTGATTGCTCCAGCAGCCGCCGCAGATTCGGGCAATCGGCGCGGTGGATGACCACCCCGCGCCCGCGCGAGATGTAGCCGCCCAGCGTGTCGCCCGGCAGCGGATGGCAGCAGCTCGCAATCTGCGTCAGGATGCCCGCCATCCCCTCCACGCTGATGTCAACCTGTGTCTCCTTCGAGGGCGCGACAACAGGCGGCGTCTCTGGCTCTGGCTCGGCGGCTGGCGCGAGCAGCTTCAGCCGCTCGCGCACTTTGTTGATGACTGCGACGGGGCGCAGCTTATCCGCGCCGACCATCGCCAGCAGCGTATCCTCGTCGGCCAGCCCCAGCTCTTCGACGATCCAGTTCAGATCGTCCTCGGTCAGCTCCTCGTAGCCCTTGCGCACACCCGCCGCGCGCAGGTCGCGGTCGAGCCGCTCGCGCCCCACCTGGATGTCAATATCGCGCTCGTGGGTCTTCAGGTAGTGCAGGATGCGCGTTCGCGCCAGCTTGGTCTTGACCACCCGCAGCCAGTCGCGCGTGGGGTGGGCGTCGTTGCGCTTCATCAGATCGACGATATCGCCGTTGCGCAGCTCATAGTCCAGCGGCACCAGTTTCTTGATGGGCCGCCCGGACGCGCTGTTCTGGGTGATGCGCACGCCGCCGACATGGTTACCCAGATCGGTATGCACGCGATAGGCGAAATCCAGCGGGGTCGAGCCAGCGGGCAGCTCCTTCACATCGCCGCGCGGCGTGAAGACGAAAATCTGCTCCTGCAAGGGCGGCGGCGGTGGAGCAAGCTCGTCGCTCACCCCCGACTTCGCCGAATCCTTCAGCTCCTGCCGCCACTCGATCACCTGCTGCATCCACTGCTGCAACGCCTTGGCGTCGGCGCGGGCGTTGTCGCCCACATCCTTGTAGTACCAGTGCATCGCGACGCCATACTCCGCCGTCTCGTGCATCTCGCGCGTGCGAATCTGAATCTCCGCCAGACGATTATCCAGGCAGAAGACGGTCGTGTGCAGCGACCGGTAGCCATTGGACTTGGGATTGGCGATGAAATCCTTGATGCGGCCATCCACCGGACGCCACAGGTCATGCACATGCCCCAGCGCCAGGTAGCAATCGGCCACCGTATCAGTAATAATGCGGAAGGCCAGGATGTCGTAGAGCTGCGAGAGGTCGCGGCTGCCCGACCGCACGACCTTCTTGTAGATGCTGTAGAGGTGCTTGACGCGACCCGACACCTCCGCCTGAATATCGATCTTGCGCATCTCATCCGTCAGCGCCCTGACGACGCGATCCACGTAGTTGCTGCGCTCGCTGGTCTCCTCGGCGATGGCCTCCTGCAACCAGCGATAGTCGTCGGGTTCCAATATGGCGAAGGCGAGGTCTTCTAGCTCGCCATCGACCCGCCCCATACCCAGGCGCGCGGCCAGCGGCGCGTACAGCGCGCGTGTCTCCTCGGCCAGCCGACGAATCTCATCCAGCGTCAGCTCGCCGTCCGCCTGCTCCTGATCGGGGCGCGCCACCGTATCCTGTCGCTCGCGGATGCGGGCAGCCTCGGCAGCGGCCTCACGCATCAGGCGCAGGTGGTCAGCTACCTTGACCACGACGACGCGCGGATCTTCCGCCAGACTCAGGAACATCTTGCGCAGCGCGTCTTCGTCCTGCGCGCGGCGGCGCTCGCGGCCCTTACGCTTGTCAGGTTCGAGCGCCTCAGCCTCGCTGATCGCCGCCCGCGCCTGCCGTCGCAGCGTGGCGCCGGGCCGATGCAGCGCGTCGAAGCGCTCGATGGCGCCGATGGCGTTGGCGACCTGCTGTCCCATGCCCTTGCCCAGCCGATGAGGAATCTCGCGCGTGCTCAGCGCGTGCGCCTCCACCAGCGGCTCCAGCAGCACAGCGGCCAGCGTCACCGCGTCGATGCGCAGCCCCTCCGCCAGAATCGTCGCCGTGCGCAGCGCATCGCCCAGCGTCGTGCGAATCTGCGCCGCAGCCTCGGCGCGCAGATTCGCATAGGCGTCGCTGGCCAGCGCCAGGGTCTCCTCCATCTGGCGCGCCTGCTCTGGTTCGAGGTAGTCTGCGACGGCCACAAGGAAGGCTCCACGCGCCTGCGACTCGATCGCTGGCGGCGCGTCGTTCAACGCCTGCGGGCCAGTGGGCGCGGGACCTACCGGCTCGACAGGGCGCCCACTTGCCTGTGTCATGCTCGTCCTCCATCGCATCCGCGTCGCATATCGCGCTCGACCTCCGTTACCCCCGGCGACCTGCGCAGGCGGCGGATGACATCACCGGCGCGACGTGTGGCAGGTATCAGCAGCATCATGGCGATGGCAGCCTTCGCACGATCCTGGTTAGCGACGGCGTTGCTGCGCAGCACGCTGATGCCATGCTCCGCCAGCCAGATGGACAGCTGATGCATCAGTCCCTGATGATCCTGTCCGTAGATATTGACGCACAAAACGTAGTCCATCGGGGGCAACTGCGCCCAACTCAGCGGGATGGCTCGCGCGTAGGGCATCTCCGCCTCGCGGCGACGCGCCACCGTCGCAGCCAACGTGCGACATCCCGGACGATGAATCGTCATCAAGCGGCCGCGCCCCGGCAGCCCCACGATGGCGTCGCCAGGAATCGGGCAGCAGCAGCGCGCCAACTGCACATCCGCCAGGCGGCCAGAGGGATGCCTGAGTGGCTCGGGCTGCTCTGGCTCCGTCTCGGCTGTTGGCTCATCGCTGAGCGTGCGCGGCTGCGCGTCGGCGAGCGCGCCCGAGCGCCGCAGCTTGCCCAGCGATCGGCGGATGCGGTCGAGCGCGTAGCGGGTGGTCGCGATCTCCAGCCATTCCGGCTTCGGCTTGCTGGCCGGGTCACGCAGGATGCGCACGACATCGCCGCTGCGCAGGGCGTAGGACAGCGAAACCTTCATGCCTACCAGCTCATCGGCGCGGTTCGTCGTCAGCACCCACGCGCCCGTCGCCGTATCGCCCAGCCCGGTGTGAATGCGATACGCCAGGTCGAGCGCGGTCGCCCCGACAGGCATCTCACGCACCGCCCCCTTGGGCGTGAAGACGAAGACCTGATCGGCGAACATCTCGCCGCGCAACGTCTCCACAAACTCCGAGGCGGTCAGGTTGAGCTCGTTGTGCCAGTTCGCGATGCGCCCCACCCACGAGGCCGTGCGCTTCAACCACTGCGCCTGATCAACCGTGCCCGGCTCGTGGCTGAGCGCCGCTTCCAGCCATTGTGCGGCGACACCGTGCTGCACGGCGACATGCATGCGGTGCGTGCGGATGTGGAGCTGAGCGAGGCGTCCCTCTAAACCAAATACCGTCGTATGCAGCGATTGATAGCCATTGACCTTGGGCAGCGCGATATAGTCCCGGAAACTATCGTGATAATGACGCCAGAGCTGATAGACCACATTCAGGCTGAGGTAACACTCCTCAACGCTATTGACCAGCACACGGAAGGCGATCACGTCGTCGAGCGCGCCGATGTCGATCTGGCTCTCCTGGGAGTCTAGAAACGCGCTGTAGGGTCGCTTCATTCGCCAGTTGACGGCGGCGCTGATGCCTACCCCCTCGAGCTTCTCCTGGATGCGCGTACACATGCGGTTGGCCCAGTCGCGGCGGTTGACCTCGACCTCGCGCAAGCGATGAGTGACGCGGGCGAAATCAGCGGGATAGAGATACTTGAAGGCAAAATCTTCCAGCTCCACTTTGAAGAGGTAGAGTCCGATGCGTCCGGCCAGCGGGGCGTAGATATCGAGCGTCTCGTGGGCTTTGATCTCGCGCTTATGTGGCGCCATGACCTCCATGGTGCGCAAATTATGCAGTCGATCGGCCAGCTTCAACACCACCACACGCGGGTCTTCGAGCATCGCGCCAAACAACTTGCGCACGGTCTCCGATTGCTGGCGGGCCTTGTCCTCGCGTCCGGTCTGCGCAGCAATGGGCGCAGTGACTGGCGCGAGCGGCCCGCTAGTAGTGTCCGCCTGACTGGAGATGGTATCTGGCGATTCCACAGCGGTGAATTTGGTGACGCCATCCACAATTGTCGCGACCAGCGCGCCAAATTGCGCTTCCACGTCCTCGCGGGTGATCTTCGTATCTTCGACCACATCGTGCAGCAGGGCGGCTGCGATGCCTTGCGCATCCATGGCCAGCTCGGCGAGGTTAGTGGCGACCGCCAGCGGATGCTCGATATAGGCCTCGCCGCTCTGGCGCCTGGTTCCTTCGTGCGCTTTCTCGGCGACCTGATAGGCGGCGTAGATGAGCTTGAGGTCGTCCGTCGTCATATATTGCGCGCATAGACGCAGCAGGCGATGGAGTGAGTCGGGCGCGCCCGGAAGGATGACATCAGCTAGCAGGGAGACAGACGGCCCGACTGGCTGCCGCGCCCGCTTGCCCGGCTGATTCATCCTCGCTGGCGCTCGCATGCTGCCCTCCTGCGAGTGGGTGGTCTCGTGCGCTGTCGGTTCGCTCGTCTGAGCGCCGCTCACTGACATGAACGCATCAGCGACGCTCGCTTGCGGCTCGCGATACGAATGGATGAACGGGCGCCAGTGGGACGAACCCTGCCACTACGACAAGCGCGCGGACGACGTGGAGCCGTCTGCGCGCCTGGTGTGTCCTCATTGACAGCATAGGTATTCTGCATTATCGCGCCCAGCGCCGATGCGCGTCAAGCGCCGCTTGCTCAGCAATTGTGCACTTACGCGCGGCTGAGCGATGGCTGACCAGCCGTAGCGGCCAGCAGCGCCTGCGCCCCCGTCAGCACGGGCGCGCCATGCCCCGGCAAGCACGCCTCGATGTCCATCGCAGCGAGCTTGCGCACGCTCTCCAGCGCCATCGCCGTGTCCGTATTGAGCAGCGCAGGCGAGAGCGGCAGCCGACCGCCGCTCGAGCGCACCGCATCGCCCGCGAAGAGCAGCTTGCGCGCAGGCAGGTAGAAGGCGATGTGACCCGACGTATGACCGGGCGTCTCGACGACGCGCAGTCCGCCCTCCGCAGTAAAGACCGGCAGCGTCTCGCCCTCCCGCACGACGTGCGCAATGGCGCCAGGTTTGAGCCGTGGCAAAAAGATGAGACGCAGCGCTACTCCCATTACACCGCGCGGCGTCTCGTAGGGCGCGCGCCCCTCGATGGCGGGCGTGTCGCCGACGCTGGCCCACGCCTCGGCGCCCGTCGCCGCCGCCAGCGCCGCCAGCCCGCCAATGTGATCGACATGCTGGTGGGTGAGCAACAGGTGGCGCACGTCGCGCGGCGAGTGGCCCAGCGCTGCAATGGCGGCAAGGATGCGTTTCGGCGCGCCCGGAAGCCCCGCGTCAACGATGGTCAACCCATCTGGCTCTGTGATGATGTAGACGTTGCAGTCAACGTCATCGACCTGATGTACATCGGGAAAGATCTGCATACCGTCCTCCGCAGGGGACGCGCGCTCCACGATGCTCCACCTGTTCGCGCGTCCAGCGGAGACTATAGCAGCGCGGGGGGAATGCAAACCAATGAGGGCCTGCTACCGGCGCGGCGCGGTAGGATCATCTGGCCCGCTAGGGCGATAGCTCCCCCAGCCCTGATCGCCCTGGTGCGGCGCATTCGGATCAGGCGCATCCCACGGGCGTGGCGCGTTCCACGTCTGCTGGCCAGGATCCTGTCCCGCGCCAGCGCCACCCCAGCCCGGCTGCCCGGCCTGCTCCCAGGTCTGGCGAGCCGCCGGCCCCCACTCCGCGCCCTGCTGCGGGCCAGGCTGATACTGCGCCGCGCCACCAGGCCGATATTGCCCGCCACCAGGTTGGTATTGCCCGCCGCGAGGGGGCGTGGCGCCCGGCGCACGCACGCCCGGAACGTAGGCTGGCGTATCGTCGCGTTGCGAAGCGTAGCCGCCGCGCAGATTGCGGGCGCCCACAGCTGCTGGCTTCGGCGCCGCCTTGCTCGCGACTTTGAACAGCCCGCTGGTGAACTTGCTCACCAGCCACGCGCCGACGCCCACCGCCGACGCAATCAGATAGACAGGCAAGAACGCGCTCGCCACCACGCCAAACGCCGCCGCCACTGGCTGCACGCGCTCGGGATAGATGTGGCCGAGCAGCCAGAGTACGCCAAAGAAGGCGAGCGTCGGCCACGAGCCATGCCAGATCGCCAGCCCCAGGCTCTGCACAGGATGCTTCCGACTCAGCAGGTTCAGCAGCACCAGCACGCCCGCCAGCAGCAGGGCCGCCGTCCAGAATTTGGGCAGCAGAGCAGAGATGCGCGCGTGGCCGGTGGCCGTCAGGGTCTCTGGCGAGAGCCCGGTATAGAGCAGGAACGGCTGCATCCAGTCCGGCAGGGGCTGCGACTTCACCGCCGCGTCGTACTGCTCCGGGAAGAGCGCAAAGGTCTGCACCGCGCTGGAGATCGGCGCGGGCAGGTTGAAGATCGCGCTCGGCCCACCATCGTAGTAGGCGTTGGCCACCTTGCTGTAGACCAGCCGCGTCGCCTGCTCGTAAGTCAACCCCTTCAGCTCGCTGCCGTCGATCGGCGCCTTGATGAAGCTGATGGGCAGCGCTTTCTCTGGAGACTGGCTGGCGAGCTGCTGCAAATGCGCATAGTTCGTCGGGCTGATGCCGATCCCCTTCGAGACGAGGAACGGGTTGAGCGCATCCACTCCGAGGTCAGTAATGACCGCTGTGGATGCGGGACGCATGGAGAGGAAGGACAGCGCCGTCACCCACAGCGCTGTGAGCAGCAAGAAGCCAAAGATCGTATGCGCGAGGTTACGGAGCATGCCCATAGGTCAGCTCTCCCTCTCGCGTTCGCGGCGATGATGCGCCCAACGAATGCGACTATCACATGGCTGCACGTAGCCACATGCGCCCCAGTATTGGCCTAATGCTAGCCAGCGCGCCGCCAGATCGTCAATGTAGTGCGCCACATTCTCTATACGCTCACCAGATTGGCTGCAAGAAATCGAGCGCCGCCTGATTGAACTCGTCCGGGCGCTCCATGTTCGGCACATGCGTCAGGCCCGCCATCACGACCTTGCGCGCGCCTGCGACCTCTGACGCCAGCGTATCCGCCAGCTTGCGCACATTGAAGGTGTCATCGCCGCCCACGACCACCAGCGTCGGCGCGTGAATCTCACCCAGGCGACCTATCGCGGGCGGCGCCAGCGGCATGGGCTGCGCCTGCCGCCACTCGCTTGAGCGCTTGATATTGTTGAGATTCATCTCGGCCACCAGCGCGCGCACGCCGGGCGCGACCTGCTCAGGCGTGCGCTTGACGCCATCCACGAAGAGGCGCACCTCGGCGGCGTTGAGGCGGTCGTCGTCGCCAGAAGCGTCCGCCGCCGCCACCTCGGCGATGATCGCCTCCTCACCGGGGCCAATCTCTGGCGCGGCGCCGCTGACGGCTGAGCCGACCAGCACGAGCGCCGCCACCCGCGCGGGCTGTTTCAAGGTGAAATCAATCGCCGTGGCGCCACCCATCGAGCAACCAATGATGGCGCTGCGCTCGATGCCCAGCGCATCCAGCAGCCCGCCCAGGTCGTCACTTAGCGAGGCAGGGCCAGCGGGCAGCTCCGACTGGCCATGCCCGCGCAGATCGAAGCGCATCACGCGGTAGCGCTCGCCAAATGCCGCCATCTGGCTATCCCACTGGCGGTGGTCGCAGATGCCCGCATGCACGAATTTCACGGCATGCCCGTCGCTGACGCCGCTCTCCTTGTACCAGAGCCGCGCTCCATTGACGGTGATGAATCCTTGCGTCATGCGTTTCCGCTCTCTTCCTGAGTCAGCGCTGCTCGAATGCGCGCCACCGTCGCGGCCACCAGCGCGGCGTCGTCCGCCGTCAGCGTGTCGGCGAGCAGCCGTGTCGCCTCCACGTAGAACCACAACGCCGCCTCGGTGCGCCCACGCGCTGGCGCAATCCCCGCAGGCGGCGCATCGTAGCCCACCACGGCGCGCAAAAGCCGCCGCCAGCGCGAGTCCGGCGGCTCCAGCCGCAGCGCCGCGTCGAACCAGTCATTCTCGCTATCGAGCAGCACGCCACGCGCCACCAGCGCCGCGCGAATCACGAGTTGTTGCAGCCCCAGCGCGGCGTAGAGCATGGCCGACTCATCGCCCCGCTCCCGCGCGCCCAGCGCCTTTTGCGCCTCCTCAGCCAGGTCAGCCAGCGTCTCCGAGGCGTGCTCGGCGGCGGCGGCGCGCAGGGCGGGCGTCCAGGTGAAGGCGCGCGCCTCGGCCAGCAGCGCAGCCAGCCCGCCAGCGCGATCCGCCAGGATGCGCATCTGCCGCAGCCCGCCCACCGCCCAGATGGCCGACTGCGGGCGGGTCAGCTCGGCGCGCTTGCTGGCCAGCGTCGTCGTGGAGACGCTCACCAGCCGCCCATCCACCAGCCAGAGGCGGTACTGCGCGCGCCCGCTCTCCGGCTCCTGCGCCACGAACCGCAGCAGGTCCACATCGCTGTACGCGGTCGCCTGGCCGCGCGCGTAGGAGCCAGTTAGCCCCAGGGCTTCGACCTCATCACCGCCGAAGCGCGCGATCAGCGTGGCCAGCTCGCGCTCGGTCAGTGTAGTGTTCACGCGCTCATCGGCGCTCATCGGCGCTCATCGGCGCTCATCGGCGCTCATCGGCGCTCATCGGCTGGGATTCCGGCGCGTGGGACGTGGGCGCGACGGGGGATCGACGTCACCGGGAGTGGCTTCGGGCTGCTCCTCTGGCTCCAGCTCGCGGAAGCGGTAGCCCACGCCGCGCTCCGTCAGGATGTAGCGTGGATGCGCCGGGTCGCGCTCCAGCTTCTGCCGCAGATAGGTGATGTAGAGGCGCAGGTAGTGGCCCTCATCGCGGTACTCTGGCCCCCAGACCTTCGAGAGCAGCGTTTCGTGGGTCATCAGCCGTCCGGCGTTGTTGACAAGGTGATAGAGCAGGCGATACTCCGTCGGGCGCAGCGTCACCTTGCGCCCGCGCACCAGCACCTCATGCTTGCCGAAGTCGATGGTAAGGTCATCATCCACGACGATGCGCGTCTTGCGCGCCTGCGACGGCGTGAACGAGCGGCGCAGCAGCGCCTTCACGCGCGTGACCAGCTCGCGTGGACTGTAGGGTTTGGTAAGGTAGTCGTCGGCGCCGATCTCCAGCCCGCGAATGCGGTCGCTCTCTTCCGCGCGCACCGTCAGCATCAACACCGGCACGCTCGACACCTCGCGGATGCGCGCCAGCGTCTCGAACCCATCCATGTCGGGCATCATCACGTCCAGTGCCACCAGATCGGGCAGATCGGCTTTCAGCCGCTCCAGCGCCTCGTAGCCATTCGCGGCGGTGATGACGCGGTAGCCTTCCATCTCCAGGTTCAGCCGCACGACATCCACCAGGCGCGGCTCGTCATCCACGACCAACACCGTCAGATTGCGCGGATCGATATGCGCTTGCTCCATCGCTACCCTCTACTCCCTCCCGGCCACCAGCACGTCGGGCGTGCGCGGCTCAGACGTCTGCTCGCGCTCGCCCGCCCCACCGAAGATGACCAGCGGCGCCGACACGCGCTCCTCGCGTGGCAGGCTGAATGAGAAGATCGCGCCGCGCCCCAGCTCGCTGCTCACCCAGATGCGCCCGCCGTGCGCTTCGACGATGGCGCGGCAGATATACAGCCCCAGTCCGGCCCCTTGCGTGCGACGCGACGCGGCATTATCAACTCGCTGGAAGCGCTCGAAGATGCGCTCCTGCTCGCGCAGCGGTATCCCCTGACCCGCGTCGATGACGCTGATGATGACCTCATCGCCCGTGGATTGCCCGCGCACACGAATGCGCGCGCCACGCGGAGAGTACTTCATAGCGTTGTCGAGCAGGTTCATCAGCACTTCTTCGATGCGCTCGCGGTCGGCCAGCACGGGTGGCAGCGCCGTTGGCATGCGCACGCGGATATCCACCTCCGGGCTGCGCGCCATCATGCGCCGCGCCACCGAGCGCGCCACCGAGTCCAGCTCCACCTCGGTGCGCTCCATCTTCAGCCCGCCCGCCTGGATGCGCGAGGCGTACAGCAGGTTGCCGACCATGTGGCTCAGGCGGTCGGCCTCGTCTTCGATGGCGCGCAGCCGCTCGCGGGTGGCGTCAGAGTCCATCTGCGCGTCTTCGCGGGCCAGCGTCGAGGCGTAGCCCTTGATAATGGCGATAGGGGTCTGAAGCTCGTGTGAGGTCACAGAGATGAAGGTGGTGCGCATCTCCTCAGTCTCGCGGCTACGCGTGATGTCGCGCACGTTCATGACGGCGCTGATCTGCTGCCCGGCGGATGCGGCGGCGGCGGTGGCCGTCACCGTCACATTGACACGCTGGCCATCGCGCGCCAGCAGCAGTAGCTCGCGATCGAGAATCGGCCTGCCCGTAGCGATCACCTGCGCCAGCGGATCGTGATCCAGGCCAATCGGCGCGCCCTGCGGCGTGTGGAGCTGCACGACCTCATAATAGAAGCGCCCCAATGCCTCATGCAGCCGCCACGAGGTCATCGCCTCCATGGCCGGATTGAAGCCCGTGATGCGCAGCCCCTCATCCACCGTGATGATGCCATCGCCAGTGAAGTGCAAGATCGAGCCGAGCTGGCGATTCTCCTGCTGCAAGCGCGACGCCTGCTGATGGCTGCGCACGGCGGCGACCAGCATCCCCAGCAGCGCGCGGCGACGCTCAGGATCGAGCAGTGAGCGGCGCGCAGAGAATCCCGTCGCCCCCAGAAAGCTCACCTCGCCGAGGACGCCGCCCGCGTCGGCCAGCGGTATCGTGGCGATCTCGCCGGCCCAGATGTCGGGCGCGGCCATCACGCGGGGGCGACCATCCAGTGGCTCTGGCGCAGCGGCCAGCGCGAGCAGCGTCGTGATGCGGCGGGCGGCGTCGGAGCCGATGCCCCAGGTGATGAGGCGGCCATCGTCGCTGAGCGCGCCAGCCGGGGCGCCCACGCCATCCACCCGCAGCGCCAGCAGCCCGGCGCCCGCCTCCGCCAGCGCCACAGCATAGCGCAGCGCGCGGCGCAACGCCTCGGTCGGCTGAATCTGATCGGTCGCGCCGCTCGGCCAGAGAATCGCCATGCCCTACACATCCCTTGCCGCATATCGCTGCGTGTATCGTCGCATGCGTACATCCTGAAACCAGACAGTATGGCGTATTCTACCACACAGACCGCCCCCAACCCGGGCGGCGCGACCACACAGACGAGAGGCGCAGATGATGCGATTCGATATCTTCACGCTCTTCCCTGAGATGCTGCGCAGTCCGCTCGACGAGAGCATCATCGCGCGGGCGCGCGAGCGCGGCCTGGTCGAGATCAACGCCTGGAATCCGCGCGACGTCACCACCGACCGCCATCACATCGTGGATGACTATCCCTACGGCGGCGGCGCGGGCATGGTGATGAAGCCCGACCCCATCTTCACTGCGGTCGAGCGCGTCTACGAGAGCGGGCCGATCATCCTGATGTCGCCGCAGGGGCGCGTCTTCAGCCAGGCCATCGCACGCGAGCTGGCGCAGGAGCCGCGCATCACGCTGATCTGCGGCCACTACGAGGGCGTCGATGAGCGCGTGCGGGAGCATCTTTGCACCGATGAGCTCTCGCTGGGCGACTTCGTGCTGACGGGCGG
>Ga0070683_100004189_pt1 | contig 11826 bp, 12 predicted proteins | sample KBSC713LmetaG_FD_64662 | JGI IMG/M metagenome (GOLD analysis project Ga0070683, IMG submission 64662) | Corn rhizosphere microbial communities from Kellogg Biological Station, Michigan, USA - KBS C7.1-3L metaG | ecosystem: Host-associated > Plants > Roots > Rhizosphere ...
TGCTCGGACGCGTCGTAGCCGGAGACGACCATGTTCGTCTTCAGGAGCGATCCCTCGCGGACGACGCGCTGGTCGAACAGCTCCGTGTACAGCGCCTGGAGCATGCGGTCGGTCACGCGGTACGACGTCTCGATCGAGTGCGTGCCGTCCATGAGCACCTCGGGCTCGACGATCGGGACGAGACCGGACTCCTGTGAGAGCGCCGCGAATCGCGCCAGCGCATGCGCGTTCGTCCAGAGGCAGTAGTCGCTCGGGATGCCGTCGCCGATCGAGATCACCGCGCGCCACTTCGTGAACCGCGCGCCGAGCTCGTAGTACTCCTGGAGCCGCTCGCGCAGCCCGTCGAGGCCCTCGGTGACCGTCTCGCCCTCGGCGCCGGCGAGCGCCTTCGCGCCCTTGTCGACCTTGATCCCCGGGATGATTCCGCGGCTTTCGAGCAGCTTCGGGAACGGCGTCCCGTCGGCCGACGACTGACGGATCGTCTCGTCGAACAGGATCACGCCGCTGATGTGCTCCTCCGCGCCCTCGGTCGTGAAGAGCAGGTCGCGGTACGCCCGGCGGTTCTCCTCGGTCGACTCGACGCCGATCGAGTCGAAGCGCTTCTTGATCGTGCCGTCGCTCTCGTCCGCGGCCAGGATGCCCTTGCCCGGCGCGACGAGGGCTCGCGCGATCTCCTCCAGAGTCTGTGTCTCGGCCATGGTCGCCATGTCGGTCCTCCCTTGGTCTCGTCGCCGAGATTATGTCCGCTCGCGGGCGCTAGTACTTCGCGCTCTCGCGCAGGAGGGTGACGCCGCACGGAAGGCACCACGGCTGGACCTGGGGAAGCGCGTCCGTGAGCCGCTGCTTGACCTGGGCGTTCCCGATGTCGTCCGCGTACTTGCGCGTGAGAGCGATGTACTGGTTGGTCAATTGCTCCATGAGCGTCTCGTCCGCAGGGCCGGAGCCCTTGGTCGCCTCGCCGAAGTTGACCATGGCCTGCCCGAACTCGTTCTCCATCTTGACCCGCTCCGCCGCGGTCTGGTGATGCCGCTTCTCGCCGCAGCCGGCGGCCAGGACGGCGATCAGGAGGACCGGGGCCAGGCGTCGCAACCGCGGGGCTAGTTCGATTTCACTTCGCGGCGGATGATGTCGACGCACGGCGGGCACCAGGGCGCGAGTTGGTTCGCCTCGACCGTGAGGCGCCGCTTCACTTCCGTGTCGCCGAGGTCGTCCTTGTACTTGCGCGTGGCGGCGACGTAGCGGCGCGTGAGCTGCGCGAGCCCGTTCTGGTCGGCGTAGCCGGGCCCCATCGTCCAGTTCGAGATCTTCCAGTCGATCTGGGCGAACTCGGCGTTCATCTTGGCGCGCTCGGCCTTCGACTGCTTGTGCGAGCCGCAGCCGGCAGCCAGGGAAGCAATCAGCAGCAGAGGAGCCGCAACCTTCATCCGCTCCCTAAAAGTATCGCTCAATCCAGCGTGCGCCTAGGTGAGGTGGCCGTGACAGTGGGCCTCGACCTTCGGTGCTCGGCACCGGAAAATGTTTGAAACAGAGCGACCCGGCGAAACTCGGTTAGATGAACGAGCGCGACGAGCGGATCGCTAGGAATGAGACGACATTTCGGGAGGCCAACCGCGAGTTGGAGCGGGCCGACAAAGCCGAAGGAGCCACGCTCGGCGAACTGATCGAAGTTCTCTGTGAGTGCGGACGGCCGCGCTGTGGCGGCGTCATCGCCTTGACGATTGCGGACTACGACGGCGTTCACGCGCAGGCCGACCGCTTCGTCGTTCTGCGTGGACATGAGAACGCCGAGATCGAGAAGGTGGTCGAGGAGCGGGCTGGGTACCTCGTCGTGGACAAGTTCGGCGAGGCCGAGGACATCGCCGAGGGGAAGTAGCCTTTTCGGTCCGGGGGCTCGTCGCTCGGCAAGCCGCTCGGCCGGATCCGGGAGAGAAGAACCCGCCGTTTCCAGCGGGTTCTCCGGGTCGGCGGCGTACACTCGACGTGATGGCTCTGCGCTTCGTGGTGCCGACGGGGATGATCGTCGCGCTCCTGGCCCTGGTCGGTTGTAACTCGGACCCGCAGTACGTCGATCTTCCGTCGAACCACGGCCACTCGCTCGATGAGGCTCTGCAGCGGCTTCACGCCGTTGGGCTCCGTGCGACGTTCCCCGCAGACACGATCCCATGCGGCGACGGCCTGCCCGGGGTCGACTTTCAGTCCCCGCGAGCGCCCGCGCGGGTCAAGAAAGGGAGCGTCGTCACGCTCACGTTCGAGCCTTCGTTCATTCCGAGCCCCGCTGTCCCGATGCACCACGTTCGCTGGGCATACGTGCCCCAGCTCGTCGGGGAAGACTCCACCGCCATCACAAGACTGCGGGCGATCTGGCCGTGTCTCGACGTGAAGCCTGCAACCGCGACCTCTGCGTCGCGCATCGCGATCGTCGCTCAGAACCCGCCTGCCGGGACACGCGTTCCTGCCTACGGCGTCAAGGTGGGTCGCGGCTACAGGCCCACCACGGTCCATCTGACGGTAGCCGCCCAGCCTTGAGCTCGACCCTCCGTCAGTTGGCTCGGGGTCTCGGCGCCTCACAAGCTGCGAGCGCCGAGCACGTTTCCTCTGCAAAGAGCCAGAGCGGACGACGGGGTTCGAACCCGCGACCCTCAGCTTGGGAAGCTGATGCTCTACCAACTGAGCTACGTCCGCGTTCCGTTCACCATAGCGCCAGGAAACGAGAAGCGGGTACAAACTGAGACATGGCCTCCGTTCCCGAGACGCTCGTGCCGTATCGGTGGGTTCCGCCGCTCCTCGTCCTCGGCGCGCTGCTGCTGGTCCCGTGGACGCTCGTCCTCGCGTACCGTCTTCCCGCCCGGCACACGACCGACCACTGGGACGTCGCCTGGGTCGGGCTCGACGCGGCGATCGCGGTCGCCCTGGCCGCGACCGGCTGGAGCATCGCGCGCCGGTCGACCTGGGCGCCTTCTGCCGCGGCGGTTGCGGCGACCCTGATCTTCTGCGACGCCTGGTTCGACATCGTGCTCGCGAGTGGCCGCGGCGAGCTGCTCGAGGCCGTGCTCGAGGCTGTGCTCGTCGAGATTCCCCTCGCGATCTTCCTCGTCTTCCTCGCGCGCCACTACGAGCAGACGGTGACGACCGTCCTGGCCGCGCTCAGGCGGGGGAAGTGAGTCGCCCGCGGAGGAGTCGCGGCTTCGGCAGCTGGCCCTCGAGCCAGAGCGCGGCGATGCCCGCGCGGGGCAGGCCGAACCGGCGCTCGTACATGAAGTAGCGCGGCTCCCAGCGCGGGAAGAACTTGGCGTTGAAGCGGTAGAGGCGCTCGATCTGGAACCACGCGTCGCCCACCGCGAGGGCGCGCCCGAGAGCTCGTTCGACGATCCCGCTCGGCTGCCTGATCAGTCGTGCAAACGCCGCGAAGTTGAGCGAGACCTCGGCCACGCCGCGTACGCGCAGATGCTCGATCGCCTCGGCGATCAGGAACTCCGTGAGCCCGTTCGGCGTCTCGCGCTCTCGGCGCATGTACGAGAGCGAGACCGCGTCGCGCCCGTACGTCGGGACGAAGTGGAGGAAGCCGCGGATTGCCCCGTCCTCGTCGACGGCGTAGACGACGAGGGTGTCCTCACTCACCGGGTTGCGCAGCGAGTCCATCGCCATGCTGAAGCCCCGCTCGGGAGAACCGCCGAGCCAGTCCTTCGCCACCGCTTCGAGGCGGCCGACGACATCGGGTGCGAGGGAGCCGAGCTCCGCGACCTCCGTCCGGTATCCCGCCTTGCGCAGCCGCGTCACCGATTGCCGGACCTTCCGGATGGGCCGCCCTTCGAGGCTGAACCTGTCGCTCTCGACGATCGCCTCGTCGCCCATGTAGAGCGATCGCAGGCCCGCCTGCTCGAAGAGCGCCCGGCCGTCGCTGCTGACGCCGAGGGCGGCCAGCCTGAGGCCGTGCCTCTCGGCGAACGCGACGACCTCGGGTAGGAGCCCGGCGACGCCGCGCGGATCGCCCACGGGATCGCCCGAGATCACCAGCACGCCGTTTTCGACCCGGTAGCCGACGAACGCCGTCCGCTCCTTGTCGAACAGGTAGTGCTTGTCCGTGCGCAGCTTGAAGAACGAGAGCGTGTCCGCGCCGTGCTCTCGGACGAGACCCGCGGCGACGCGCCTGAGCTCGTGGTCGGGAAGGTCCCTCGGGGCGGCGATCGGGCGGAAGAGCCTGTACGCGCCGACGAGCAGCGCGAGCAGGCCGGTCAGTTGAACCGCGAGCCCCGTCTGCGCGAGCTCGTCCCGGAAGGCGAACGGCGGCTGCTGCCAGAGCAAGAGGTCACCCGTCTCGCGCAGGACGTCGAGGGTGCTTGCAGATGCCGGCGCCGCGATCGCCACAGCGCTCACCGCGGCGAGGAACACGGCGGCGAAGAGCAGCGGCACGCGCCACAGCGCCGCCTGCAAGGTGCCCGGGTCATGCCGGACGCAGAACGCCGAGCGGCCGGTCCACAGGAGCCCCGCCGCAACGGCGGTCAGCACGGCCTCCTCGACGTCGAGGCCTTTCACGACGTTGACGACCGTGAGCGCCGCCATGAGTGGGAGTGCGACCTGGAGCGCGCGGTAGCGCCTGCGGTAGAGGTAGTACGCCGTCACGAGCAGGGCGAACGAGACGGGAACCGCGGCTGCGTGGGCGCCGCCCATCACCGCGACCGGCTCGACTTCGAGGAGCACGTCGCCGCGCCAGGAGACGTTCGGGGTCACCGCCGAGACGAGATCGACGATCGCGACGAGCGCGACGCCGACCGCGGCGAACGCCGGCACGTCGTCCAGGTGCCGTGAAGGGCGGAAAGGAAGGGGCCGCCGGTGGATGCCGAGCCGCCAGAACGTCACGTCTCGGCCCGAAGGCGTCAGGTCGTGCCAGTCCTTGGCGACGAACCAGAGCCCGGAGAGCCCGATCAGGAGCAGGAGCCCCGCGCCGACGCGGCCGGTGAACGTCAGCACGGCCGCGACCGCGAGGAGGGCGAAACCGACATGCCACTCGTGGATGCGGCGCCGGAGCACGTAGACGCGGACGCCCAGAGGGTGACGGTGGAGCTCGAGCATCGACACAGAGTTGCTTATCGGCCGGATCTTCGCGTCGATAAGGGGTAACCGGCGTTGGCCGGTGGACATCCCTCGTGCTCCGACCGCACCAGGAACGGGGGTCGGCGAGGCCGTAAGAGGTCTGTAAAGGGCCGTTTTGAAGGCCCGGGGCCGGAAAAGAACCCTTCGTAGTCCGATAAATCGGAGGGGGTCTCCACAAAGATGAAACGAGCTCTTCTACTCCTGATCGCCGTGCTCGCGGTCGCGGGCGTCGCCTCCGCGGCTTCCGCGCATCAGAACGCAACCACGACGATCTCGATCACCGCGACCGGCTTCACGCCCGACGATGTTCGGGTCCAGCCGGGCGACACCGTGACCTGGAAGAACAACGACACGAAGCAGCACCGGATCGTGTCCGACACCGGGCTGTTCGCGTCGCCGACGCTTGCGCCCGGACAGACGTACTCGCGCCAGTTCGACGTCGAGTCGTCCTACTCGTACCACGACGGCGCCAACACGGCGTCGACCGGCACCGTGAACGTCCTCGCGAAGAACGTGAGCATCGGCCTCACCCACCTGAGCGTCGTGTACAAGGGCCAGGTTCGGATCTTCGGGAGCATCCCGAATGACGCAACCGGCGAGCTCGTGACGCTGCACTTCGCGCCGTACGGCAAGCCGGCGTTCACGAAGGACGTCGTCACCGAGCAGGGCGGGTACGAGTACACGTACCACCCGTCGATCAGCACCCAGGTGTACGCGACCTGGAGCGGCACGACGAGCGCATCCTCGCCGCAGATCGGCGTCCGCCCGCTCGTCATCTTCCGGGCGCTGAACGCGTCGCGGAACCGCTTCTTCATCCGCGTTCGAGCCGATCGCAGCTATGGGCGCAACCTGGTGCGCATCCAGCGCCAGAACCAGCGCGGCATCTGGCGAACGACGCTGAGGGTTCAGCTCAACGCGCACGCGCAGAAGCGCTTCACCGGCAAGTTCCCGTTCGGCGTGACCAAGGCGCAGGCCTGGGTCCCGAAGCATCCGGGGTACATGGCCGGCTTCAGCACGATCAAGTTCGTTCGTCGGTAACGACCAACGAGACGTTTGGGGGCGCCGGTCTCCCGGTCCGGCGCCCTCGAGCGCTACGCAGACCAGGCCTCGGCGAGCCTGGCGCGGGTCTCGACGAGGTGCTCCGGCAGCACCTTGACGTCTGCGAGCACCGGCATGAAGTTCGTGTCGCCGGCCCAGCGCGGGACGAGGTGCAGGTGGACGTGGTCCGTGATCCCCGCGCCGGCGATCCGGCCCAGGTTCCAGCCGAGGTTGTAGCCCTGCGGCTCGTAGAGCTGGGCCAGAGCGCCCATTCCCTGCGAGGCGAGGCGATGGATTTCGACCGCCTCGTCGGCCTCGAGCTCGGCGAAGTCGCCCGTGTGGCGAGTGGGCGCGACCATGAGGTGCCCGGACGCGTACGGGAACTTGTTGAGGAGCACGAAGGCGCGCTCGCCGCGGTGCACGACGAGCCCCTCTTCGTCCGATCTCTCGAGCGCGCGGCAGAAGATGCAGCCGTCCTGCTCGTCGGCGTTACCGACGTACTCGAGCCGCCAGGGAGCCCAGAGCGGTCGCGTCATCGAGCGGCCACCATGGTGCCGATCATCTCAGGTGAATGACCTCGCTAGGGTGAAGGAATGGCGAGCGCAAAGCCGACCGTCGCCGGGGAGCGGACGAACGACTACGTCGTGAAGCCGCTGACCCCGGACACATGGGACGCGTTCGCGGGCCTCGCGGAACGGCACAACGGTGTCTTCGGCGGCTGTTGGTGCACCTACTTCCACACCATGCATTCCGAGAAGACCTTCGACGCGGACGACAACCGCGCGCTCAAGCAGCGATTGGTCAACGAGGGGCGAGCACACGCCGCGCTCGTGTTCGACGGAGACGAGGCCGTGGCGTGGTGCGAGTACGGGACGCCGGAGGAACTGCCGAACATCTATCACCGGAAGCAGTACGAGGAGGAGCTCGACCAGCTGCCCGACTACCGGCTCACCTGCTTGTTCGTGGACAAGCGGTACCGGCGCCAGGGAATGACCGAGGTGGCGCTTCGTGGGGCCTTGAACCTGATCGCGCAGTCCGGCGGTGGGGTCGTGGAGGGGTACCCGCACGACACCGGCGGCAAGAAGGTGTCGGTGCTCTACAACGGCACCAGGAGCCTGTTCGAACGAGTCGGGTTCAGCTATCTCCGGCCGAAGGGCCAGCGGAACTGCGTGATGCGCACGACCGTCGCGCCCAGTTAGCCGAGCCGCCCCTGCGCCTGCGCTCGTGCGAGCAGGTCGGCCGGCAGCGGCACCTCGGGCGGTTGCCCGTCGACGAGGTGGTGCACGAACACGTAGAGCATCGGCGCCCACGCCGACTCGAGCCTGAGCACCGGCGCGTTCGCCGGCTGGAACTGCACCGCGGGGACGCCGCCGCGACCGGCGGTCATCTGGAGCGGGCCCAACTCGGCGTACCAGAACGACTGCATCTGGTCCCTGGCGGTCAACAGCAAGCGCTGGTTCGTGACGACGAGGTCGACCTTGCCGAGGTCGTGCCAGCGCGGGACCGCCGCCCGTTCCGCTTCCCTTCTCTTCGCGGCGTTTCGCGCCATGCTGGCCGCGCCCGTTACGGCGAGGCCGACCGGTCCTCCGATCAGGAAGAGCGACGAGCGGTACTCCTTGTCCTCGCCGAAGTAACCGGCGACGCCGACCGGGGCGAAGTGAGCGTGGGCGGTCTCGCCGGGCCCGAGGCGCGTGGCCGTCGCCTCGGTTGGCATCTGATCGCCGCCCTTGAGCGCGCCGGCCCACTGATGCGCCCTGAGGTACCCCTCGTCGTAGGCGGACCACGCCTCCGCAGGGGTGGTCCCGCTCACAACCAGCGCCTTTGACGTTCGCGGTCGCCGGGGCGCGGAGGCCGCTTGTCCAGCGGATTCGAATACGCTGTGGTCATCTCACGTGCCCTCACGTCGGTAGAAAGTTCTACCACCGAGCAGGCCAGCCTCAAGCGCATCCGGGTCGTCGGAAATCCATTGGTCGCCTACCTGCCGTCCATGGCTGCTGCGTCGGGCGGAGAGCACGATGGATCTGACAATGATCAAGGAGACGTCATGAAGAAGTCACCCATATTCGTCATGGGAGCTGAGCGGCAGGGTCGACCTCGTCGTCAGCGTGGGCGAAGGTAGTGAAAAGGCTCCTCACACTCGCGAGCGTGCTGGTTCTCGTCGGCGCGCTCGGAGCTTCAGCCCGGTCCTCCTCCTCGGCACCTTCGTTCGCCCCCGCCAGGAGCTACGCGACCGGCGCCGACCCTTTCTCGCTAGTGATCGGCGATCTGACTGGCGACGGCAAGCCGGACCTGGTGACCGTGAATTTTTTCGCGAACACCGCCTCAGTGCTCGCCGGCAGCGGCGATGGAACCTTCCGGGCCAGACAGGACCACCCAACCGGGCTCGAGCCGAGATCGGCCGCGATCGGCGACCTGAACGGCGACCGCAAGCCGGACCTGGTGGTCACGAACGACTTCGCGCCGACCCTCGTCGTGTTCGTCAACAAGGGCGACGGCAGTTTCCAGACCAGGCTCGACTACAAGATCGGACGAGTGCCTGACTCCGTCGCCATCGGCGACCTGAACGGGGACGGCAAGCCTGACCTTGCGACGGCGAACCCCCAATCGAACACGATCTCTGTCCTCCCCAACGGGAACTTTCGTGTCAGGGCCAGGCACGACTTTAGGACCGGAAGCGCCCCAAATTCGATCGCGGTTCGTGACCTGAACGGCGATGGCAAGCTCGACCTGTCAGCTGTGAACGCGGGCTCGAACACCGTCTCAGTGCTCGTCAACAATGGCAGCGGCAACTTCCGTGCCAGGCGTGACTATCGGACCGGAAGCCTGCCCCGATCGTTGGCGATCGGCGACCTGAACGGCGACGGCAAGCCGGACATCGCGACTGCTAACGCGGACTCGAACACCATCTCCGTGCTCATCAACAAGGGCAGGGGCAGCTTCCGTGGCAGGCGCGACTATCGGGCCGGAACCGCGCCCACCTCGGTCGCGGCCGGCGACCTGAACGGAGACCGCAAGCTGGATCTTGTGACCAGCAACGAAACCGCAAAGACCGTCTCCGTGCTCCTCAACAAGGGCGACGGCAGCTTCCGGGCGAGGCGCGTCTATCGGACCGGGCGCTCGCCCCGCTCGGTAGGAATCGGCGACCTGAACGGCGATCGCGAGCTGGACCTCGTGACCCTGAACTCCCGCGCGAACGCGGTCTCCGTGCTTCTCAACAGGACGGGGAAGTAGGGCGAGTGAGAGCGCTGCTCAGAGCCAGCGCTTGTAGCGGAAGAACGCGAGCATGCCCGCGATCAGCGCCACCGACGTCGCGATCACGACCCAGAAGTCCAGGGTCGACGCGGTTGCAGGGTTGCCGCCGCCCGGGAGCCCGACGTTCATGCCCCAGAGGCTCGCGATCAGCGTCGCCGGGAGGAACACGATGCTGAACACCGTCAGGATTCGCAGCACGTCGTTGAACCGGTGCGAGAGCACCTGCTCGTTCGTCGACTCGAGCGCCTCCACGACCTCCTTGTAGTTGTCGAGGAGGTCCCAGATGCGCTCGGACGCGTCGACGAGGTCGTCGAAGTAGAGCTCGAGCTCCTCCGGCAGGAACCGCTCGACGCGACGCTCGAGCAGACGCAGCGCGGGACGCTGCGGCTTGATGATCTTGCGGTAGGAGATGATCTCCTGCTTCGCGTTCGAGATGTCGCGGACGGCTTCTTCGGAGCGGCCCTCGAGCACGTCGTCTTCGATCGAGTCGAGCTTGAAGCCGATCTTGTCGAGGATCGGGAAGCAGTAGTCGAAGAGGTCGTCGAGGACGTGGTAGAGCAGGTAGCCGGAGCCCTTCGAGAAGAGGCTCTCGCGCAGCTCCTCGTCGTCCACGCAGCGCTGGAAGAGCCGGCTCACGGGGAGGAGCTCGACCGTCGGCAGCGTGACGAGGTAGCTCTGGCCGATGAAGAAGTCGAGCTCGGCGGCGTTCAGGCGCTGGACGGCCTTGTCGTAGAAGGGGAAGTGGAGGACGCCGAACAGGTAGTCGGGGTACTCGTCGATCTTGGGGCGCTGGCGCTTGGAGAGGACGTCCTCGACGTCGAGCGGATGCCATCCGAACCGCTCGGCGAGCTCGGTCGACACCTCGTGGTCGGGAGCGTCGAGGTGGATCCAGATGAGGCCGTTGGCGGAGAGCTCAGCCGGCTCGCGGCGAGCGGCGACGACCGGTTCCTCGGCACGGGCCCGCGAACGCGGGCGCTTGATGCGGGGCAGGCTGGGCATCGGTACTGAGTGGGTCGTCGACGGTCATCGGTCTATTCGCCATCGTACCCCGGACGCCTTGCTGGGACACGTTTCACGCGAGGCTGCGCTTGGGTAAGTTGCGGGCATGGGGAGGATGTTCGTCGCGCTGCTTGCGGCGGCGCTGCTCGCGGGGGTCCTGCCGGCCAGGTCGGCTGCGTCGGGATCGGACTTCGCGGTCATGTTCAGCGATCCGGGTGACTACATCGGCGGCGGGTCGCAGCGCCTGTTTCGGACCGGCGACTCGTCGATCACCATGGGCGGCTCTCCCGGCTACGTCACCGTCAACGTTTCGGGCGGCACGTTCGGCGACTACTACTCGATGGACTTCGCAGCACCACCGGGCGAAGGACTCACGACCGGCTACTACACGCACGCCCAGCGCGCGCCCTTCCGCGAGGCGGGGCGGCCGGGGATCGACATCTCCGGGTCCGGCCGCGGCTGCAACGAGGACTCGGGTCAGTTCGAGGTGAAGGACATCGCCTTCACCGGCTCGACCCTGACGCGGCTCTGGATCGTCTACGAGCAGCACTGCGAGGGAGGAACGTCGGCACTGTTCGGTGAGGTGCGGATCGGCGAGCCGCCGACGAGCGACCCCGCACTCCTGGCTCCGCTGACGATGCGTTGGCCGGCCAGCGACGTCTCTCGCGCCGCGACGACGATTCCGGCCACGCTGGTCGCGGTCGGCGAGCCGGTGACGATCTCCGGCGTGTCGATCCTCGGCCCCGGGGCCGCGGACTACGTCCTTCGGTCCGACGACTGCAGCGGTCACACGCTGGCCGTCGGCGGCTCGTGCCAGGTCTGGGCCCGGTTCGTGCCAGGGGAGGCCGGGACGAGGTACGCGACTTTGCGTTTCACCGGGCCCGGCACGGAGCGCGATGTGGCGCTGCAGGGCTTCGCGTTCGGTGGCACGACCCGGGTGGACATGACGAGTGATCCTGGCGACTACATCGGCGGCGGCATTCCGTGGCACTACACGTTCGCCAACGGCTCGATTCGAGCCGGCGGTGGGCGCCAGTACTCTGGGTTCTCGATCGACGGCAGCGACGGTTCCTGGTGGTACGCCGACTTCGTCCCGGCTCCGGGCGACATCCTCGCTCCCGGCACGTACCTGAACGCGACTCGGTATCCGTTCAACGGCAACGGCCCGGGCATGGACATCTCGGGGAACGGCCGCGGCTGCAACACGCTCACCGGCCAGTTCACCGTCAACTCGATCACGTTCTGGGCGGACACGACGATCCGCACGGTCAGCATCACCTTCGAGCAGCACTGTGAGGGAGCGACGCCCGCGTTGCGGGGCACCTTCCAGTTCCGGGCCGGAGACACAACGGAACTGCCGCCCTGGATGGGCGGCCCGCCGCCACCGCCGCCGCCTCCTCCTCCACCGCCGCCGCCACCACCACCACCACCGCCGCCTCCTCCTCC
>Ga0070683_100004191_pt1 | contig 11822 bp, 11 predicted proteins | sample KBSC713LmetaG_FD_64662 | JGI IMG/M metagenome (GOLD analysis project Ga0070683, IMG submission 64662) | Corn rhizosphere microbial communities from Kellogg Biological Station, Michigan, USA - KBS C7.1-3L metaG | ecosystem: Host-associated > Plants > Roots > Rhizosphere ...
TGGATGATCCTCATGCAGCTGGCGATCAGCCTCACCTACCAGTTCTGGATCCACACCGAGCGGGTGAGGACGCTGCCGGCGCCCTTCGAGTTCTTCTTCAACACACCCTCGCATCACCGCGTCCACCACGGCGCCAACGAGGTCTACCTCGACCGCAACTACGGCGGCATCCTGATCGTCTGGGACCGCATCTTCGGCACCTACCAGGGGGAGACCGAGCGGGTCCGCTACGGGCTGACCAAGAACATCCGCAGCTTCCGGCCGGCCAAGGTGGCCTTCCATGAGTTCGTCGACTTGGCAAGCGACGTGCGCGCCGCCAAGAGCTGGCGCGACAAGCTCGGCTACGTCTTCCGCGGACCGGGCTGGTCGCCCGATGGAAGCGGCGGCGGCACCCGCGGCTGACCCGGTTTGACGCCCTAAACCGTCGGGTAGCCGGGGGCCATGGAGCTATCAATACTGCTGGTAATCATTGGGATCGTCTTGGCGATCCTCGTCAACTACATCCTCGGGATCATCGTGATCCTGATCGGGTTGGCGCTGCTCTTGCTACCGCGCCTGAGGGGTGGTACTCGCCAAGCCTGATGTAAAGCTTGCTCGATGGACCCCTGGAAGCTTCCTCTCATAGTTGCCGGGGTTGTGGTGCCAACAGTCGCGGCCTTCATGCTCGGTGGACCGGGGGTGGGGGTCGCGATTGGTGCGCTTGCGGCGCTTGGGCTGGTGGTCATCGCGATTCGGCAGCGGCCCCAGGGGCCGATTGCCTCGGCCGAGCGCCGGGACGCTTGGCGCCACGTGCTGATCGTCGCCGCCGGCGGGGTGGAGGACCCGGCCGACGTGGCGCAGATCACGCGCGTCGCCGGGATTGTTGGCAATGACGGCGACGAGGACGAGGTGCGAGTGCTGGTGCCGGCGCGAATTGGCTTCTTCGATCGCTGGGCCTCCGATGTGGAGGACGCGCGCCACCGCGCTCAGCAGCGCTTGGTGATGACGGTGGCGGCGCTGGCCAAGGCCGGCGTTGCCGCCGAGGCGCGGGTTGGCGACGAGGACATCGTGCAGGCGGTCGAGGACCAGTTGCAGAGTTACCCGGCGACCGAGGTGGTGCTGGTCAGCGGCGAGGGCGATGAAGCGGAGGAGGCGGCCGGCGAGCTGCGCTCACGGTTGCGGGCCGAGTTTCACCATGTGGAGCTCAGCAGGGGTGAGGGCGAGCGGCGCTCTTGACGACCTGGAAGGCGCTGCCGGGGATGCGCTTGAGCTGATCGAGGTTCTCGTCGTCCCAGCGCCGGTCGCTGCTGCCGCTGAAGTACCAGTTGGAGCCGTTGTCGGCGACGATCAGGCCGTAGCGCTTCATTGCTTCGGCGATCGTCTTGGCGCCACCGCTGAAGGCGCCGAGCCCGTAGCCGGCCTTGAGCCGCAGGCGCGTTCCCATCGCCGGCGCGTTGCGGTCGGAGGTGTCGCCGGCGCAGTGCGAGGCGGGGTGGACCCAGGCGTTGCGGGTGCTGTCGAAGGTGACCCGGATCGCGTGTTCCAGATGGCCGGCGGCGACTTCGTCATAGCGGACGAGGCCGGGGAAGATCGGCAGGCCGGCGGCGTCGGCCGAGGTCCAGGAGTCGGGGCGGCGGGCGCTCGAGCGCAGGTCCCAGCGCGCGCCCGAGTCGGCGTTCCAGTGGGCGCCATCACCGCCCTCGAAGAAGGCACGGTAGAGTTCGTACAGCGTGCAGCTGGAGCGGTCGACGACGAGCACGTGGCGGTCGCCGTCGCTGCCGTTGCCACCCTCGACCGGCGCGCCCTTGGGGATCGGGAAGGGCCCGGGATCGCTCTCGTCGCCGTAGGCGGTGTAGTTGATCGGCAGCTTGCGCCGGCCGGCGGCGACAACCGCATAGGGAAAGCCATAGGCGCGCGGCGAGCCGAAGTCGGGGTGAAGCAGGTTGCCGCCGTGGGAGTTGATGTAGGCGATCGTTGCGGCCGAGTTGGGAGCGACCGGCGCCTTGGCGATGTCCTGGTTCCAGGCGGCCTCGGTGGGGAGGGAGGGGGCGTTGGCGGCGGTGCCGGGTGGGGGAGCGGGGAAGACAGTGCAGCTGCCGAGATCGGGGTAGGGACCGACGGCGCCGGCCGAGGTCACTCCAGTCGCCGCCGCGGTCGCCAGCGCCAGCAGTGCCACTGCGCCGGCAAGCCGGCGCATCCGACTTTGACCCACCTCCGGTGTGGTCAATGTCGGTTACGCGCTCCGGTCCGCGTCTGCGCGCTCGCGAATGTCGATCCGGCCGATCTCGAGCTCGTCGATGGTCGCCTTCTCGATCTGCAGGCGCCTGATGCTGAGCCGGCCGATCGCGAAGCCGCCGACGGCAGCGGCGCCGACCGCGACCGCCCCGATCGCCATCGCGCCGCGAGCCTGCATGCCGGTCGCGGCGAACGGCCGAATCTCGGGCCGGAAGAAGGAGATCCCGAATCGCTGTGGCATCGCCTGAACCGTAGCGCGGTTAGCCTGGGGCCCTGATGAGCGCGGACGAGCGGCCGATCCTGCTGGCGATCCAGCACGTGCCCTGGGAGGGCCCGCACCGCATCCTCGACGCCTGCGGCAATCTCTACGTGCACACGGTCAAACCACTGGCCGGCCAGGCCCTGCCCGACCACGACCAGGTTGGCGGCGCGGTCGTGATGGGCGGCCCGATGAACGTCGACGATGTCGACGTTCATCCCGAGCTGGCGAGCGAGCGCGAGTGGCTTGCCGAGGCCCTGCGCCGGGAGATGCCGGTGTTGGGTATCTGCCTGGGAGCGCAGCTGTTGGCGCGGGCGCTCGGCACAGAGGTGCGCCCGGGGCAGGTTGAAGAGCTGGGCTACGCCCCGGTCGAAATCCTCGATCCCGACGATCCGGTCCTCGGCGCCCTGGCCCCGAGCACAACGGTGCTGCACTGGCACGGCGACGTCTTCGACCTGCCGGAGGGCGCCGAGCACCTGGCCCGCTCCGAGCGCACCGAGGTCCAGGCCTTCCGCCACGGCAGCGCCTGGGGCGTGCTCTTCCACCCCGAGTCCGACTTCGCCCTGCTCGAGGCCTGGTTGGCGGTGCCCGAGATGGTTCACGCGGCCTGCATGGTCCTGGGCGACGATGGAGCGGCCGCGCTGCCGAGCGAAGCCGAAGCCGCCGAGCCCGAGCTGCTCACCCGCACTACCCCCGGCTTGGAAGCCTTCGCCTCCCTGGTCGAATCCCACCGCCCCGGCTAAGCGCTCCGCTTGGCTTGCCGGCCCGCTAGATTGAAAGCCGCGTGGTGGCTGTAGCTCAGTTGGTAGAGCTCCTGGTTGTGGTCCAGGCGGTCGCCGGTTCGAATCCGGTCAGCCACCCTCAGTCACGCGCCTGGTAGCGCCTGAAATCGCCTGGTAACGCCGGAATGGCGGCACGGCGAACCGAGAGCGGCCGCCCGGGTCTGTAGAAAGCCGAGTGAAGAGGAGGTTGGATTCAGCCTCTCCCCCCACATTGAGGAGATAAAGATGGCGGTTACGACGAAGGATGAGCTGGCAAAGCTGGTGGCCGAGCGCACCGGGCTCCAGGCGGGCCAGGCGAAGCTGGCGGTCGAGGCCACGATCGAGGAGATCACCGCTCAGCTTGCGGCCGGCAATGAGGTCAAATTCACCGGCTTCGGCAAATTCTCGACGGTCGCGCGCCCGGCCCGAGAAGGACGCAACCCGCAGACCGGCGAGTCGATGCAGATAGCGGCGAAGACGGCGGCGAAGTTCAGTCCTGGGGCCGAGCTGAAGAAGGCCGTCAACGGCTGACTTCGCCTCGATGAAAGGCGCGGCCGGACCGAATCACTGAGATCGAGCGTAGGAATTCGGGCGCTCCAGGTCCGGCTGACCGTGCGTGGCCGCGTCGCGCGTCGACGACCGACCTTGCGGTCGAAGTGCCCCTGGGCGCAGCGGCGCCGGGTCGAGGATGTCGGGCCGCTTGGTCGCCCCATCAAGCAAACCCCGGCGTCGCAGCTGAAGAAGGCGGCGTCGGCCTCGGCGGCGCTGCGCACGAAGAAGGAGAAGAGGCGGCCTTTTTCTTGTTCTGTGCCAGGCGAGGGTTCGGCAAAGCGGCGCTCCTTCGGTGTGTTCCCCGGCACGCCGCGGTTCTCGGGCCGGCGGTTGTGAACCACCTGATAAGGAGTTGCAATAGGGCAAAGGGGGCGCCGCAGCCGGCAGGCCTCGCTGCCCGTCAGCGCAATGCCCGGGGGCCGGCGTACGGATCGATCCCTCGCCGGATCATCGCTCCGTGCCCCCGGCGCGGCGCCGTGGACGTCGAGGTTGAGGGGAAGACTGAGAGGGGGTCGACTGGATAAGGCTTCAGGTGCCCGAGCCTCATCTCCGTACTTTCCCTGAAGATGTCGAAGGCCGCGGCCGGATCACTAAGGTCGTCTTCCTGGAGGCCGGTGTGCTCGGCCCAGAGCTTTGTTCGCAGCTCTCTCGCGAGCCGGCCGGCCTCGTCGACTATCCCAATCTGAAGCTCGCTGTCGGTTGCCATGCTGCGCTGCGTTACATTCGCGGAGCCGATGCTGATGAATTCATCGTCGACGATCATCAGCTTCGAGTGCACGTAGATGTCGCTTCCGCCGTTGTGCAGTGAGGCCACGACGACGTTCCCAGGCGACCCCGCGGCCCTCACCCCGTGCAGGTAGTTGACGGCGACGTCGCGGTGATACTTCTGGTTCCTGCCCCAGAAGCTGGGGTTGATGGCGCTTGGCGCCACAACGACGACGTTGACACCACGCTTCATTGCCTCGCCGAGCTGGTAGACGATGTCGGTGTCACGGGCGTGCCCGGCCCGGGAGAAGGACGGTGGCCAGTCGAAGGGCAGGAAGTACTGGTCCTCTATGTAGATGTAGGAAGCAGCTCGCCTCAGCGCATTCATGTGCGAGGCCCATACCGTGAACTCGCCTACGGGCGACCACGAATAGCCGGAGGTGCTCGACGTGATGCCATAGGTTCGAAGGACCTGCACCGAGTGCGTGCCCTTGCCCGGGGATGAAGCGATCGGCGAGGTGATCGCCAGCTTGATCGAAGTGCCTCGCGACGTTCCCGATCCGCTTGCTGAATCGTTCCAACGCGCGCGGAACGTGCGCTCAACGTCGGCGACGGCCGGTCCTTCGATTCTCACAGCGGTGTCGTGCGTCTGCATCCCGTACTTGGGATCGCGGTCCGGATCGACGGCCAGGTGCTCTGGAGTGTCCCAACGCGTTCTGGCGATATCGACGGAGCCAAGGACAACGCTCGCCCCACCCTCACTCTTCATCACCGAGAACTTCTGATGATTGCTCCCCCCGGACGGGAACCGGTCGTCGAGGTACGCCGTTCGGACGCCCAGGCGGCGGAGGCGCCAGATGGAAGGCTGATTGAAGCGGAGGCAGGCGAGGTTTCGGCATGCCAGCACGTAGGTGCCCACGCCGTTGCGCTTTGCCTCCGCGATCTCGTCGAGAGCGTCTCCCCCCGCCCTCTCGCCCAGCGTCTTGGCGCCCTCGAAGCGCCAGTTCGTGTGGTAAAGCTCGGCGCCAGGCTCTCCGTGCAAAGCGGCCAGATCCGCATGCCAGGTGCGCATGTAGTCCTTCCCGTCGATCAATGGCGTAACTGTGTTGCCGTCGGTGGAAACGTTGAGGGGGCTCGATCCACCATTCGCCACCCGGCGGCATGGAATGCCGTTCAGGTGACTGTCGTCAGTTGGTATGAACCATTTCGACTTCAGCTCGGCAAGTGATCGCATGGGCGTGAGTGAGAGGGGTGGCAAAATAAACGCTTAGGTTTGTTACTCGTAATGCGGAATTGCCTGAGCAATCATTACTATGCCGAGCCCGATGACAGCCTTTTGGGATAACTAGGAATTATCGCCGGTGGACCATCGCACCGATGGCGGACGCGTGGCGATCGTCATCCGGCCCCTGGACCGTTTCCTCAACGGCCTGAGACTTGTCTCCGTTCCCGTTATTGCCCTAATGGCAGGTATCTCCACGGTCCGGATACTGACCTGGGTGCTCGAATTCTCACCCGGGAATTGGCTCCTTGCGCTCGTGGCGGCAGTGGTCGTCGTTGCTTACCTCTGGGTCATGAAGAAGGACGCGGTTGAAGTCGAGCTCGATCGCGTCCTCGGACAAGCCCGCCGGCAGATCGCGCTTGGCTGCAATCACGATGAAACGCATGTAAGAGGGCGGCTTCGCTTGCGTTGTCGCCTCATGCCGGATGTCTTTCGCGTTCCCCTGTTCCCATATGACGAACAGACGCGGGCGATATCGGAGCTGAAGCAGGCTTGCGACGACGGGCGCTCTGATCGGTACTGGTTCGTCGAGGGGGAAAGCGGCAGTGGCAAGACCAGGACCGTCTTTCGCCTTATCCAAACACTCGCTCGGGATCGCCGTTTGTTCGAGCTTGGGAACAGGTGCTACCTGTACGACTTCAGCGAATCCCAGCTGGTCCAAGACGCGTTTCTGGGAAAGCTGGGAAGCGTCCGACATGAAGACGCCGTGGTCTTCGTCGACAACTTCCAACACGTACGCGCAGACATCGTGGCGAAGTTGACACGCCGCCTCCTCGAAGGGTCAGAAGAACCACCCGAGAGGCTCGTCGTCTTTCTTGCCCGGCGAGCTGACGCCTGGAATCTGGGCTCGAAATCAGATGCTCGACTTCTCTCGGAAGCAAAGGCCAACGATCGGTACATCAAACTTGAAGGAGTATCGCCCAATACCGTCGCTCGCTCGGTGTCCGAGTCCGACAAGGGCGCTTCGGAGTTGATACGTGAACTAGAGAATAAAGACAGGGCGACGGCGGCGCAGCTGCATCTTGCACAGGTGATAGCGCGTCACCACAGGGCCCCGGCTGAGGTACTGGGCATGCTGCACCTGCTGACGAGGAAAATGGAGTGCGCTCAGTTACCAGAGCTCGTCTGTTCGCTCGCGATGATCGCGGCGCTTTCCATCCACCGCGGCGCCATCTCGAGGCGGGAACTTCGCGATGAGATCCATATCGCGGCGAGAGCGATAGGAGCTCGATTCGAGCCCCTCATGGCACTACGCATCCGCCTTATGTTCGGCCGCCTGCGACGAATCGGCATCGTTCAACTGGACGAAGACCGGTTCCTCTTTCATGAGGGCATCGCGGAACTATGCGTCGATCGTCTTTTCGGGAAGTCGCTCTTCAGGGACCCATTTATCGCCGTCGGTCGGTCGAGGCTGGAAGCGCGTCAAGCGGAGGGCGACGATCTGACCGCCTGGTTGATGGCCGCCGAGATAGGCGACGAGGCGACCCTGGTGACGAACTTCGATGCTGCAGCGCTCGGGCACGGGGCCTATCAGCGCATGGCGCGCTGCTTGGGTCGTGCCAGCTCCACGAAACGCTATGAGTTGCCCCCTCCGGCCCGCCTTCAGCTGGCCATTCTGCTCGACCGCATCGGTGATTTCGAGGCTTCCAGGGCCGAGTACACCGATGATCTCCTGCAGGCGCTGAGCTCTTCGAATCAGCTGGCGATTGTCCTTTCCGCAAGCCGGATCGAGGCCAGCCACGATCACGCATCGGAAATGGAAATCGATGCCATGTGCCGGAACCCAGACCCCGTTGCGAAAATCATCGGCAAATACTGGAGGCTTCACATCGACGGCCACGGTGGCCACTTCAATTCAGCGGGCATGCTGGATTTGGCATCCAAACTGCTGGGTCTGGCCAAGGGAAAAGAGACTCATTGGCTCACCTACTCGCTCGCACGAATGCACTTCGATTCACTCCGCCAGCATTACCTGGAAGGAGGGCTACCCGTAGGGGCGATCGAATCGTGCCCACGGCGGGCCCTGGATGCCTACCTGGAGGGACGGCTCCCCACCCATGAAGCGCTCCACGTTCTCTACGGACAGGCGCATCTGGTCGGCCATGTGCTGCTGCCGAAACTGGCTATCTTCGGGGAGCCGATCGCCCCCGAAGAGGTCGCGCCACTGGAAGCAATGGGGTCAAGTGACGTCGCCACCGTTGAAGCATTGATGACCACGGTGCGACGACTCTACCTGCGCGCCACCGAGGAGTTTCGGCAATACGGAGACCGAGAGGCGGAGTACCTGCAGGCCGATGTCCTCAACGCGGAAATGATCCAAAGTGGAGCAGACCTCGTCGCGCTCAAAGCGCGCCTCTATGCCTACCAGCAATTCATCCTCGAAACAGGTTTCGAGGCGATTTTCAGCTATCCGCACTTCTATTTATTCAGGTGGTCGATGTTGAAGCACTATCAGGCGTATCCGATCCATTGGGCAAGCGAATCAAGCGTCTCCAGCGAGTACCTCGACGAAGCTGCATGGCAACTTGAGAGGATCGACGAACTCGACGCCGCGGTCCGCAACCGGTATGGATTGATGCGTTCGGAGATGATGGCCACCCTTCTGCGGGCCGTGCGTGCGCCCATCTCGCAGAATGAGCTGGCGTGCATGGCCAAACGAATGGAAGGTGCGGGCTACGGCTTTGAGACTCGACTCCTACGCCACTTTGCCACCCGGCCTGTCATTTCCTACGAGGAACTAGGAAATGTCTTCCGGTTTTACCCGTTTGTCCACCAGTAGGCGGGTCACGAGTAGCTCGCGACGCCGCGGAGAGCCCCGCCGCGAGTAGCGATAAATCGCTTCGGCTTGGATCGACCATTTCCCGGTCTCGATCGCCTCGTGCCCAAAATCACCGGCCGGAGGCCGGTAGAAGGAGGCCCCAGGCGTTCCATTGACCACAAACCGGGCCGACTCGTCGTCATCGGCAAGGTCGTTGGAGACCAAGCACACCGAGCCGGCGTGGCCGAGCCTGCCCAGCTCCTGCCAGGCATGCCGCGTCTTGCTCGCTGGCTCCCAAGTATGTCCCAGCACCCCATCGCAATAGATGGCGTCGAACGGACCGATATCGATGCCCTCGCCGAGTCGGTATCGTGCGGTCGCGAGCCCCTTCGCCCGGCAGTACCCGAGCGCGCTGGTGGCGGGATCCGTCGCCAGGACATCCCAGCCGGCGTCCCGCAGGGCGGACTCCATACAGCCGTTCCCCGCCCCGACGCTGATCACCCGGCTTCCGGGCTCGCAGTGGCTGGCGAACATCTCCAGCAGCCATGCGCGATAAGCGCTGTCAGCCACCGCCAGGGGGGCTTGCAGTGGAGCGTCAGCGCCCTGCTCCCAGCGATCAAACAGGCTGGGTTGGCCGGCAGGTTCGTAGTCCACCGAGGGAAGCGCGATGATCAGCCCCCTCCCCAGCTCGCGGGAGGGAGAATCGCTACCCCACTGGCGCTCCTGGCCAGGTCGCGTACCCGTCCCTGCAGCGCGGCATCTACATCTTCGCGAATGGCGATCGAGAGGATCTCGGCGAGATCTCCAATGTGCTCCAGGCCAATTCCCGCGGTGGTGGAGAACGACGTCCCCAGACGGAGTCCGTATCCGAGCTTATAAGGGAGCTTCCGGTAGTTGACATGCACGCCGGCCGCGGTCAGTTTCTCGTACTGGGAGAACGCTTCGGCTCTTCCCTCGGCGGTGATCCAGATGTGGTGGGTCGCCGGCCACCAAGCCTCCCCCTGCCTGGCCCTGCTCACCACCGGAACGTCGTTGCGGGCCAGCGCCTCCTCCAGCGCGGTCGCGGTATCGAGAAGCCCTTTGGCGTAGATCTCGAGCCACTCCTGCCGGAGTAGTGCCAAGCCCACCAAATACGTGTTCTCCGCATGGGAGCTTGACACCAAGGCGGAGAGTCCCTTGACAACCTTTTCCCATAGTGGTCCGCCGGCGCGGCTCACTATTCCGGCCTTCTGAGGCCCCGGGAAGCTCTTGTGAAGAGTGAAGAGCATCAAATCGAACCCCCAGGCAAGCGGATTGTCATATTTATCCGTGATGATTTGAGTTACGTATTGGGAAGCGTCGAAGATCTTCATCGGGCCGTCCAGTTCTCCGAGAAATAAGAAGTCCTCATAGCGCAGGCCCTCGCTGCGGTCGACGAAGACAATGTCGGGGCGCCGGCGCTCGATCAGGTCCAGGGTCGCGTCGCGGTCGACAGCGAGGCGCTCATAGTCGACGGGCATGTCAATTGTGGTCAGGCCGAGGCGCTGCAGGATCGCGTGTGTGCTGAAGTGACCACCCGCCTCCGCGGGGAGAAGCATCACTGTCTGCCCCGCCTCGCTGACGCTCATGAACGTCGCAGTGTGAGCCTGCAGGCCGGCGAGCAGGCGCAGTGAGCCCTCTGCCGCGCCAAGCGCCCCCGCGAGGAGTCGATGAATTGCGGCAATGTCTTCCGCCGCCGCGCTTCGCCCGCCAAATTGGATCACCGCCTCGCGACTGGCATCCCTGTCCCGAACCTTGTCGGTCAAATACAAGCCGTGCAGGAAAGCGGTGTGCGCGCGATCCGGAAGGCTGAAGGAGAGGCTGTCGACCGGGGTCAGCACGATCGAGTCCGCAAGGAGCTGCCGCTGCCTTGCCAGCGAGCTGAGCAGCTCCGGTCTGCTGATGTCCACCGGCGATAATTCCTAGTTATCTCGCCTTGACGAACCTCCCGAGGACGTCCGCGTCGGAGACAACGCGTTTCAGCGCCTGGTCGGAGATGTGGGTGTAGATCTCCGTTGTGCTGAGGCTTGCGTGACCCAGTAGACGCTGGATGTAGCGGATGTCGACGCCTGCCTCAATCAACTGTGTGGCTGCCGTGTGGCGGAGCATGTGGGGGGTGACTTGTGAGTCGAGGCCCGCCGCTGCGGCTGCTTTGGCTAAGCGCGACCTCATCGCTGGTGGGGTGAGGGGGTCGAAGTGGAGGTTGAAAAGGAGCTGCGGATGGTGGAGGCTCATACTGGAGCGGGCTTCGAGGTAGGCGCCGATCAGGTCGGCGATCCAGTCATTCGTCAGGAACACCTGACGTTCACGGCGGCCCTTGCCGACCAGGCGGATGGTCCTCCCCGGCAGATCAATCGCCTCGCACCGGATGCCGACGACCTCATGTACGCGTACCCCCGTCGCCACCATCAGGACCACGGCGAGCAACGTGGTCGCCTCATGGGGCCGGTCCTCGACCCGGCAGGGGCAGGGTGTGATGTCGCCATCGACTCCGGCCGCGATCTTGAGGAACTCGACCAGTCGATCGAGCTCGTGGCTGGGCAGGGTGCGCGGCAGCTTGCGCGAGCGGCCGATGGGAAGGCTCACGCCGTCCCACGGGTCTGCCTCGAGGAGATGCCGGGAGCGCAGCCAGCGGCAGAAGCCACGCAGGGCGGCCGCGCGACGTCTCAGAGAGGCCGGGGAGAGCCCTCTGCCTTTCTGGGCTTCGACGAAGGCCACGAGCTCTTCGCGATCGAGCTCCGCGACCTGGGCGCCCGGCCCCAAATGCCGCTCCAGGTTGATCAGGTCGCCTTCGTATGCGCGGATCGTGTGGGGAGAGAGATCTCTGGTCACGAGCAGCCAGCGGATGTACTGCTCTCGGGCTTCACGGATGTTCAAATCGAAGTTCCAATTTCATCTCACCGATCGGAATCGCCGGGTGGCATCGACAGGGCGGTGAGGTGCTGAACCTTCGGGACGAGGCCTGCACGGGGCCGCAAGGCAGGCGCGCGCCGCTATGGATACGGTCCGACCGCAATGAGCCCAACCGACATCTACTCGATCCCCCGAGACCTGCTCGACTTCCGCGAGACGATCTCCCAGATCGCGCGCGAGCGGATCGCGCCGCGCGCGGCCGAGATCGACGAGAAGTCGGAATACCCGCGCGACGTGCGCGATCTGCTGGCCGAGCACGACATCCTCGCCCTGCCCTTCGACGAGGAGTACGGGGGGACCGGGACCGGCACGCTGATGTTGCAGATGGCGGTCGAGGAGATCGCCAAGGCCTGCGCCTCC
>Ga0070683_100004193_pt1 | contig 11822 bp, 12 predicted proteins | sample KBSC713LmetaG_FD_64662 | JGI IMG/M metagenome (GOLD analysis project Ga0070683, IMG submission 64662) | Corn rhizosphere microbial communities from Kellogg Biological Station, Michigan, USA - KBS C7.1-3L metaG | ecosystem: Host-associated > Plants > Roots > Rhizosphere ...
CCTGCCCAGGCAGGGCGGGAAACTTGTTCGGGACGACCCGAATCGTCCAACCGGGCGTGTCAGCAGCCCGGCCCGGGACACCGAAGGCGTCGACCTCAGGCGGCGTCAGCTGCTCGTGGCCCTCGCAGAACGGGCACACGGCCGCATCGTCCACGCGGGTGGTGCGGCCGATCGCGCCCGGGCGCCGGGCACGGCCAGGGACGGTCAGCACCCGCTCGCCGGTGAGCGGGTTGACGCGGATCTCAGACACGCGCCGGGCCGGCCTCCACCTCGACATGCTCCACCTCGCCGGAGCTGTGGGCGACGCCGTCGACGATCAGTCGGCCGTCCGGCCCGGCGCCGTCGCAGCGCCCGCTGCGGCCGCCCGCCAGCGTCACCACGCGGCCTCGCAGCTCGTCCCGTTCGAGGCCGGTGAACCCGTCCCGCTGGAACCGGTCGTAGCGGCGCTCGATCTCGGCAAGCACGTCGGCGAGCAGCCGGGCGCGGTCGACCACCTGGCCGCGTTCGAGCAGCAGCGATGTCGGCGGGACGCGGGCCGCGGGCGGCAGGTCCTCGGCACGAAGGTTGACGTTGATGCCGATACCCGCGATCACCTGGCCGTCCCGAAGCTCCGGCAGCACGCCGGCAAGCTTGCGGCCGCCGATCATCACGTCGTTGGGCCAGCGCACAGCGGCGTCAGGCCCGCAGGCGGTGGCGACCGCCTCTGCCAGCACCAGCGACAGTGGCGCCAGCTCCTCGGGCGGTCGCTCCGGTCGCAGCGAGAGCGAGAACAGCAGCCCGGCTCCGGGCGGGCTCGTCCAGCCGCGACCGCGCCGGCCACGGCCGGCCGTCTGCTCCTCGGCCGCCGCCACGGCTCCCTCGGGCAGGCCGCGAACCAGCTCCTGCGTCGTCTCGCAACACTCCCGGTATGTGTACGGCCGTCCGAGCCGGCCGCGCAGCAGCGGCCGCACCTTGTCGGGGGTCAACGTTGTTCCCACCTCGTCACTAGAATAGCCCGCGCATGTTCCCGCAACCGAAACGCGCGGCGGCCCGGCTGACGCTCCGAGACCGGGTACGAGACGACCTCGCCTACGCCGGGCTGTCGGACGTCGTGCTCTCGGTGCGGGCCAGGGACGGTGACCGGCGGGCGTTGGAGGCACTGGTCGAGCGGCATGCCCCCGGGGTGCGGCGGCTGGCCGGATACCTGCTCTCCGACCAGCAGGATGCCGAGGATGCCGCCCAGGAGGCGCTGGCCAAGCTGTGCACCCGGATCGACCAGTTCCGTGGCGACAGCCGGTTCTCCACCTGGCTCTACAGCCTGGTCGCGAACACCTGCCGCGATCTCGGCGAGCGGCAGCGCCGCCGCCGTCACCAGCCTCTCGACCAGTGCGATCACGCCGAACCCACCCGCGATGCGGGGCCGGCCGATCTGGCGCTTCAGCGCGAGCAGCGCCGTGCCCTGGCGGTGCAGATGGCCGACCTGTCCGACGACCAGCGCCAGGTGATGGTGATGAAGGACGTGCTGTCGCTGTCCTACGAGGAGATCGCAGGGGTGATGGCGATGCCGGTGGGCACGGTCAAATGCCACGCCCACCGTGGCCGTGCCCGGATGCGACGGGCGATCGGCGAGCCGCCGGCCGGAGCGGTATCCGCGTGAGCCAGGTGTGGACGCCGCCGCTCGACCGAGCGGCAATCGAGCGGATCATCCCCCACCGCGAGCCCTTCCTCCTCGTCGACGAGATCCTCGAGCTGGAGCCTGGAGTGCGAGCAGTCGGCCGCTATGACGTCGATCCCGAGGCGTGGTACCTGCGGGGCCACTTTCCGGGCCGCCCGATCATGCCGGGCGTGCTGCAGGTCGAGGCGCTGGCCCAGGTGGGAGCGGTCTGCGGGCTGGCGCACGAGAGCTTCGCCGGGCGGCTGGCCCTGTTCGCGGGCATCGACGACGTGCGCTTCAAGCGGATAGTCGTTCCCGGCGACAGCCTGCGGCTGGAGTGCACCATCACCCGCCTGCGGGGGCCGATCGGCAAGGCCGACGCCGAGGCCTCGGTGGACGGCGAGCTCGCCTGCCGGGCGGCGCTGACCTTCGCCCTGACGGAGCTCGAGGCGTGATCGTCGCCTGCGCCCCGGGGGTGCGCGTGGCCGGCGTGGGGTCATTCGCTCCGCCCCGTGTGCTGTCGAACGACGAGCTCGCGACCATGGTGGAGACGAGCGACGAGTGGATCGCCCAGCGCACCGGCATCCGCGAGCGACGGATCGCGGCCGAGGGCGAGTCGTCGTCCTCGCTGGGTGCCGAAGCCGCCCGGGCGGCGATGGATGACGCCGGCCTCGATCCTGCCGAGCTCGACCTGATCGTGGCCGCGACCGCCAGCCCCGACTACTACTTCCCGGCCACCGCCTCACTGATCGGCGAGCGCATCGGGGCCGACAACGTTGCCGGCTACGACCTGTCGGCGGCCTGCACTGGCTTCGTCTATGCGCTCGCCCAGGCATATGCCCAGATCGCCGCCGGGATGGCGGACACCGTGCTCGTGGTCGGTACGGAGGTCTTCTCGCGCCTGCTGGACTGGAGCGACCGGTCGACCTGCGTGCTGTTCGGCGATGGCGCGGGCGCGGTCGTGTTGCGCCGTGACGGTGGCGGGTCGGGGCTGCTCGGTTTCGAGATGGGCGCGGACGGCCGCGGTGCGAATCTGCTGTCGGTGGCCGCCGCCGGCCATACCGCAAGCGAGCCGGAGGGCCCGTACGTGCGGATGAACGGGCCGGAGGTCTACAAGTTCGCGACCAGGGTGGTTGTGGAATCGGCCGAGCGGTGCCTGGAGGCCGCCGGCCTAGGCGTGGGGGAGGTTGACGTGTTCATCCCTCACCAGGCGAACAAGCGGATCATCGACCACGCGGCGCGCCGTCTCGGGATCCCCGAGGAGCGGGTGTTCATGAACGTCGCCCACTACGGCAACACGTCGGCCGCCTCGATCCCGATCGGCCTCGACGAGGCGTACAGAGGCGGGCAGGTCGACGAGGGCGACGTCGTCTTGATGGTCGGCTTCGGCGGCGGCCTGGCCTGGGGATCGTGTGTGATGGAGTGGACGAAACCGAGGAGTGAGGCATGAGCAAGGTGGCGTTTTGCTTCCCCGGACAGGGCAGCCAGAAGGTCGGCATGGGCAAGGAGCTGGCGGACGAGTTTCCCGAGGCCTCGGAGGTGTTCGACGAGGCGTCCGAGGTGCTCGACTTCGATCTCCGGCAGGTCTGCTTCGAAGGCCCTCTGGAGGAGCTCTCGCAGACCGAGATCACCCAGCCCGCGCTGGTCACGGCCTCGCTGGCTTCGCTGCGGGTTGTCGAGCGGCGCACCGGGCTGACAGCCGACGTGGTGGTGGGCCACAGCGTCGGCGAGTACGCCGCGCTGCATGCCGCCGGCGGCCTGCCGCTGGCCGATGACATCCGGCTCGTGCGCGAGCGTGGTCTGGCCACCGCGGCGTCCACAGCGCCCGGGGCGATGGCCGCGGTGCTCGGGCTGCCCGACGAGGAGGTCGAGCGGCTCTGCTCGGAGAGCAGTCAGGTCTGGCCGGCGAACTACAACTGCCCCGGCCAGGTCGTGATCTCGGGCTCGGAGCCGGGGGTCGCCGAGGTGATCGACCGCGCCAAGCAGGCCGGCGCCAAGGCCATGCGCCTGCGCGTGTCCGGGGCGTTTCACAGCCCGCTGATGGCCGACGCCCGGGAGCGGCTCGAACCGGCCGTGCGGGAGACGGCGTTTGCCCCGATGACGACGGAGTTCATGTCCACCGTGACCAGCCGGATGGAGACCGCCGATCGTGTGCCCGAGCTGCTGCTCGAGCAGCTGACCGCTCCGGTGATGTTCACCCAGGCGGTGCAGCGCCTGGTTGCCGACGGCGTCACCCGCTTCGTCGAGGTGGGACCCGGCTCGGTCCTGGCCGGGCTGATCAAGCGCATCGACCCGGCGGTCGAGGTGGCCTCCGTGGGAACTCCGGACGGCCTCCGCTCGATCGAGGGAGCTCCCAGTGCCTGAGCTCGACGGCCGCATCGCTCTGGTCACCGGCGGCTCGCGGGGCATCGGCGCGGCGATCTGCGAGGAGCTCGCCGCCGCCGGCGCGACGGTGGCCGTGAACTACGCCCGCAACGCCCAGCTGGCAGAGCAGGTGAGCGGGCGGATCCGCGAAGCCGGTGGCTCCGCCGAGTCCGTTGCCGGGGACATCTCGACGGCCGCCGGGGCCGCGGGGCTGGTCGAGCAGGTGGAGTCCGAGGTGGGCCCGATCGCCATCCTGGTCAACAACGCCGGGATCACGCGCGACGACCTGATCATGCGGCTGAGCGAGGAGGCTTGGCGCGACGTGATCGACACCAACCTGGGCGGCGCATTCTTCACCTGCCGGGCGGTGGCGCGGCCGATGATGAAGCGCCGCGGCGGGGCGATCGTCAACATGACCTCGATCGTCGGCGTTCGCGGGAACGCCGGCCAGACCAACTACGCCGCCTCCAAGGCGGGCTTGATCGGGCTGACCAAATCGCTGGCGAAGGAGCTCGGCAGCAGGGGCATCCGTGTCAATGCGATCGCGCCCGGATACATTTCCACCGAGCTGACGGACGTGCTGCCGGAGCCTGCGCGGGAGGCGATCCTTTCCGGGACGCCGCTCGGCAGGCTGGGCGACCCGGCCGACGTGGCCAGGGCCGTGCGGTTCCTGGTATCGGATTCCGCCGCCTTCATCACGGGCGACGTCCTGGCGGTAGACGGAGGACTGGGGATATGAGCGATCAGAACGGAAACAAACGCCGACGGATCGTGATCACGGGCATGGGCGCCATCACGCCCTGTGGGCTCGACGTCGACGAGACCTGGAAGAACGTGCGTGGCGGCAACTCCGGCGTCTCCTGCGTGGACGGCTTCGAGGGTGCGATCCGGGTGGCAGGGATGGTGAAGGGTTTCGATCCGCTCGAGTACATCGACCGGCGGACGGCGCGTCGTACCGACCGCTTCGTGCACTTCGCGCTGGCCGTCGCACGCCATGCGATCGACAGCGCCGGCATCGACATCGAGGCCGACGCCGACCGCATCGGATGCTCGGTGGGCACCGGCATCGGCGGCCTGAAGACCGAGGAGGTCGCCCATCACAAGCTGTTCGAGGCCGGCCCCGACCGGCTGAACCCGTACTGGGTCACGGCCCTGATTCCCAACATGGGGGCCGCTGAGATCTCGATGATGTACGGCACCCGCGGGCCGCTGACCACCGAGTGCACCGCCTGCGCGGCCTCGGCGATGTCGGTCGGGAACGCGGTCATGTATATCCGCGCCGGGATGGCCGACGCCATGCTCGCCGGCGGGGTCGAGGCGCCGGTGGTGCCGCTGGGGCTCGGCGGGTTCGGCACCATGCGAGCGCTGTCGCGACGAAACGACGATCCCGAGGGCGCCAGCCGACCCTTCGATGCCGGCCGCGACGGCTTCGTGCTCGCCGAGGGGGGCGCGGTGCTGGTGCTCGAGGAGCTGGGGCGGGCGCAGCAGCGCGGCGCCACCATCCATGCCGAGGTGCTGGGGTACGGGATGTCGTCGGATGCCCACCACCTGACCGAGCCCGATCCGGTTGGGGCGAACCCCGCCCGGGCGATGCAAAACGCCATGGCGGACGCCGGGGTGACCCCCGATCAGATCGGCTACATCAACGCCCATGCGACGTCGACGCCGGTCGGTGACGCGGCCGAGACGCGTGCGCTCAAGCTGGCGCTGGGAGAGGATCGGGCGCGGGCCGTGCCGATCTCGTCGACCAAGAGCGAGACCGGCCACCTGCTGGGCGCCGCCGGGGCGCTGGAGACCATCCTGACCACGCTGGCCATGCGCGACCGGTTCCTGCCGCCAACAATCAACCAGACCGACCCCGACCCCGGCTGCGACCTCGACTACATCCCCAATGTTGGTCGCGAGGCCGATGTCGAGATCGCGCTCACCAACTCGTTCGGTTTCGGGGGCCACAACGCCGCCCTTGTCCTCCGCCGCTGGGACGGGTAGCGCAACCGGATGGGCGACGGTCTCCGTCACACCTGTATCGATGGCGCCGCGGTTCCCGCGGCACCATCCATCTAGCCCGTGGCGGAGCGAATCAGCGTCGATATCAGCAGGGTGGGGGATGCCCAGCCCCAGGAGCCCGAGACCGAGGCCGTGCGCGCCCGCAACACGTGCCCCGTCTGCGGCTCGCACTACCGGGAGGAGGAGATGGTCGCCAATCTGCGCGTCTGCGCGCACTGCGGCCACCACTTCCCGGTCACCGCGCGGGAGCGGATCGTGCAGCTGGCGGACGAGGGCAGCTGGAGCGAGATCGCGCGCGAGCTGGGCTCTGTGGACCCGCTCGCCTTCGTCGACACCAAGCCCTACCCCGAACGGCTGGAGGGGGCCGAGCGGGGCACCGGCCTGCGCGATGCAATGCTGGCAGGCCAGGCGGAGATCGGCGAGATGCCGATCTCGCTGGCGGTGATGGACTTCACCTTCCTGGGCGGCAGCATGGGCGCGGTGGTCGGCGAGAAGTTCTATCGGGCGGCTGAGCTGGCCGTCGACCGGCGGATGCCGCTGGTGTCGGTGGCCGCGTCCGGGGGCGCGCGCATGCAGGAGGGCGTGCTGGCGCTGATGCAGATGGCAAAGACGGTCGCGGCCGTCGACGAAGTGCGGGAGGCGGCCCTGCCGTTCGTGTCGGTGCTGGCGCATCCCACCACCGGCGGCGTGGCCGCCAGCTTCGCGGCGCTGGGCGACGTCGTCATCGCCGAGCCGGGCGCCCTGCTCTCGTTCTCCGGCCCGCGGGTGGTCAAGCAGACGACCCGCGAGGACGTGCCCGACGACTTCGGGCTGGCCGAGTCCAACTACCGCCACGGGCATGTCGACCTGATCGTGCCCCGCGCGGAGTTGCGCGAGACCGTTGCCCGGGTGGTCGCCCTGCTGTCCGGCGGGATGCCCTACCGCAGGGCCCCGCTGCTGCCCGACCTGGGAGCGCAGCGGGCGGTCGGCCGCGTGCTGAGCGGCGCCCGCAGCGTGTTCCGGACGATGAGGAACGACGGTGCCGACGGCTGACCGGACACGCTTCCGGTTCCTGCGCAGGAGGGGCGCCGATGGCGACAGCTGGCATGCCGTCGAGCTGGCCCGGCACCAGGACCGCCCGTATACGCTCGACTATCTGAACCGGTTGTGCGACGACTTCGTCGAGCTGCACGGAGACCGGGCCGAGGGCGACGACCCTGCGATCGTCGCGGGCATCGGCTCGTTCCGCGGCCAGTCGGTGGCGTTCGTCGGGCATCAGAAGGGGCGAGACCTGAAGGAGCGCACCTACCGCAACTTCGGCATGCCGCGCCCGGAGGGCTACCGCAAGGCCATGCGGGTGTTCGAGCTGGCCGGCCGCCTGGGCTTTCCGGTGGTCACGCTGATCGACACCCCGGGCGCCTATCCCGGCGTCGGCGCCGAGCAGCGCGGCCAGTCGGGCGCGATTGCGCGTTCGCAGCTGATGCTGATGAGCCTGCCGGTGCCGGTGGTTGCCTGCGTGATCGGAGAGGGCAGCTCGGGCGGCGCGCTGGCGATCGGTGTGGCCGACCGCGTGCTGATGCAGCAGCACAGCATCTACACCGTGATCTCGCCGGAGGGCTGTGCGGCGATCCTGTGGAAGGACTCCGGAGAGGCCAAGCGGGCGGCCGCCGCGCTGCGGCCAACCGCCGACGCGTGCTTGGAGCTGGAGGTGGTCGATGCGATCGTGCCCGAGCCGTCGGGTGGGGCGCATCGAGACCATGGCAAGGCGGCCGAACTGCTGGGCGACGCGATCTCCGCGGAGATGGACTTCCTGGGCGCCCTGCCCGCGGCGGAGCGGCGGCATCTCCGCCGCCAGAAGTTCCACCGGATGGGTGCGTTCGCCGAGTGACGATGCCTCGGGATTGACCGAAGCGACCCCTCCAGCCCGTCGCGTAAGCTCCTGCCGATGACCGCTCCCCCGCAGTCGGCCGGTATCTCACGCAGCGAGGGGATCCAGTTCATCGGCATCGCTGCGGTCGCGGTGGCCGGCGTCGCCTTCAATGTGGCCGGGTTCTCGCCTGTGCTGGTGTTCCTGACAGCCGGTGTTGCGGTGTCCGGGATGGCGCACATTCTCGGCATCGCCACCGAGCAGGCGGGCGACGCGGCCGGCCCCCGGCTGTCGGCGCTCCTGAACGCGACGTTCGGCAACGCGGCCGAGATCATCATCGTCGTGCTGGCGATCCGCGAGGGCGGCGAGCTGATCGACGTGGCCCGGTACTCGATCATCGGCAGCGTCATGGGCAACGTGCTGCTGATCCTCGGCGCATCGCTGCTGGTGGGAGGGCTGCGTCACGGACGGCAGCGGTTCGATGCCACCGTGGCCGGTGTCAACGCGACGATGCTGGTGCTGGCGACCACCGCGCTCACCATCCCCACGCTGTTCTCCATCGTGGGCGGCACCAATCATTCGGACGAGGTCGGGCTCAGCCACGGCGTCGCCATCGTGATGGCGGTGCTGTACGCGGCCTATCTGTACTCGTCCTTCCAGTCGCCGGAGGCCACCGGCGTGGGCGGTGAGGGGGCGCGCTGGTCGACCCGATTGTCGCTGGTGATGCTGTCGGCCTCGGCCATCGCCACCGGCGTCCTGTCCGAGGTGCTGGTGGGCGCCATCGAGCCGACCATCGAGGAGACGGGGATCTCGACCGTCTTCATCGGCCTGATCGTGGTGCCCCTGATCGGCAACGTGGCGGAGCATTTCGCGGCGGTCAAGATCGCCTGGTCGGGCAAGCTCGACTTCTCGATGGGCATCGCCTTCAACTCCGCGCTTCAGGTGGCGCTGGCGGTATCCGCGATCGCCGTTCTGGCCGGCCTGCTGTTCGGCCACGAGGTCGTGCTCGACTTCGGCCTGCTGGAGGTGTCGATCCTGTTCGCGGGCGCGCTGATGGCCGGCCTGATCGCGGCCAACGGCAACTCCAACTGGCTCGAGGGCGCCGAGCTGCTGGCGATCTACACGATCGCCGGACTGGTCTTCTGGTACCTCTAGATTCCGGCGGTCAGGGGCGAATGGGGTAGCTCCGCCCGTTCGTCGCCGGCAGCACCTGCGCGGTCACCCATGCCGGGGTGATCGTGCGCCCCGCCTGGTAGTTGAAGGCGCCGCTGGGCAGTTGGCGGGCGGCCAGGTAGGCCAGCGCGCCGGTGTTGGGGAGCCCGCACTTGATGCGCGCCTGGATCACCCACGACGTCGACTGGCTGTCCGATCCGCTGCTCGGGTAGAGCGCGTAGCCGTTGTCCGACCGCTGCAGCGAGTGCAGGAAGTCGTATCCGTGGTTGACGGCCTTCCAGGAGCAGGGGACACCGGACACCCGCAGCGCCATGATCGCGGCGGCGGTGTCGTTCGAGTCCGGTCCCACGCCGGGTGCCCAGCCGTAGCCGCCGTTCGCCCACTGGCGGTGACGGATGTACGCCACCGATGCCCGGGGAATCCCTGCGCGGGCCGCCCGCAGGGCGATCACACCCCAGTAGGTCGAGTTCGAGTAGCGGCCGATGCGGCCGGTGGTGCCGTCGATCTTCCGGCGCAGGGCGCGCACCAGGTTTCGGCCGCCGAACTGCCGAGGGTCGCGGTTGAGGGCGACGGCCGCCAGCACGCCCCGGGCCAGTTCGTAGGCGGTCGCCCATCTCCCGGCCCGGCGGGCGAGGAAGTACGCCGGGGTATGGCCGCCTGTCACCCGCATCAGCCACGGCCGGCGGCCGGCTGCCGTCAGCCCCATCACCGACCACTGGGTGAGGCCGACCGACGGCGTCGAGGAGCCGCTCTCGACGATACCGCCCGAGCGTGTCAGCCGCGAACGCAGGTAGTCGCTCCCGGATGCCGCGCCCGCCGGCCCGGCGGCCGCCGCGAGCAGCCCGAGGGCGAGCAGTGCAAGTGCGAAGGTGCGTCTCATGTCGGTGCCTCCAGTGGTTCGAACGATGCGTGCAGCCGCCGCGCGTAGCGGTCGACCATGCGGATCAGGGTAGGCCCCGCGATCAGGGCGATCACGACGTTGCCCGCCGCGTGGGCGACGTCGAACGGCAGGCCGGTGACGACGAAGGCCACGAACGACGATCCGTCGGCGGACTGGCCGAGCGCGCTCCAGGCCCACACGTCCATCAGCCAGTCGAACAGGAAGCCCCAGCCGAGGCCGAAGGCGGCCAGCGCCCAGCGGTTTCGCAGCAACGGGCCGATCGCGCCGGCGGTGGCGCCGACCAGGCCCCAGCCGATCATCTGCCACGGCGTCCACGGCCCCTGACCGAGGAAGGCGTTCGACAGCAGCGCCGTCAGACCGCCCACCGCCACCCCTGCCCGGGGGCCCAGTGCGGCACCGGTGACGGCGGCGGTGATGGTGACCGGCTGGACGTTGGGGATGAACGCGAACAGCACCCGTCCGGCGGTTGCGACCGCCGCCAGCGCGGCGATCAGCGCCAGCTCCTTGCTGCGGTTGGGACCGCGCTCCACGGCCGCCACGCCCAGCACGATGCAGCCGACCGCCAGCAGCAGCACCAGACTAGGCATGCAGGCGCTCCCCGGCTGTGATGCGCAGCCACGCCGCGGCCTCCGATGTTCGCGCACGGCCGGTGGCGAGCCCGACCTGGCTGACGAAGAATGCGCCCTCAGACAGCACGCTCCTCGGAGCCGCGTCGGCCAGCACGCGGCCGCGGGCGATGGTCGTGACCAGGTCGCAGGCCTCGGCGGCGAAGTCGGCGTCGTGGGTGACCAGGCCGACGGCTGTGCCATCGGCGGCCAGAGAGCGCAGCAGGTCGGCCAGCGCGAGCTTCCGGAGGCCGTCCATTCCCCGTGTGGGCTCGTCCAGCAGCAGTGCGGCCGGCCGGCCGACCGTCACCGACGCGATCGCCAGCCGCTGGCGCTCACCGCTCGAGAGGTCGTGGGGATGGCGCCCGGCGACGCTGGCCAGTCCGAACCGCTCGAGCTCGTCGGACACCCGGCGCCGTCGCTCGGCCGCCGGGGTGCGTGCAAGCTCGAGGGCGTGCGCCACCTCCTCGGCGACCGTCTCCCGCAGCAGGTGGTGTGCGGGGTTCTGGCTCACGTACCCCGAGCGGCCATAGGTGTGTACACGACCCTTCCGCGGTTCGAGCAGGCCGGCTGCCACCAGGGCGAGCGTGGTTTTCCCGGCCCCGTTCTCACCCATCACCGCCGTGATCGCGCCGGCCGCGAGCGTTGCGGTGACGTCTCGCAGCGCGTCGACCTGCCCGCGCCGCGCCCACACCCGCTCCAGTCGGACGGCCGCGTCACCGGCCGGGCCGGCCACCGCCTGCGACTCCGCGCGCGTCCCCAGCAGCCGTTTCGCCTCGCGCACCGTCAGCGGCAGCTCCGGCCGTCCGGAGGCGATGAACGCCTGGGTCACGGGCGGCAGCAGCCAGGGCGCGTCGAGGGCCAGCCGCCGGGCGGCTTCGGGCGGCGTCCCGCTGAACGAGACCCGGCCGGCATCCATCACCACCACCCGATCGGCCTCGCCGAACAGCCGCCCGGTGCGGTGCTCGGCCAGCACGGTGGTCACGCCGCGGTCGCGGTTGATCCGGGTGACCAGCGCCAGCAGCTCCTCCGCGGCGACCGGGTCGAGCTGGCTGGTCGGCTCGTCGAGCAGCAGCAGCGGTTGGCCCATCGCCAGCACGGAGGCGATCGCCACCCGCTGCTGCTCTCCGCCCGAGAGGCTGCCGGTCGAGCGGTCGGCCAGGCCGGTGGCGCCCACGGCCATCAGCGCCTCCTCCGCGCGGGCCTCGATCCGCCCCGGCTCGGTGGCCAGGCTCTCCAGGCCGAAGGCGACCTCGCTGACGACACCCTCGGCGACCAGCTGGGCCTCCGGGT